>Ga0193742_1000054_pt1 | contig 77059 bp, 78 predicted proteins | sample L2c1metaG_FD_165511 | JGI IMG/M metagenome (GOLD analysis project Ga0193742, IMG submission 165511) | Soil microbial communities from a riparian zone of the East river system, Colorado, United States - L2c1 | ecosystem: Environmental > Terrestrial > Soil > Riparian zone | place: USA: East River... | reverse complement strand
ACGCCCAGTGAAGGCTCGACGACCTTGAGCCCCTCTACCGAGGACAGCACCGAGATCGCAGGCGTGATCATGCTGTCCCCGAAGAACAGCGAGGCGCCGAAGATGCCCAGCCCCGCCAGCACGACGGCCATCCGTCTGCCGCGCTTGCCGCCCCACCGCAGCACCAACGTGATCAGCGCCATGATGCCGCCCTCGCCGTCGTGGTCGGCGTGCATCGCCAGCAGCACGTAGGTGACCGTGACGACGATCAGCACCGACCAGAACACGAGCGACACCACGCCGAACACGTTCTCCGTGCTCATCGGGACGGGATGCGGCGCGCCGGGGTCGAACACCGTCTGGAGGGTGTAGATCGGACTGGTTCCGATGTCGCCGAACACCACGCCCAGCGCGCCGGCCACCAACCCGAGCCGGACCGCGTCGCGCCCCCCCGTGGTCACGCTCAACGTGTCGTGTTCGGTCGCACCGCCTGGCCTGCCGCGAGGCTGACCAGCGTGGCGATGGCTACTCCGATCACCAGGTACAGCGCCGCGTTCGCGAACTGGACGACCGCGCCGACGCGGACCGTGTACGGCTGGATCACGAACGCCAACGTGACCAGCCCGACGATCCAGCCGAAGAACGCCATCGGTCGCGGCGCCAGGAGCAGGAGCACGTGCGCGAGCCCGGTGGCCAGCAGGGCGCCGACCATGGCGAAGACAGCCAGCCACACGGCGCCGACGTAGTCGATCGCACCGCCGGCGTTGTCCGGGGCGATGACCGGGATGCCGAACACGCCGCGGACGATCAGCACACCGACTACGGCGACGAGCGCGGCCACCACCGCCGTCGCCACGCCACCGGTCCACAGGCTACGAGGATCGATCGGCGGGCGAGGCCGCTGCGCCCGCTGCTCGAACTGGGTGTCCGCCACCGTGCCTCCTTCAGATCAGCGTCCGTGTTCCCGCCTTCACCAGGTTCCCGCCACGAACACGTACGGGCATCGCCACCAGCACCCGTAACCCGATTCCCGCCAGCAGGAAGCCCCGCTGGATGCTGGCCGCGACGACGAACCGGCGCCGGTGGGCCAGTCTCGAGGTTGTGGTGAAACCAAAGGAGAACGGCATGGATGTCGCAGTGCTCGGCATGGGACGGATGGGCCGCGCGATCGCGGGGCGGTTGCTGGAAGACGGCCACCGGGTGACGGTGTGGAACCGTTCGCCTGGCAGGGCGGCCGAGATCGTGTCCTCGGGTGGCCGGGAGGCGGACAGCGTCGCCGCCGCCGTCGAGGGTGTCGACGTCGCGATCACCATGCTGGCCAACGACTCCGCGGTCCGGACCGTTGCTTTCGGGGACCTGCGGTCGTCGCTCGCCGACCGGACCGTCTACGTCGACTGCTCGACGGTCTCGCCTGCGCTCAGCAGTGAGCTCGCTGCCGCCTTCACACACTTCCTGGCGGTGCCGGTGCTCGGCAGTCCGGTCGCGGTACGCGCGGGCCAGGCGGTGTACCTCGCGGGCGGTGACGGCGACCTCGTCGACCGCATCGGGCCGCTGCTCGCGTCGCTGGCGAGCACCGTGCGGCGCTACGACGCCGCGCCGCTGGCCATCGCCGCCAAGTTGGCGACCAACCTGTTGCTGCTGTCGGACCTCGTCGCCCTGGCCGAGTCGTTCGCCGTCGGCCGCTCCGGCGGCCTCACCGACGAGCAGCTTCGTGAGCTGCTCGGCGCCAGTCCGATGGTCCCGCCCGGGGTGAAGAACCGCTTCGAGGGTGTCCTGACCGGCTCACAGGACGGATGGTGGAGCACCGCGCTCGGCGCCAAGGATGCGGGCCTGGCGATCGGCATCGCCACCGCGGCCGAGGTGGAGCTGCCGAGCGCCGCGGTGGTGCGGAGCCTCTACGAGAAGGCGGCGACCTCCGGCCTGGACGAGGCCGACGTCGCCACCGTCACCAAGCTCTACCGGCGGACCTGACACCGCGAACCCGTCACGTCTCCTCGTCCGGTGCCGTCGCGGTGAGGCCGAAGGTGGCGATCGCGCAGGCGAACAGGCACAGGACGCCGAGTGCCAGGGGCCAGCCGCCGTCGGCGAGGACGGTCACGCCGACGCCGACCACGAGGGTGACACCGGCAAAAGCTGGGAGCAGCCGGGGTTTCGCCTTCTGAGCGACGCGGGGCACGGTTGCGCCGGAGGTGTCTGCCGGGTCAAGGTGTCCAAGCAGGAACAGGCGGAACAGCAGGACCAGCGACGGCACCAGCACGACCGCACCGCCTGCCACGGCGACGATGACGGCGAGCAGTGTCGAGCGGCCCGCGGCGGCCTGGTCGACCGTGAGGCCAGGAAGGAACCGCGGCTGCTGGGCCAGGGCCCAGCCCGCGACGACCGCCGCGACGGCGAGCGCCGCCGACGCGCGGGCGAGGCCGAAACGGTTGCGCCACACCAGGAACAGGGTCGCCAGTCCCGCGACGGCGGAGACGGCGATCATCGCGGCGCCACCACCACCGGTGAGGCCGTCGAACAGCGGTGGCGCGTCGAAGTGGACCACGATGAGCCCCGCCAGGGCGAGCCCGCCCGCGCACAGACCGGACCAGAGAGCGCGGGCGCGGAAGTCACGCTCCAGCGTCCGCGCGCCCAGCCGGTGCGCGTCGGCGGCGAGGTAGACCGCGGCCAGGTAGGCGCCAGTGGCGACGGCCAGCGCACCGACGAGCACCGAGGTGGGGTTGAGCCAGCTGGTGACGAGGTCGCCCGCGGCGTTGCCGACCGGGACGCGACCCGCGGCGATCCCGCCCACGACCGCGCCCAGCGCGAACGGCGTCAGCACCGAGGACAGCGCGAACACGTTCTCGATCACGCGCCGGCCCGGCGCCTCGTCGAGCTGGCCGCGCAGCGCGTAGGAGGCCCCGCGCAGGACGATGCCGACCACGGCGACGAACAACGGCACCGACAGTGTGGACGTGATCGAACCGAAGGCGACCGGGTAGGCGGTCCAGCACACCACGATGACGAAGATGAGCCAGACGTGGTTGGCCTCCCAGACCGGCCCCATGGCGTGCCGTGCGTGGTCCCGGGTCGCCGCGCGGCCCGCTCGTCCTGGGCCGGCCAGCAGCGTCCAGAGACCGGCGCCGAAGTCCGCGCCCGCCAGGACGGTGTAGGCGACAAGACCAGCGAGGATGAAGTACATCGGCACCTCAGCCATCGCGGTCCACCTCCAGCGGCACCTGCCGGAAGCGGCGCAGCAGCCACCAGACCCCTACCGCCAGGCCCAGGTAGACGAGGACGAGCGCGCCGTAGCCGACCGGAATCCCGCTCGCGCCGGTCACCGCGTCCTCAGTGCGCATGACCCCGTAGACGACCCAGGGCTGGCGCCCGACCTCGGTGGTGATCCAGCCCGCGATGAGCGCGACCACCGACAAGGGACCGGCCGCCACCGCGGCGCGGTAGAACCAGCGCGACCGGGGCAGCCGTTTGCGGCGCAGGCGAACGTAGAGGTACACCGCACCCAGCAGTGCCAGCAGCGTCCCGATGCCCACCATCGTCTGGAACGCGAAGCGCACGACGTTGACCGGTGGCTGGTCTTCCAGAGGCACCGCGTCGAGGCCTTGCACCGTCGCGTCGGGGTCGTGGAAGGCCAGGAGCGACAGCAGGCGCGGGATCTCGATGCCGTAGATCACCTCGTGGCCGTTGTACCAGCCCAGCAGGTGCTCTGATGCGCCGCTGGTGGTCTGGCCGAGCCCTTCGAGTGCGGCCAGTTTCGTCGGCTGCGCGGTCGCGACCTCGCGGGCGGCCCAGTCACCGATCACGACCTGCAGGGGCGCGGCGATCGCCGCCGCGGACAGCGCGATCGTCAAGGCGGTCCGCTCGTAACGGCCCCACCGGCCGCGCAGGAAACCCCAGGCGTAGGTGGCGGCCACGAGGAACCCGGCGACGATGAACCCGGCGAAGTACATGTGCACGAACTCGTGCCAGAAATAGGAGTTGCCGAACAGCGCCGACCACGGGTCCGCGTCGACCGCGCCACCGTCCCGCAGCTCGAACCCGCCGGGGTGGTTCATCCAACCGTTGACCGAGATCACGAACAGCGACCCCGCCACCCCGGCGATCGCGACCGGAACGCCGGACAGGAAGTGCAGCCGTGGCGGCAGGCGGTCCCAGCCGTACACGTAGATCCCGATGAAGATCGCCTCGACGAAGAAGGAGAACCCTTCGAGGGTGAACCCCAGCCCGAACACGTTGCCGAACCGGGCCATGAACTCCGGCCACAGCAGCCCCAGCTCGAAGCTCAGGATCGTGCCGGTCACGACGCCGACGGCGAACAGCGCCAGCATCACCTTCGACCAGCGCCGCGCGAGCGTGCGGAACAGCGGGTCCCCGGTCCGCAGGTAGCGCCACTCGGCGAACAGGACCATCGCCGGGAACGCGATCCCGAAACACACCAGGGGGATGTGCACCGCAAGCGACAGCGCCTGCATCTGCCGCGCCTGAAACAGGTACTCCTGATCGACCGAGGCGAGCACGCCGGCGAGCCATGTCATCGGATACCTCCTGTGCTGCCTAGTTCGGGAATGTTCGCCCCCTCTGGCGGTGGTTGGTTTGGGGAGCGTGCCCGGCAGAAGCGACTCCCTCACCTAAAGACGTGCGACCCCAGCGACGCTTGGCAACGCGGTGGATGGTGTCCACCACCCCCGGCCACACAGACCACGGCGTCCAGGCCGCCCAGCCGCGCCACCACGTCGGCGCAAGGCCCCCCAGCCCACCCGCCGCGCCCGTCACCAGGACCCGGGTCCCCGCCGGAGGCACCGTCGACCAGTCCGGCATGGCGCGTCTCCCTCACCGACGTCGTTGTCGTCAGAGCATCACCCTCGACCGCCCGCTTGTCATCGCTGCCAGCGCATACCCGCGCCCCCGGCTACCGGTAGTCCCGCCATACCTGCCAGCACCCACCGGCACGGCGGCTGACGGGCCCGCGGATGATCCCCGCTAGCCGGAATGCGCGCCAGGAGTCCCCCTGACATGCTGAAGTCGTGCTCCGCTGCTTGCTTGTCGACGACAGTCCTCAGTTCCTCGCGGCCGCCCGCGCCCTGCTGGAACGCGAGGGCGTCGCGGTCGTTGGTGTCGCGTCGACCGGTGCCGAGGCACTGCGAAGAGTGACGGAGCTGCGACCGGACGTCACGCTGGTCGACATCGACCTCGGCGGCCAGAGCGGCTTCGACGTAGTTCGACTGCTCAACCGGGACGCCGACGTCGCGGCCGCCCAGCTGATCCTGATCTCCACCCACGCCGAAGACGACTACGCCGAACTCATCGCAGCGAGCCCCGCCGCCGGGTTCCTACCGAAGACCGCACTGTCCGCGGCCGCCATCCGCGACCTGCTCCACCGCCACGGCGGTCCGGACGGCGACGGCCAGCTCAGCGAGCCTCCAAGAACGTGACCACCGCGAGCACCCGACGATGGTCCTCGCCAGCCTCCGGCAGGTTCAGCTTGGCAAGGATGTGCCGCACATGCTTCTCCACAGTTCCCTCAGTCACCCACAACCTGCCGGCGATACCCGCGTTGGAACGCCCCTCAGCCATCAACGCCAGCACCTCCCGCTCCCGCTCACTCAGCACCCCAAGCGGATCATCGCGCTTACGCGCACTCACCAACTCCCGCACCAACGCCGGATCCACCACCGAACCACCCTTGACGATCCGCTCCAACGTCTCGATGAAGTCATCCACGTCGGTGACCCGACTCTTGAGCAGGTAGCCGATCCGCTGACCGCTGGCCAGCAACTCCATCGCATGCTCAACCTCGGCATGGGCCGACAACACCAGAATGGCCACATCGGGGAACTCGGCGCGGATCTCCCTGGCCGCGTCCAACCCCTCCGTGGTGTGCGACGGCGGCATCCGGATATCGACCACCACCAGATCGGGCTTCAGCTCGCCGACCAGCGGCAGCAGCCCCGCCGCGTCACCGGCCTGCCCGACCACCTCGAAACCGGACCGCACCAGCAGGCTCGCCAACCCCTCACGCAGCAACACATCATCATCAGCCAGCATCACCCGCATCACAGCTCCATCGCCGGGACCGGCACACTCGACCGGCCTCCCACATGGACTAGCGTCCCACGCCGCGGCACCCCACCGCCGCCTCAACGAGCCGGAGCCTGAGGTGAACGCCGGACTGACACGTCGCATGCTCGTCGCGAGCGGTCTGCTGGCGTTGATCATCAGCGCCGCCTTCACAGTGCTCCTCGTGACGATCGCGGACCTGCGCACCTCGGAGCGGGCCGCGTTCCACTCCGAAGAGGTGCTGGTGACCGCGAACCGGCTCGAGCGGCTGGTCGTGGACATCGAGGCGGGCGAACGCGGCTTCCTCATCACCGGGCAGGACAGCAGCCTCACGCTCTGGCGGTCCGGGCAGGCCGCCTTTCCCGGACAGACAACAGCTCTGGCGCGGATGGTGGCGGACAACCCTTCACAACTCGCGGTGGCGAGACAGATCGAGCGGAACGTCACCTCCTACATCCAGGACTACTCGATCCCGCTCATCGAGACCGCGCGGCAGGACCTCACCGCCGCCAGGACCCCGGCCGCGATCGACGACGGCGTGCGGCGCATCAACGCGATCCGGGGCGAGTTCGACCGGTTCACGGCCGCCGAACAGGACCTGGCGGCGGCACGGCAGAGCCACTCCAGCGAGGTGGCGCTCCGGGCGTTCGTCGCGGCGGCCATCGGTCTCGGCGGCTCGGTCCTGCTCATCGTCCTGTTCGCGACGTACCTCTCCCGGGCGATCGTCCGGCCGGTACGCCAGGCGGCGGGCATGGCGGGCCGGCTCGCCGGTGGTGACCTCAGCGCCCGGCTGCCCCAGCACGGCGTCGGCGAGATCGGCGTGCTCGAACGCAGCTTCAACACAATGGCCGGCTCACTGCAGACGAGCCGCGCGGAGCTGGCCGCCTCCCGAGCACGGATCGTGACCGCGGGCGACCAGGCACGGCGCCGCATCGAACGGGATCTGCACGACGGCATCCAGCAGCGGCTGGTGTCCATGACACTCGAGCTGCGCGCCGCGGAGGCGAACGCGCCGCCCGAGCTTCGCGCACAGTTGGTCGAGATCGCGGGCGAGCTGACCAACGCGACCGACGACCTGCGCGAGCTGTCCCGCGGCATCCACCCGGCGATCCTGTCCGAAGGCGGCCTGCCGCCCGCACTCCGGGCACTCGCCCGCCGCTCGACGGTCCCGGTGGAGCTCGAGGTGAACATCCCGGCCCGGCCACCGGAACAGGTCGAGGTCGCCGCCTACTACGTCGTCTCCGAAGCGCTCACCAACACCGCCAAACACGCGGAGGCCACGGTTTCGTGGGTCGACGTGCACGCCGAGAACGGTGTCCTGCACCTCTCGGTACGCGACGACGGCGTCGGCGGCGCGGCGGCCGGGCACGGCACCGGGCTCATCGGGCTGACCGACCGCGTGCAGGCATTGGGCGGCACGGTCGAGATCACCAGCCCGGCCGGCGAAGGCACCACACTGCTGGTGCACCTGCCCACCGACAGGCACTGACGAGCCGGACCGGCCACCCATTCCCGCTACCGGCATCCGGGAATTGGCGCTGGTGGCGACGAGAAACGCGCGCCAGGCAGCCAATCTCGGTGGTATGACCCACCTCGACTCGATCCCCGCACACGCCCGCCCGGCCCACCGAGCGGGTGGCGATCACCGCAAGTGGTGGACGCTCGGCGCGGTCGGGGTCGGGCTGTTCATGATCATGATCGACAACACCGTGGTGAACGTCGCCCTCCCGACGATGCAGCGTGAGCTGGGGCTCTCGCTCGAGCAGCTCGAGTGGGTCGTGTCCGGCTACGCCCTCACGTTCGCGGCCTTCATGCTGACCGGTGGCACGCTCGCGGACCGGCTCGGCCGGCGGCGGATCTTCGTCGCCGGGCTTGCCATCTTCACCGTCGCGTCCCTCCTGTGTGGACTCGCGGGCAGTGGCGGGCTGCTGATCGCGTTCCGTGTCGTGCAGGGGGTCGGTGCCGCGATCATGACTCCGGCGACGCTCAGCATCCTCGTGGCCGCCTTCCCGGTTCGGCAGCGCGGCACCGCCATCGGCATCTGGGCCGCGGTGTCCGCGCTGGCCCTCGCGATCGGCCCGCTGCTCGGCGGCCTGCTCGCCGAGCACGTCGGCTGGCACTGGATCTTCTTCATCAACGTGCCGGTCGGGGTCGCAGGGATCGTGGCGAGCATGGTCTTCGTCGACGAGTCACGTGACGAGTCGGCGGTCCGGCGGCTCGACGTCCCCGGCCTGCTGACGTCCGGCGTCGGCCTGTTCGCGCTCACCTACGCGCTGATCCAGGGAAACACCGCGGGATGGTCATCCCCGCGGATTCTGGGCGCCTTCGCCGTCGCCGCCATCGGGCTCGCCGCGTTCGTCGTGATCGAGCTCCGCTCGCGCGCGCCGATGCTCGACCTCGGCCTGTTCCGCGACCCGACCTTCACCGGCGCCAACCTGGTGTCGCTACTCGTCTCGCTCGCGATGTTCGGCGTCTTCTTCTACCTGTCCCTCTACATGCAACAGGTGCTCCGCTACACACCCGTGCACGCCGGCCTCACGTTCCTGCCGACGACCGTGCTGATCATCCTCGTCGCGCCGCAGGCAGGCCGGCTCACGGACCGGTTCGGCGCGCGGTGGATCGTCGGCACGGGCATGACGCTCGTCGCGCTCTCGCTCACTGTCTACTCGCGACTCGACGCGACGTCGACCTTCCGGGACATCGTGCCCGGCCTGCTGACCGGCGGCGTCGGCATGGCCATGACGATGACGCCGACCACCGCCGCGACGATGGCGGCCGTGCCGGCCGACAAGTCCGGGGTCGGTTCGGCCATCCTCAACTCGATGCGTCAGGTCGGCGGCTCGCTCGGCATCGCCGTCATCGGCGCGATCATGGCGGCCGGGCTCCGCTCCTCGCTCGCCGCGGGCGACTCGGCCCAGACCGCGTTCGTCACCGGCTTCCAGTCGGCCCTCCTGGTCGCCGCGATCATCGCCTTCGCCGGCGCGCTGACGGGTGTCCTGCTCATCCGTGGCCCGGCCACCCGGCCACGACCGCGGCGCTCGGCGTGGTCACCCCGCCGTAGTTGACGGCGCCGAACCCGACGACGCCGATCAGGCAGACCGCCGCGGCGGCCGCCGACATCCACCCGCGCGCGCGAAGGCGCGTCGCCGGTGGCGTCCAGGAACCAGCCGTCTTGCTCGTGGCCCACACGGTCAGTCCGAAAAGGAGCGTCCCGACGACGATGAACACATCAGCGACGTTGTAGTAGATCCGGCCGAGGTGAATGAAATCGACCGCGCCGCGCACGCTCCCGGGAGCAGTCCAGTAATGCAGGCCGAGACGGTCCGCGAGATTGCTGACCCATCCGCTGATCATGAGAGTTCCCGTGACCACGACAATGGCCGGACGGCGGCGGTGCAACAGAACGGCGACGGCGACGCTCAACACCCCGAAGTCGACCAGGTCGAGCAGCGCACCGGTCACGGGGTGGGCAAACCAGCGGCCGACCGTGGCGCCCACGAAGACGTTGCCGCCGTAGTTGATGCGCGCGGTGGTGGTGTTGTGCCATGCCCACCACTTGACCACCTGATCCACCGCGACGAAGGCGATCAGCGTGGCCAGCGCCGTCAACCGGAGTGTCCGCGTCGGGTGAACAGAGGCAGTCGTCGATTCGCGGCCCATGGTTGGCTCCCCGTGACCGTAGCTGTCGGCGCGATCTTCGTTCCATGTCAAGGGTGTCGCCGCGCGGCCGGGGCGTCTGCCCGGCCAGCGCCCGTCGTCGCTGGCGGCTGGCGGGAATCCGCGGACTGCGGGTAGCGGGCACCCGATGAGCGCCGTCCTTGCTTTTTGGTGCGACTCGGCAGGTGCGCGGCTACCTGCCAGCAGGAACGAGCGGATTCCCGCCAGCGACAACGAACGACGGCCGCTGGCGGCGATGCCCGGGCCGGCCCCGGCACGCGATCCTTTCTCGCAACGAAGTGTGACGAGGCGCGGTTCGGGCGACTCGGCTCCGGGAAGGCGGGATGAGAGATGAGCATTCTTTGCGCCGCTGGCGAGCCAGGTCCGGTCGAGCCCACCGGACGTCTCGTGGCAGGCCGCCACCGGCTGCGGTCGCTCCTGGGCCGCGGCGGCATGGGGCGGGTCTGGCTGGCCGACGACGAGGTGCTGTGCCGGCCCGTCGCACTCAAGCAGATCCTCCTGGACGGCCTCGAGTCCGAGGAGGCGCGCACGCAGGCGTGGGAGTGTGCCCTCAGGGAGGCCCGGGCCGCCGCAAGCGTCGAGCACACCGGCGCGGTCACGATCTACGACCTCGTCGAGGACGCCGGCTGCCCGTGGATCGTCATGGAGCCGCTGTCGGGACGGACACTGCGTGACGCGGTGTACGACGCGGGGCCGCTGTCGGTGGACCAGGTGACGAGGGTCGGGCTGTCCCTCCTCGACGCGCTGCAGGCGACGCACCGGGCGGGCGTCGTGCACCTCGACGTCAAACCGAGCAACGTGCACCTCTGCGACGACGCGCGAGTCGTCCTCACCGACTTCGGCATCGCGTGCGCCATGGACGAGGTCACGTCGACAGCCGGGACGTTCGCGGGCAGCCCGGCCTACGTCGCCCCGGAACGACTGGACGGCGGCGACGGCGGCGAGATCGGCCCGGCGGCCGACCTGTACTCGCTCGGTGCGACCCTGTTCGCCGCGGTCGAGGGCAGACCACCCTTCGACCGAGGCACGGCGGACGCGACGTTCACCGCCGTCGTCGAGGACGCGCCCGCGCCGTTCCGCCGCGCCGGCCGGCTGCGCCCGGTCATCGAAGGACTCCTCACCAAGGACCCCGACCGCAGGCTGACCGCCGACCAGACCCGTGCCGCCCTATGGGACCGGCCGTGCGAGCGCACCGTCCGGCCGATACCGGCACGAGTCGCGCCCCGCGCGGTCGCAGCCTGCTAACCCGGTCGAGGTCCGGTCAAGGCGCAGAAAGAATTTCGCGCGAATACTGAGTGGTCCGGCTAGCGTGCAATTGTTGGCGCAGATTTCGCTTGACAGAACTCTTATTCGCCGTATCCGGCTTTTCGTGACCAGCCCGCTCCGGCGTACCGAGTCTATTCCGGGACAAAACGAAGAAGTCCGCGCCGTTGCCGGCCCGAGGAGCTTGACCATGAACCAGATCGCGGGAGCGGAGATCGTCTCCCTCGACGACGACGCCGCCCTGGACACCACCCGCGCCGGCGCGAAGGCCGCCGTGCTGGCGCGGATGCGGCGAGCCGGTTTCCGGGTGCCCGACGGGATGGTGGTGCTCGCCGACGTGCTGCGGGCTCAGCTCGGCGGTTCGGCGCCGACCGCGGCGGAACTCCTCGCCGCGCCACTGGATCCGGACCTGCGGCAGGCGATCGTCTCCGCGGGGTGCGAACTGCCCGGCCCACTGGCGGTACGTTCCTCCGGTATCGACGAGGACGGCGCCGCGGCGTCGCATGCCGGCCAGTACGACACGATCCTCGACGTCCGCGGCGACGACGAACTGGTGGACGCGGTACGCACCTGCTGGGCGTCCGGACTGTCGGTCGCCGTGCGCGGCTACCGGACCAGCGTGGGACGCGAGGGCGACTCGCCGCTGGCGGTGCTGGTGCAGCGCATGGTGCCGGCCGATGCCGCGGGAGTCGCCTTCACCGCGAACCCGGTCACCGGGGCACGGGACGAGATCCTGGTGAGCGCGGTGCCCGGCCTCGGCGAGAAGCTGGTCGCCGGTGCGGTCACCCCGGACGAATGGGTGGTCCGTGGCGACGAGGTCGGCAACACCGTCGATCACCACGGCGCGCTGACCGTCGAGCAGGTCAAGGAGATCGCCGGGCTCGCGGAACGGGTCGCCGCCGAGTTCGGCGGGCCGAGCGACCTCGAATGGGCGTTCGCCGGCGACCGGCTCTTCCTGTTGCAGGTACGGCCGATCACCGCGCTCGCGGATCCGGAACCCGAGCCGGTGGCAATCCCGATCGACCCGCCAGAGGGGTTCTGGGTCAAGGAGTCCACCCACGCGCCAACGCCGCTGCTGCCGATGACCCGCGAGTTGGCGCGAGACAACAACGACGCGCTGCGCGACGCCTTCACCGAGTTCGGCATGCTGATGGCGGGCCTGCGTCTGGAGATCATCGGGGGTTGGCAGTACCGGGGCATGGTGCCGCTGGGCGGAAAGGACGGCCCGGCGGCGATGCGGTCGCGGATCGCGAGCTGCGTCACCGCCGCGCGCGAGGATCACGTCGGCGCCGTGCTCGCGCAGTGGTACGACACGCAGCGCGACTCGTACCTCTCGCGCATCGAGCGCCTGCGGTCGGTCGATCTGCCCGCACTGTCCACAGTGGACCTGGCACGCCAGCTCACGGATACGCGAGAACTGCACCGCGACGCCAGCAAGGTGCACTTCCGTCTCGTCGGCGCGGTGTCGATCGCACTCGGTGAGCTGGCGCTCCTGCTCACCGAGGAGCTGAGGTGGTCGGGCGACCAGGTCTTCGAGCTGTTCGCCGGGCTCTCACCGGAAAGCACGAAACCCGCCGGCGAGGTGCGGCACCTCGCGGAGCTCGCGGCGAAGCGGCTGGCCGGAGCGCACGACCTCCCCTCGGTGCGGGCCCTGCGCGAGAACGATCCCGAGTTCGCCGCGGCCATCGAAACCTACCGGCGGGAGTACGGGTGCCGGGCGCTGCACTACGAGCTGGGCACCCCGGCCCTCGGCGAACGACCCGACCTGATCCTCGCCCTGGTGCGCGACCAGCTCGCCCCAACGGCGGCTGCCTCAGCGGCGGCCGATCCGGCGGCGGTTCGCGACGCCGCGGCCGCGCGGGCGAGGGATGCCATCGGCGACTCCGCAGACTCCGCCGACTCCGCCGAGCTGCGGCGATTCGAGCACCTGCTGGCCCGCGCACAGAAGGCGTACCCCGTGCGGGAGGACAACGAGTACCCGACGGTGAGTGCGCCCTACGCGCTGCTGCGCTGGGCCGCGCTGGAGGCGGGCCGACGCCTGGTCGAGCTCGGCAAGCTGGACAAGGCAGACCACGTGTTCTTCGTCGAGGTCGAGGAGCTGCTCGCGGCGCTCACGAACGGCACCGACCTGCGTGGGCCGGTCGAGCGCCGCCGCGGGGAGCATCAGTGGGCGCTGCGGAACCCAGGACCCCCCAGCTACGGCCGGCCACCGGGGCCGCCGCCCGCGATGGACGGGCTGCCCGTCGAGGTGCGCACGGTCATGGGCGCGTTCCAGTGGTCGATGGCGAACGTCTCCGGCGCGCCGGTGAGCGGCAACGAATCGGGGACGTCCACCGTGCGCGGGCACCCCGGCGCGGCGGGCAGCTACACCGGAACCGTCCGGGTGGTGCGCGACGAGCAGGAGTTCGACCGGATCCAGGTCGGTGACGTGCTGGTCTGCCCGTCCACGTCGCCGGTCTGGTCGGTGGTGTTCCCCAGAATCGGGGCACTGGTCACCGACACCGGCGGGGCGCTGTCGCACGCCGCGATCATCGCCAGGGAGTACGGCATCCCGGCGACGCTGGCCACCGGGAACGGCACCGAGACGCTGGTCGACGGCTCGACCGTGACCGTGGACGGCACGGCAGGCACCGTCGAGATCCACGCGGCGACGTGACGGCGGTGCAGGGGTCGGCGACGAAAGGCGCGTTCGCGACGATCGCGGTGTCCCGAACGCGTCTCGCTACCGCTCCTTCAGCTGTTCCTGGAGCCGGCGCGACAGCTCGAGCCGCTGCACCTTCAACGTGGCGGTCCGAGGCAGCTCGGCCTGCGGGATCTGGATCGGGTCAGCGAGCTGGGGGAACTGGGCGGTGACGGCCGCGCGCCAGCGCTCCAGGTCCAGCGGCTGATCCTCGTTGGTGCAGATCACCGGGACCGGCTCGGACTTCGGACCCAGCACGAGAACGAGCTCGCTCAGCTCGGCCAGCTTGCTCAACACGACATCCTCGATCTCGAGGCTGCTGCGCACCCCGGTGATCATGTCCACCTCCCGGTCGAGCATGTGCAGGCAGCCGAGCTTGGTGCGGTAACCGACGTCCCCGGTCCGCCACCAGCCGTCGTGCATATTGGCGTCGTACCGCTCCTGCTCGGCGAAGTACGCCTGCGCCAGGCCCTCCCACCGGACCTCGATGAATCCGGGACTCGTCTCGGACGGCCGCTTTCCGTCCCGGCTCACCACGCGCACCTTCGCGCAGCCCGGCAACGGGTAACCGACGCAGCGCCCGTCCGAGCGGTGGGCGGACCTGTGAAAGTACGGTCGCCCGACCGCCGGGCCGACCTCGCTCTGCCCGTAGATCTGGAAGAACAGCGGCGCCCGCCGCTGCGACGACTTCAGCAGCCGGCTGATCGTTCTGGGGTGGATCGCGTCGAACGTGCTGCTGAAGTACTTCACCGACGCGAACGGCTTTCGTGGGTCGTCGGTGAGCCCCTCCCACTCCATGAAGGAGTTGGGCAGCGCCTCGATCAATCCCGGCCGGTACTCGAGGAAGAACTCGGCGACGTGGTCGGGACGGGACTTGTTCACGAGCAGCACCGGCATTTCCTTGAACAGCGCCAGTGCCATCGCCGCGAACATCCGCGAATGCACGAAGGAGATGTGGATCGCGACGGTTTCTTGTTTCCTGATCAATGCCAGGAGCCACCGCTGCGGCCGAAGTCGCATGCGCATCGTCCGCGGCGTGTGCACGACGAGCTTGGGCAACCCGGTCGTGCCGGAAGTGTGCGTGATCATCGCGGGCTCGTCCAACTCCCGAAACACCGGTTCGACCCGCGGGCTCCCGGCAAGATCGGTGAGCGACGTCGCCCCCGGCCGATTTCCGGAAACGATGATTACCCGTTTGGTGAGATCCGTCAGCGGCACGTCGGCCAATGCGTCGAGCTTGTGCGTGTCGGTGAGCAGGTGTGGCTGGCCCAGCCGGCCGAGCAGGGCGCCGACGGTCGCGCCGTCCAGAGCGGGCGACAGCATCACGGGAACCGCGCCGATGCGCTCCGCCGCGGTGGCAAGCACCCAGACATCGAAGTTGGCGGCCTTGTGGATCACGATGTGCTCCCCTGGCCGAACCCCCGCCGCCCACAGCCGGCCCGCAAGGTCGGCCACGTGGCCGGCGAGCTCCGCCACCGTCAGGCGCCGTCCCGCGTCGGGGAGAATATCCAGGTCGTGATCGAAAACAAGCGGCGTCGCACCGTTCTTGGCCGCGGCCGTTTCCGGCACGATGCCGAGATAAAGACCGCGCTTCCGCGCCGAATTGCGGCGCAATAACCCGTTCATTCCAGACCAGCTCCTTTTACGGTATTTGACGTCGTCGACCCGCTCGTGGCCAGAATCTACTCGCGATTCCTCGAGGTTGGGTCGCGAGTCCCGCGGTGTCGGTGACTCAAGTCCCGCTGTCCATTTTCGTTGATCTCGAAGATTGCCGCGCCACCAGCGTCAACCTGGGCCTGTAGCTGCCCTTGAATGGTCCTTGACCTCCCGTTGCTAGGTTCGGACGCAATCTCGAATCCGGGGAATCTTCCGAGCCAATTATTCCGGGGTTTTGGAAATGATCACACAAACCGTCACGCAGGACGTGGAAAGCCGACCTTCGACCTGATCGTCGGCACGGCCCGTCGCTACCTCGTTCCTGCCGTTGGAGTCGGAGGAACCGACAGATGACTAACGCAGTAGTCGTTGGGACCGCACCTCGTGCGTTATCGAGCACCATCGGAAGGACCGAGGCGCGACCGCCGGAGTCGAAGGTTGCTCGCCAGGTCATGGTGGAGTTCCGTGCGTTGGGTCCGGTAGAGGCGGTGGCCGCCGGCAGGTTCGTGGATCTGGGCGCGCCCAAGCAGCGTGCGTTGCTCGCGCTGCTGGTGAGTCGGGTGGGTCAGCCGGTGTCGGTGGACGTGCTGCTGGAAGCGTTGTGGGCGGGGAATCCGCCGCCATCGGCGATGACCTCGCTGCAGGCGTACGTGGCCAACCTGCGGCGGGCGTTGGAACCGGACCGGGCGCCACGGACGCCGGCGACGGTGTTGCGCACCTGTCCCGGGGGCTATCTGCTGGACAGCCGGGTCGTGGACATCGATGCCCACCGGTTCGGTGAGTACGCCAAGGCCGGGTGGCAGGCGGGCGATCGGGGCGATGCGCAGCAGGCGTTGAACGAGTTCGAGGCGGGGTTGGCGTTGTGGCGGGGGCGGGCCTACGCGGAGGTCGCCGACGCCTCCTGCGTGGTGCCGGAGGTGGCGCGACTTGAGGAACTGCGATTATCGGTGGTCGAGGCACGCTGCGCGGCACTGCTGGCCGTGGGGGCCCATCGGGTGGCGGTGGGCGAACTGGAGGCCTTCATACAGGCCAATCCGCTGCGCGAGTACGGCTATGAGCTGTTGAGCCTGGCGTTGTACCGGGCCGGGCGGCAGGCCGACGCACTGGGAGTGCTGCGGACCATCCAGAAGCTGCTGGCGGCGGAACTGGGCATCGACCCGAAGCCGGCGCTTCAACACCTCGAGCGCGAGATCCTGAACCAGGCTCCTGCTCTGGACTGGCACCCGACCCCAGCCGTCCCGACCTTCGCAGTGCCCACCAAGCCAACGGCGCCACCGCGGGCCCGCACGACCCAACCGCCGACCGCGCCGGCCGCGGACGGGGAGGTCTTCGTCGGTCGTGAGTTGGCCATGCGGCAACTGGTCGAGGCGTTGGCCGCGGCGGCGGCCGGCCGGGGGCGGGTGGTCACGGTGTCCGGGGAGCCGGGGATCGGCAAGACCAGCCTGCTGCGGCGTTTCGCCGAGCTGGCGGGGGTTCCGGTGCTCTGGGGCACCTGCCCCGAGCACGTCTCCGCACCACCGTTGTGGCTCTGGGAGCAGGTGCTGCGGGCCGCGGGCAGCTGCTTCCCGCAGTGTCCGATACCGGGACAGGTGGCCGACCTTCTGGACGGCGACACCCGCCGGCTCGTGGACGACGTGGACATGGTCGGTGCCACCTTGCGGCAGTTCGAGGCGATCGTCCATTACCTGACCGACGCGTCCCCCACCGCACCGCTGGTGGTGCTGCTCGATCACCTGCATCGGGCGGACCCGAGCTCACTGCGGCTGCTGGCCCACCTGGCCGAGTCGGTGCCGGCGAGTCGGCTGCTGCTTGCCGTGTCCTACCGGTCGGGCGAGGAAGAAAGCCTGGCCGAGACGCTGGCCGCGCTGGCCCGCGCGGGGATGACGCGGATAGAGCTCAATGGACTGAATGCCCAGGACACGCGGACTCTGGCGAGCGCTCTCCTCCACAAGGAGGTCAGTAAAAGTGCCGCGGAGGGACTGCGGGCCCGCACCGAGGGAAACACGTTCTTCCTGCGGGAGCTGATCAAGCTGTTGACCTGTGAACAGCGCCTCGAGCAACCCCACACGGCGCCGGTGCCGGTGCCCGTGCGCGACGTGGTGCTGCGACGCGTCGCCCGGCTGCCCAGAACCGCTGCCGAGGTGTTGACGGTGGCCGCCATCGCCGGCCGGCACTTCGACCTCGAGGTCGTCACCGAGGCCGCGTCGGTCGAGATCGAGGCGGCACTGGAGGTTCTCGACACCGCGGTCGCGGCGGGCGTGGTGGTGGAAGACCAACAGCGACTGGGCTGGTTTCACTTCACCCACGCCCTGACCGCCGAGGCGCTGTACGAGACCACCGGGCGGCTGCGCCGGGCCCGTCTGCATCGACGGATCGGCGCGGCGGCGGCCCGAGCGTGGGCGGGGAACACGGCGATGGCCGCCGAGATCGCCCGGCACTGGTTGCTGGCCGCGGAACTCGACCCCACCGCCGCCGTCCACGCCGCGACCCACGCCGCCGCCGCGGCCCGTGTCGCCGACGCCCGACTCGCCCCGCACGACGCCGCCGTACTGTGGCGCCAGGCCCTTGCGGCCGCCGACCTGGCCTCGAAGGAAGAGCTTGACCGGCATCCGCTGCTGATCGGCCTCGGCACCTCGTTGTACCGGGCCGGGAACCCACGCGACGGGCTGCCCGTCTTCGTCCAGGCGTTGGAAGAAACCCTTGCGGCGCCTGACGTTCGCGGCGACCGGGACTCCTCCCGACTGGTCACCGCCGCGGTCGCGGCCGTCAGCGAACCGAACTGGTACCCCGTCGATCACGGCGACGTCGGCAGACGGCTCGTCGAGGTACTGGACCACGCACTGTCGCAGGTGACCGACCCCGTGCAGCGCGCGCTGATCCTGTCGTGCATGGCCGCCGCCCGCCACCGCGACGGTGACCCGGTGCGCGCTGTCCGACGAGGCATTCGCCCTCGCCCGGCACACGACCGACAACGTGGCGCTGGCCCACGTCCTGCACCTTCGGGCCGCGGCCCTCACCGGTCCCGACCATCTCGACCAGCGCCGGCAAGCGGTCACCGAGCTGCTGGCCCTGCCGGGCGTGCCGCCGCTGATGGCGGCCCGAGCCCGACAGCTTCGTGCCCAGATGCCCTGACGGAACACGAAAGGAAGGGGACCGTGGCCGGTCCCCTTCCTTTCGTAGGCGTGCCCGGGGTCAACCCGGCAGGCGGGCGGCGGTCGCGGCGGTCTCGGTGGCCACCGCGAGCACGCCGGCCAGCCAAGGCGAGTAACGGTGCGGGCTGTCGGCCACGTCCACGCGCAGCCGGTCCGGCGCCAGCCAGCGGACCTCCGCCACCTCGGCCGGGTCCAGGTGCAGGCGCGCGTCCGCCGGCACCCGCCCGACCAGGACGTGGTCGTACTCGTGCTCGACCCGGCCGGTCTGCGGGTCCTCGGCCCGGTACCGGTACACGCCGGCCTCGTGCAGCGACACCCCCCGCACCCCGATCTCCTCGATCAGCCGCTGGGCGGCGGCGTCGAACACGGTCTGCCCGGGGGCCGGGTGACCGCAGCAGGCGTTGGCCCAGCGCAGCGCGAACCGGGTCTTCACCGCGGCCCGCTGCTGGACCAGGACGCGGTCCTGATCGTCCAGCAGCATCACCGAGAACGCCCGGTGCAGCCGGCCGGGCGCGGTGTGCGCCTCGGCGACCGTGCAGGAACCGGTGGCGGCGCCGTCCGCGCCGACGAGTTCCACGAGTTGCGATTCCCGAGCGACCATGACGGGTCACCGTCCTCTCGTGACAGGCGAAACACTAAACGAGTTCCGCGGCCGCGTTGGACAGCCGCATTCGGTCCAGAATCCGGGGCCGCCATTGGTAGTACGACTGGAGTTTGTAGTATTCCCCGTCGGGCGCCGACGAGACGGCGTAGACGAACTTGCGATCGGTGACTTCGGTGGTATCGATGGCGTACGGAGCGCTTTTCACGAACTTCTCGATCTTTGGTTCGAGTCGAACGGGAAGTGTCGTCGGATCCGGGGTCATCACGGCGAAGGTGAGCCGCTCGATCTGCGCGGAGTCCCAGCTCAGGGTGGCGTAGACGCCGAACGCCTGTTGGCTGAGCTTCAGCATCTGATCGCTCGGCGCCGGCATTCCGATATCGCGGAGCATCGACATGACGGCCTGCGGCGTCAAGCTTTCGGCGGGCGGCTCGCCGACGTACACGTTCACCGTTCTGTGGTGGTAGTCGATCCCGACCAGATTCGCTCTGTCGTCCAGGCCGTGCCGGGCGAAGAAACCGACGTTCTCGGCCAGACCGCGCGGCATGGACGGGAGTTCGGCGAGCGTGGACAGCCCCTGCAGGTCATCCGGCGGGAAGAACGCCCAGATCTTCTTGAACCCGCCGACGACTCCGAAGTCGATGCCGTAGGAGTCGACGGGGCATCGTCGGTCGAGGTCGGAGAGCAGGGCGCCGACGGGATGGTCCGTCTCCGCGGTGAAGCCGTTCGACAGGGCGAGGGCGTAGGGATCGACGTCCGGCTGCGTGGTGAAGCGGCAGTCCAGCTCTCCCTTGTGGCGTGAGCCGGTGGCCACCCGGAAGGCGACCACGGCGTGCCCGATCGCATCCCCGTACGCGGTCAGGATGGGCCAGACCTTCTCGGGCGAGCAGGCCACGTCCAGCAGCCGTGCGGACTCCTCGATGGCTGAGTAAAGACTTGCCAGATCAGCGTTCTCGGACATTCATTCTCCAGGTGTTACCGGGCGAAGACCAACGTGGCGGGCGACGCGGTCGGCTGGAAGGTGACGTCGTTGAAGCCGGCCTTGGTGAGCCAGCTCTGGTATTCGGCCCGCCGCCAGGTGCCGCCGTGCTTGCTCTTGAGCAGCATTTCCGAGCCGAAGATCAGCGAGAAGGGCGGGCCGCTTCGGTCGTCGTCGACGACGTAGTCATTGATGACCAGCGTGCCACCGGGCTTGAGCGCACCGCGGAGTTTGGCGAAGATCTCGATGTTGTCCGCCGGCCCCTCCTGGTGGGCGATGTGGGAGTAGACCGCGAAGTCGTAGGCGGCGGTGCCGAAGTCGGTGGTGTGGAAGTCGCCGTCGATGCAGGTGAATCGATCGGCCACACCGTGCTCGGCCAGGAGCCGGCCGGCGATCGCGTTGATCGGTCGCCAGTCGAGCTGGGTCGAGCGGGCGGCGGGGTTGAGCTTGAGCCAGGTGGCCGAGTAGACGCCAGAGCCGCCGCCGAGGTCGAGGATCGAGATCTCGCCGGCCTCCGCCAGTCGCAACGTGTCGGCGGCGATGGCCGCCACGGGGACCGACTGCGCGGCGATGGCCGTGACCAACCGCTCCCAGTGCGGGTTGTCGGCCACCTCCACCACGGCGTCCGTCAGCGGCCGCCCGGCGCGGACCACCTCGGGCAGATCTGCCAACGCGCCCATGTGGCCCATCTTGAGCTTGGCGAACTCGCTCAGGCAGGTGGGTTTGCCTTCGACGAGGTAGGCGGCCGCGTCGGCGCTGTTGTGGTACCTGCCATCGCGCACCTCGACCAGGCCAAGGCTGACGAGTCCGTCGAGCAGGGTTTGCGCGCCCCGCTCGGCGATCTCGGCTCGGGCGGCCAGTTGGTCGGCGGTGTCTGCGCCTGCGTCGAGGTGGGTGAACAGCGAGTGGCTCGCCGCCGCGCCGAGGATGCCGGTCGCCCAGTACCCGTTGGCGAGCAACATGATCCGTTCCGACGTCGGTTGGGTGCCGTTCATGCCGCTCCTCCCTGAGCGTCCACAAGAGACTTGCCCGCGTTGGCCCGCAGCGCGACACGCAGTGCGTCCGCGACCCGTTCGACCTGGTTCGCGCTGAGCTCGGCGTGCATCGGGATGGCGAGCTGGCGCTCGAAGAGGTCCGCGGAGACCGGGCAGGTCTGCGTCGCCTCGTACACCGGCTGCAGGTGGCACGCCCACGTGCCGTGCCCGCAGCCGATGCCCTGCGCACGGAGGTCGGCGGCGACGCCGGCACGGTCCACGCCCGGGTCCAGCTTCACCAGGTAGGACTGCCAGGCGTGGGTGCGGTCCGGTGGCACGTGCGGCAGCGTGAGCAGCTCTTCGCCGATGAGCAGCTCGGCGTACCGCGCCGCGACCGCACGCCGGCGGTCCAGCAGCTCGTCAACCCGCCCCAGCTGCACCTGCAGGATCGCGGCGGCGATGTCGGACAGCTTGTAGTTGTACCCGATCTCGGTGAACACGGAGATCGGCAGGCCGACGACCCGCGCCTGGTCGAAGATGCTCTCGATGCCGAAGGACGCCCGCAGCCGCGCACTCACCGCGAGCGCCGGATCCTCGGTCAGCAGCGCACCGCCCTCGCCGCTGGTGATCCCCTTGCGGCCGTGGAAGGACAGGCAGGCCACCGGTGCCAGCGCACCGGCCTGGCGGCCCTGGTACGTCGCGCCGATCGCGCAGGCGGCGTCCTCGACGAGGAACAGCCCGTGGCGGTCCGTGATCGACTTCAGGTCCGCGTAGTCGGCCGGCAGCCCGACCGTGTCCACGGCGATCACCCCCACCGTGCGCGGACCGATCAGGTCCGCCACCGCCTGAGGGTCCACGGTGCCGGTGTCGGCGCGCACGTCGGCGAAGACCGGGACCGCGCCGACGTAGCGCACCGCGTGGGCCGGCGCCGGGAACGTGTAGTCGGCGACGATCACCTCGTCGCCCGGCTCGACGCCGAGCGCGAGCAGGGCCAGGTGGAGCGCGGCGCCGCAGTTGCTCAGCGCGACCGCACCACCGGCCCCGTACCGACTCGCCAGCTCCGCCTCCAGCGCCTTCCCCCGCGGGCCCTGACCGGCGGGCCAGCCAGAGGCGAACACCGCCGCGACGGCCGCCAGTTCCTGCTCGCCCATGCTCGCGCGCACCAAGGGAATCGCATCCATCGTGGTCACCTCTCGCTCGTCGAGAGACGGGCCGGTCCGTAACGGAGCGGCGTGATCTGGTTGACGTCATAACGGTCGCGCAGCCGCTGCACGGCGTCGGGGTCCACCGTCCCGCCGGCCGAGAAGATCTCGCACAGCTCGTCGAAGTACAGCTCGTGGTCGGGCGCCGGGGTGCTCGTGAACAACATGCGCGTCGGCTTGTCGGTGGGGTTCGAGAACCCGTGCGGACATCCGGGTGGCACGAACATGCAGCTGCCCGCGCCGCCCCGGACGGCTCGGTCGCCACGAGCGGACTCCCAGTCCTGCCAACGATCCGTCCGGTCGACGGGCTCGAACGCCAGGATGTCGAGCTCTCCTTCCAGTACGTAGAAGAACTCCTCCGAGCGGGAGTGGGTGTGCGCGCCGACATCGAACCCGGGTGGCACGATCACCTCGAAACAGGACGCGGAGGAGCCGTCGGCCCCCGTGACCTTGAAGGTGACCTCCTGCGCCTTGGTGACCAGCTTCCGACCCTGCCCGGGTCGGACGATCAGGCCGTCCATGCGATTCCTCTCGTCGTCGTCCGTGCGAAATCCCGTTCCAGGTAGGACGCCGAGCCGCCGTGCGGGATCCGGGTCTCGTTCCGCTGCGGGGCACCGGTCCAGCTGCCAACGGCCATCTCGGCGGTGATGCCAGGGCCGAACCCCGCGATCACGCCGCTGGCGCCCGGCGTCGGCATGCCCTCGTCGAAAAGCCTGCGCAGCGCGTCGAGCACGACCGCGCTGGCGATGTTGCCGTATTCGGCCAACGTCGACCTGCTGTGACGGAACGCGTGATAGTCGACATCCAGGAACTTGCTCAGATCGTCCAGAATTCGCGGACCGCCGGCGTGGATGATGTAGAAGTCGAGGTTGCCGATGTCCCAGCCGTGGCTCGTGGCGAGCGCGCGCAGCACCGGCGCGAGCGGTTCCATCGTCCCGGGCACACGGCGATCCAGCTGGAAATGGAAGCCGGTGGCACGCACGGCGTAGGAAATCCAGTCCTCGGTGTTCGGAATGAGATAGGAGGCGTTGCGCTCCAGCGCCATGCCGGTACCACCGTTGCCCCGGACCACGGCGGCCGCGACCGCGTCACCGAACAACCCGTCGGACAGCAGCGACCCGACACCGTCGTCGCCGGGCTGGTAGCACAGCGAGCAGAACTCGCAGGAGACGATCAGAACATTGCTGCCGGGGTAGGCCGTGCAGAAATCGTGCGCGCGATTGATCGCCGCGCCACCCGCCGCGCAACCGAGCTGCGCGATGGGGATCTGCCGGGTGTCGGACCGGAAGCCCATCGTGTTGATCAGCCATGCGGTCAGCGACGGCATCAGGAATCCGGTGCACGACACGTAGATGACCGCATCGACGTCCTGTGCCGTGATGCCGGCATTCGCCAGAGCCCGTACGACGACCTCGGGGCACCGCTTCTTGGCTTCGACCTCATAGATGCGGTTGCGTTCCTCGAAGCCCGGATGGCGGAGCGTCTCTTCGAGCGGCTGGACGACATGCCGCTTCAGCACTCCGGTGTTCTGAATCAATCGCAGCGCAAGGGCCAGCTGCGGCTTTCCGGCGTGTGCCCGTTCGGCAAATTCCAGGGTCTCTTCCATTGTGAGGACATATTCCGGCACGCTCACCGAGGGTTTGCATAAGGTTGGCATGTCTGGAGTCGACCTTCTGTAGAGTTACCTTTTGGTACGCAAAGAGCGGTCAGCTGTATCGCCTGTGCGACGCATCCCCAGGGCGGCTATACGTCCAAATACCGTCGCTCATCGTGCTTGCCATCGGCTTGGTGTCGACTTGGTGCCCGTTCGCGTGGCCGCCGCCAAGCCGCTGAACAGTCCCAGCCAAGTCATGGTGTCGATGCTGTGCGCATCGAACAGCGGGAACTGATGCTGATCGCCGAGCTGAGTTCCGACCACCGAAGGAGAACGATGACCGCCCTCGTCGATTTCGACACCATCCGGGCCGAGCTGATCGACCACCCGCTCTACACGCAGATCGACACCGAGGACCGGCTGCGGATTTTCATGAAGCACCACGTGTTCGCCGTGTGGGATTTCTTCACGCTGTTGAAGCGCCTGCAGATCGAGGTGACCACGGTGACGCTTCCATGGCGGCCGAAGGGTCATGCCGAGCACGGCCGGTTCATCACGGAGATCGTCCTCGCCGAGGAGACCGACGAGGACATCGGCGGCGGTTACGTCAGCCACTTCGAGCTGTACCGCCGCGCGATGGCCGAGCTCGGCGCCGACACCGGACCGATCGACGTCTTCCTCACCGCGCTCGACAGCGGGGTCGACCCGCTGACGGCGCTGGGCGATCCGCGCATCCCCGACAGCGTGCGCCAGTTCGTCGGCCACACGCTCGAGGTGGCGCTGGCGGGCGCGCCGCACGAGGTGGCGTCCTCGTTCTGCCACGGCAGGGAGAACCTACTGCCGGACGTGTTCTCCGAGGTTCGCGCCAATGTGGACGGTGTGCTGGCGAACGCCCCGGTGTTCCGCCACTACCTCGACCGGCACATCGCGCTGGACCACGACGAGCACGGCCCGCTGGCGCTGCGGCTGCTCGCGGCGCTGTGCGCGGGCGACCCGGGCCGGGAAGCGGACGCGGCGCGGGTGAGCGTCGCGGCGATCCAGGCCCGCATCGGCCTGTGGGACGGCGTGCTGGCCGAGTTCCAGGCGAGCGAGGATTCGAGTGCCCGCCGATGACGGAAACAGTAGTTCGCGCCGACGGCGGCCTGGCCGCGGCGCTCACCGACGCCATTGACGCGGCGATCGGGGACTTCCTCGCCGACCGCGGGGCCGAGGCCGCCGCGATCGACCACGGCCTCGCGGCCACGGTCGCCGACCTGGCGAGCTACGTGTCACGCGGCGGCAAGCGCGTGCGGCCCACCTTCGCCTGGCTCGGCTGGCTCGGCGCGGGCGGCGCCGAGTCCGACCCCGCCGCGCCAGCGGTGCTGCGCACCTGCGCGGCGCTCGAGCTGCTGCACGCGTCGGCGCTGATCCACGACGACATCATCGACGAGTCCCCGACGCGCCGCGGCCGGCCGGCCGCGCACGTGGTGTTCGCCGACCGGCACCGGACGCGGCGCTGGTCCGGCGCACCGGACGCGTTCGGCCGGGGCATGGCGATCCTGGCCGGAGACCTGACCCAGGCGTGGGCCGACGACATGGTCCGCACGTCCGGACTGGGGGTCGACCAACAGGCCAGGGTCGGGCCGGTGTGGTCCGCGATGCGCACGGAAGTCCTGTGTGGACAGTTGCTCGACCTGACCGCACAGGCCGCCGGAGCCGAGGACGTCGACTCCGCGCTGCGGGTCAACCGATACAAGACGGCGTCGTACACGGTGGAACGCCCGCTGCACATCGGCGCCGCGATCGCCGGCGCCGGCGTCGAGCTCGTCGCGGCCTACCGCGCGTTCGGCACCGACGTCGGGATCGCGTTCCAGCTGCGGGACGACCTGCTCGGCGTGTTCGGCGACCCGCTGGTGACGGGCAAGCCGTCCGGCGACGACCTCCGCGAGGGCAAGCGCACCGTGCTGCTCGCGACGGCGCTCGAGCTCGCCGACGACAACGATCCGAGCGCGGCGCGGTTCCTCCGGGCGGCGATCGGCACCGACATCTCCGCCGCCCAGCTCGACTCGGTACGCGCCATCCTCACCGAGACCGGCGCCGTGGACCGCGTCGAGCGGGACATCGAGCGCCGCACCGACCGGGCCGTCGACGCGCTGGCGGCGAGCGGCGCGACGGCCCGCGCCAGGGACCGGCTCGCCGGCATGGCGGTCGCCGCGGCACAGCGCGCCTGGTGACCACACCGGACCGACGACGACACAGACGACGACACAGACGACGACACGAGGAGTTGGGCACCGTGAGCCTGCCACCTTCCACACACCGGGCGCCGGCCCGCCTCATCACGGCGGACCCGAGCGCCGCACCCAACCCGGTCGGCATCGGAAGCGCCCACGGCAAGGCGATCCTGCTCGGCGAGCACGCGGTGGTGTACGGCGCGCCGGCGCTCGCCATCCCGGTGCCGCAGCTGACCGCCACGGCGAGCGCCGCGCTGCTCGAGCACCCACCGTCCGATGTGGACGAGATCTCCTTCACGCTGACGGGGCCGGGGTCCGCGCCGGTGGTGACGCAGGCGACGGACAGCCTGCGGCAGCTGGTGGCGGAGTTCAAGAAGCTGACCGGCCTCGACAGCACCGCCGGTACCGCCGCCATCGACGTGCTCGTCGACTGCATGATCCCGCCCGGCCGCGGTCTCGGCTCCAGCGCGGCGTGCGCCAGGGCCGTCGTGCTCGCGCTCGCCAACCTCTTCAACCGCCGGCTCGACGCCAAGATGGTGTTCGATCTCGTGCAGACCTCGGAGAAGGTGGCGCACGGCAGGGCGAGCGGCGTGGACGCGGCCGCCACGGGCGTGCCGTACTCCATCCTGTTCGCCGCCGGCACCGCCCGGCCGCTGCGCATCTGCTTCGACGGCCTGTTCGTCATCGCGGACAGCGGTACCGCGGGCCGGACGAAGGACGCGGTCGAGTCGCTGCGCCGGCGGTTCGAGCGCAACCCCGGCACGCGGGAGGACTTCGTGCGCCGGGTGACGTCGCTGGCCGAGGCCGCGGTCCGCGACCTCGGGGACAGCCGGGCGAGCGACTTCGGCGCGCGGCTGACCGCCAACCACGAGCTGCTCGCCGGCGCGGGCCTCAGCACGGACCTGATCGACACCCTGGTCGAGGCCGCGCTCGCGGCCGGCGGACTCGGCGCCAAGATCAGCGGCGGCGGACTCGGCGGCTGCATGATCGCGCTGGCCCGCGAGCCGCACCGCGCGCAGGTGATCGCGCGGCGGCTGCGTGCGGCCGGCGCGGTCCGCACCTGGGTCGTGCCGGTGGGGAAGTCCGCCGACCATGCGTGCTGACCGCCCGACGGTGCCGGTCGGGCTGCGCGAGCGGAGCCACCACGCCGCGACCGCCGTGGCCCACCCCAACATCGCCCTGGTCAAGTACTGGGGAAAGCGCGACGAGCGGCTCGTGCTCCCCCACTCCGGCAGCCTCTCCATGACCCTGGACGTCTTCCCGACGACCACGACCGTCCGGCTGGCCCCCGCCGCGGGCACGGACGCGGTCACGCTCGGCGGCGAACCGGCGGGCGGCGAGCCCCTGCGGCGCGTCGTCGCGTTCCTCGACCTGGTGCGGGACCTGGCCGGACGCACCGAGCCTGCGGTCGTGGACACCCGCAACGCCGTCCCCACCGGCGCGGGCCTCGCGTCCTCGGCGAGCGGGTTCGCCGCCCTGGCGGTGGCGAGCGCCGCCGCGTACGGGCTCGACCTCGACGCCACCGCGCTGTCGCGCCTGGCCCGGCGCGGGTCCGGGTCGGCCGCGCGGTCGATCTTCGGCGGTTTCGCGGTGTGGCACGCCGGCGAGGGCACCGGCGCGGCCGGGGACCTCGCCTCGTACGCGGAGCCGGTGCCCGTTCCCGAACTCGACCCGGCGCTGGTGATCGCGCTGGTCGACACCGGCCCCAAGGCCGTGTCCAGCCGGGCGGCCATGCGGCACACCGTCGACACGTCGCCGCTCTACCGGGCGTGGGCGGACTCGAGCGGCGCCGACCTGCCCGACATGGTGGCGGCGCTGCGCCGCGGCGACCTCGACGCGGTCGGGGAGATCGCCGAGCGGAACGCGCTCGGCATGCACGCGACGATGCTGGCGGCCCGGCCCGCGGTGCGCTACCTGTCACCGGCCACGCTCGAGGTGCTCGACGGCGTGCTCCAGCTGCGGCGCGACGGCGTGCCGGCCTACGCGACCATGGACGCCGGACCGAACGTCAAGGTGCTCTGCCACCGCGCGGACGCCGACCGGGTGGCCGAGGCGGTGCGCGCCGCGGGCCGGTGCCCGACCGTCGTCGCCCGGCCGGGACCGGGCGCTCACCTGCGGGGCCGGCCGTGACGCGCGCAAGCACCCGAACTCGGGCGGTCACCCGGCACGCGCCGGGCAAGCTGTTCATCGCGGGCGAGTACGCGGTGGTGGAGCCCGGCCAGCCGGCGATCCTGGTGGCGGTCGACAGAACGGTGAGCGTCACGGTGTCCGACGCCGAGTCCGGCGTCGTGATCGTCTCCGACCTGTGCCCGACGGGCGCGCGGTTGCGGTGGCACGGCGGCGGGCTCGCCGGCTGCGACCCGGACAGTGCGCGGCTGGCCCGCGGCGGCCTGGCGCACGTCGTGTCGGCGATCGAGGTGCTGAGCGAGCTGGGGTTCGCGGTCCCGGCGATGCATGTCTCGGTCACCAGCCGCCTGCACGAGGGCGGCACCAAGTTCGGGCTCGGCTCCAGCGGCGCGGTCACCGTGGCCACGGTCGCGGCCGTCGCGGCGCATCTCGGCCTGTCCCCCTCCCCCGACGCCCGGTTCCGCCTGGCCATGCTGGCGACCGCGCGGCTCGACCCCAACGCGTCCGGCGGTGACCTCGCCGCCAGCACGTGGGGCGGCTGGCTCTCCTACCGGGCGCCCGACCGGACGGCCGTGCTGGAGCTGGCGCAACGCCGAGGTGTCGCCGAGACCATCCGCGCGCCGTGGCCGGATTTCGCGCTGCGGCCGCTACCCCCACCCGAGGGGCTCGTCCTCGAGGTCGGCTGGACCGGAACGCCCGCCAGCACCGGCTCCCTGGTGTCCACACTGGACGGTTGGCGGAGCGGCCCGGCGCACCAAGAGTTCCTCCTCCGTTCCGCCGAGTGCGTGCGCGCCTGCGAGCGCGCGCTCGAGCAGGGTGACCATCTCGTTCTGCTGCAACAGATCCGCGCCGCACGGCGGCTGCTCGCCGCGCTCGACCGCGAGGCGGGCGTCGGCATCTTCACCGACCAACTCACCGCGCTGTGCGACGCCGCGGAGGCCGAGGGCGGCGCGGCCAAGCCGTCCGGCGCCGGCGGCGGTGACTGCGGCATCGCGCTGCTCGATGCCGTTGCGACACCGCGTCTCCGGGAACGGTGGGCCGCAGCGGGAGTGCGGCCGCTGCCCGTGCATGTCCCGCCTACGAAGGGAATTGGGGAATGAGGGAGCACACCATGAGCAGCGAGCACGCGGTCGCCGGGGTCCCGATGAGGTGGGTGGGACCGCTGCGGATCTCGGGGAACATCGCCACAACCGAGACGGAGGTCCCGCTCGCCACCTACGAGACACCGCTGTGGCCGTCGGTGGGTCGCGGCGCGAAGATCTCGATGCTGGCCGAGCAGGGCATCGTCGCCACCCTCGTGGACGAGCGGATGACCCGCTCGGTGCTCGTCGAGGCGCGGGACGCGCACACCGCGTACACGGCCGCGCTGCAGATCGACGCGCGGTTCGCCGAGCTGCGCGAGATCGTGCGGAACAGCAGCAGGTTCGCCGAGCTGGTCGGCTTCCGGCACGAGATCACGGCCAACCTGCTGTTCCTCCGGTTCGAGTTCACCACCGGCGACGCGTCCGGGCACAACATGGCGACGCTGGCGGCCGACCTGCTGCTGCGGCACATCCTGGGGACCATCCCGGGAATCTCGTACGGGTCGATCTCCGCCAACTACTGCACCGACAAGAAAGCCACCGCCATCAACGGAATCCTCGGCCGTGGCAAGAACGTGGTCACCGAGCTGCTGGTGCCCAGAACCGCGGTCGCCGACCTGCTGCACACCACGGCGACGAAGATCGCCGTGCTGAACGTGCGCAAGAACATGCTCGGCACGCTGCTCGCTGGCGGGATCCGCTCGGCGAACGCGCACTACGCGAACATGCTGCTGGCCTTCTACCTGGCGACCGGCCAGGACGCGGCCAACATCGTCGAGGGGTCCCAGGGCGTGACCGTCGCCGAGGACCGCGACGGCGACCTCTACTTCTCCTGCACGCTGCCGAACCTGATCGTCGGCACGGTCGGCAACGGCAAGGGCCTCGGCTTCGTCGAGACCAACCTGACCCGGCTCGGCTGCCGGGACGAGCGCGAGCCGGGCGCGAACGCGCGCCGGCTGGCCGTGATCGCGGCGGCGACGGTGCTGTGCGGTGAGCTCTCGCTCCTCGCGGCGCAGACGAACCCGGGCGAGCTCATGCGCGCGCACGTGAACCTGGAACGAAGCAACGAGTCCAAGAAGATTGGGGTTTAGGCCATGGCTGCGGATCTCGCCATCGGAATCCACGACCTGTCGTTCGCCACGACGGAGTTCGTCCTGCCGCACACGACGCTGGCGGCCCACAACGGCACCGACATCGGCAAGTACCACGTGGGCATCGGCCTGCGCTCGATGAGCGTGCCCGCCGCCGACGAGGACATCGTGACGATGGGCGCCGCGGCCGCCGCCCCCATCGTCGCCCGGCACGGCAGCGAGGCGATCCGCACGGTCGTGCTCGCCACGGAGTCGTCCGTCGACCAGTCGAAGGCGGCCGGCATCTACGTCCACTCGCTGCTCGGGCTGCCCACGTCCACCAGGGTCGTCGAGCTGAAGCAGGCCTGCTACGGCGCGACGGCGGCCCTGCAGTTCGCCGCCGGCCTCGTCCACCGGGACCGCTCGCAACGCGTCCTGGTGATCGCGAGCGACGTGTCGAAGTACGAGCTGGACAGTCCGGGCGAGCCGACCCAGGGCGCGGCCGCGGCGGCCATGCTCGTGAGCGCGAACCCCGCGCTGATGCGCATCGAGGAGCCCTCGGGCCTGTTCACCGCGGACATCATGGACTTCTGGCGGCCGAACTACCTGTCCACCGCGCTGGTCGACGGGCAGGAGTCCGTCGCGGCGTACCTGCAGGCGCTGGAGGGCGCCTGGAAGGACTACACCGAGCAGGGCGGCCGCGCGCTCGACGAGTTCCGCGCGTTCTGTTACCACCAGCCGTTTCCGAAGATGGCCTACAAGGCGCACCGCCACCTGCTCCGCTCCGGCGGGCACGACAGCGACGAGAGCCGGGTCGTCGGCGACATCGGACACACGACGGCCTACAACACCGCCGTCGGGAACAGCTACACCGCGTCGATGTACCTCGGCCTTGCCTCGTTGCTCGAGAACGCGGATGACCTGACCGGTCAGGCGATCGGGATGTTCAGCTACGGGTCCGGCAGCGTCGCGGAGTTCTTCGCCGGGACGGTCGTGCCCGGCTACCGCGAGCACCTGCGCGCCGCCGCCCACCAGGCGGCGATCGCCCGCCGCCGCCCGATCGACTATGCCGGCTACCGCGAGCTCCACGGGCTGTCCCTACCCGAGGACGGCGGCGACCACGCCGTGCCGACGCAGACCGGCGGACCGTACCGGCTGGCCGCGCTGTCCGGTCACAAACGCGTCTACCAGCCGCGGTAGGACCGCTGCCCGAACGATCGGCTCTTCGCGGTGCCGCCGTTCGAGTTCGCCAAAAGGCATGTTCTTCTCGACCATGACCGACACCGAGGCGCGGGGGTACTACGCGCTCCTGGGGCCGGAGTCGTCGCGTGCCGTGTACGAGGCCGACGCGGTGGACCGTGTCGGTCGACCTGTCGAAGTCAGCCGGTGAAGGAGTAGGGGCCGAAGCGCCCCCACGCCACGACGCCGGCCAGGACGAGCAGGGCCAGGTTCACCACGATCGTCTTGGCCTCGTTGCGGCGGAGGTGCGTGATCGTCGCGCCGATCATCAGCAACACCAGACCGACGGCGGCCAGCGGCACCAGAATCGGCACGATGTCGAGCGCGGCGGGCAGGATCAGGCCCACCGCGGCCAGGATCTCGAGGGCGCCGATGGCCTTGACGGTGCCGCCGCCGAAGTCTTCGACCCATCCCCAACCGGAGGCGGCCAGCTTCTCCTTGGGCTGGACCAGCTTCATGGCACCGCCGGCCAGGGAGCCAACGGCCAGCAGTCCCGCGATGATCCACAGAGCGACATTCATGAGGTTCTCTCCTTGCAGATGGTGTTCGTCTCCGCCGTACGACGACACAGTCCCCCGTAATGTGAGGCGACGCGCCAACCTCACACTTCGGTGTGCTGTCTCGTCGGACTGGTGAGGGCAGCCGCGACCAAGGGAGTCGGCGACGCATGAGCACGCAGTCCGAGCCAGGAGCCGGTCCGTACGATCCGGGCCTGAGCGTGATCATGAGTGAGCGGCGTCAGCTGATCAATCTCGCGTACCGACTTCTCGGCTCCCTGGCCGACGCCGAGGACGTCGTGCAGGAGACCTACGCCCGCTGGTATGCCATGTCCCGACCACAGCAGGACGCCATCGAAACCCCCGGCGCCTGGCTGACCACGGTCGCCAGCCGCATCTGCCTCGACCTGCTCGGCTCGGCACGGGCCCGGCGGGAGCGCTACGTTGGCGAATGGATCCCCGAGCCGCTACCCGACCGCGGAGAATGGACCAGCGGCGCCACCGCCGACCCGGCCGACCGGGTCACCCTCGACGAGTCGGTCAACATGGCCTTCCTCGTCGTGCTCGAGTCGATGACCCCGGCCGAACGCGTCGCGTTCATCCTGCACGACGTCTTCCGCTACCCCTTCACCGAAGTCGCCGACATCGTCGGCCGCACCCCGGCGGCCTGCCGCCAACTGGCCTCCTCGGCCCGACGCCGCATCCGCACGTCGCAGGCTTCCGCGACTCCCACCGCCCAACGTGCCGATGTCGTCAGGAACTTCAAGCAGGCGTGGGAAACCAAGGACATCGACGCCCTCATCGGCCTCCTCGACCCCAACGCCATGGCGATCGGCGACGGCGGCGGCCTCGTCAGCGCGGTGCTCCGCCCGATCGAAGGCGGCGAGCAGGTCGCGCGCTACGTCGTCGAGATCGCCGGCAAGACACCCAACCTGACCATTCTGGAGCGTACGGTCAACGGTCAGCCCGGCCTGGTGGCCCTGCAGGATGACGTGACCGTGGTGGTGATGGCGTTCGACGTCGCGGGCGGCCGGATCAAGCACGTCTGGGCAGTGCGAAACCCCGAGAAGCTCCGGCCTTGGACGACGGGCTGACGCCGTTCGGCGATGAGCCAATCTGTACGCGGTCGTTGTCGTTGTCGGAGAGGAACGATGCCAGCGCCCGCCCCTGCTCGGCGACGGTGGTGCGGTCGGCTCGGGAGAAGCGGCACAGCGGGGTGACGATCACGGTGCCGGCCTTGACATTCCAGGTCGCGGCGACCCGGCCGTCGACCAGAACCACGCGTTCGCCGGCGACCGACACCGTGCGGTGGGCGTCGTCGACTATCCGGCTGCGGTCGTCGTAGCCGAGGAGTGCGTTGTCGAACGCCGGCAGGAACCGCACCGGGGCGGGTGTGTCGGGGTCGGGGCGCGGCGCGTCGGGGAGGTCCAGCAGTTCCCGGCCTCGCTCGTCGCGGAAGGTGACCAGCTCATCCCGTATCGCGGCCACCGCGGCCGGCAGTCCGGCGAGGCCGCTCCACGCGCGCAGGTCGGCCGTGGCGGCGGGGCCGAACGCGGCCAGATAGCGCCGGACCAACGCTTCGCCGACCGGATCGGCGCCGTCCGGGGCCGGCGGGTCGATCTCGCGGCTCAGCCAGGAGGAGAGCAGGGCGTTGCGCACTCCGCCCTTCGTGCGCCACAGCCCGCGCGGCGGCAGTTGCACCATTGGGATGAGGGCGGCAACCAGTAGTTCGCCCAGTGGCCGCGGTCCCGGTGTCGGCCAGCGCTCCGCCAGCGCCCGCGCCAGCTCGGTCATCGAGCGGGGCTCGTCGTCGGCCATCACCGCCCGGCCGGCCGCCGCGAGGTCGTCGAGGTCAACCCCGTCGAGCTCGCGGCGGTAGGTCGCGAGTACCCGTTGGCGCAGCATGGTGTCGTGGCGGGCCCGCCACGCCAGGAGGTCGTCGGCGGTGAGGAGGTGGACGGTGCGGCGCATGAGGGGGGTCCGCACCACGCGCCGCCCGGTCAGCAGGTCCGAGAGCACCGCCGGGTCGAACGCGCGCAGCCGGGACCAGAGCCCGACGAACGGTTCCTGCGGTTCCTGCGCTTGCAGGCCGCACAGGTGCGCGACGGCGTCGAGCACCGGCAGGTCGGCGTGATCGAGCAGCAGCTGCCGGGCGAGCGTCGCGCGGTTGAGTGCCCGGGTGTCCAGAACGGTCACGTCGATTTCTGCCCGTCGAGCGTCTCGCGCAGGATGTCCGCGTGCCCGGTGTGCTGGGCGGTCTCGGCGATGAGGTGCATCAGCACCCCGCGCACGCTGAGCACCTCTCCCGGTTGGTGCCATGGCGCTTCCGGCAACGGATGCGTCGCCGACAGGTCGGGGACGGCGGCGACGACCTCCGCGCTCCTTGCGGCGACTTGTTCGTACCGCTCGACGATCCCGGCCAGCGTCTCACCGGACAGCATCCGAAAGTCGTTCTGGTGGTCGATGGCCCACTGCGGGTACTCGCGTGCGGTGCCGGCCACGAAGTCGGCCCAGGTGACGCCGTCGGGCAGGTCGTAGCGCATCGCCGACGGGCCGTCGACCACGAACCGCAGCCACGCTTCCTCCATGGCCGCCACGTGCTTGATCAGCCCGCCGAGGCACAGGGCGCTGACCGTCGGGCGCTCGCCGAGCTGCTCGTCGGTCAGGCCGCGGACGGTGTTGGTCAGGGCGGAGCGCGCGGTCGCGAGTGTGGCGAGCAGTTCGGTCCGCTCGGCGTCGAGGGTCATGGTGTTCTGGTCCTTCAGGTTGGTGTTTGGCACACGACCACCGTTCCAGGGGAAGCGGACAGGGTGTGGCCGCTTCTCAGTGCAAGATGGGATCATGCCGAAGACCTCAGCGCGACTGCTGTCGTTGCTCTCGCTGCTCCAGGCGCGCCGGGACTGGCCGGGGGCGCTGCTGGCCGAACGGCTGGACATCAGCCCGCGCACCGTGCGCCGCGATGTCGACCGCCTGCGCGAGCTCGGCTACCCCATAGTGGCCACCAAGGGGCCCGACGGCGGATACCGGCTCGACGCCGGCACGGAGCTGCCCCCGTTGCTGTTCGACGACGAGCAGGCCGTCGCCCTCGCCGTCGCACTCCAGATCGCCACCACCACCGGCGCCGGCATCGAGGAAGCCGCGGCGCGCGCGCTGAACACCGTCCGGCAGGTCATGCCAGCACGGCTGCGCCACCGGATCGACACCGTCCAGGTCACCGCCGTCGAGCGGCCCCACCCGCAGGTCGACAGCAGCGTGCTCATGGCCCTCGGCGCCGCGGTCCACGCCCGCGAGGTGCTGCGCTTCGACTACACCACCGCGTCTCCGCCGCGCCGGGTGCAGCCCCATCACCTCGTCACCTGGGGCGGGCGCTGGTACCTCGTCGCCTGGGACCTCGACCGCGAGGACTGGCGCACCTTCCGAGCCGACCGGATCACCCCGCGCACGCCTACCGGGCCTCGCTTCACCCCGCGCGAGCTACCTGGAGGTGACGTGGCCGCCTTCGTGGCCAGCAGGTTCCGGGGCTCCGGCGCCGGCGGCGCCGGCGGCTGGCCCTGCCGCGGCGAGGTGATCCTCGACCTGCCCGCCGCCGCCGTGTCCCGCTACACCCGCGACGGAGTCGTCGAGGAACTCGGCCCGAACCGCTGCCGAGTCGTCCTGGGCTCGTGGTCATGGCCCGGCCTGGCCGCCACCATCGGCAGATTCGACGCCGACATCGAGGTCATCGGCCCGGCCGAACTCAAGGACGCCTTCGCGCACCTGGCCCGCCGCTACACCAACGCCGCAACCGGCACCCCCGCCATTCTCGAGACTGGGGACGCGTGATTCTGTTGCCGATTCTGGTGCGACCATTGAGCATTGGCAGTACGGCCAGTACGGCCAGTACGGAATTGACTGGCTCTGCCATGTCGTGACGTGACAGCCTCGACGCATGAGCTGGGACGAGGCGTACGCCGTCGGCTACGACGAGTGGTCGGCGCACATGACCGAGGATGTCGCGTTCTACGTCGAACTCGCGCAAGAGGCCGACGGGCCGCTGGTCGAGCTCGCGGTCGGGAACGGGCGCGTCGCGGTCCCGGTCGCGCGGGCGACCGGACAGCCGGTGATCGGCGTCGACTCGTCGCCCGCGATGCTCGCGCAGGCCCGTATCCGAGCCGGTGACGCTGGTGTGGAACTCGTTCTGCACGAGGCCGACATGCGCGATCTGCACCTCGACGAGCCGGCGGCGCTGATCTACTGCCCGTTCCGCGCGCTGCTGAACCTGGCCACGTGGGCCGACCGCCGCCGCGTCTTCGAGCTCGTGGCCGCCGCGCTGCGGCCGGACGGGCGGTTCGCCTGGAACGCGTTCGCTTTCGACCACCACATCGCCGCCGGCCTCGACAGCGTGCACCAGAACGAACCGGGACCGCACACACTCCGGTACTCGGTCGGCGACAACCGGATCGACATCATCCGCGACGACGAAGAACGAATGGCTCGGGCTGCTCGACGTCGCCGGTCTCGAACTGGAAGCGCTGTATGGCGGATTCGCCCGCGAGCCATTCACCGACGACAGCAGGGAATACGTGTTCGTCGCCCGACTGCGTCCCAACCAGTGAATTAAGAAGCGTGCTCAATCGGCCGTCGTCGCCAGATAGACGGTGGCGGTGGCTTCCCGCTGCTGCAGCGGGTTGTCGAACCGGACGATCTCGGCCCGCACGTTGGCGAAGGTCTCGGTGAGCGCGGCGGTGAACTCCTCGTCCGGCGGGTCGTTCGACCACAGCGCGAACACCCCGCCCGGGTGCAGCCGCTCCGCGACGCGCAGCAGGCCCGCCGGCTGGTACAGATCGGCGTGGCCGGGATGAAGATGGTGCCGCGGCGAGTGATCGATGTCGACAACAATGGCGTGCCAGAGTGCCCCGGGCTTCGACGCGGGGTCGAACTCGGCGCCGGAGCGCACCATCGCGAAGAAGTCGCCCTGGACGAGACCGCACCGTGGATCCGCGGTCAGCGCCGCGCCGGCGGGGATCAACCCCCGCTCGTGCCACTCGATCACCTCGCCGAGTGCGTCGACGACGACCAGGCGGCGCACGTCCGGGTTCGCCAGGACGGACTGCGCGGTGAAGCCGAGCCCGAGCCCGCCCACCACCACGTCCAGCGGTCCCGACGTCAGCTCCGCGAGCGCAAGGCGCCCCAACTCCTCCTCGGCGACCGTGAACAGGCTCGACATGAGGAACTCGTCGTTCAGCTTGATCTCATGGACTTCCCGGTCGGCCATCGGGTCCCAGCGGCGCCGCAGGACGAGCTCACCCAACGGCGTCGCTCGCCAGTCCAGCTCCTGGAACCGGGCACTCACCAGATCACACTCATCTTCATACCGTAGTCGCGGCCAGACACCGGCGATCAGTAGCACCGCGCGGCCGCCGCCGGTCGACGGAACCCCGCCGCCGGTCCGGCCGTCGGAGGCTCGGTGCGGCCGGCAGCGTGTCGGCGATCCGGAGGGGGATCCCATGACACGTCAGCCGAGGCTTCGCCGTCTTGTCGTCGTGCTCGTCGTCTTCGCGGTCGGTGCCGTGGTCGGCGGCGCGATCGTCTGGTGGCAGAGCCAGGACGAGTCGGCCGCGAGCCCGCCGGCCGCGCCGGCAGCACCGGCCGAGCTGCCCGCGGCGGCCGACCTGCCGGACCTCCCGCCCCAGCTCGACCTGAGCGCGGCCAACCGCAGGGCAGCGCTGCCCGGTCTGCCGGACTGGTCGCGCGCCGGCTACCGCGATGGACGGCCGCTCCCCGGCGACGAGGAGACCACCAGCGACGCCGAGTGCGTGCTGACCGCCGACGAGCTCGCCGAGCAGTACGGGGTCCGCCCGGACGATCGGGCCGACGACACCGACGGCATCCAACGCGCGATCGACCACGTCAAGGCGGAGTGCTCCCCCGACGCGTCCTACGACGAGCTGTCGCTCATCACCTTGCCGGCCGGTGAGCTGGCCGTGTCGCGCCAGATCTCGGTCGACGCCGACTACCTGGTCCTCCGCGGCGCCGGTGCGGACCCGGCCACGGGCACCCGGCTGGTCTTCCGGCCGGACGAGAACACCCGGTACGACTCGCTTGACGACGACGGCGCGGACTGGGACGAGGACGGCATGTCCTACGAGAGCGGCAAAGGAGGCTGGCTCTGGCCGGGCCGGGGCCTGTTCCGGATACAGTCCCGCGCGGTGCACGAGGACTACCAGGAGGACTACGAGTCCGCACCGGCCAACCGCAAGGACCTGTTCGAGGGCACGGTCAACGTGCACTGGAAGTCCGGCGCCGAGCTGGCGGACACACCGGACGACCCCGGCTTCGCGGCGCGGACCGGCGACACGGTGGTCCAACTGTCCAAGCGCCCCAAGGCTTTCGCGGCCGGCGGGTACGTCAACATCCGCGCGGCCAACACGACCGGGTTCTACGCCGAGCAGCAGGCCCTGCCCACCGAGCACGACCTGCAGAACATCCACATGCGACAGCAGATCTTCGCCGTGACCGCCGTCGACGAGGACGAGCGGACGATCACGCTGGACAAGCCGCTGGAGTTCGACGTCCCGGTCGACTCGGTCTCGGACGGGTCGGCGGAGATCGACGGGAAGACCTACGAGTCCAAGGCTGCGCCGCTGGTGGACCCGGTGCTGGGCGTCGGGCTGGAGAACCTCTTCCTGACGCAGGTCGTCGACGGCCACGACGCGGGCGAGGCGGCGCACGAGTACGGCAACATCTCGCCCGCCGACCAGATGCACGGCATCGTGTTCAAATGGGCGGTCAACGGCTGGGTCCGCGGCGTCACCACGTACCTGACCGGTTCACATCCGGTGGTCACCGAAGAGGCGAAGAACCTCCAGATCGAGGGCAACCGGTTCGTCGGCGCGTGGAACAAAGGCAAGGGCGGCAACGGTTATCTCCGCGGCTCCCGCGTGTGGGACTCGGTGTACGCCGGCAACACACTGCGCGGCCTGCGGCACTTCACGTTCCAGTGGTCGGCGTCGGGCAACGTGTTCGCCGGCAACGACACCGACGCCGACGTCAACCTGCACGGCGGGTGGGAGCGGCGCAACCTCGTCGAGCTCAACACCGTCACGGTGCCCTACGAGCACCGGCCGGGGAACTGCTCGCGGAACTGCGGCGGCGAGGGCGGCGACACCGAGGACGAGTCGGCCTGGTACCCGATCTGGTGGGGCGCGGGGAAGAAGGCCGTGAAGTGGTCCGGCGCGACGGGCCCGCAGAACGTTCTGTTCAACAACACCATGTCCAAGCAGACCGTCGCGGGCGGCGAAGCCACCGCCTACTACGCCGACCGGCACACGATCTACCAGTTCGGCTGGGACGGCAAGACCTACCAGCACCTGTCCGAACACGGCGCCCCGATCGACGACTGGGCCGGCAACGAGCTGACCGACTTCACCGGCGGCAACGGCGTCGACGCCACCCGAACCGACCCCGGCCCGTCACTGTTCCTCGTCGCCACCAGCTGACCGTCGCCGCTGTTCAGCGATGGCTACACCCGGGGCGAGCTGCTCGACCTGGTCCCGGTAGCACGCGCGCACACCGCGGAAGTCCGTTTCACGAGTCCGCCGCCGTGGCTACAGAGACCGCTGTTCGCGGTCCTCGGCTTGATCGCGAAACTGCTGCGCCGATCTGACAAGCCCAATTTCCCGACCGGCGCTGTGAAGGTCGCGTTGGCGACATCGGCGGTGCTGTGAAAGGCGCGTTGGGGTCACCCAACGTCCCGAACGCGCCTTTCACAGCACGGCTCATGTCCCGACCGGCCCCCACCATCACACGATCTTCACGGAATCACTCATCTAGGCGTCGATGGCCGTGGGGCAACTCGTCTCCCCTCCGCGGGCCGCCTGCAGAAGCAGGCTGTGGAGCGTCTCGCGCTGGTTCTTGTCGAGTGCGCCGAGCACTTCGTCCTCGATCGCCGCGAGTGCGGACTCGACCTTCGCGAGCTGCTTCGCGCCGGCTTCGGTGAGCTCGACCAGGTGCCGGCGACGGTCCTCGGGCGAGCGTCGCCGTTCGATCAGCTTCTCGGCCTCGAGCTCGTTGAGCAGGCCGACGATGTTGGTCCCGTCCATCTCCAACCTGGCGGCGAGTGACTGCTGCGTGCAGTCGCCGGCCGCCCGCAGCACCGTCAGCGCCACGAGATGACGCGGCCGCAGGCCCAGCGGTGCCAGCACCGCCTCGGAACGCACCCGCATGCGACGCGCGAGGTGGTCGAGCAGCGCGCCGGAGCGGTGCTCGACCGGCTGTTTGACCACGGGCGGGGAAACCATGAGTCGAGTCTACCCTCCCACACCATCTATCGATGTGCTATAAACGATTGGTGTTGTACAAACCATCTATGAAAGGCCATGAAGTGTCACACCTGTTGCACATCGACTCGAGCATCCAGGGCGACCGTTCCGTCAGTCGCAAGCTCACCGCACGCGCCGCGGACGTCTGGCGCGCCGCGCACCCCGGCGGCACCGTCACCTACCGAGACCTGGGCAGCGATCCCGTCCCGCACTTCGACGCGGCTGGCGGACTGGCCGCGAAAGTGCCCGCGGAGCAGCGCACCCCGGCCCAAGCCGCCACGTGGGCACTCACCGAAAAGGTGGTCAACGAGATCAAGGAAGCGGACACGATCCTGCTGGGACTTCCGCTGTACAACTTCGGTGCCCCCAGCAGCGTCAAGGCCTGGGTGGACCATCTCATCGCGCCCGGACTGTCCATCGATCGCGAGACCCACGCTCCCCTGCTCGGCGGCCGCGAGTTCGTCGTACTCGCCAGCCGCGGTGGGGGCTACAACGAAGGCACACCCCGCCACGGATGGGACCACGCGGAAACGTGGCTTCCCCACGCCCTGGCGTCGACAGGCCTGAAACCACGCTTCATCACCGCCCAACTCACCCTCGCCCACACGACCCCCGCCATGACAGAACTGATCCCGCTGGCCGAACAGAGCCTCGCCGCGGCCGAGCGCGCCGTCGACATTCTGTGGACCCCGGTGGCCGCACTGGTCTGAGGCGTCGCCGCTTTGCTGGCCGAATTTCTTTAGTTGACACCGCAACCTTGCGTCGCGTCGGACGTTAGGCAAGCATCGACGTCTGCACGTGCAGATGCACGTTCCTCGGAGGTGCGACGGTGACCAAGGCCGTGGTCGAAGCAGCTACGGAGACTCCCAGCGACGCGGCCCTCGCCGAGGCGGTGCGGGGCGGCGACATCGCGGCGTACGGCGTGCTCTACGCCCGGCACCTCCCGGCCGCGCGGCGCGTCGCCATGTCGCTCGGGATCAACGGCATGGAGCGGGACGACCTGATTGCCGAAGGGTTCACCCGGGTGCTGCGGATACTGCGTTCCGGTGGCGGCCCGAACGAAGACTTCCGGCCGTACCTGTTGACGACGATGCGCAACGCGGTGATCAGCTGGCGCCGGCGCGACTCGAGCATCTCACTGGTCGCGGACGTGCCGGACCTCGTTCCGAGCACCGGGTACGAGGATCCGATGGGCACCCGCATACACGCCGCGCTGGCCGCGGAAGCCTTCGCCAGCCTGCCAGAGCGGTGGCGGACCGTGCTGTGGCGCACCGAGATCGAGGGCGAGTCACCGGCACAGATCGCGAAACTGCTCGGCATGACACCCAACAGCGTCGCGGCGTTGGCCTACCGCGCAAGGGAAGGGCTGCGCAAGGCCTACCTGACCCAGTACGTCCCCGCCGTCGAACCACGAACGTGTCGCACCATCGCGGGCCAACTGGTCGGGTGGGTACGGCACGACGGGCCAACTCCCAAGTCCCGAAGAATCACGGCACACCTCGATCGCTGCACGCGCTGCCGTGAGGTCGCCGCCAGCCTCCAGCGGCTGAACCAGGAACTGCACGCCACCGTCGCCCCGTTCCTCCTCGTCACCCCGATCCTCGCCGCCCATTACGCGACGTCGTCCGGGACCGTCCTCGCCGGCCTGTCCGTCGCGTCCTGGCTCACCGCGGTGAAGACCCTCGTCGCCGGAGCGGTCATGCTCTCCACCGCGACGATGGGCGCCGCGACCTCCGCCACCGCGCCGGCCGTGGGCACGGTGTCCGAGCAACACCTCCTGTCGCGAACCCTGGCACCCGCCGAGCTGCCGTCCGAACTCGCGAAGCCGCAGAAGAAACCACAGTCGAACGGCGCACACCGGACCGGCCCTCGACCGAAGTGAACCGCGCGGCGGCGTCAGCGTGCTGGCGGGATGGGGCCGCTGGCGTAGAAGGCGTGGCAGACGCCGTCGACGAGATCGGTGGCGACTTCGAGGACGGTGCTGCCGTCGACCGAGGTCAGCAAGGACGGGCTGAAGTTCATGCACCCGTGGTTGTCCGGTGCGGGGACCTCGACCGGCGCGGGGATCTCGCGCCACGGTCCCTGACCGTCGTTCTCGTTGACCAGAAGGGTTTTGCCGTTGCCCTCGGCCTTGCTGCCGTCGGCGTTCACCAGCATCTCGGCGGCCAGCACGATCGCGCCGGTCGGGCTGACGGTGATGGTCGGCGTGTGCCGCACCCACTTGCCGTCGGCCGTGCGGACGCTCGTGCCGAGGTCGAGCGGGTCGCCGTAGTCCCAGCCGTCGGCGGAGGTGCGGAAGTAGACGCTGCACATGGGTTCGTCGAGGTTGCAGACCTCGTAGACGAGGAAGTAGGTGCCGTCGGCCAGTTTGCGGACGCCCGCCATGCCGGGACGGACGTAGAAGTCGGTGTTCTTGACCGTCTCCTGGTAGTCGGTCCAGACCAGGCCATCGGCGGAGCGCACCCGGACGAGCTTCTGGTCGTGGCTCGGCTTGTCCGACTCGTCGGAGAAGTGCGCGACGAGTCGCCCGTCGGCGGCCACGGAGAAGTCGGGCTCCCAGGCGTTGTACTGGTTCGGCGAGGTGGCGATGTCGGACCGGAACGTCCAGGTGCGGCCGAGGTCGCGGCTGATCCAGAGGCGCTGCTTGGTGTGGCGCTCGGCATCGGGGACCTTGTAGCCGACGGTGGCGCCCCAGAGCAGAGTGCCGGCCGGCATGTCGCCCACCTGGGAGGGAAGCTCGAACAGGGTGCCGCAGCACATGCCTCGGGCGCCCGCGCCCTCCGGGTCGGCGATGCTCCCCACCTGCTGGAAGGTAGCGCCGCCGTCCGTGCTCTCCATGATGATGCCCAGCGCGCTCCCGTCCACGGTGCCGACCGAGGCGAGGACGCGTCCGTTGGCCGGGCCGCTGTGTTCGAGCCGGATCACGCGCGGATAGCTCGCGCCATCCGGGTATAGGAGCTCCTTCTCGGCCACCCCGGCCGCACTCGTCAAGCCACCGAGCATCGCCAGGACGATCAACCCCGCGACCAGCCCCACCCGCCTGTACTGCATCCCCGACCACGCCCCGACCGCATCACTGTTAGGTACTAACCAACTATGACCTAGTCGCCACGGAAGCACCAGCGCTCGAAGTCTGAGTGGTCTGGCAGGCGAGGGGGAGGAACTGCGTCGGCGGGCGGCCGGTGAAGGCACGGAAGTCGCGGTTGAGGTGGGGTTGGTCGACGTAGCCGCACGCCGTCGCGACGTCCGCCAAGCGCGGGCCGTGCGGCTGGGTGAGCATCCGCAGGGCGCGATGGAAGCGGGCGATCCTGGCGACGGACTTGGGCGGCAACCCGACCTGCGTGTGGAACCGCGACTCCAGACGTTGCCGGCTCCAGCCGAGCTCACCGGCCAGCGCGCCGATCGTCGACCGTCCACCGGAACCGATCAGTCGGTCCCACGCGCCCCGGACCCGCGCGTCCAGCTCCGGTCCCGTCCGAATCCACGCGGCCAGCCGCTCGTCGAGCAGCGCGAACCGCGCGGCCCATCCCGAAGCGTGCGCCAGCTCCTCGGCCAGCCGCGCGGCCCGGACACCGAGAAGATCGCCGAAGCTGACGTTGGCGTTCGACAACTCCTTGAGCGGCAACCCGAACAGGGCGTGGGCGCCCAGCGGGGTCAGCCCGATCGTCATGCTGAGATCGTGGCCGGACTGCTCGAACACCACGGGCTCGGCGCGTAACCCGTCGACCGGCGAGGACAGGCGCACGGCAGCCGGCCCGACCGTCCACCGGTCCGCCGGCTCGAGGTCCAGCAGGACGGTCACCCCGGCGACCGGCGACACCCGGCGAAGCACCGGCCGGTCGCCCTCCGTGTGCCGGGAACCGGCGTACCCCAACACATACGGCGCGAGCCGCGCGGCCGGCCCCCGGTGCACGTTCTCCCCCGCGGGCAACTCGACGTCCCGGCGGGACAGACCCCTCGTCCATCCGTCCATACCCGACGGTATGGCGGCGGCACGCGGACCCACACTCCGGCCAGCAGGCTTGCATTTGTCCAAGACGCGCGTCGAGCGCCGGCCTACGTTGACTCGGACGAAGGGGAACGAACACATGGCCGAACACACTCGACGAGACCTGCTGCGCGGCGCGGGCGCCGCGGCCGCGGTGGGACTGACGCTGCAGGCGACACCGGCGGCGGCCGAGGAGGGCGGCGGCGCGTGCCCGCCCCCACTCGGTCCGGTCGTGCTCGGGCCGGACGACCCGCGCTACCAGGACCTGATCATCCGCGGCTACAACAGGCGCTTCGCGAACACACCGGACGAGATCCGGGTGGTCGGCTCGACGGAGCAGGTCGTGGCCGCCGTGCAGGCCGCCGTGCGGACCGGCAGGCGGCTCGCGGTGCGCAGCGGCGGGCACTGCTTCGAGGGCTTCGTCGACGACCCGTCGGTGCGCATGCTGATCGACATGTCCGGTATGACGCGCGTCTACCACGACCCGCGGCACAACGCCTTCGCCGTCGAGGCGGGCGCGACGCTCGGCGAGGTGTACCGCAGGCTGTACCTGGGCTGGGGGGTCACGGTGCCCGCGGGATGGTGTCCCGAGGTCGGCGCCGGCGGGCACGTCTCCGGTGGTGGCTACGGCGTGCTGTGCCGCCGGCACGGACTGGCCGTCGACCACCTGTACGGGGTCGAGGTGGTTGTGGTGGACCAGTCGGGCAAGGCGCGGAGCGTGGTGGCCACCCGCGAGAGCGACGACCCGAACCGGGACCTGTGGTGGGCGCACACCGGCGGCGGCGCCGGCACCTTCGGCGTCGTCACCCGCTACTGGTTCCGCACACCGGGCGCCCGCGGCGCCGACCCGGCCGCGCTACTGCCGAAGCCGCCCGCGTCGACACTGTCCTTCACCGTCGACTGGCCGTGGTCGGACCTCCCCGACCAGGCCACGTTCACCAGGCTGCTGCGCAACCACGGGCAGTGGTCGGAACGCCACAGCCGCCCGGACTCGCCCTATGCCGGGTACTACAGCGAGTTCCTCGTCGCGCGGCGGCTGGCACAGAACATCACCATGATCGGCAAGATCGCGGGCGACGCCGACGCGGAGCGCCTGATCACCGAGCACGTGGCCGAGCTGAGCGCGGGGGTCTGCGCACCGCCGGCGCCGGTGTTCAGCCGGCAGCCGTGGCTGGCCGACGCGCTCACCGGCTCGCCCGGCGACCCGGGACCGATCTTCCGGCTGCAGGTCAAGTCCGCCTACCTGCGCAAGCCGTTCACCGACCGCCAGATCGCGGTCGTGTACGAGTACCTGAACAAGGACGACTACCCGGGCGGCCTGATCAGCCTCAACTCCTACGGCGGCAAGGTCAACACCGTGGCGCCGGGCGCGACCGCCGTCGCGCACCGCGACTCCATTCTCAAGCTGCTCTTCGTCAACGGCTGGGCGAACGGCGCCGACGACGCCGTGCGGATGCGGTGGCTGCGCGAGTTCTACCGGGAGCTGTACGCCGACACCGGCGGCGTCCCGGCGCCGGGCGAGGTGAACGACGGCGCGTTCATCAACTACCCGGACGCCGATCTGGCCGACCCGGAGTGGAACACCTCCGGCGTCGCGTGGCACACGCTGTACTTCGGGGACAACTATCCCCGCCTGCAACAGATCAAGGCACACTGGGACCCACGCGACGTGTTCCGTCACTCGCTGTCCGTTCGCCCCGGCTGACGCCCGCCTCGGCGCAGACCCGACATTCGGGGCTTTCTCCTCGCCCATTGACACACCATTCGTGGCAATGCGCGCGGATATCGAGGCCGGAGACCTGCCTGGCGCGACGAGCCGCCGCGCCAGGCCGGTGTCACGCTTTCTTCGCGCGCCTGGACGGACGCTTCGTTCCCGAAGCGGACTTCTTCGGCGCCGGAGTCTCGTGCGCCTCCTTGTACGCCTCGACGACGTGCGATGGGATCCGGCCTCGGCCGGACAGCTCGAACCCGTTCTCGAGGGCCCATTCGCGGACCTTTCCCGCTTCGCCCGAACCGGCCGACGTGGCCGACGGTCGGACGCCACGCTGCAGCCGCCCGCCGACGCGACGGCCGGCGGCCGCGTACTCCGCGAAGGACTTGCGGAGCCGCTCGGCATTCGCTTCGCTGAGGTCGATCTCGTACTCGGCGCCGTCGAGCCCGAACTTGACGGTGGAGATGTCCTCGGAACTGGAGCCATCCAGGTCGTCGACGAGTTGCACTAGCACCTGCTGAGCCATTTACCTCTCCCTGTTGTGGCAGCCGCACGCAAATTCACGTGGGGGACGCGCGACTGTATACAGCACGATATCAAGTGTCGGGATCGGCTGAATATCGACGCGCCAGGAATCGTCTGAGCGGTAATAGCAAACACGCGACGGGTGGCACCGGCCGGCACACGGGACCGTCGAGGGGGCCGGTCGAGCGAAGGGACGAGGCGGTCCCGACGCTCCGGCGCACAGCCCGGACGACGAGAGAGCGGCATAATCCCGGAGCGGATGTCGAGTTCCGGCCGGCCCGTTCGTCATCCTCTACGAAACAACCGGGCGACGGGTGTCTGGAGGACACATGCAGTACCTACTGTTGATCTACAACTGCGATCGGCCAGAACCGGCCGATCCCGGCTTCGACGACGCGTTGGCCAGGGTGAACGCCTTCGCCGACGAGTGCCGCAGGCGCGGCGCGCTGGTGGCGGGCGACCCGGTCCAGGGCGACCACACCGCGACGACCGTGAGCGTCCGGGAGGGCCGCACGCTGATCACCGACGGCCCGTTCGTGGAGACCCACGAGCACCTCGGCGGCTACTACGTCCTCGACTGCCACGACCTCGACGAGGCCCTCGAACTGGCCGCGCTCTGCCCGATGGCGGCGCAGGGGTCCATCGAGGTCCGACCGCTCGCGTACGTGCCGGGTGTGGTCAACGCTGGCTGAGCGGCCCGCGCTCGCGGTCGAACGGGTCTTCCGCGAGCACCGGGCGCGGATGCTCGCCGCGCTCGTCCGCGTTCTCGGCGACTTCGAGCTCGCCGAGGACGCGCTGCAGGACGCGTGCGCGCTCGCGCTGCGCCGCTGGCACGACACGGTGCCCGACGACCCGATGGCCTGGCTGCTGACGGCGGCCAGGAACCGGGCGATCGACCGGCTGCGCCGCGCGCGGACGGGCCGCGAGAAACAGGAGCAGGCCGAGGAGCCGCGACCGATGACCGGCTTCGAGGAAGACCGTCTCGTCAGCCTCGGCGACGAACGGCTGAGCCTCGTCTTCACCTGCTGCCACCCGGCGCTGGCCGAGGAGGCACGGGTCGCGCTGACGCTGCACGCGGTGGTCGGGCTGACGGCGGGACAGATCGCGCGGGTGTTCCTGGTCGCCGAGTCGACGCTGGCGCAGCGGCTGGTCCGGGCGAAGCGGAAGATCCGCGACGCCGGCATCTCCCTCGCGGTGCCCCCGGACCACCTGCTGCCAGAACGACTGTCCGGTGTGCTCGCGGTCGTCTACCTGATCTTCACGCAGGGCTACACGGCGGCCACCGACACGCCGGAGCACCAGCAGCTGCGAGCGGAGGCGATCCGGTTGGGCAAGCTCGTCGCGACGCTCATGCCCGACGAGCCAGAAGCGTTCGCGCTCGTCGCGCTGCTACTGCTGCACGACTCGCGGGCCGCCGCCCGGCACTCCCCCGCCGGCGACGTGGTGCTCCTGGCGGACCAGGACCGCGACCGGTGGGACCGCGCTCGGATCGCCGAGGCCGTCGGGCTGCTGGACCGCGCGCTGCGCCACGGGACCGTCGGCCGCTACCAGCTGCAAGCCGCGATCGCCGCACTGCACGCACAGGCGCCCTCGACCGACGCCACGGACTGGCCGCGGATCGCCGCCCTGTACGGCGAGCTGCTCATGGTCGCGCCCTCCCCGGTGGTGGCGCTCAACCACGCGGTCGCCGTCGCCATGACCGACGGTCCGGCAGCCGGGTTGGCGCTGATCGACCGCATCGGCGGGCTCGACCGCTACCACCTGCGCCACGCCGCCCGCGCGGACCTGCTCAGCAGGCTCGGCCGCACCGACGAGGCCGCAGCCGCGTACCGGCGCGCGCACGAGCTGGCCGCCAACCCCGCCGACCGCCGCTTCCTCGCCGGCCGCCTACTCGCCATCGACACCTCGGAGTCCACATGAGACTGTCCATACTCGACAACGGGCACCGGTTGCGCGCCCGCCTGTTCTTCACGATGACCGGTCGCGACGCCCCCGACATCGTGCGCACCCTGTTGTACCGCCCGGACTTCTTCGCCCGTCCGCTGCTCGCCATCACCGCCCCGGCGATGCGCGGCCCGTCCTACTGGACCCCCGGCGAACGCGAGTACCTCGCGATGCGCACCGCGCGGCTGCACCGGTGCCCGTTCTGCGTCGACTCCCACACCGAGCTCACCCGCATCGCCGGCCATGGCGAGATCGACCCGGAGGACCCCGACTCGGCCCGACCGGAACTGCGCACGGTCCGTGCCTTCCTCGACAGCACCCACACACCCGACCTCGCCGCCGTCGACGGTCTGCCGGACTCGGCGGTGCGGGAGGCACTGCACGTCGACCTCGTGTGGAACATCGTGAACCGGCTCGCCAACGCCTTCGGGTTCATACTGCGCGGCAACCAACTCCACAGTGGAACCCGCGCGCTGCACCGGTTCGGCTACCGGTTCCCCGGCTTCCTCCTCGCCGGCGGCGACCACACCGACCACGGCGGACCCGTCGAGAACCTGCGCCACGCCGTGCTCGCGGCGCCCGCCGGCACCGACCCCGCGCTCCGCGCCGCCGCGGCGACCGGCGCCGGCCTCGCGGAGCCGTGGGAGTCCTACACCGCGCTGGTCCGCGACGCGTCCTACCGCGTCACCAGCGCCGACATCGCGCGTCTCGCCGCGGCGGGCCTCACCGAGGACGAGATCTTCGAGGTCACCGTCGCCGCCGCGGTCGGCGCCGCCCTGCGCAGCTACGACGCCGGCCGACGCGCGTTCACCTAGGACTGTCGAGAACGGCGCCGACCGTTCGTCCTCGGTGCGTCACACCGACGACACCGAAAGGACCGACGATGTCCGGAGAGATCAACTGGGTCGAGCTGCCCGCCGCCGACACCACCAAGGCCCGCACCTTCTATGGCGGCCTGTTCGGCTGGACCACCAGCGAGTTCGGCGGCGACTACCACCTCATCGACAACGGGCCGACGGGCGCGATCGCACCGCGCGAGGCCGCGTTCACGCACCCGAGGGTGTACTTCGCCACCGACGACATCGACACCGCCGCCAAGCGCGTCCACGAGCTCGGCGGCACCGCCGATGACATCCAGGAGGTGCCGGGAGTCGGCCGGATCACCCACTGCCACGACGACCAGGGCGGCCCGTTCAGCCTGTACCAGCCGCAATCCTGACCTCGGTTGGGAGGAGCGGGCGGGCTCCTCCCGCCTCGGCCCCCTGCACCACGCGGCCGGCTGACCCGAGTGCGGGCGCTCACATCCGATTCGCGCTCGTCGGCGGCGGCGGGCGGCTACCCTCGGGTGAGCCCGGCGCCACCGGCCGGGCCCTCGGCACGTCCGAACGAGGACGCTGGAGGACACCCGTCCCGTCGGGCGAACCGAGAGATTGGGTGACCGCTTGCCGTGACCGACCTGATCATCACCATCGCGCTGTGCGTGGCATGTGCCATCGCCTATGCGACCGCGGCGCTCATCCAGGCCCACTACGCACATCTCACGGTCATGGAGCTGGCCCGCGTCCCGCAGCTGTGGGCCGCGCTCGCGCTCAACGGTCTCGGCGCCGCGCTGCACGTCACCTCCCTGGCGTTCGGCCCGCTGTCCCTGATCCAGCCACTCGGTGTGCTCACGCTCGTCATCGCCGTCCCCCTCGCGGCGCTGACGGCACGGCGCCGGGTGACCCGGCTCGAGCTGAGCGGCATGACCTACACAGTGATCGGACTCGCCGGCCTCACGCTGATCATCGCCACCGCGGGCGCGACCCAGACGCTCACCTCGACCGAGCTCGTCGGGCTGATCGCCGCCACGGTCGCCGTGGTCACCGTCCTCGGTCTCCGGGGCAGACGTCCGGGGGCGTCGACCCTGTGGGAGGCCGTCGCGGGCGGCCTGGCGTACTCCGTCTGCTCGGCCCTGTGCCAGACCGTCGTGGTGACGGTGGGCGACGCCGGCGCGGGGGCGCTGCTGCGACCCACCACGATCGTCGCCGTCGTCGCCATCGCCGTCTTCGCGATCGTCGCGACCGTGCTCACCCAGCGCTCCTACCGCAACGGGCTCGGCGCGCCCCTCGCGGTGACCAACCTCGCGAACCCGGCCACCGCCACCATCATCGGCGTGGTCCTCCTCGGCGAGCACCTCGCCACCACACCCGTCGAGATCGCCGTCGCCGTCGCCTGCGCCCTGCTCAGCGGCTACGGAGTGGCACAGTTGGCCAGGGCCAGGGAAGTCGCGACCGCCCCGCTCCCGCAAAGCCATGAAGGACCCCTTCAGGGCGTTGAGTGACATGAAGGGGTCCTTCATGGCATGTGCCGCCGCGCCACGGTGGTGCCAATAGGGCTTGCTATGGCACCACAGTGGTGCCATAGTTGCACCCATGGACCTGACGCCGTATGTGGACAACGTTCGCCGAGAGTTGGCGGTCGCCGCCGAGACCGGTGGCGACGATGCCAAAGCCCTCGCGGAGCGTCTGAGCGCGCCACTGGCGTCGACGATCCGCCTCACCCTGCTCGACGCGCTGTCGGCCGCGGCCGACGAGATCACCCGGGACCTCGCGCCCGGCTCCGTCGAGCTGCGGCTGCGCGGCGGCGACCCGACCTTCGCGGTGACGGCGCCCGCCACCGAAACGCCGGCCGCACCCTCGGCATCGGTGCCGGCGGCTCAGGGCCACGTCGCGCCGGAGCCGGAGCCGCTGTCCGACGAGGACGGCGCCATGACACGCATCAACGTCCGCCTTCCTGAGCACCTCAAGGCCCGCATCGAGGAGGCGGCCGCCGCGCAGAGCCGCTCGGTCAACGCGTGGCTCGTCCGCGCCGCGACCGCCGCGCTGCAACCCCAGAGCCCACCACCCGCGACGGAGCGCAGGGGCCGCTCGTCACAGCACTACACGGGCTGGGTCCACTAAACCCTTCTCACCAGCACAAACGTCATCCACCACACCTTATGAGGGGACAGCCATGCCTACTTTCGACACCCCAGAGCCGATCTCGGCCACCGTCGAACCCGTCGTCGGCAACGTCCGCGTCATCGCGAGCGACCGCACCGACACCGTCGTCGACGTGCGCCCGACCGACGAGTCCGACGCCTCCGACGTCAAGGCCGCAGAGCAGACCCGCGTCGAGTTCTCGGCCGGCACGCTGACGGTCCGAGCGCCGAAGATGAGCCCGTTCGACTTCTCCAACAAGACCAGGTCGATCGAGGTGACCGTCGAGCTGCCGACCGGCTCGCGGGTGCAGGGCAGCACCGGGATCGGCGACCTGCACGGCACCGGCCGGCTCGGTGAGTGCCGCTACAAGTCGGGCGCCGGCCACCTCCAGCTCGACCACACCGGCGAGCTGCACCTGCACACCAGCGCCGGCCATGTCGCCGTCGAGCGGGTCGCCGGCAACGCCGAGATCACCACCGGTTCCGGCCGGGTGCGCGTCGGCGAGGTCGACGGCACCGCCCAGGTCAAGAACTCCAACGGCGACACCATGATCGGCGCGGTGACCGGCTCGGTCCGGGTCCGCGCGGCCAACGGCGACATCGCCGTGGCACAGGCGGGCGACGCCGTGGACGCCAAGACCGCCAACGGTTCGGTTAAGGCGCACGAGGTCATCCGCGGCACGGTCGTGCTCGAGACCGCCATGGGCGACATCGAGATCGGCGTCCGCGAGGGCACCGCGGCCTGGCTCGACGTGAAGACCCGGTTCGGCCGCGTGCACAACACGATGGCGGCCACCGACGCGCCGCAGACCCCGACCGACACCGTCGAGGTGCGCGCCCACACCACGTTCGGCGAGATCACCGTCCACCGCTCCTGAACTCCCTGACACGAAAGGACTCCCACATGAGTCTCCCGGCCATCTCCGCTACCGGACTGCGCAAGTCCTACGGCGACAAGGTGGTGCTCGACGGCATCGACCTCGACGTCGCGCCCGGCACCATCTTCTCCCTGCTTGGCCCGAACGGCGCCGGCAAGACCACCACCGTCAACATCCTGTCCACACTGACCGGCGCGGACGCCGGCACGGCGAGCGTCACCGGGCATGACCTGGCGACCGACCCGGACGCGGTCCGCGGCGTCATCGGGCTCACCGGGCAGTTCTCCGCGGTGGACAACCTCCTCACCGGCGAGGAGAACCTGTTCCTGATGGCGGACCTGCACCACCTGCCGCGGCGCGAGGGCCGCAGGCGGGCCGCCGCGCTGCTCGAGCGGTTCGACCTCGCCGACGTCGCGAAGAAGACGCCGACGACCTACTCCGGCGGCATGCGGCGCAAGCTCGACCTGGCGATGACGCTGGTCGGCGACCCGAAGGTGATCTTCCTCGACGAGCCGACGACCGGACTCGACCCGCGCAGCCGCCGCGTGATGTGGGACATCATCCGCGACCTGGCCGCGAACGGCGTGACGATCTTCCTCACGACGCAGTACCTCGAGGAGGCCGACCAGCTCGCCGACCGGATCGCCGTCCTCGACCGCGGCCGGCTGGTCGCGGAGGGCACCCCGGACGAGCTCAAGCGCCTCCTGCCTGGCGGGCACCTGCGGCTGCATTTCGCCGACCCCGCCCGGCTGGCCGAGGCGGCGCACCTGCTCGAACTGTCCACATCGGACGATGCGGCGCTCGTGCTGCAGGTGCCGACCGACGGCACCGTGTCGGCACTGCGTGCGGTGCTCGCCCGGCTCGACGCCGCCGCGGTCGAGGTGGACGCCCTGACCGTGCACACCCCCGACCTCGACGACGTGTTCCTCACCCTCACCGGCCACGCGGCCGACCGGACCAAGGAGTTGACCAGTTGAGCACCCTGTCCTACGCGACCCGTGACTCGATCACGATGTTGCGCCGCAACCTCCGGCACATGCAGCGCTACCCGTCGCTGACGATCATGCTGCTCGCTCAGCCGATCGTCTTCCTGTTGCTGTTCGTCTACGTCTTCGGTGGCACCCTCGGCGACGGGATCGGCGGCGCGGGCGGCCGCGCGGAGTACGTCGGCTACGTGACGCCGGCCATCCTGTTGATCACGGTGTCGAGCGCGGCCCTCGGCACGGCCATCTCGGTCGCGATGGACATGACCGAGGGCATCATCAACCGGTTCCGCACCATGTCGATCAGCAGGGCGTCGGTGCTGACCGGACACGTCGTCGGCACTCTCATCCAGACCGCGCTGGGCCTGGTCGTCGTCACGGGCGTGACGCTGCTCGTCGGGTTCAGGCCCACCGCCGGGTTCGTCGAGTGGGTGGCGGCCGCCGCTGTGCTGCTGTTGCTGACCCTCGCGCTGACCTGGCTGTCGGTGGCGCTCGGTCTCGCGGCGAAGAGCGTGGAGACGGCGAGTAACACGCCGATGGTGTTCATGCTGTTCCCGTTCCTCGGCAGCGGGTTCGTGCCGACCGACTCGATGCCGGCGTGGCTGCGCTGGTTCGCCGAGTACCAGCCGTTCACCCCGGTGATCGAGACCGTCCGCGGGCTGCTGCTCGGCACCCCGATCGGCAACAGCGGAGTCCTCGCCGTCGGATGGTGCGTGGCGCTCACGGCCATCGGCTACGTGTGGTCCAAGCGCCTGTTCACGAAGGAGCAGAACCGATGAGCGAGCTTGCGAGCGAATCAATGACACAGGGCGACCGCGAGCGTCTGCTGCCGCAGCGGACGCATGTGCGGGGTGGCGCCGGCCACCAGGACGACGACCGACGGGTCGTGGCGGTCGATGAGGTCGGCCGCCGCGGTGGCGGCGCCGGCGTCGGCGACCTCCTGCCGGACGCCGTCGACCGGCTCGGACACCGTGCGGGACACGGCGATCACCGGGGCGCCGGCTTCCGCGAAGGCCGTGGCGATCCCCCGGCCGAGGCCGCAGCTCGCGCCGACGACCATCGTGGTCATCTTCGACAGGTCACTCATGAAGTTCTCCAATGTCATGCATCGCTCATTGAGTGCAACTCCAGAGTTGCACATCGAGTCTCGACGCGCAACCTGCGGGTTGCACAGTGCGAGTGCCGGAGAGGTGGGGCCGGGCGCCTACCTCTACGATTCCGCTGGTGACCGCCTACGATCTTGACGCGTTCGAGCATCTGGACCCCGCCGCCCTGCCCCCGCGCCAGCAGCGGATCCTGGCCACGATCCGGGACTGGGTGGTCGAGCACGGGTACTCGCCGAGCACGCGCCAGATCGGCGACGCGGTCGGCCTGCGGTCCTCGTCATCGGTGTCGAAACACCTGGCGAGCCTGGAGGACAAGGGTTTCCTGCGGCGCAGCGACTCGATGTCGCGACCGATCGACGTGCGCCTGTTCCTGCGGGAGTCGGCGGCGCCCGCAGACGACTCGGTGCCCGTGCCCGTGGTCGGCCACATCGCCGCGGGAAGTCCCATCTCGGCGGAGGAGCACGTCGACGACGTCATGACGCTGCCCCGCGAGCTGACCGGGCGCGGCACCGTCTTCGGGCTGCGGGTACGCGGCGACTCGATGGTCGACGCGGCGATCTGCGACGGCGACATCGTGGTGGTGCGCCAGCAGCACGAGGCCCACTCGGGTCAGATCGTCGCCGCGATGATCGACGACGAGGCCACCGTCAAGGTGTACCGCCGCCGCAACGGCCACGTGTACCTCGAGCCGCGCAACCCGGCCTACGACGTCATCGACGGCGACCGGGCCGTGGTGCTCGGCGCGGTCGTGTCGGTGCTGCGCAGCATGTGAAAGTCCCGACTTTCTACTGTTGAGTAACTTCGCTGGACTCCTTACCGTCAGATCCACCACGGGCAACCCCTGCACCCATGGAGGACTCGATGAGGCGTCCCATGCTCTGGCTTCTCGCCGCGCTCCTGACCTCGGCCACCGCGCTCGCGGTGCTGCCGGTCAGCGCCACCGCCGCCGACGGGCCTGATCCGGTGGTGATCGTCAACGGCACGTTCGGACCCGCGTTCTTCTACGAGCCGCTCGCCGCCCGGCTCCGCGCGGACGGCAACGAGGTGTTCATCTTCGAGCTGACCGACCTCGGCACCGGCGACATCGCCGCCACCGCCGAGGATCTCGCCGGCTTCGTCGACGGAGTCCTGGCCACGACCGGCGCGGCGAAGGTTGACCTGGTCGGCCACTCGCAGGGCGGACTGGTGGCCCGCCAGTACGTGCGACACCTGGGCGGCGAGTCCACAGTGGACAGCCTGGTGAGCCTCGGCGCCCCGCACTACGGCACCGCGGTGGCGAACCTCGCCGACTTCTTCGGCGGCGGCGACTGCCTCGGCATCGTCGCCTGCCAGCAGATGGCGGTTGGCTCGGACTTCGTGACCGCACTGAACGAGGGCGACGACACGATCGGCGCGGTGCGCTACACCAACCTCTACACCGCGTGGGACGAACTGGTCCGCCCGGTCACCAACGCGGCGCTGAACGACGGCGCGACGAACGTGCTCATCCAGTCGCAGTGCCCGTTCCGCGCGGTGGCCCACGTCGGCCTCGCCCTGGACGGCACCGTGTACGACGGCGTGCACGACGCGCTGCTCGGCCGTCCGATCCAGCTGAACTGCACGGCCGTCTAAATGGCGTCGATAAGTGTCGTGAGAGCGCGCACAACGGTGTCGATGCCGGGGCTCGGCGGGCCGCCGGGCTCGGTCATGTAGCCGTCGCGGCGGATCTCCACCATCAGCGCCGACACCTCGCCGGCCGTGCGGTAGTGCGCGAGGGGGACGTAACAGCCGGCGAACGGGGTGTTCAGGTCGAGGTCCCCGCACGGGGCGAACGCCGCCAGCGCCGCGTCGCGCAGGCGGTCCGGGGTGTGGAAGGCGTCCACGCCGAGGCAGACGACCGGGCGGTTGCCGGTTCCGTGCAGCTCGTAGGGCAGTGCGTCACGCGGGTAGGAGTGCACGTCGATGATCACCGCGTGGCCGACGGCGGCCAGGCGGGCGGCCACCAGGTCGGCGACGGCCGCCGCGTAGGGCCGGTAGTGCCTGGCGAGCAGCTCTTCGACGTGGTCGGGATCGTCCTCGCGCAGCACCGCGCCCCGCGAGGTCCGCAGGTACACCGCGCCCATCCCGACCGCGCGCAGCTCCTCCCGGTCGTCGGGGAACCGCTCGGGGTCGACGACCAAGCGGGACAACAGGTTCGCGAACACCCACGGCCGCAGGCCCGCCGCGGCGGCGGCCCGGGCGGCGATGAGGTCGGTGTGCGCGTCGGTCATGGCGTCCAGCTCCCGCGACAGCGCACGGTCGTTCAGGACGATCCGGCTCCTCGCGGCGGCGGTGATCGCCCGCGCCCCGTGCGGGACGTGGAGGATCACCGGGGAGTCGGCGGCGCCCTGCGTGATGTCGAAGCCACGTGGGCCGGCATGCGTCACGGCCGGACGAACGCGGCGAACCACGTCGCCAGTGCGAGCTGGGCCAGCGCGCCGGACGACGTGTTCGGGTTGGCGAAGAACATCCCGCCGGCAGGCACTCCTCGGCTCCTTCAGGACGTTGGAGCGCCTCCTCGGGCGCCGCGCGCGCCCAGGACGATCAGCAGCAGACCGGCGACCACGACCACGATCCCGATCACCAGCCACGTCGGCGAGTTCGACATGCCGCTGCCGCCGAGGACGCCGGCCCCCTGTAACGCCCACACACCGCCGAGCAGCACGGCCACCAGGCCGACGATCATCAGAACCCGACTCTTCATCAGCCCAGTCTTGCCGGTTCCGGTCCGGCTCGCCAGTACCCTGGCGCCAGGCCGCATCACCGTCGACGAGGAGTGCTGGTGCAGGGACTGTTGGCACGGGTGGTCCGCCCCGTTAACGGCGCCGGCGGCCCGATCTCACTGCGCCTGCACGGCACCGACCACGCGGGACACGCGGTCGCCCGGCGGGACGACCGCGGCCGCGTCACCGTCACGGTGCGCCTCGGCGTCACGGGTGCCGGAGGCGCCCCATGATCAACGAGACGTAGTGGTCCATGTCGGCCTGCAGGCACGCCTGCTGGTTGTGCTTGCCGGTGCAGCCCGGCGCCCACGTGCTCCCGTCGCCGTAGTCGATGAACTCGAACGGGATCCCGGCCGCCCGCAGGTAGTCGGCCGTGACGAGGTTCGTCTCCCGCGCCCGGTTCTCCACGACCGCCTGCAGCGGGTCGACCGTCAGGTCGCCGCCGTTGCCGGTGTACATCGCGATCCCCATGCCGCGCAACGAACTCACGTGCTGCGCGGGGCTCTGCGCGTTCCACACGCCGTCGAACGGCCAGACCGGCGGACCGAAGATCGCGTCGATCGCGACGGTCGGCGAGCCGGACGTCGGCAGCTGCTCGGTGGCGACCACGGTGGCACGCATCTCCTGGTTCAGCAGGTCGAGCCCGCCGGAGAAGCTGCCCACGTAGCTGAACAGGTCCGGCCGGTGCTCCGCGTAGTGGAACGCGCCGAAGCCGCCCATCGAGTGCCCGGAGATCGCCCGGCCCTCCCTGGTGGGGATCGTGCTGAGGTTGGCGTCGATGAACGGGACGAGCTGGTCGAGATGGAACGTCTCCCAGTTCTGGGGGCCGAGCGCGCCGGGGTTCACCCAGTTCGAGTACCAGCCGCGGCCACCGCCGTTGGGCGTCACGGTGATCAGCGGGACGTCGGCCGTCGCCCGCTCGACGATCTCCTTGTGCCGCGCGGTGTTCGGGATGTCCTGATGGCCGTGCAACGTGTACTGCACGGGGTACCGCGTCGCGGGGTCGTACCCGGTCGGCAGGGTGACCATCACGACGTGCTCGCCGGAGACCTGGCCCGGCAGTACGGAGAACGCCGGCACCTGGGTCGACCGCACGGTCATGACGAACGTGCGCTCCGCGTCGTCCGCCCACGTCGGTTGGCTGACCACCGTGATACCGAAGCCGTCCGCGAAGCGCGGGGGCGCGGTCGCCGCCTGCGCGGTGGGCACGGCCAGCGCGGCCGCCGCCACGACGCCGGCCAGCGCGACCCTCGACAGAACCTTCACGACCGCTCCTCCGATTGCATGCTCTGCTGCCTGATGCCACCGATGATCAAGTGCGGGGCGGGGCACAGCCAGGCCAGGCACCGGTCATTTGTGGCCGGTGCGGTGCCACCAGGAGAACCGTCAGTGCGCGGCCGAGTACGCGTTGGCGAGGTGGTCCTGCAACCGGGCGTGCCGGAACTGGTAGACGGCGCCGGCCCTGCGCAGCACGCCGCGGCGGTAGGCGTCGTCGAGGAAGGCGGGCACGGCCCACGGCAGCCGTCCGGTCAGCGGCAGCCACAGCCGCCCGAACACCAGCCACTGGCCCCATGCCGTGACGCTCAGCGCGTAGCCGAGCCCGGCGCCGATCGCACCGACGAACCCGAGCGCCAACCCGAACAGCGGGTTCCAGGAGAACGCCAACCCGAGCACCGACTCGGGCGGGAGCCGGCGCAGCAGCTGCACGACGAACCAGCTGGCGAACGTGACGGCGAGCGCGAACACGGGCCCGAACACGAGCACCTGGACGACCACCGTCGCGCGGTTGACCCGCAGCAGGTCGCCGGGGCTGCCGGCGGACTTGATGTCCAGTGGCGTCTCGCACCAGGCCATGAGCACGAGCACGAGCCCGCCGGACAGCCCGAACACGACGCCGAACACGACCGAGTCCGCGGCTCCGGACAGGAACCCCCGCCCGTGTCCGAGGACGAGCACGCGCACCAGCTCGCGCACGAGTCCGAGCAGCAGTCCCAACAGCAGCCCGGCCACGGCCCCGATCCGGAACCGGGAGGCGACGTTCGTCCGCGTCCCGCCCCGGAGCCGGACGCGGACCCGCGACGGCTCGAGTGCCGGTCTCAGGAACCGGGCCACGAGTCCGTGCAACAGCCCGAAGGCCAGTCCGGCCACGAGCCCGAGCACGGCCCCGAACACGATCCCGAACACGGTCAGACCGCCGGCCAGGAACCCTTCCACGACCATGTCCACGAGTCCGATGGTCAGCGCGACCACGAGCGCGACCACCAGCACGCGTGCCGAGCGGCGCATGGACGTGCCGAGCTGCCACCAGGCGAGGTCGTGCGTGCCGAGCTGGTCGAGATGGTTGGCGAGGTGTCCGAGCCAGTGCGGGACCCGCGCAGGGTCGAACCGGCCGTTCTCGGTCTGGCGCCGGTAGACGGTCGGGACGAAGTTGCCGAGGAGGTGCTCCTCGACGGCCGCCGCGGTTGCGAACCGCTCGGTGTCCAGCAGCACGGACGGGTCGTCGTCGGGGGTGTCGCTGTAGATGGTGCGGGCGAGGCCGACCATCAGCGGAGTGGTCAGCACGGCGGCGAGATGGCCGTCCGGGTGGTCGCGGAGCGCGGCGAGGACCGGCTGCCACACGGTGCCGTCCCGGCCGGTCTTGCGGGTGGTGCGCGGCAGGTAGCCGGCCAGGTCCTCCGGGGTGAGGTCGGTCAGCACGACGCCGCCCGCGGCGGTCAGCACGTCCGTCCCGGCCACGGCGGCGGCGTACTCCTCCGAGCGGCTGGTCAGCAGCAGCGGCAGGGTGGTGCCGTTGAGCGCCTCAAGTGCGGCGCGGTGCAGGCCGCCGGCGATCTCGTCGAAACCGTCGAGGACGGGCAGGATGCGGTCGGTCTCGACCAGCGCTGCGGCCAGCGTCGACCCGTCGGGACCGGGCGCGCTCAGGCCGGGGTGGTCGCGCACCAGCTGCTCGGTCAACCAGTCCCGGAAAGCGCTGGCCGTGGGGTTCCACGAGCCGAGGCTGAAGATCACCGGGACCACGTCGGCGTCGGCGCGGACGGCCAGCAGGTCCAGGACGAACCGCAGCGTCAGGATCGTCTTGCCGGAGCCGGCTCTGCCGAGCACCACGAGACGCCCGGACGGGAGCCGCCGGTAGACGTCCACGACCTCGCTCAGCTCGCCGGTCAGGTCCAGCGGCTCGTGGGTGTCCCGGCCCCGCGCGCGGCGGATGTTCGCCCAGGAGTCGGTCAGCTCGCCGGGCACCGGCTGCCACCGGACGGGCAACGGGAACGGGTCGCGGATCTGCCGCTGCTCCTCCTCCCGCTGCCACCGCGCGCGGATCGCGTGCGCGAGCTGGCCCGCGGCCTCGGTCAGCCGGCCGTCGACCACCGACCCGCGCGTGACCTCGGTGTCGGAGTCGGAGTCGGTGTCGGAGTCGGTGTCGGGGCGCGGTTCCGGCCGCGCGTGCCCGGCGGCGGCGAGCAGCTCGACCCGCTCTACCTCCTCGAGCGCCAGCGCGTCGGCCAGCCGCCGCACGGTGCCCACCCTCGGATCGGCGCGCTCGCCGGTCTCCAACCCCCGGATGGTGCGCACCCCGAGCGCGGAGCGTTCCGCCAGGCCCTCCTGTGTCAGCTCCGCCCGCGTCCGCAGCCGCCGCAACAACGCGCCGAACTGGCTCGTCAACATCGCGCCCTTCGAGATCGGCAACGTCCCAAGATCAGACCTTAGCGATGAACCGGCCACTGCTGGCCGGTGTATGGCCGGTGGGGATACCGTTGTCGGGTATCCGGCTTGGGGGTGACGCTGGTGGCCGAGGCGGAGGGCGCCGCGGAGGACGGCGCGGACGGGGTGCGCCGTCAGGTGCTGTCGTTGCTCGACGGCGCGGTGCGCGCGGTCGTGCTCGGCGGCGCGGTCGTCGAGACGGTCGTCCGGGCCGCGGGCGGACGTGGACCCGTGACCACGCTCGTGGACACCCCGGCCGTGCAGCGGGCGGTCGGCGTCGCCAACGGCATGTTCGCCATGCTGCCCGCCGCGATGTCCGTGCGGCTCGACCACCGCAGGGTCGCGGTCGAGCCCGAGGCGCTCGCGGCGGCCTATCCCGACGCGTCCGGGCGGCTCGTGGTCTTCGTGCACGGCCTCGTCGAGACCGAGCGCTCCTGGTTCCACCGTCCCGACCCCGACCGGGCCAGGACGGGCACCGGCTTCGGGAGCCGGCTCGCCGGCGACCTGCCCGCCACCCCGGTGTACGTCCGCTACGACACCGGGCGGCGCATCTCCGAGAACGGCCGCGAGCTGGCCGGCCTGCTCACCGACCTGGTCGCGGCGTGGCCGGCGACGGTGACCGAGATGGTCATCATCGGGCACTCCATGGGCGGGCTGGTGGCGCGCGACGCGCTGCGACAGGCCGCCGGGCTGCCGGTGACCCGGCTCGTCTGCCTCGGCTCCCCGCACGCGGGCGCGCCGCTGGAACGGGTTGTGGTTCGGGCGGGCGCGCTGCTCGGCAGGTTCGCGACCGCGGCCCCGCTGGTCCGGCTGCTGGCCCTGCGCAGCGACGGCATCAAGGACCTCGCGCGGGGCGCGCTGCCGCCGGACCGGCCGGACGAGGTCCGGCAGCTCTTCGTCGCCGCCACGCTGTCCCGCGCGGAGGGCAGCCTGCTGGGGCGGCTGTTCGGTGACCTGCTCGTCCCGCCGGCCAGCGCGGGCGACCCGACGCAGCGCGCGGACGTCCGGTGGTTCGGCGGCATGCACCACTTCGAGCTCCAGAGCCACGACCTCGTGTACGACGCCGTGCTCGAGTGGCTGCGGAGCTGACGCCGCGCGCTCGGCATGATGCCTGTGTGAACGCTCCAGAACTCATGGCCGTCGACCGGATCCGTCTCGTCGAGGGCGCCGTGCCGCACGTGTCGCCGACAGACCGCCTTGCCATGGACCGTGCGTGGGAGGAGTCGGTCCGTGCCAACCCGAGCCTCTTCGACGGCCCCGTGGTGGCGTGCACGGACCTGGCGTTCGACGGGCTGCGCGGCGCGGTCATCACCTGGGTGCCGACGACGTGTCGGCGCTGCGCCGGCACGCCGCGCGCGAGCTGGCGGAGGAGACCGGCATCGACACCCCACCCGACGACCTGACACTGTGGCGTGTCCTTCGTTGCGGGAACGGGAACGTCGGCGTCCTGTTCCTCGCGCCGAGCCGGCCGGCGGCGCTGCTGCGGGAACGGTTCGCGGCGCTGTTGTCGTCGGAGGCGGCGTTGGGCCGAGACCCGGAGCTGAACGGGATCGCGCTCGTCCGCGCCCCCGAGGAGCTGACCAGCCTCGACGGCCCGCGCGCCGACTACCTGGCACCCGTCCTCCGCGCACACTTCGGCCCCATTATCGACTGTTGACATAATCGGACTATAGCGATATATGGGTGAGCCTTGCTCGCGTTTCTTGGTCGATTATTCGGCGATTTCCCGTTGCCAGGCAACGTATCTCGGTTCGGCGGCGTCCTTAATCCTGAGTCGCGTGGACAGACACGCGAACATTCTGGGGAAAGGGAAATACCTTGACTGTGAAATCACTGGTCAGCGCCGGTCGGGTGCTGGGCTTGGTCGCGGCGACGGCGTCGATGGTCGTGCTGGCCGCCGCGCCCGCGAGCGCGGCGCCGCCGTCGCACGACACCATCGAAACGGCGAGAGCCATCACGGCGCCGTTCAGCGAGACCGTCGACACCACCGAGGCGACCACCGACGCCGAGGACGCGGCGGTCAACTCGACCTGCGGGGCGCCGGCGACCAACGGCAGCGTGTGGTACTCGATCGAGGCGGCCGCGTCCGCGCCCGCGTACCTCGTCGACGTCTCGCAGTCCAGCTTCACGGCGGGGGTGATCGTGGCGACCGGCACGCCGGGCAACCTCACGCTGGTCAACTGCGGCCCCCAGTCGATCGGCTTCGAGGCCACCCCCGGTGAGACGTACTACCTGATGGCGTTCAGCGACGACCCCGCCGTGGTCGGCGGCCAGCTCACCATCGCCGTGACCGAGGCCGAGCCGGCGCCGAAGGTGTCGCTGACCGTCAACGACGTTGGCCAGGTGGACAAGAAGACCGGCGTCGCGACGATCTCCGGGACCTACACCTGCATCGGGACGGCGGACTTCACGATCGTGCAGGGCCGGCTGCAGCAGGAGCAGGACGACGCGGTGCAGGTGGGCGGCGACTTCGACGGCGGCGAGCTGACGTGCGGCGGCACGTTCGACTGGAGCGCGGCGGTCACGCCGGAGAGCGGCAAGTTCAAGCGCGGTCTCGCCGCGACGATCGCGTTGACGGTCAGCTGCAACAGCCTCGGCTGCAACGTGTACGAGACGCTTGAGGTCGTGCGGCTGCGCGGCTGATCGACCACGCGGAACCTACGCGCCGGGCCGGCGCGTAGGTTCCGCGGCATGCGTGTCCTGTTCACCAGCCTCGCCTCCGTCGGCCACACCTACCCGCTGATCCCGCTCGCGGTCGCCGTGCGGGCGGCCGGGCACGAGGTGCATTGGGCCGCGGGCGAGCACGTGCACGCGCCGCTCGCCGCCAACGGACTCCGCCCGTTCCGTCCTGCGGACTCGTTCTACGAGATCTACGCGGAGGACCTCGAACCGGAGCTGGCGCGGCTGCGGCCGGACCTCGTCGTCCACGAATGGGGACTGCCGGGGGCGGCCGTCGCCGCGCGCCGAGCCGGGATCCCGAGCCTCTGGCACGGCTTCGGCCGCATGATCCCGGCCGGCATCGGGCTCGAGCTGCCCACCGAGCCCCCTGATCTCCCCCACGTCGACATCTGCCCGCCGTCGTTGCAGGACAAGGACTTCCGCGCCACGGCAGACCGGATCGAGCTGCGTCCCGTGCCGTTCTCCGAACCGTCCACCTGGGACGGCCGGCGCGGTTCGCTGATCTATCTGACGCTCGGCACCGCGTTCGGCACCGCGGCATTGCTCACCACGGCCATCGAAGGCGTGGCGGCGCTCGGCCGGCCCGTGGTCGTCGCCACCGGCCGGGTGGGCCTGGAGGAGCTCGGCCCGGTCCCGGACCACGTCACCGTGCGCACGTGGGTGCCGCAGGCGGCACTGCTGCCGCACGTCGACGTGGTCGTGCACCACGGCGGCAGCGGCACCACCCTCGGCGCGCTCACCGTCGGGGTTCCACAGCTGATCCTGCCGCAGGGCGCCGACCAGTTCGCCAACGCGGCGGCACTCACCGCCGCGGGCGCCGGTCTGCGCCTGCTCCCCGAGGAGCTGACCGCGGCCGCGGTCGCCGAACGCACGAGGAACCTGTTGCGCGCCGACACCGGCCACCGGGACGCGGCACGGGCGATCGCCGAGGAGATCGCCCGCATGCCCGCACCCGCCGACGTCGCCCGCCAACTGCCGGACCACCTCGAGCGCCTGCCGACGTGACCGCGGTGTCTGCCATTTCCGCTCCATCGGGCGAACTGTCACCTGATGGGGCTATTGATCACCTATGGGCGGCATCGCCTACGTTCGACACATGAACCCGAAGAAGGTCGTCCTGCTCGTGGCGGCCGCCGTGCTGGTGTACACGCTGATCGCCCACCCGACCCAACTGGGTGACGGCGTGCAAGCCATCCTCGGCTGGATCACCGACGGCATCGAGGCGATCATCGAGTTCCTGCGCAGCGCCGCGAACTGACGCCTGACCGAATAGCGCGGAGCCGTATTTTCAAATCGAAGGTCGAGGTATTCGGGTACCTGTCAGAGCGGGATGTAGACCCCGAAGTCTCGCGACGCGGTGCGGAAGTCCTGGAAGCCGATCCGCGCGCCCGCCGTGCGGGTCACGGTGCCCTTGGCGATCACGCCACCGCCCGAGGCGGGACCGTAGACCGGGCCGCCGCTGTCGCCGGGGCGCGCGGCGGGCTGGCCGTTCATCTGCTCGCCCTCCACGAGATCCTCGCGGTCGGCGTAGAAGAACAGGACCTTGATGTTGCACACCGGGTTGCCGGTCTCGCGGGCGCTGGTGACGCCGGACTGGCACAGGTACTCGCCGGTGTAAACGTCGCCCCAGCCGCGCACGATCTCCACGGAGTTGCTGTCGCCGCCGCCGACGTACTGCTGGTTCACGACGTTGCCGGTCGGGATCAGCATGATGTCGTGGTCGCCGTGCTTGCTGCCCGCGTTGCCGATGAACTCGCCGGTCGGGTCGGTCACCCGCACGCCGGGGTTGCCGCAGTGGCCCGCGGTCAGCAGGAACCGCTCGTTGGCGCCGTTGCGGACGGAGAACCCCGAGGTGCACGCGGCGTTGCCGAGCACGATCGTCGCGCCGCCCTTCCACGGCGGGCTGTCGTTCTGCCGCGACACCGGCGCGAGCGGCTCCTCCACGACGACGCGCACCGGCACCCGCACCAGTGACGTGAACGCCGCCGCGGCGGGCGCCGAGGTCGTGCCGAGGACCAGACCGCTGCCGTCGGCGGGGATCTTCACCGCGTGCACGGCGGACTTCGCGTCCCGGCGGGCGTCGATCACGTCGGCGGCCGCGCGCAGCTCGGCGTTGGAGTGCCTCGCGGACTGGATCTCCACCGGGACGGCGGACTTCGCCACCACCGCGGCGACCTCGGACGGCACGGCGCCCTTCCACCACAGGTCGACGTGGTCGTCCTCGAGGACGATGCCCGCGAACCCGACATGTTCGCCGCGCAGCACCTCGGCCTGGACGATGTCGGCCGCCCGGATGAGTGGCTGCTGCGCGAGCATCCGGTCCCAGTCGCTCGGCGCGGTGCCGGCCTGCGCGGTGGGCGCCACGCCCAACCCGGTGGACACGACCACCGCGGCCACCGCCGCGAGTACCCGACGTGTTGCTCTCATCAGCCACAACTCCCTTGCACGGTGAGCGATCGGACGATGACGGAGAGCCCCAGTCTATGGTCCAGACCACCGCATGGTCCAGACCAAACTCGGCCCTTCCCGGTCGCCTAGTGCCACGGTTCCTCGTCGACCTGCGCGACGGTGTCGCGGTCGGCGGCCTCCTCGATGGCCAGCGCGATGCGGTGGTCCTGGATGCCGTCGGCGAGCGGGTACGGCTCCGGGCCACTGCCGGCGACCCACGCCGCGGTGTCCTGGAGGAGGGTGGCGATGGCGATCTCCTCGTCGTTCCACCGCTGTCCCTGGAAGGGGTTGCGGTACAGGACGTCGGAGCCGAACGTGAGGTGGTCGGTGTCGAAGCCGTCGAGGTCCAGGTCGTAACCGGTCTGCCGGCGCACGATCGGCGACCGGACGATCGTGCGGTCGGCCGCGAGGCGCACGACGTCCTGGTCGTGCAGCTCGCCGTTCGTGCCGCGCACCAGCAGCCGGCGCGTCAGCAGCTGGTTGTGCCACTGGTTGTCGGTGAAGTCGTACAGGCCGAGCCCGCCGCCGTCGAACGCGATGGTCGCGATGGTCGTGGTGGCCTGCTTGACCGCCACCTCGTCGGCCCAGCCGTCGCGGGAGAGCGGGTCGGCGAGCGGCGCGGTCGTCCGCACGGCACGCACCTCTGCGCGGCCGCGCCCCACCCCGAGCAGCGTCCGGATGAGCGAGACGGCGTGGTACTGGTGGGTCGAGGAGACGTCCACCCTCGTCGGCTCGCCGATGACGCCGGAGCGGACCAGCGCGACGCGGGCGGCGTGGGCGGGAACCCGGGGGTACTGCTCGGCGACCTGGACCAGCCCGCTGGCCCCGACCCGGTGCCACAGCTCACGAAGCCCGGCGAGGTCGGGCGCGGGCGGTGTCTCGGCCAGCACGGGAACCCCGCGCGCCACCAGCTCCACCACGAGCGAGGGGGTCACGTCCCACGGCACGGCGGTGACCACGAAGTCGGGCTTCGCCGAGGCGAGGCACTCATCCAGCGACAGGTGGACCGGCACCGGCAGGTCCCGCCGGCGGCGCGACACGACGCCGACGCAGGTGAGGTCGTCCAGCGCGGCGGCGAGGCGCCAGAAGTACTCGGCGCGCCACCCGGACCCGATGATCGCGAAGCTCGTCACGCTCCCATCAAACAGGACCGGCTGGACGAACCCGTGCCGTCTGTCGACACTGTGCGCGTGACCGCACCCGACCCCCGGCCGATCCGGCTCGGCGTCATCGGCCTCGGCGCCATGGGCGTCGAGATGCTCGGCGCCGCCGTGCCCCACCCCGACTTCGCGGTCCGGCTCGCCGCCGACCTGAACCCCCGTACGGTGGCCGAGCGCGGCGCCGCCTACCCGGACGTGACCGTCACGACCGACCCGGCCGAGGTGATCGGCTCGACCGAGCTGGACGCCGTCTACCTCGCGACGCCACCCGCGTCCCACGCCGACCTCGCGGTGGCGGCGCTGCGGTCGGGCAAGGCGGTGTTCTGCGAGAAGCCACTGGCGATCAGCCTGGCCGACGGCCAACGGATGCTCGCCGCCGCACAGGAGTCGGGCCTCGCCACGGCGGTCAACTACTCGCTGTCCGACCAGCACGCCACGCTCGAGCTCGAACGCGCCGTCCGTGCCGGCGAGCCGGGCCGGATCGCCGGGGTCGAGCTGCGGCTGCGCTTTCCGCGGTGGCCACGCGCCTTCCAGGCCGACGCGACGTGGCTGGCCGAGAACGCCCAGGGCGGGTTCCTCCGCGAGGTGTTCTCCCACTTCGCGTACCTGACCGACCGGCTACTCGGCGTGCTGACGCCGGTCCACCTCGACGTGACCTACGGGCGGCCCGGTGGCAGCGAGATCGCCGCGCACGGGTTGTTCCGCGCCGGCGGCGTGCCGGTGGGTGTGTCGGGGCTGTCCGGTGTTGCCGGGCCGGAACTGTACGAGTGGACGCTGTGGGGCGCCGAGCGCTCCTACCAGCTTCGGGACTGGACCACGCTTTTCGTCCACGAGAACGACGACTGGGCTCGGGTCCCCCTGCCCGCCGAGACCGGCTCGGAGGCGACCCGGCTGACCCGGTTCGCGGCGGCCGTCCGCGGTGAGAGACCCGAGCACCTCGCGGACTTCGCCACCGCGCTGCGGGTGCAGCGGGTCGTGGAGGGCTTCCACCACCTCGGCTGAGCGGGACGCCTATCGGTCGGCCGGCGGCCGGCTCTCGTCCACCAGCGCGTAGTACGTCGAGCGCTTCGGCTGCACCAGCGCACGCATGAAGGTCGGGCCCTCCGCGGGCAGCACCTGCCTGCGCTCGCGGAAGTACTCGACGCCGCGTTCGTAGTAGTCCCTCGCGACCCGGGTCCAGTCGGGCATGAGCAGCTCGAGCCGCACGCCGTTGGTCGGGTCCCAGTGGAACACCGCGGCGGGCTCGGTGTCGCTCGCGCGGAGCGCGTAGAGCGCGACGCGGGTCGGCACGGGGTCGTTCGTCGGGTCGGTCATCTGTTCTGTCATCGTCGGTAGTAGTCCTCGTACACAAGGGCGCCGGAGCCGGTGACCAGGTAGCGGCCGTGCGCCTCGCCGGTGATCATGCCGGTCCGCTGGATCTCGTCCAGTCGGTTCAGCGTGTGGGTGATCGCGGTGTCGCTCAGTCCGGAGTCGGCCAGCATCCGTCTCATGTCCGCCGGGTCGACCGCGTTGACCGCGTTCAGCACGGACGGCTCCAGCGGGGTGTTGATGTTCTCGGCGACGAAGTCGGACCTGATCGGGTCGCCGTTGACGTCCCGGCCGCCGCGTTCGTCCGGGAAGCAGAAGCCGTGGTCGATGGCGACGGGCTTGCCGTCCGGCCCGGTCAGGTAGTTCTCGCTGTGCCGGTCGGTGTTGCCCGTGACGTAGTCCAGGACCGCCATCTGCTGCTGCTCGACCCGGCCGTACTGATGGGCCTCCCGGCCGTCGGTCGAGCCGTCGGCGAACATCTGCGCGGAGCCCGGCCCGTCCGGGCCGTCCAGCATGGTGGTGGCCGGCACCAGGCCGAAGCCGAGCATGTCGTCGACCCGCGACCCCGCCATCTCGCGCCTGCCGAGGTCGCCGGAGATGCTGTTGCGCATGAACTCGTTGTTGGTCGCCTCGCCGGACTCCGGCTTGTAGACGACCTCGGTGCCGTCGTCGAGCCGCGCCCGGTACGTCTCGTTGACGTTGCCGGGGCCGCCCATCGGCTCCATGCTCACGATCTTGCGCTGCTGCAGGTAGCGCTCGCGGCGGCTCGGCTGGTACGGCGCGTTCGGGTCGGGCGGCGGGTTGAGCCGGTCCGTGATGCTCGGCTGGTTGTTCGGCGGGTTGGGTGTCGAGACGGCGCGCGGCGGTGCGGGCGGGTCGAGCTTGTCGAAGTTGACCTTCTGGGCCTGCTCGTTGTCCCGGTACAGCTTGACGGTCGCCTTCGTGCCGGCCTGCGCGTTGTCGACCGCGCTCCGCGCCTTGCCGACGTGCTCCTGCGCGGTTCGCAGGTGGTTCTGCGCGGCGCCGGTGAAGTTCCCGCCGACGACGCCCATGCTCTGCGGGCCGACGTTGATGCCCCGGACCGTGTTGCCGACCGCGTCCACGCGCCCGCCCGTGTTGTTCAGGCGCGTGGTCATGGTGTCGAGCGCGTCGAGGTTGACGGTGGTGGCGTCGCCGTTTCCGCCACCGAGCCGCCTGGTCGGCGCGTCGGGCGTGCTCGGGCGCGACGAGCTGTCGCTCCCCGAGGACCGCCTGCGCTTCGTCGTCATGCCAGGAGACTCCCCCGCACGCCGATTCCCCCTGGTGTCGCCGTGATCACGGCCGAAGTGTATCCGGTGGGCGCCGCCCGGTTCGCCGAACGAGTTTGACAACATGTTGCCATCATGACAACATGTTGTCTATGACGAACCGGACCGTTCACGTTGCCCTGTACGACTCGCTCGCCGACTTCGAGATCGGTCACCTGCTCGCCGAGCTGCACACCGGACGCTTCACCGGCACCCGGTTCGAGGTCGTGACGGTCGCCGAGTCGGCGGCGCCGGTCACGACCATGGGCGGACTGCGGATGACGCCGGACCTGCTGCTCGCCGACCTCGACCCCGCGCACAGCGACCTGCTGGTCCTGGCCGGGTCCGACCTGTGGGACATGGGCGGCGGCGCGGCGTTCGCGGCCGCGGCAGGGCGGTTCCTCGACGCGGGCGTCCCGGTGGCGGCCATCTGCGGCGCGACCGCGGGGCTCGCCAAGGCCGGCCTGCTCGACGGACGCGACCACACCAGCGCCGCGCCCGAGTACCTCGCCGCGACCGGCTACGCGGGCGGCGACCGCTACGTCGACGCGCGTGCCGTCGTCGACCGCGACCTCGTCACCGCGGGCCCGCAGTCGCCGATCCACTTCGCGGCGGCGACGCTGGGCCGGCTCGGGCTGGCGACCGCGGCCACCCGCGAGGCGTACGAGGGCGTGTTCCACCGCGCCGACCCGAGCGCCTTCCCCGCGCTGACGCAGGCCACGACGCGGGTTCCGGCGTGAGCGAGACGCCACCACGCGCGGACTGGCCGGAACCGCCGCGGCAGACCGAGGCCGGGGCGCTGCTGACCGACGTCATCCTCGCCACGTTCCAGCTCAACGGCAGGCTGATGGACGTCGCCAACGACCTCGCGGCGGAGGGCGAGCTGACCGCCGCGTGGTGGCAGGTGCTCGGCGGGGTGCTGGACGAACCGCGCAGCGTGGCCGAGATCGGGCGGCGGATGGGCGTCAGCCGGCAGGGCGTGCAGCGCATCGCCGACCTGCTAGTCGAGCGCGGTCTCGCCGAGTACCGGCCGAACCCCGCGCACCAGCGGGCGAAGCTGCTGGCGTGCACGGAGCCGGGGTACTGGGCGATCCGGCGGATCTCCATCGCCCAGCACCCGTGGGCCGACCGGGTCGGCGCGAAGGTCGGCGTGGCCGAGCTGCGAGCGGCCCTCGGGACGATGCGCGACCTGATCGCCACGCTCGACTGAACGTTTGACGGGAAGCCGGGCGGGTACGAGCGGTTCTGGCGGGTACTCCACCGGCATGGTCACTCCGAGGCCGAACCCGCTGCAGTGGGTTCGCTACGCCTTCGGCGGCCGGCTGCCGGACCGATACCGCGACTGGGTGTTGCACGACACCACCGACCGCACGTGGGTGTGGCGGTTCGTGCTGCGTGTCGTGGTGGAGGCGTTGCCGTGGCTGGCCGTCGCGTTCCTGGCGCTCACGTTGTTCACCCCGTTCCCGGCCGGCCTCGTGCTCGGCGCGCTCGCGGTCGCGCTCGTGATGACCCTGTACTTCACGGTCACCAGTGCCGACGAGCTCACCGAGGCCCGCCTGGTGCAGCACGGCTTCCCCGCCGGCACCGGTAAGGAGACCCGCAAGCGGCGGCGGTGACCACGCCGGGAACCCGGACCTAGCCCTGCCGCGGGCCGTCCCACGACCAGTGCGGCATGGACAGTCCACTTGGGACAGTCGCGTCCGTCGGCGAGTACACCAGCACGTCGGCGACGGCCCACTCCATGTACGCGCGCAGCGCCGCACGGAACTCGGGGTCCGCCGGCAGCCCGGCGTCGTCGGCGGCGAGCACGAAGCACGCCACGAACCGGCGGCCGAGGTCGGACATGTCCCCGTTGCCGGCATGGAGGCGCTGGAGCGCCGACTGGTCGCCGCACTCCGCCGAGTACGCCGGCGGTCCGCCCATGACCTCGGCCCAGTACGCGGCGAGCCGCTCGACGTGCCGGGGATGCTGACCGGGGTGGGAGAACGGGTGGTTGAGCTCCGGGTCGGCGAGACAACGCGCGTGGTGGGCCCTCGCGAGAGCCAGGAACGCCGGCGCGCCACCGGCGAACTCGAACAGCGACGCGGTCACGGCAAGAGCCTCGCACACGCCCCCTACCGCTGACCAGCGCTGGACCTGGCGTTCCGCTCGTCACTCTGGGACCGTGGAAGAGCCGAACGGGGGCGCGTGGTGGACATCGAGGACGCCGGTCGGGAGCGGTACCCGGATCTCGTGCTGGCCGCGTTCGCGATCACCCGCGACTGGGGGCGCGCCGAGCAGGTCGTGCGGGAGGTGCTCGCGCGGGCGCTCGGGCGGCGGGCGGCGACCCCGCCGGAACGGCTGCGAGCCGAGGTGATCCGGCTGGCGCGCTGGCGGACGCTCGTCGGCCGGGTGCTGCGGCGGACGCTGGACCCCTATCTGCCCGACGCGGTTCGGGCGCACCAAGTCGTTGTGGCGCAACATCTCGCGGGCCGGTCCGACGCGGAGATCGCCGCGGCCGCCGGCACCGCCGAGGAGGACGTGGCCGCCGCGTTGGGCGCCGTCCGGGCCGCGACGCCGGCGCCGGAGCCCGCCCGGCTCTACGAGTTGCTGCGGCAGCGGCGGGTGCGGCGGAAGACGCTCGTCGGCGCCGCCGCCGCCGTGTTCGTCGTCGCGATCGCGGTGCCGGCGCTGCGGGAGCCGACCCCGCCACGCACCGAGGAGCGGATCGCGGTGCCGCCGCTGCCCGTGCCGCGCGAGCGGCACATCTACTGGGTCGACTTCGCCGACCGCGACCACGGGTACGCCCTGCGGTTCGACTGCCCGACGACGTCGAGCTCGATCGGGACGGACGAGTGCGTCGCCGACATGCTCGCCACCGACGACGGCGAGCGGTGGACGACCCTGCGGGTCCCGGGGCCGGTGCGGTACGGGGACCGGCTTGCCGGGACGCTGCGGGTGCTCGGCCGGCGCGAGGTCGTCATCGACTGGCAGGCGGATCCGGACCGGGCACTGGTCGACCGCATGCACACCACCGACGGCGGCCGGCACTGGGAAAGGGTGTCGATCCCGGCCGCGGTCACCAGGACGACCCCCTCGATCCCGGCCGGCAGCTCGGTCCTGCTGGCCTGCACGCTCGTCGCGCCCAACGGCAACACGTGCGCGGAGCAGGCGCTCGCCACGCTGCTGCCCGGGTCCGGCGACACGGCGCTGCTCGCCACTCAGCCGCCGCTGACCGAGATGTTCGTGTCGCAGTGGCCGCTGCTGCACGGCGACCGCTGGTGGGTCGTCGGCCGCGAGGCGGGGACCGGCCGGTGGGCGCTGGCGGTCAGCGCGGACGCCGGACGCACGTGGTGGACCAACCCGGTCGACCTGACGACCGGCCCGGCCGACGCCTTCTGGTCGGTCGTCGCGCACGGCCAGACCCTCTACGCCACCGCGCTCGACAGCACCCCGGACGGCCAGGGTCTCGCGGCCGTGTACCGCAGCGACGACGGCGGCCGGGCCTGGACGCGGACCTGGGGGCCTGGCGGTCAGCCGGCGATGCTCGGCTTCTTCGGCACCCCCGTCGTCGAACCGGACGGCACGCTGCTCCTCGACGGCTTCGAGCACCACATCGACGCCGCCGTCCCCACGCTGGTGACCTACGTCAGCGAGGACCGCGGCGTGACGTTCGCCGCGGCCGCGTCCCGGGACGTCGGCTTCCTGTTCTGGACCAGGGCGGGCTACCTGGCGTGGCCGGCGAACGAGGACAACGCGTTCCAGGTGTCCGCCGACGGGCTGCGCTGGCAACCACTCGTCGTGCGCTGACGCGCTGGGCGAACGCGCTAGTCGCGGCGGTGCCGGCGGCCGCCGCCGAGTCGCCCGAGCCCCCCGAACAGCATCGGGATGAGGAGCCAGACCGGCCAGAAGTACAGGGCGTGCCCGGTGCCGAGGCTGGACACCAGCCAGATCACCGTGCTGACGACGAAGATGCCGCCGAAGCCGCCGAGCCACACCCGCACGAGCTGACCGGGACGCGATGCGGTCACCGGCAGCGGCGCGGCCTGCTGCGGCACCGGACCGGCGTGCGCCGGGGGCGGCGTCGCGGGCGGCGTCGAGAGCGCGATGCCGGGCAGATCGTCGAGCAGCCCGGACAGGTCGCCGTACGTCTTGGCCGCGTAGGTCCGCTGCAGACGCTCGTCGTACTCGCCGAGATCGAGGCGGCCCTCGTCCAGCGCCTGCTTCAGCTTGTCCGCCACGGCCTGCCGGTCACTGTCGCCGGCCCGCATCTCGTCACGACCCATGGACGCCAGCATGCCACCCCGGGCGGCGGTCGCGAGCAGGTAGCGGCCGTGTGGGGCGGCCGCCCACCGTCCACTCCGGACTGAGCGGGCTGAACCTGAACCGGCCCTTCCGTGTGTAGATTCGACTTCGTGCTGCGTTTCACCCAGGTAGACGTGTTCACCGACCAGTTCATGACCGGCAACCCCGTCGCCGTCGTCCACGACGCCGACGGGCTCGACACCGACCAGATGGCCGCGCTCGCCAACTGGACGAACCTGAGCGAGACCACCTTCCTGCTCACCCCGACCGACCCGGCCGCCGACTACCGCCTGCGGATCTTCACCCCGCAGCGGGAGCTGCCCTTCGCCGGACACCCCACGATCGGCTCCGCCCGCGCGTGGCTCGCGGCGGGCGGTGCGCCCAAGTCGGATGGACCGCTGGTCCAGGAGTGCGCCGCGGGCCTGATCTCCCTGCGCGGCGACGGCGACCGGCTGGCGTTCGCCGCGCCGCCGCTGCTGCGCGGCGGTCCCGTCGACCCCGCGACGGTCGAGCGGCTCGGCGCCGCGCTCCGGCTCGAGCCGGGCCGGATCGTGGACACCCAGTGGGCCGACAACGGTCCCGGCTGGGTGGTGGCGCTGCTCGAGGACGCCGACACGGTGTTGGGCCTCGAACCCGACGCGGCCGCGTTCGGCGACACCCGCGCGGTCGGCGTGGTCGGCCCCGGCGGCGTCGCCGACTTCGAGGTCCGGGCGTTCTCGGCGCGGGGCCTGCTCAGGGAGGACCCGGTGACCGGCAGCCTGAACGCGGGGATCGCGCAATGGCTCATCCCGGCCGGGAAAGCGCCTTCCTCCTACGTCGCGTCCCAGGGCACGAGACTCGGCCGCCGCGGCCGCGTGCGCGTCGACCGGGTCGACGGCGAGATCTGGGTCGGCGGCGACACCGTCGTTGGCATCACCGGCGCCGTGGCGCTCTGACGCGTCAGCGGACCCGCACCTCGGGGAGGTCGACCGTCACCAGCGCGGGCCCGCCGGCCCGGCCGTCGGCCGACCGGCGGTACGCCCGGCGCCGGGTCGGGTACCGGATGCCGCCGAAGTCGCGGTAGTCGTCGGTGTAGTGGGCGATGCGGTTGCCGCCGACCACGTCGGCGACGTAGTCGTGGCGGCGCAGCAGCCCGGTGTCGTCGAAGTGGAACGTCTGCTCCCGGCTGTGCGTGGCGATGTCGTCGGGGAAGACCGCCGCGAGCCGGCGCCGCACCTGCCCCGGCTCCTCCTCCCACGGTTCGACCTCGGCCACCTCGACGCCGGGGTAGGTCAGCACGAACGGCAGCGTGAGGTAGTTCCAGATCGCGTAGCCGCCGAAGTAGACGACGTGCAGCTCGTCCCACGCCGTGCCGGGGCCGTGGCCGTCGAACGCCGCGCGCGGGTCGTGCCGCTCGGCCAGCACCGTGCCGTCGTCCGCCTCGATCGCGACGCGCTCCGGGGTGTAGACGGTGCGCCGGCCCGGCGCGCCGATCGGGTCGTGCGACGCCCGCTGCACGCGCGGGTCGATCGTCACGTGGGTGTCGGCGAAGATCCCCTCGTGGCCCTTGCCGCCCCACAGCAACCCGCCGCCGTGGGCGTGCGCGGTGATCTCGGTCAGTTCCCGCCAGCGGTCGAGACCGCCGTGCGCCCGCACGGCAATGGTCAGCAGATCGGACATGGGCAGCACCGTACGGCACGCTAGACGGTCTGGTCTAGACGGACCCGTCTAGAGGGATCACGGCGCCAGCAGAAGGTCGATCGCCGTGCGCACGGCCGTCAGCGACGCGTCGTCGTGGGAGGCCAGCGCGACGACGAACGCGCCCTGGACCATCGCGAGCACCGCGTCGGCCAGCATGTCGACGTCCTGGTCGTCCCGCACGTCGCCGCGCTGCCGCCCCCGCAGGAGCAGGTCGCGGATCAGTCCCTTCCACACGGCGAAGTCGTCGCTGAGCTGCGCCCGGAACGCCTCGTTGCCGGCGGCCAGCTCGGTGGACAGCTTGCCGGCGAGGCAGGCCCTGCGGTGCCGCGACTCGACGAACCGGTCCGCCATTTCCCGGAAGTATCCGGAAAGAATGGCGGGCGTCGGCAGATCGTCCCGCCCGCACCATTCCTCGAGCCGGTCGAGCTGGAATTGCATGTACCGCGCCAGGATCTGTTTGACGAATGCGTCCTTCGAGCCGAAATGGTGGTAGAAGGACCCTTTCGGCACGCCGGAGGCCGCGAGGATGCCGTCGACGCTGGTGCCGTGGAAGCCGCGTTCGTAGAGCTGGCGCATTCCCTCGCGCAGCAGGCGCTCCCGGTGCGAGATGGCGGTCGGCGAGCTCATCGGCGGTCCCCGTCCTCGACTGACGGACTCGGCAGGGGCTTCACCCTAGTAACATGCGCATTCATCCGCTCGAGGAGGTTGCGCGTGGTCGGGGCGGCCGGGAGTGCGGAGCGGGAGCTGCTGCGCACCGGAGTCCGGTACTCCCTCGCGCTCCGGCTCGTGATCGTGCTCGTCGCGTCCACCCTGTCGCTGGTCTTCGAGGACGCGCGGAACCCGGGCGTGACCGTGGTGGTCGTGGTCGGGCTCAACGTCTGGACCGCTTGGTACGCCTACCGTTTCCGGCGGCGGGGCCGGTGGTTGGCGGCGGCGGACGTCGGTGTGCTGTGCGCGGTCTGCCTCAGTCAGGTGTGGACCGTGCCGGCCGGGACCGCCGCCCCGAGCGTCACCTGGGTCATCGGGGTCGCCGGGATCGCCGTCATCACCTACGCCTGGCAGCTCGGGCTCGCCGCGCACGCCGCCGCGACGCTCACCGTGATGGCCGCCTACCTGGCCGGCGCCGCGATCGCCGACGCGCCGGGGTGGCTCACGGTGGCGCCCGTGCAGCTGTGGATGGTCATCGAGGCCGCGCTGTCCCGCGCGCTCTTCGTGCTGGTGCGCAACGGGGCGCGGACCGCGGACGCCGCCGTCGCGCGCAGTGAGCTGACCCGGCGCGACGCCGCGGTCGCCGACGCACGCCGCGACGACGAGCGGGAGTACCTCGCGGCCCTGCACGACAC
>Ga0193742_1000053_pt1 | contig 77681 bp, 104 predicted proteins | sample L2c1metaG_FD_165511 | JGI IMG/M metagenome (GOLD analysis project Ga0193742, IMG submission 165511) | Soil microbial communities from a riparian zone of the East river system, Colorado, United States - L2c1 | ecosystem: Environmental > Terrestrial > Soil > Riparian zone | place: USA: East... | reverse complement strand
AGACGGCAGATCTTTACGTCATGCCGAGATGGCGTTGTTTGTGAACAGGGGACAGGAGTAAACACTGTTCAATGTCATGCTCTCACCTCGAGTGCTGAGGACAGTATCTGAATCCGCCTATGTTTTCCTCGTTCTCCTCACAGTAGTTGCTACAGGGTTGTCCTGTGCAGCTATCCTCTCGCAGGCCGTTCGGACATCCCCTACCCGGTCATGGTCAAAGAACATTAATGCGCTAGTGATTGGCGCATCTTACATCGTTCTAGTCAGTTGCTCTCGGGTTTTTCGCTTTCAATCATTTAATTCACGTCGTAAAAAGTTCGCAATATCTGTCATGTTCTGTATCAAGCGTCGAGTCGCTGTTCGAATAAAACTGCAGAGTATCTCAAAGACGTACAGAACTATCGGGCGTGACGATCTTCCTGATGTTCGCAACATAGTCCTTTCCCCTGTTTCGTTATGAAGCCTAATGATCGTCTTCGGTCCTTTCTATTGCCTAGTCCGTGCATAGATATATTACTCAGGAGTACATTCGGGCTTGTCTCGTCTCATACGAGTCCCTACCGAAGAATGTGTTTCATGAGGGTTGGGGCAGGCCAGGTACGCACCCTTCCGAAAGTATTATTAGCTTCTGTCCGACAATACTGAGTAATATCTCTTTGAGCAGGGACTAAATACAGTGGAATTCGTTTTCGGTGTGCAATCCTTGATACAATTCCACACATCGGTATGTCAGCCAGCAAGTTAACAAGGATGGTCATATGAATGTAAACTAACCAAGTCACGAAATACCCAATCCTTGCATTTCAGATAAACTGGCACACATTGTTATACCCCTTCATCCGAGATTAAAACCACATGCCCGCATGCTACACCATTTTCGATTTTTGAACCCGCTGCTACCAATAGATGAAGATGGAATGTCGCCCCTTCATTATTATGATTCTGCCATCCAGCTTGCGCGTAATTCGGCTAGAGCACTCTCAGAAGAGGAATTTGAGACCGGTATGAATGCAGCGCTACAGATTGAAAAGTGGTGTGTATGTCTTCGTTCTCAAGGTGCTTTGCTAATTATCCTCTCTAGCTTGAATGAATGTCGTCTGGAAATGCTGGAAACTGACTCCCTTGACACGCCCCTAGAGAAAGAGTAAGGATCCTTTTGGTACAAATTTAAGCTGGGAGTCATTGGTTGACATTGATGTCGATGTTGATTGTAAGCCCAACAGATCATTGTCAACATTTCACACACAGCATTCGATTTTACCATGAGTGTCAAGTGAGATACATTGTTCATTTCCATGTAACTACCCTGAACCAGTCGGGTATAGTCGTCTATATCCATTCTAATTAACCCTGGGCGAAGTATTCAAAACACAAAGACCTGCAGCAACAAAGTCGAATGAAGCCCAAGATTAAATACAATATAGGCCCGGGACATACCTTGTCTTCAAGTTTGCTGATGGTCCTTGGGCTTGGGTACTTGAGATCTTCGAGATTTTTCCTACGGACCGAGGTTAAGACACGGGGTGAATGCAGGGGGAGTTTAGAAGGCTTACTTCATTGCCGCCACCATAGGCGGAGGTCCTGTGGGGACTTTCTCAACTAGATTACTATGGACAGAGGAAGGAAGACATACCACAGATCAGGAGCTTGCTGTTAGTCTCAGCAGGGTTGGGGAGATATTCCTTGATATGGTCTTTTGTGACAAACCCAACGCCACCTTTCCAACCAGGGGGTGGGCTGTTGAGGACGTAAAATATCTTGAAACGTTGCTCGTGGACATCCATGAGTTCCTCGAGGTCATCTTTTAACAAGATGTCTTCTTGATTAACATTGGCGTAGATCAGGGTAATTGTGGTACGATCGGAAAGGTTCCCAAGCGCAGCACGAATGACCTGGATCATAGGAGCAATGCCGGTACCTCCCGCAATCAAGCTAAGGTGACTGACGAGGTTGGGGGTATAGAGGAAATTGCCCTTTGGTCCCTTGACACGAAGATTGCCACCAATCTTCAAGTTAGCGACGTGACGAGAGATATTGCCTTTTTCATAGGTCTAAAATGTAGAGGATGAGTAAAGTACAAAGAAGACAAACGAAGAATCACTTTGATGATAAGGGAGAAGTGGCCACGGTCATTGTCGTTGCTGATAGGGGTATAATTCCTGGTAATGACTTTGCCATTAATTTCTGCAGAGACAGCAATGTGTTGTCCAGTAGGCAGGCCGAGAACGTCCTGAACGTGAGGAAGCTTGAAACGGTAACTAAAACAGGATAATAAATGAGGAGACTTGAAAGGAAAGGGTAAAACGCGTACATGGCCGTGTTGGGTGAAACCTGGGTTCTCTTCTCGAGTGGGAACTCTTTCCATACGTTTGGATCCAATGGTTTGGTGCGACCTACAACAACAGCATGGGTGAGATGAAATAGCCGGTGTCGGGGGTTGCCAGCGCACCGGTGTGTAGAACTGTTGCGAAGTAGGCAGTCGCCAGAATGATAGATGAAGATATAATAAAGGTGGGGGAGGATACCAATGCTACCAGGTCGACCGTACCGAAGTACGGAATATCAACTGCATGGAGGTTGTTATTTTTTATCAACTGGGATATAAAGGAAGACATTAGAATGAGGGACGTGAGAACGACGAAGAAAGTCGCAAGAAAAGCCCACTGGTAGTTGTTAGGCATTTTTCAGACAAGTCGGTAAATAAAAATAAAAATAAAAATAAAAAATAAAAATGAAAATAAAATAAATTGAGCACGTGATTGTTGACTTCTTCTTCCTCCGATACCGTTCACGCTGGTCGTGGGCCATGCACCCGTTGCCGCAGTCACCAGCCGCCAGTGGTATGCCCAGGCGACGAGGCATGGCTACCTCGCTGCGTATAGAGCCTACCTCTGAGATACAACAAATAGCTCTGGCTCTTGGCTCAGACAGTTCAGATTCAGACTATCCCCCACAATCAACCAAGCCTCGCAGGAATATGAAAAAACTTTCTCTTTCGCTTCCTTCAGCACAGTCCTCCGTGGCCTCTTTCTCAGATCCCCACACCGACCCAGTAGTCGGCCACCTTGGACCGCCCGCCATCTCTTTGCCGGCCGTAAATTCCCTTCTCCTGCGGAAAGATGAAGACGGTGGTTCCCCTTCTGTACCATACATCGATGGTCCCGTACAAATTATCCCGGGGATATGGATAGGGTCCGAGGACAATGCTCTTCATTGGAAAGGTCTCGTAGAACGAGGCATCAGATCTATCCTCAACGTCGCAAAGGAGGTCAACACTCCTTTCGATTCATCTTTCACCACTCAGGCTCTTAAGCCTGCCATGTCAACTCCCAATATTCACAATCGTAGGCAATCGGATCCTACTTATTATCCTCCCCATCATCCAACTGGCAGACCAGCCATGTACTATCTCAAATTACAGTGGTCTCATGGCCAGCAAAACCTTGTCAACGACGGTTTCCAAGCTGGAATGACCTTCGCAGATGCGGCCTTAAAACGGGGAGAAGGTTGCCTTATTCAGTACGTTCTTCCCTCATACCCTCAATTCCATCCGTCTCAGCCAATAATTACCACAGCTGTCAATGTGGCATCTCGCGATCTGCTACCATGGTCATAGCCATCGTTATGCGTGCTGCCGCCGAGCATGCTGCTTGGGTACCTCCAGAGGTCTGGGCACTGAAAGGTATGCAAGGAGCGTATGCATTTGTAAAAGAAAAAAGTCCTTGTGTAGGACCCAATATGTCGTATGTTATCCGTCTCATCCTTTGCCCCAATCATTAATCCATGCCCGTTAAACAGTCTTATCTATCAACTGATGGAGTATGAGAAAAAGCTCAAGGGTTACCCTGACGACTCAGATGGCTCTTCTGGCACTGACGAAGAGGAGGAATGGGGTCGTCGGCGTAAAATGTTAGACGAGACCTCCGATAATGGCCCTGACCAGCGAGAGAGCAATGTTGTTATGCAAGAGGCCCATGCACTGGACAAGGCCATGGAGGATCGCATTGTCGCTCGCAGATCCTCCGCATCATCTATGAGTTCGACGGGCTCTGGCATGGGCATGGGCGCTGTCTGGCGAAATCGATACGCCCTTCGCAAACGTACAGAATCCATAGCTAGTAACGGAACGAACAGAAGCTTCCTGAGTGAACACCTCGTCGAAGAAGATGAGGAACAAGAATTACTCGGTGTTGGTGGTGATTTTGATCATGATGTCCGTCTTAAGCAAGTAGACGAATCTTCTACCACAACTTCTCCGGATGTCGAAGGGGAGAGCACATCCCAAACTGCGTCTATTCCCACCAGCCTCCCCGCAATCCGTCCATCAGATTGGAAGGCTTCTTTCACTCCACCTATGACAGCAATGTGTTCTACCTTCCAACTACCAACTCGTCCCCCGCTAAGACAGAAGAAGCGACCTGTGAGCCTCAGTATCCTCCCGCCTGTCCCATCTACCCCAATCGCGCTCGTCACCGAAGAGCCGGTGACAGCGCGTCCGACAAACGCGACAATACCCACACGTCAGCGGGCTGAGTCCCGCCGTCTTGTGCCCCCTCCGCTTCATCTCCGTAACAGCGTCTTCCAAAGAGCATCAGGTGTCGAGCAATTGACTTCTGTAGCTTCGACACCCTCACAAACATTGTTTGTTTTTCCTCCTTCACCGAATTTGACGACACGGACACCTTCTACTATGACATTGACGTCGAACCTCCCTGGGGTCATACCATTTCCTAGCCTGTCCACCCCTCGCGTCTCTACCTTTCAATCTAAAGGCAGGACACGATCTTTTATCGGCTTGGGCGCACCTCCTACGCCAACGATTGCGTTCTCAAAGGTTGATGCACGTGGATACGTTGGCTTCGGATAGAGGCATGAATATATGTTTTTTAAAACGAATCCGCCATCTACCCATATCACTGCTTCATTTTCCTTTAAGCCTTAACAGTTATGTTGACCCTTAGGTTATGGCCTCTATGCTGGACCTTTCCATTTATTGTTTCTCCGTATTACGTTTATCGCATGATCCATGTCGTATTTTTCTTTGGACTGCAATTGCTATTTTGCATCAGCTTGTACTCATTAGGTTGGATTTTCGCCACATCCTTCATCTCACTCTTCCCTCCCAATTCGCCCTTCTGCTCTGAATTTTTATTTCTTGTGTTCATACAATTGTACAGTGCAGCCACCTTAAAGCTTAAAATTTGACTCCTTCACCCACTCGAGCTCTCTCATTGAAATGGGCAAGGTGGCCGCTGATATACAAAATATTTATAGTATTCGTGCACACTGAACTTTAACCAAACACTCTCCCTACACCTTTCTTCACAGCGCCTGTCAGGATCTGTCCACCAATGCCACTAAGACCTATGCCCCAGCTGCCCCCTACAACACCGTTTGCCCACTTTTGTTTCGCATCTCTATCGCTGTACGGGTATTTATATTAGAGAAGGTAAAATTTAAGGATAATTAACGTTGATCTTACGCGTAAGTGAAACCAATGACATTTGTCACGTTGAACACCAAAGCAAGAACGACAATGGGAATGAAGCTGGAAAAGTTGGTCAGTAGTTGTTAAGCGACGGAAGTTGATTGAACAGACGCAAAACCAAGTTTCAAGAGAGATACAATCAAGAGTGCTGCCCATAGAAGAGGAAACACATAGAGCGCAATCTGGACAAAGAAGCCAAATCATCGATGAACTTCTCAGACTATGACGGTCATACCCAGAACATTCTAGAGGAGAGGTACTCGTCATCACAAGCAAAATGAAAAGCGTTGGAAAGCATAACATACTTTGAATCCACAGGGTTTGCCGGCCTGGAAGGCTGATAATACATCCAGAAGTAAGTAGCGCAACATTAATAGTAACGAGTGCTCATACATCACGACTTTCAAACACCCAATAACTCTCACCGTCCTCGTCAACCTGGAGCGAAATTTGAACAAAAATACGACAAAGATGAAAATAAATTAGACAAACCTGGTTCCAAAACCGTAGTCCGACAAGTGTTCTTCCCGACACGTTCTGCAAACTCGATGATCAGCATCAAAAAAGAGCTTGACTCAAGACATAATATTATTACTCGGCAATTCCAGAAATCCATGGCCAGAAGAACTACGACGAGAACCGTCTACTAAATACGTCAACAATGTTGTTGAAAAAGCATATTTAAATAGCAGCCTACCGAAAGAACATAGTTGTTCGTAAACCACCCGCATAAAATATAGACGGCGATGGCCGTTATGCGGAAGAAATATAGGAAGAAGAGAGCAAGAGGATGAGCGGACTGCATAAAAATGTTTAATGATTTTCATAAGTTTTGATTCCCCCTGCGTACTTGACGAAAAATGCCCGATATTCCTGTCGGCAGAATTCAGTTGGTGACCTATGTAATCTTTTGTAATTTAACGCAGACCTGATTCGGCATCACTTTCTGTCGTGGCCATTTGGCCTGGACTGCGAGTTGTCTGCGGCGCCACTGGCGGTCTTGCTGACTTTGGCGCAGAGTTTGTCCTTTCGGCTGAAGGTTCATCAGCTTCAATGGTGGCGAGAAGCGGTTGTGCGACACTCATCGTGGTTAATAACGAATGAGAAGTGTGTCTCCTTCATGATCCCGGATCACGTGGACTCAGGTATTAGAATTGAATTAAACAATGTTTAAACAAAAGTAAGCAAAAAAAGTACTCTATATAATATCTACTTCCCAGTGTTCAAAATGACCAAAATTTTAAATATGTTTAGGTACTTTTAGGTAGTTAAAATTCAAGCACTACCTGTACTCGAAAAGCTTTTTGGTTTGATAAAGCTCTCTATGGCCTCGCCTAACGAGGAAGGCTTACAAAGCCATTGGATGCAAATTTAATTGAGTTATTTCGAAAACAGTCAACGGCGAGAATCAGTCACGTCAACACCGTGTCATGTAAGTTTTTATTTATTTCATAACTTTAGAAATATCTCGCAACTCTCTAGTCTACTTAATATTAAACATGTAGGTTCGGTTCAAAGCCGCCTTCTCCGGACAAATTTGACATCCAAAAAAAAGAGATTCTTATGGCCTCACAGACCTAACTCGGGTCACGGAATAATTCCTGGAGCCGTCCGATGTCAAGTCTCGTCCTATAATAAGACATTTCCACCTTAATCAACCATATACTTGCGAATCGATTGCGTAGCCACATCTATGGTTTTGGGCGAGGTAACGCTGGACCTAAAAGCTTGGGCATGCACTTACACTACTTGTGGGTAAGCTCGAAACCAGCCGCTCTGGTAGCGGGAGAAGAAATTACCGGTTAGAGGTACACGAGAATTTTAAAATTCGCTCAACAAACCACCCAAGAAGCGCTCGGCTGCGAATGCTCAGGAAGCAAAACCTCCGAGGGCTCAATACGGCATGCAAGGAGTGGATTATCATCTCGCGATGCTCAATTCAAACTCAAGAAATTCAGCTCGAGGAAATACACCTAGCACTGACGAATACCTGCAAGAACCTTTAGTCTCGGAGACTCATAGCTACTCATTTCGGGTATTACATTGTAGCTGTTTTCGAAAAGGTTTTTTTTTTTTGTTATTTGATTTGTCATGTGATAGAATCCGAATGCCCTCTTCACATACTCGTGTCCCACATACCATTCTAAGATGCTACTTAAAGAAGATGCTGCTTTCGGCACAAGCCCACGTCCATTTTCTAGATAATCGAAATATACGCTCCTTTACCACACAGCCTATATACCTCTCAAGAAAATGCTGATTCCTGGTCCCAGACAGTGCAACCGCCATTTCCAACCTTCTCGGAATTGAAAATCCAATACTTGGGGTAAAAATAAGTTCAGTTTCAATATGCATACAAGTCTCAACAAACAGAGCAACAACCTTTCCGGAAATAGCGTGAAAAGTGAAAATCGGTGTCAAAAATAGAATTGTTGCTTACAAAGCGTGTAAATGTAGATCTAACACTTTATTCGATTTAATCCCACTTTTCACTGGAAGTGGTGAACTCGCCCCATGGTAATGAATCATCATTTGAGGCATGTTAAATAAATTTTATGGGCTTGCTTTTCCACATGACCGATCTACTCTATCTCGCTAAGAACGGTGTAGATAGGAGTGATACGGTCGTGTGCCTAGTTATCGTAGACTTTATGATGGTCGCTAAGAAATTTTCCATCTGCATAAAAGGTACAAAGGGAATGGCTGCCTTTGACTTAGCACATGCTCCATGATCATCGGGATGTCCACTGATGTCCACAGTCAGCCACAGCCTAGTGCCCACATGGATATAGACAGATATCGCCTTGTGTGTCCTTGAATCGGATCAAACCTCCCTTTGCAGCCCCTCTCTCTACATGGATCCTTTATCTTCTCACCATTCATCACATTCACATAATTCCCTACCCCCCCCCCCCCTCCCCTCTCTCGCTTTATTTAATTTCTCCCAGTTATGGCAAGCGAAAAAGAAAAAAACCCTGACGTCGCCGTGGTAGACGCCGAGTCATTGAAAGCAAGCGACCATACTGCTGGCCAGCATAAGCTTGTTCGCCAACTGAAAAATCGCCATGTTGCGATGATCAGGTATGGCGACCTTTCCTCCAAGATCTACATGCAACACTCTCGTAAAAATTGCTGACGCTCTCGTTTGTCAGTATTGGAGGTGTCATCGGCACAGGTGAGTCCTAGGTCCTGAATCACATATGCCATTCCTTATCCTTCATTCAAGGATTATTCTTGGGGACTGCAAATGCCCTAAGAAATGGTGGACCCCTCGGTATTGTTAAAGTCCTCCTCAATTTCAATATCAAATTAAATTTGGTCGCTTAGGTCTCCTGTTGGGCTACATCATTATGGGCACAATTTGTTTTAGCATCATGGTCCGACTGCATGTCTGAAAATCTACCTGTTCTTCGACTAACATCACCTTTCTCAGGTATGTTTGGGAGAGATGATCGCATTTTTGCCTATAGCCGGAGGCCATATCACCCTCGCTGGACGTTTCGTCGACCCTGCTTTCGCATTTGCCATGGGATGGAATTACTGGTACGATGCCAGTGTATCTGGGGTTGGTTGACAGCTGATATTCGACTTGTCCTGTTTAGGTATAATTGGACTATCGCATTGCCTGCCGAACTTAGTGCCGCATCAGTTCTGATAGGTTTCTGGAACAAGGAAATCAACCCTGCCGTCTGGATAGTAGTTTGTATGGTTGTGGTCATTGCAATTAATTTATTAGGAGCCGGTGAGCGATGGCATCTCGTGCAAAATTACGTTCCAGGCTGATTAGTTTGTATTACAGGGGCTTTCGGAGAGGCGGAATTTATTTTTGCGTAAGTATTGATAGTTCGTTTAGATGTGACCCATGTGTGACTATTTTATACTCAGTTCCATCAAGGTCATCACCATCACTGGTCTCATCATTCTAGGAATTGTTATTGACCTGGGAGGTCAGTTATATCAATAGCGATCCTATCTCCATCCTCTCTTACTTCTGCCGTATTTTTCAGGTGGACCAAATCATGATCGACTTGGATTCCGTTATTGGAAGAAGCCCGGACCATTTGTTCAGTTCGATGGCATCCAAGGGGCAAAAGGCCAATTTTTGGGCTGGTGGGCTGTCTTGACACAGGCCGCCTTCTCATTCATTGGGACTGAAATTGTTGCTGTAAGCACACTTTAGACTCTGTTTGGTTGAGCCCGGCTCCATTATGTCAATACCAGATCGCTGCCGGCGAAGCTAAAAATCCTAGACGCAACCTCCCAAAAGCCATCAAACGAGTCTACATTCGTGAGTCATCTAGCGTCATATTGAGATCTATTTTTTTCACCTTAGTACTTCCTTGACGCAAGGTATTCTTCTCTTCTACGTCGGTGGTACCCTTATCATCGGTCTTTTGGTTCCGTCCAATGATCCTGGACTTAACTTGAGCTCGGGCACTGCGGCATCATCTCCTTTCGTCATTGCCATCGAACGAGCTGGGATCAAGGCATTACCATCGGTATGCAGTTGATCCCCAAGAAATGCAGGATAATTGACTCACTCTCATGATTCAAGATTATTAATGCGTGTCTTCTAACATCCGCCTGGTCAGCTGCATCGAGTGACTTGTTTGCCAGTTCACGAGCACTTTGTGAGTGGTTTTTTTTACTTGCAATTCAGAGATATTGACCTTTTTTTGGTCAAGATGGTCTGGCGGTGTCCGGCAATGCACCCAGAATATTCCTTAAAACTCTGCCCAACGGATTGCCCCTCGTTTCCGTTGTATTCTGTGCATGCTTTGCACTCCTTAGCTTCATGGGTATCCAGAAAGGCTCTGGCTTGGTTTTCAACTGGTTCTCCAACATGACATCTATTGCGGGTCTCTTGACTTGGTTCGGGATCTGTATCACCTACCTTCGCTTCTACAAGGGTATGCAAGCACAAGGGATGGATAGAACCAAACTCCCCTACTATTCCAGACTCCAACCCTTCCCCGCCTGGTATGCACTGATTTCTATCACCATCATCTGCGTCGTAAGTCGCTTTTACAGCTTGAGCATGAATTGGTCTGAATTGTAGATTTGCTTATAGCTGGCTGGGTGGCAAGTCTTCCTAAAGGGACATTGGGCCGTCGATGTCTTTATCACCACCTACATCACACTGGTTTTCTTCCCTATCATGTACTTCGGTGCCAAATTCTATTACAAACAGCCAGCAAAGAAACCTCATGAAATGGACTTTGTCACGAACATCGACGAGATTGAAGCCGACACGTATGTTACATGCATACATCAATACTCTTGGATCTAACTCATATGTTCCATTAATTTAGATACGATGAACCTCCTCCCAGAAACAAAGCCGAGGCTATCTGGCAATGGCTGGTAAGCGGAACTGGTTTTTTCCTCTTGAAATAAACTTTTTTTCTTATTGCGATCCTGCCCAGATGTAATTTACGTTTATGTTGGTTTGTGGGCTTGACATGCTTGGGCTGTATTTATTTGATATGGGTCCCGGCAACACATTACGTTTCTTTGTTGTGTAGTTGTCTGTGGGCTTTATTATTTATTAAAATTTCTTATACCATTTTGTACACCTCTTACATAGGCCGTACTTACTGACACTCATTTGGAGAAAATGCATACTACTTACATCGAATGAAAGCCAGATATACTTGATCCAATAGCAAAATCAACGATAGACCTGCAGTGCAAAGCACAGTAAACGCTGCTTAAATATATAAGACTCTCAGCATTAGTAAAAATATTGTAATCCGAAAATTGGAATCTATTGATTGACATTATGTTTGTTTGATATTGACTTTACAATGATAACAAAGAACTTGACATAGTGCAGGAAGGGAGGGCTGCACCTGTGAGAAAAAAAACTTATAACAGATGATAATTAAATGAACTCTATGAAAAATGACCGAGAAACGCATAGAAAGATAAATCAGAGGATGCGTTTTCGCATGTTAGGCTTTTGAAGCAGGAATATGTAAATTGATTGCTGAAGGTCAAGGTATGTGAGCCAAACCAATAAAAAAAAAGGAACATCAACGAACCTCGATACCAGTTCAGTGCGTCAGACGACGATGGGGCATCGAAATATAGGATAGCTTTGTTATCAACTAACCTTAGCGCTACAACCACTATTGTTAGCGAAATGTAGCTGTAAGAGTATTCGGTTTTACCGTTTCCGTGAACTATGCTGGCTGGTTGAGGCAAAGTTTGCATTCGCAGTACTGCCCAAAGATCTACGTTGGAAGTCGGATCCTGACCTTCGGACGGATCCCGACATAGGACCAATAGATCGTTGCATAATATGCCGATTAGAGGTCGAGGCGTTAGTTCGGGAGCAAGACAGTCAACTTGTACTGTAGATGCATCACCCTGAGCATTGATTGCCTCAAACGAGACAACTGCTTTGCGGACAACTCTTGTTAGCAGGAGGGGACCGTCCATGATCAAGCGCCTATAATTTCGTCAACATACCTGCTCATGAAAAGACACGAGGTGAATGCTTACCGATGGGGCTGTACAAGAGGACTGGGGAATTTCCCTCGTATCCTCGACTGCCATTGGACAAGCTTCCGACGGGATTCGGAATCTCGTTTCCCCTCATTCATGTTATTGGCAAGAAGGGCTATCTCCGCCAGGGCGCGATCTAGAGGATCATCTATATACTCGTAGGTGGGAGGTGTGCTGCGTAGAAGTTCTTCGAGCTGTGGATGGGCATGAATGCGTCAACAAGAAGGGGAGCAAATAAAGAGAAATTACAGACCATCAACTTGTATCGGGGTATTCGTTGGACAGGAAGCAACAGATATCCCTCTAAGTTCAGTTGTGTATGTCGAGGGTTCAGGCGACAGCGTTTGAGATATGCCTTAATCCGCTTGCGTTGACCTGTCGTGAGATTGGGAATTCCTGTGGCTACTGCATTTTCTGTGATGGCATTAGGGTGGGTAATTGCCATTGTGATGCCCAAGCCGACGAGCTGGGCAGTGCTTGAAGAAGGTGAGATGGCTGGGCTCGGATTGGGCATGCTTCTATCCGTGCTCCAATACGAAATGCGTTGCATCGAGTTATCAAAATTGCTGGTTGCCGAATTAGTACAAGTCATACCATCATAATAGAAAACAATCTTACTTAATATAAGTCGAATACATCCTCATAAATGCAGCATGTTTCACGAACATATTACCCACAGCTTTAGCGACGTCAATCGACAATTGTCCGTCAAGATCGGCCTCTGGGGTTATAGATGGATTCATGAGAGGGGCGGCAGCGCCCTCTAGAGCAGGAAGAAAGCTATCTTTATGGAAGGAGAACAATGCATCAACCCCACCAAACACAATCTTCCGCTCGGAGGAAGGAACGACTGTATCCTTACTTGACCCAACGCCGCTTAGGAGGTTGACTGGTACGGCACTGGGCTTTATGTAGATATCAACAAGCTCCTGTAGTCCAGCAACATACGTGCGCTCGGTTCTAATTAAATTGCCCGTAATAAGTTGCAATACCTCGGGAAGGGATGGAATGCTGACACCTACTTAAGGATCTCTTGGATAACCCTTACCCGTTTCCCTTTGTCATCCTTAAATTTCCGCTCATCTGAAGAGCCACTGCTGTCGGTAGTTGCCACACTTAGTGTTTGACTTGAAGATCCACTGCGTAGACCGGTGATCGAGTCAGAAGACCGCAATTGTCCAGACATCTCTGATAAGGACACCATCGTCGATCCACTGGAAGTCATTGATAGTTCGCGTGAGGTCTCTACAATGGTGGGTCGTCGAGATCGTAATGTCGAGTGGTCGTCGGGTGCAGTTGTAGATCCGTAAATGCTCAATGGATTGCCTTGCTGAACCGCCCCAAGGTCGTTCATATCCTTTAAGTAGGCCATTACGGATCGCAGGGCCCTCGTGTATGTATCACGAGCCCGATCCTCTTGCCGTCGAATATACTGTTCCTGGTCCGTCACTGGATTCGGGGCAACAAGCTGGCTTTCTGGAATTTCGCCTTCTTGTGACAACGCGACGCCTGCAACAAAAGTCGAATTTTCTGGAATGCTGAGGGACATAACGCCAGGCACTTCTACCGGCAGGAAGCTCCGTCTTTTCGATCGTGCGTATAACGAAGGAGGGGGGACCAGAGTGGATGACGGAGATGCTGCTATTGGTGCCTGCGGTAGAACCGGTTCGTGGGACAAAATGTGATGCGCATCCAGTTTGCCAGTCGTCGAGAGACGGACATCTATTTGAGGAGATTTGCTCGTCCGATCAAATGTTCTTCTGGAGATAGAACCGGATTGATCCCCAGATTTATGAGATCTACTAACTGTGCTTGTGCGGTTGGAAGAAGGCGAGCCTGAGGGTGAAGATGAAGGTGCATCGGGTTTTATTCTGCCCATGGACATCTTTTTTAAGAATCCCCAACGACTACTCTTCTCTCGGGTGGGCCGTTGTCGATTGTCGCTTAAATCAGACTTAGTCGGTTTCTGAGGCGATAAGTGCGCAGTAGGAGAGGAAATTCGATTTTCAGCGTGGTTGGAATCATCTCCAGTGCTATCCCACATAGATTGACTGAGTTGCGGCCTGGCAGCATTGACTGAGGGACGGGATGGAGGGATCAGCTGGGGGTTAGGTCCTAGACTTGCGAATCGTTTGTTGTAAGTCTGGTCTGGGGTGACCCCGCCACCCATATTTAACAGGTTGGAACTCGAAATCGAAGCGGGATAATGAGAGAGTGCAGAATGTGGCATTTCATCACTTGCATAGACTGCATTAGCAGATTTACCTCGTCGGAGATCCCCAGCACTCTTCATCTTGCGGATTTCGCGCTCGCCACTACTCTCCGGGCCCTCCGCTCTGTTTTCAATCGATACATTCCGGCCGACAAGATCAGAAGGGACAGCAATAGATTTCCCACGAGCCTGGTCAAGATAAGTACGGTTTGGTGTTGTCCTTGTTCGGACAAGAGGCTTTGATTGTGTGACGGGAGGACTAGACTCTGTGATAAGCAGAGGGGCTGTTATGGATCTTCCCAGGAACGGAGCGCGGGCTGGTGTGATTGTATGATCTTCTTCTTCAGGGCCAGTAATATGACTGTTCAGACCCGGACTCGCAGCATCATGATCCGAGAAGTCGTCCGTATCTGTGTCATTCTCTGTATCTGCAACGCTCACAGCACCAGCTGACATGGGAGTTACGGGAGGATAGACCGGCGATGTCGCCACTTTGGCAAGCAAAGGTTCGACCAAAGCTTTCCATGGACCTTGGAAAGGATTACCATCGACGCATAAGGTTTGCAAGGCAGGAAGCAGACAAAGCCAGCTGGGGAGGGCGTGTAATTTATTCCTACGCACGCTCACGGTATGCAGCTTATCCAGATCTACGAGGGTTTCTGGTAACGTGCTGATGCCAGTCGAGTCCGCAATTAAAACACGCAGATTAATTAAATCGGCAAGGAAAACAGGAAGCACGCGCAACGGGTTCGACGCGACATTGAGTTCTTCAAGGTTTTCGCAGTCGGCTAAAACTGGAGGTAATGCACCAAGGAAATTGGCAGAGATATCCAAAGCGAGAAGACTGTATGATATTTGGGGTAATGAAGAGGTCAAGAATGCAGGGATTGAATTTGGAGTCGACGAAGATCCAATTAAAAGATGTGTTGTACCTGACATATATCAAAAAAAAAAATTTTTGTGAATTGAAGTTTATGAATTGAATAGAGGTCAAAACACGCACCAGGCTGAACTTGGAGCTGTACGATCGGAACGTTATCTCCCTGGACAATGAGACCGCGACCCTCTTCCGCCACGACGGCCGCAGATGTCCGTTCTTCGTCCTTTTCCCCTAGGTCCGTGTCATTTACAGAGTCAACAAGGCCATGTTCGTCATCTGTCTCCTCCTCTGACATGCCTATGTCGTCCTTCTCTCCAGCCGCTTGCCAACTAACATCATAACTTGGCTTTGGGTTGAGCGGAGGAGGGAGAGGAGGAGGAGGGGAGATCTCATGGGCACCATTAGACGTGATACCATTTCCAAGGGACGAAGATCTTGAACGTATGCTATTTGAATAAGATTCAGACCATCGAGAAGGGTCTGGTGACCTAAAAGGACGACGAGTAGAAGAGGATGTTGCAGGATCACTGGCCAGCATTTGGACTAGTGATTCTGGGTTAATTCCAAGAGCTTGGTTGCTATCTTCGTCTCCTGAGGCAATATGAACGTTATTATAGTCCGAGTAAGGTAAGGTGTTTGTAGAGGTTGCATATGCCGATGATCTGGTGGACGTTGAGGACGAACCAGCCGACGACAATGGGGGTGGTGAGGTGGAGAAGTTGTGAAGGGGAGGACGGGATGGATAAGGTTCAGGATAATGGGAAGGATCAGGCAAAGGCATTTCAGGTCGACGAAAAAAGGGTTACACTCAAGTTTAATATCACAAAAAAAAAACATGTCAAAATACAATTCCTCCATTCAATTTCCACTAGGTAGCAAGCTAGAAGTCAATACTGTCACTTTTAAACATAACTTGTCTTCTCTCCTTCAAGTTTGTCTTCTTCTTCACTTCTTCTGTAGTACGTCGTTCTCCAATTCCACCCTCAATGTCCAGGTGTAACCGCTCAAATACAATCCTCTTTCGTGTGCTTTTGAACCCAAGGTTATTTTCTCCACTGGAGGATAATCCACGCAAACAAGAAAATCGATCGCTAGGCGCACTCAGCGTGTGAGGAGAAGGAACCGTGTGTATATGAGCCAACCCATGATGCGATGGGAACATGTTCGAAAGTCCCAGGTTGCCTGAATTTCACTTAGTATTGCTTCGGTTAGATTGTCTTTAGACCTGCCTGAAAACGCCGCTAGCGTGAGCGTAGCATCAGATACCCATCCAAGCTTCTGCGTCCAACCCACACCACCCCAAGATTCTGTTGAAATATATGGGGCAAGACTTATAGAAGCACAAGCATGTCGGTGTTTACGCAGAGTGGATTTAAGGGCATGCAAGAAGTGCAATATGCTCTGGTCCATTCAGTGAAAATCATTTCCCATGGAATGTTAAGATCACCTGTGTTGTCACGTCCCCCCATACGGGGGATCCTAAAGAAGGGATGCAGACGCGTAAAGGTAGTGAACTATCAGCCTCAATAGCTCTCGCAATTTCGTCCAATATTGCTGTCATAGAAAGCTTCCGTCGTTCAAGATCTAGCAATTGAACTTGGCTCGATTTGACGGCGTCGTCAATGAGTTCTTTTGGTACGCGACTTGAGAGCTCAAAGTTATGGCAAAACGTATCTGAAATCCTAATATTTATTGTCAAATATAACAACAAAAATACAGGACGGGAACGTACTGGTCCGTAGAGTCTACAATTGTCTGGAACGGCTTCATTTTCTCATACCTCCATGCGATCTTGACCTTTTGGGATAGATCTGCTTTTCCCTCCTCGTCCGAGTCCCCGGACATACTTTTCTGAGTGGATGACCTTGAAACCCACATGATGTCTTTCGCAAAAGAATCAGGATCTTGTCCAACGATGTAAACCCTATGTCCATCGCCAAGTCCTTGGGCAGTGAAATACTTTTGAATCAATTCACCATATGATGAATGAACATCGGGAGCTGCCAAAAGCAGTAGACAGGACAGTGGCAAACCTCCACCCAGAATATCATCTAGAGACGCAACGCCTGTGGACGTGATGATAGTAATGTTCGAAGCTGGAGATGCCCGTGTTCCTGGATAAACAGTCGCAGTCGTTTGCTTGCTGGTGCCTTTGCGTTTGAACGAAGACATCTAGATATCTAGATAAAATTGTATTTTATTATTTATTTATTTATGCAACCACAACTTTCAACGAATTATCTGCTTTGCGCGCCCAGGTTCATGATCTAGTCCCATTTACACCGGAAAACTTGAATGGCTTCAGGGTTTGTACGCCGCTCGAGATTCTTTTTTCGCACCCTCAAGTCAAGGCTGAGCCCGAGCCAACTCAACTTCTTCAAAGTCACCCTAGGGACTTTCAAGGTGTCGTCTCCATCCCAATCCACAATCAATTATCGCGAACACCTGTCAATTCCAGATTGCAAACGCCGCTTTTGCATTTCATCTATTTTATGAGTATGTTGGACAACCAGCCATGGTAAGTACCACAAAATAACGCATCACGCCGCTTTTTTTCATTTTATCGCCACATAGATGTATGGACCCTCAATGTTGCCAACGTTGGCCGTAAGTGGAGAAGTTGTTATTGAGGACTGTATATCCGTCCGCCTCAACCCGGATAAACTGCAACGCGGAGAGCTCGTCGTGTTAAAGTCACCTCTTGATCCTCAACGTACCATTTGCAAACGCATTATTGGACTTCCTGGTGACACTGTTTGTGTAGACCCTACTGGACGACTGACGCCTTCAACGGAGCATGTGTTGGTGCCGAAAGGGCACATATGGATTAGCGGAGACAATGCCGCCGAGTCTCGAGATTCCCGCATGTATGGCCCTGTCCCGATGGCTCTTGTTCATGGAAGGCTTTATGCAAGGGTGCGACAGTCGTTATTTATGGAATAAATGCATCAATATTGACATTTAAACGGTAGATATGGCCCTTGAAAAATCTTACTGTCTTCCGAAACGCGACGACTTTTCTAGAATGATCGCCGACCCCAACGAGAGGACATAGAGAGGATTCTATTTGACTGTCAAAACGTTTTATTCTACAACAGAATCCTAGCGCGAAAAGTTGACGGAATAACCTCCTTGTCCGTTAGGCTCAAATTTAAAGTTATCAGTCGATAAACCAAAATTGCCTGAGCAGAATGAGTTTAGAATGACAAGAGTAGCTTGGGTGGCATACCTAATAGACTATTCCCAAGACCTTTTAATTTATCCATCATTTCATCGGTTTCTTTTTTCTGAGCACTTTCCAAACGAGGTTTGAGCTGTTGCAATTTCCTTCTGATGTCTGTGAGTTGCGATGGCGGAGTGACCAGTTTCAAAAGGGAATTATAGTCTAAATATCGCGTCAGCTGAGAAGCTTATAGTCAGCACAACAATCATCACCTTCCTGAGCAGCCGTCAAACTCGTCCACGTATTGATAGTGTCATTAGAGTTCGCACGTCTTTCAAGTGCTTTCATATACGTTGGATCATCTAATAGTGCTATTGAAGCGTATGAGATTGATCATCTTGTCAACATCAATGGGGCGGTCTACCTTGTGAACACGCTTCAACGGCGGCTTTATGATCTCCCTCAAGAAATATGATTGAATCATAATATTTTGCGATAAACCAAAGATATTTGACTTACGAGCTTCACATGACATGCACCGATATTCGCGTTCAATACCGCGCGCAATCGAGCACATTCCTTGTCTGATCCATTCTCAGCACTGGCAGGAGAAACAATTTCGATCGCGGGTTCTTCAACGTCCTTAGGTGGGTTCGAGGTAGAGGGATCAGTGCCCTCTTCTGTCTCATCAAATGGTGGTGGATTGCTGGCCGCCGTAGAACCCGTTTCTGATTTTGATGATCTCTTCGGCAAGCAATTTAGACCTGACTGATAGGCTACGAGTGCTTCATTCCACTGCTTGGCGCGAAAGCACTCATTTCCTTCAGATTTCCGCTCGCTCGCAATTTCTAGATAATCCTATATTGATAAATCAGTCGTTTTTGAATAAAGGTTTCCGAAAGAGCTTACATCCATGTGCGTTCTACCTCCCGTCGATGGAACTTCCAGACACAATTAATATGCCGAGTCTGAAATGAGTTGGAATTGATCTTGATCCAGTTTCGTGACATGGTTATTTATAATATATACCGCACTCATTCAGCCTGATGCCCCATTCCCTGAATATATAGTACATATCATCACTTCAACTCCAAAGCCATCCCCCCGAATACCAGATTCCATTAACGATTTGAAATATGTTTTGGTCACCCACGGCACTAGCATGGGACGCCGTGCTACGTTTGCCTTGGAAATCGCGAAACTCGACGAAAGTGAGACTCCATACAATCTCCGTACGCCATTATCACCGTTCTAGATATTCCTAATGCTAGCTTGGGTGAACCGTAGTCGAAAAAGGGATGAACTTGTAAAGCATACTACTCAGTTCGCATAGTTCTTTGTAGTGTCTCGCTGGGTTACAGCTACCTAGTCAAATATTAAATTTTAAAAGCTCTATGTATCAGGCCTTTGCCATATCGTTGTTCTAGATCTACCATTCGGTCCTATACCTGGATATCTGCATAGTGGCAGTGCCATTGCTTGGTTCCGACTCCAAATTTTAATATGATCGATTATCGAAAAAAAAATCTTGGTCCTTTGACTCCTCCTCTACCTTCAAAAATGTCGAAACCAGTTCTATGGCTCCGCTGCGAGAAGAAGGAATTTGAGTGTCGCTCAGCTCTGACGCCGACCACATCCAAGAAATTAATTGAGGCAGGCTTTGATATCTTCGTCGAGCGCGACGATCAACGCATCTTTGACGACTCAGAATACGAGGCGTCAGTCTTGATTTACTTGATATCATTTCATACTTAATGGCTGTCTAGAGTTGGATGTCAGCTAGTTGATAACAATTCCTGGCCGACTGCACCGACGTCGGTCCCCATCATTGGCTTGAAGGAGCTTCCAGAATCGACAGATCCTTTGCCCCATACACACATACAATTCGCTCATTGTTATAAGAAGCAAGCAGGGTGGTCGAAGATCCTATCCCGGTTTCACCGTGGAGGCGGGATGCTTTACGATCTCGAATTTTTGAACGATGCGAATGGGCGCCGAGTCGCCGCCTTTGGTTTTCATGCTGGTTTTGCAGGAGCAGCTGCAGGCGCGCTGGCCGTTGCAGCTCGACGAAAGGGACAGGACCTTGGACTACTGACCCCCTTTGAAAACGAGACCGCAATGGTCAACAAGGTCAAAGAGTCATTGGGTGGTAGTGGAAAAGGAGTCAAGGCACTTGTCATTGGCGCACTCGGTCGTTGTGGGCGCGGTGCTGTAGATCTGTTAAGAAAAATCGGACTTGAAGAGTCAGTTATTTTTGTATTTTAGTGGATTTATCCTGATGGCACATCTTTGATAGAGATGATATCCTCAAGTGGGATCTGGAAGAGACTGCTAAAGGTGGTCCATTCCAAGAAATCCTTGATGTTGACATTTTCGTCAATTGCATATATCTTACATCCAAGATACCATCGTTCATAGATCGTGAACAGATTTCTGGGGCAGGAATCAAGCGACGGTTGTCCGTGGTTGTTGATGTCAGTTGCGACACGACAAATCCTTTTAACCCTATCCCAATTTATAACGTAAATACCACATTTGACAAACCCACGATTGCTGTCAAAGTCGGGTACGTGATTGTCTCTGATATCTATATGTGGAATGAATGACCATTATTACAGGCCTGGAAATCCTCCGATGTCGGTGATTTCAATTGATCACTTGCCAACATTGCTTCCCCGGGAAGCATCTGAGCAATTTAGTGGAGATCTGCTACCTTCCCTCCTTGAGTTCCCATCGCGCAAAGCATCTCGAGTGTGGGTGGAAGCAGAGGATTTATTCAAGAAAAAGTTGGTTGATGCAGGTGTCGAAGAAGGGTTTTGATTACATACCTAGTTACGAAAACGTTGTCATGTTGCATAGCACTAATTTGAGTCGGAGTTTGTTGTTCCTCCTCTTCCTTCCCCCACCTCCTTCGCCCTCGTGTGCTGGTCACTTCAATGGCTTGTCTTTCATCCCCAATCCCTTTCATCTCAATATCCCCCGCCCCGCAGGAGGATCCCATTGTAGAGCCTTTCTCTCCATTTTCTGCACTGGCTGCCCCTTCATGCGCTCCAGTTGGGTTCAGGTCTTCCCATTTAACCCCACCCCCTACCATCACTTCTTTCAAACGCTCCTTTGCCCCTTTACATCCGGTTCCAGCTGTTGGACAAGGTCTGGAGAGCCAGCGATTTCAAGTTCTGTTGGCAGCTAGCAAACAGAGAAACGTCCCTGGTTCCAACCAGAGCGTTGAATTCCGCAAGGAAGTCGCTATGAATGCTCATAACAATAGACAATGTATGTCTTTACGCCATTGATTCATTTTCAACTAATCGATCCATCTCACCTTTTTTTTAGCCAATCGTCGTGCTCTCTTCCTTTCCAAACTCCATGCGCCTCCCTCCCCTACAGCTATGATGACTCCCAAAACACCACCGGAGTCCCCTGCAATCTTCCACTACTCTCTTCCTTCCCCTGGACTCGAATCTCCTCTGACCCTTTTTGAATCATGGGTCGACAACCATGCCAATGATGTTCCCCATACGTGGGTGGAACGTGTTGACTTCCGTCTGGTTGATGAGCAACCCAAGCCCAAGCCGTCGCTTAACCGCTCTTCCACCAAACCGGCCCAAGGTGTACCTTCTCTTGACCAGATTTCTGCACGTTTGATCCCTCGTCCTGCCAAATTGGATGATACCAAAATGGCATGCGACACCCTTGCCAATGCAGACTCACCCAGACCATCCGTAGGAATCGGTAGATTGAGAATGCCTTTGCGAACTCAGGCTATTTATCAATCAAACAATCAACAGGCAAAATCTACCCCTTGCGAGCCAGCACCGCCCCCTCTGTCGCCGGAACATCACGCAAAGACTTTTGTCTTTCCACGGTCTTGCTCGCCCACAGCCTCTCAACTTACCGAGTCCAACCTCAATTCTTTGAATGCCCGAGATCAAAACGCTTCCAACATGCTTTTCACATTAAGGAAGCGCACGATGTCCTCAGAAATCAAATCAACTGGTCTTCAGGAAGAAGGGCCCCCCCCCAAGTTGAGATGGCGGCGTAGTGCTCCTGCGGACATGACCCCACTCCAGGCACGTTCCGGGTTCAAACATCCCATCCTTGCGTTGTCCGGTGGATTTTGATCATCTGCCATTTTATTGTTTTGAATGGACTCGGCTTTCGCTCCAGTACCATGATAGTTCCTACATTCATCGTTTGGGATCGGATCCTTTGGACATTTGACAATGTCATAAGCGAACGTTGTTAGCCCTGGCGATACATACATTTGTTGGAATATACGTATTTACACATTCATCTTATGCACAGGCGAGCTGCTAGTCCTGTTTGTGCTGTTTTTTTTCCTTTCAAGGGAAAGTAGGTGGTCTTTCGCGTATCCTCGTGATGACGTTCAGCCGACGCGCTGATAGGCATCAGTTTGCCTATGGATATGATTCCAGAAATAAAAATCTTACTATAATCAAGTCGAGCGTGGTGGTCAGCAAATTCCTCATCTGAATCAACAAGGGGATCACTAGTGTTTGCTGCGTGCCATGCATCTGTTAAACAAACAGTCAGATACGGTAGCAACCAAGTTGCGAGCGAACTCACGCTGAAACATTGTGCGGTCTTGATCTGAGTGTGTTGGTTGGTAAACGGGTACTGGAAACCGGTATTAAGCTTTGAGTCGCAGTACGAGAGATTTGATCCGGGGTTACCTTTGGGCTGGGGTTTAGGCGGAGGCGCCTGCTGACTGCTTGGAATGTAATATAAAAAAGGTCTCTCAGTTCTGTTGGGATCCGGTTGCTGAGAAAGTTGCCGGTGGGTCATTTCAGGAGGGGTTTCTGAATATCACTCAATACTTGGTGTCTGAAGTCCAAATGTAAAAGCGTACCTGTTACGAAATGCGGTGCGCTGGTTTTGGTCTTTTTCTCCAACTCGATAGAGGACACTAGCTTTTGTAGAAAAAGGTTTCGTTGGTTGGACATCATGTTTCCCCATTCGAGTTCTTCTGTCGTATCAACGTTTTCATTTTCATATTGGGCTACTGTGAGTCGGCGTAAATTAGGAATTCTGCCTGGGTGCTTGGCGGAATAATAATCGTCGAATGGATTAGGCCCGGTGTTGTTTTCCAAGTAGTGATACATCAGCCACAAAAAGGCCTGACCACGGTCGGCGGAGGACATGCGCTTGCTTTTATTCGGTAGGAATAGATCCAAGAAATTTAGAGAACCATCAAAATGGATGCTAGCAAGTGGCTACTAGATGATTAACCACGTAAGCTGCAACGCATATAGTTAGACCTTACCGCAGCGTGATTAGCCAGCACAAAGATCAGGTTGACAACACTGGTAGGTGGACATTGACCCAGCCTCTGTCACAGGATCAAGGTGGTATTTGTGTCAGCGTGTTCTATATTTTATAAGCAGGCGGCGGAATTCTGTTACCCGTTTTTCCAAAACCTCTTCTGGAGTGGAAGGAGCAACACCTTTGAGCTCCGAAGGAAGAAGAGCAGCTTTCAGACAATTTTTAATTCGAGGTGCATCTTGTGCATTTCCATCAGACTTCTGTAGTGAGGGAACTGGATGGTAAGTCCTTAGCGCCGTTTTCATTTCGGGAAAAACTGGGCGGCGTGGTCATCAGTTAAGTGATTTGACATAAATCACATATATATCTTACAGGCCATAGTGGTATTAATGCGTCCAACATTTGTCAATAGCGAAATCTTTGCGAACTCAATGCTGAACAAAGGTGTATCAAGCATTTTCTCCTTCAAGACTTTGGAACATTTATTGGAGTTATACAGGGCTGAGATATAAAGGTCCCCGAATGACATTTTTGGCTGGTTTCCTGCTGAATTTGGATTGGTGAAAACAACATTTGAGTTGTTAAATATGTAGTCCAATAGGTCAAATTGTACGTCCTCGCGCGTCAATGGCTCTGCATCATTGCGCTTGATAGGCAGTGCTTTACGACTGAGATACCCGACTCTGCTAACGAGACGGACAAATTAGGAAATAGTGAGTAACTGTTTAGTAAAGGTAGACAGACGGAGGTATTGCATCGGTTGGCCAAGCTGGAGAACTGTGTGGATTAGACGCCATGATTGCTCGGAACAAAGGGATTGTAGAGGCACGAGGCAAGCAACTGAACGAGGAAATGGTACCCTGCAGTGTGCCCGGTTACAAATGAGTTGGCCAAAAGAGCACTCACGTGTAAAAATAATCCACCAAGTACACCTTTATCCGTGCCGTAAGGTTAAATTGAGACTAAATGGAAGGTCTGGAAGACAAAGAATGAATCTTCAGGCTTTAAGGCGGTTGTCAGAGGCAACACAAGATCACTAAGGCCGATATTAAGGTTCAAGCAGTGTGAATCATATTTCAATGACATTTTCCAAAGGTACGCTTGTTTCAAGGGATAAAGGCCATGAGAGCGCTGGATACAACGATCATGTCAAGTTATGTAATTTACTCTCTAGGATCAGTAAATCAGTAAATTTAATTTAATTAGTAATTATGTCAGCCAGCCCACATTTTTCGAACCTGCACACGTTCTTAAGGCCTTAAGCTTAAGTCCTTGCCTTCATCAAGTCGGGACAACGTAAAATGGCGGACAAGTTCGACGAAACAACTCAGGTATTGCCCACTTTGTTACCAGAAGCATTTGTCTGATAGTTGTCCAGAAAGAGTTGGCAGAGTTCCTTGAAAGGCAACAAGCACAAGTACGCACGACTCCGGCTCCACTAGGCTTACCGTTTTCTTCTTGACCGTTGACCTCCATTTCAAAGGCCAGGATAAGCTCCCAGATACAAAGCTTCACCGTCCAATGTTGGGACAAATGCGTCACTGGCACTCCATCGACACGCTTTTCTCGCAGTGAAGAAACTTGTTTGGCAAATTGCGTCGAAAGATTCCTCGATACCAGTCTATTTATGGTGAAGCAGATTGAGGAGAAGCGAATACAGTCCGGTAGATAATCCCCTCGCCCCCTCTGATAGCATGTTGGTATACAAAATTTCCACATCCATATACACTCTAAATCCTACCCCCTCATTTTGCCCCATAAATACGCGATACACCCCGGCCAGAAGAAACAGAAGGCATCTAAAATCTCTCTGTTTCTGTGTAACTTCAGCGGAATTTCGACGGTCGTCGTACTTGTTGAAGCCGAATCAAACAGGCCAGTCTTGAAGAATTTGTCTATTGATTCATCCTTCTCTGTCCACAGCTTTCGTAACCAGGTGTCAAAAATGTCCTTCTCGTGATTAGGGATGTCAACCTCCACAATATGCTTAGCCTTGGGGTCTGGTGTTTTAACACCTGATGTACCCGCTAAGTCTCCAATTGGAACATTTCCGGTAACCTCAAACATTCTGAGGTGTATGTGGATCTCAGGGGGAGCTACCCCGTCGAAGAAGATGGACCTCAGGGTGTAATAGTCCTGCCCATAATGCATGGGTGGAATTCCTATAATCAAATCAGCAATTCCAATGTTGCCACGAGACCTTTTTTTTGGAGAAAAAAGATAACATACCAGGATATATCACAGTCATGTCTAGCAAACGAAGGTCTGGAATTCTGGGGGCCAAAGTTCGTAGACTATAATGCAAGCCTGTGGATCTTGGTAGCAGCAAGTTTTTCATGTCTGACTATTTTGTACTAAGTCTTTGGTGAAACAATATGGCCAGGGGAGATGGCTCACAATGCCCATCTTTTCCGCAAATTTCTTGCTTTGAGGACGGGTATTCTTGCTTACAAGGGTCCCTTCGGGATATAACATGAAGCAAAGAGGCTTTCCTTCCGTTTCAGCTTCTCTGCCCAGAGATGCAAGGTCGGTAGCCAATTGTTGCCGATCGGAAGCCCAAGAGCGAGCCAGAAAGATGAAGTTGAAAAATTGCATGCCCTGTTTAAAGGGTTTCATGAGCAATCACTGGGGGGTATTTTATGCACCCACCCAGCCTACGATCGGGACCCAACGAAGGCTTTTCTTCAGAGTAATATAGACATACCGGTGAATGCCATGAGGGCTCAGGAAGTAAGTGAGGCACCAGGCATACCACCAATCTGCATATACCTAGTACAACAAAAGAATCAGCACAGATAAGTCCGGTGTAATTTCATGTTTACTTGATGATTGGCAATTAGGACGAATTTCGTGGGTAAATCCAATGCGATGATCTTTCCGTCAGTATCTCTGATAACATAACGATTAATTTGCTCGGGGGTAAAACGTCCTAATCCTTGAGTTTCGAAAGTAATTCTGAGCTTGGTGGGTGCAAACCACTGGCACATGAGAACTGTCGAAACGAGGTGAATGCCGAGCTCAAAGTTGAAACATGACCACTCGCTTTGAAGACAGCCGAAAGCGCCCTTAGTGTAACGAATTCCAGCGTAATACAGCTTCCTCGGCTCCCTGAAGGGTAGAATCCTCAGTGGTAGGAGGAAAATGAATTGGGAACCGTTGATGGTAAGGCATGCCAAGTTGAAAAGTATACAGAAAACGAGAGCTATGAGGGTCCTAACCCATGTCCGTGGTGGGCGCTCGTTGACTCGAAGGGTGTATAGTGATGGTAGTGGTGGATCCAGCGACATGCTGTTAGTAAGCTTAGCATTGTGTAGATTTCATTTAGTTAGTTCGGTTCTCCCATAATTGTCACACGAGATTTGCATCTAAACTACTTAGTAGGATGATGGCACACTGCGAATTCGTCAACGACCTTATACCACTTATTTTCGAATCTCACAACCACTGGTGGCCGCGAGATCTGTTAGCGCTTGCGACAGTCTCGCCATGTTGGTTAATCTACGCTCGCAAGCAGCTATACGCACACCCTACTATCCATTCATTCTCGGCGTCCACTTTGCTTGCGAGGACGTTGGCAGACAACCCCTCTTTGATGCCTCTTATCACAGGAATAACCCTTCGACCCATGAAAACGAGAGATCTGGGCTGTCGTCTTGAAACCAGCGCATTGTCTAGCCTAAGATCCCTCCTTGCTCTAGAAGGCTTAAATCGTGTAACGATTGGAGGGGAATTGGCCGTGAAAGCAGCGAGATTTTTGAAACTAATCGCAGTGCCAGATGTTGTGGATGAACTCCATATCGACGGGAGTTTAGTCAGACACCGTTTAAGCTGCCCCCCTTCACTGGAATGGGACGAATCGATAGCTTTCCAGTTTCCCAATCTCAAGAAACTACGACTTACACGGATTGAATTGGACATTTCATCACCATCTGTTCAATTTCCGCTCACGATCTCCTCTCTACACATGGAACATGTTAATATTACACATGGATTTCTTCCACATCTTCTGAACGGTACACGTTCATTAGAACATTTACACGTAAACACCAAAGATGCTGCAGACTACGATGAACAAATCCAGCTTGTACTGGCGTCGTGCGGCGTTGGATGCCTTCATTATGAGGTGGAACGAGAAAGACATAGGGATGCCTTCGTTTTGGACGGCGACACGTGTAGTACAAAGAGCCTTCATTGCCTGCATTTACGGGGACTTTTTGTTGATCTGGGATTAGCTACTGGGATAAGCATGATGTACCGGAACTTGGTGGAACTGGTTGTGTGTGGACGTCAGGTGAAAGTTGGAGCAAAGGAGTGGGCGACATTGATAGCAAGTGGCGGATTTGAATCTGTACGGCGAATTGGGTTACCATGGGGAAACTGGAGGAGTGAGGAGGTAGAGGAAGTACGGTCAGCATGTGTAAGTCGGGGGATTGGGGTTGTTATGTAATGTATTTATGTAAGTCAATAAGCGGCTTTCTTTTTGACTGTATCATGCAGTCCGATGGTCGTTCTCCCCGTAAAAGCTCTTCGTTCCTTTCTTTACGTCGTGAAACTACTACTAAGGCGGTCAATACTAATACTTCACCATCCAGTTATTTCGATTTCTATCCAAAAAAGTCCAAAAGTCGCCGACCCTCTACTCAAGAATCACCACCCACTCCACGAGTAACAACAACAAATCCTGCGAGTTATGCCTTCCCTACTTTTGAACCAATGGATGTCCTTTCATCCACACACCCACCTTTAATTCATAATCAATATACCCGCACTCGCTCAAGAACAGGTCCCTCAGCTAAATCTCAATGGGACGCTATCTCTTCGGTTCCTCAATTACGCTTCTCAGGCTCCTCTTCAACCCACCATACTGAAACCCCTCCTCGAACTCCAGACGACTATATGGCTTCAAGTGATTCTTTAGATCATTTCCCCGTCGTTGTCGCCGCTCCAGTAGCTGGTGTAGAGACAATGGACGCTCTGGTTGATGGTATGAATGGTGGTGATATGATGTCAAGGATGTCTAGCCGTTCAAGGTTTGGGATCCCTGGCCATCATCCTCTCTATCAGCCCCCGCTACCCACTCCACCCCCCGGCGTTGTTCTAGGTGGAGGCAAGGGTCGGCCAAAGCCGTCACCACGTCCATCAACTGCCTCTGGAGACTCTAGCGACGACGACGGTTATCGTTCTTTACCCAATCCTACTTCCCGTACCCGTCGACGCGTTCGGCGTCCTGGCTCCGGTAGGACAGCCTCTAATTCCACCATCACCCCTCAGCGCAACTCCCAAATTTCGGGGGATGAAACCACCTCCCAATCAAATACACTCCGTTCTAATGCCAGAGACCTTTCTCGTTCGAACGAACACCGCAAAAGCGTTGTCCCTTCAATATCAGAGATCATCCGTAACCATGCTCCTCCTGACTGTCAAGTAAGGTCTCGACCCCCAACCATCCGATCCTCTTCTCTTTATTCCCCTAGCACCCAAGGCCATGCAACACTACATGAAGAGGTCGAATCAGAACCCGAACCTTTGACACGTGAAGAAGAAGCCGAATTCTTGTCACGGTCTTCGATAGACAGCGTCGCTGATGAGGTACAACGCACCATTCGCAGTCTCCCAAAACCTGCCCATGCTCCTCCTATGTCGGCATTTATAAGAAGACAGTCCGTTTTATCCGATAACACCAGTATCTATTCCCCTCGTTCAGATCCTGGAGCAGGTTCCATATATTCTCTATCAGCGCCATCCAGCTATATATCCAACTCTCCCCTCGATACAGCTAATCATAATAATATGGTCAAACCGACGCCATCACAAGCAGTGGCACAATATCTACGTTCCGCCAGATTAACCACACTACTCAAACTTACCCGCTCACCCCATGCGTCACAAGATAATCCGTTAACTGTCAGCCTTTCAGATTTGGGTTGCCCTACTGGGTTCCCTGTCATTGTTTTTTTGGGCCTAGGTTGCGTTCGGCATATCATGGGTTTGTACGATGAGATGGCGGACTGTATGGGTTTAAGACTTATTACCATTGACCGGTAGAGATTTCATGTTCATATTGTAGCAAGCATTTGCTTACAGTTTTCGTATAGATGGGGTTTGGGGCGCACGGAACCTCGGTCAAAGTCAGCAAAAGGGATTATGCAATGGGCCTCTGTGGTCGAGGAGGTATTGGACTTGTTGCATATTGACCAATGTAGTATTATGGCGCACTCGGCGGGTGCACCCTATGCCCTGTCTTTCGCCAACAAGCTGCCGTCCCGTATCCGAGGCGATATTTGCTTACTGGCACCCTGGGTTGGCGGCAGTGAAAGCAGTATGTTGACCTCTGCTTTGGCAAAACGTTCCTCACTCCCCTCTAGGTGGCTACAAATGGCTTAAATATGTTCCAAACAGCATTCTCAAGACGGCTCAGGCCGCTGAATGGAAAATTCAAGCCTGGATGATTGGCAAACCACCTACCATCGCATATGCGGGCATCGGATATAATGCTCCTCAGCCTGTCAAAGCTACCGCCGTACAAGGAACACCATCACCACCACGGCGAACGAGCAATGGCAACCTCAATGTAATTTATCCTTCAAATGGTGATTCCCGGCGTCCAAGTTTTGGTTCAAGTTCATTTAGCGAATATGACGATCTTGGCGACTTTGAGGGTCGTTTCGAAAGCCGTAGCACGTTGGGAATGTCACAGCCATCTTCGCAGCACGGCATAGGAGAAACCAATCTTTTCATCAACAAACGGAAGCCCTCTCGCGGTATTTTGGAAAGATTAAAAGGCTCGCCCAATTTACCACCCCTGCCTCAACAAGACAAACCTCCATCCTCGTCGACGAAAAAGCTGAAAGGCCTGAGATCAATGGGTTCTCTCAAAGGAAAAGCTCAAGGTTTCCGCAAACCAGATCCTCCGAGCCCACAACTGCCACTTGCACTACGAATTGACGTTGGCCTAGGCCTGGAAGACCTGTCGTGGACCAAGTCCATTGAAGTTGACAGTACAGCCATACCCCAAAAAGCGGGTGTTGGATCTCTTCCGCGATCCTCACGACGACGATCAGTTTCCTTCGGTTCATCCAAGGCAGCCGCATCGGTGCCTTCTTCCCCCTCTCCAAGCGCATTCACAGTTTCCTTTCCGCAAGGTGGCACTGGAAACCACCATGTCGCGCTCGGGAACGCCCTGATAGCTGCGTCTCATTCAGAGTCTTCCAAAGGCACCCATAACGATCTTCTACAAATTTTGAATCATGAAAATCATTCTTGGGGGTTTTCCTATTCATCTTATCCACACAAGGTTAGAGTTTGGTATGGTGACAAGGATGAGAGGATTGCGGAAAATGCTGTTCGGTGGATGGAGCGAACGATGGGCACCGATCGATGTAGTGTGAAAGTGGTTAAAGGCGCCGACCATGGCCTGATGTATAGAAGTAGCGCGGTGGTTGACGTATTAGAATGGATCCTCAGTGCATGGAGGTCAGAAGAGAGGTTTACTCAGCCTTATGCGGGTCTGCGTTGAACATTTATTTTCTATTTGCACCTTTCCTGATTATCATGATAAGTTTATCTTTCTTCTTCGACATTCTGGAATTCTGTTATATACCATTGGCATTTCTCTTCCATACAATACCATTCACTTCCCTTTCGTATTTCTATAACTATAGCTAGCTGTACAGTTAGTCAGGATGTTTAATTCATCTGTGTAATATGCCAGTGTTACGCCATCATGTGACTCTCACAGTTGTTGCCGGCGTCGCATTGTCTGGCTTGGCAAAATCCCACAATACATGGCTTCGCGACGTCCGAGTCCGACACCGCGTAGGGTAGTCGCTCTCAAACGCGCAGACGGAGAGCCGTTGACTCGTTCCGAGGTTCAGTACGACCTTCTCAATGCCATTTTCGGCGACTCTCACAGTGTATTTACCGACCCCTACCTGACGAATGGTACCCAGCCAGGAGACAAATTGTGTTTCCGAGACTTATATATCAAGTCTATTTTCTACTCCCCAAAGGCCACTAAAGCACTCAAGGACAAGATGACGGAGTCATCGATCTTTTCTCTTGACTTCGCTATGCTTTCCCTCTTGGTGAATGTCGGACGCATCAATACAACTATGAGTTGTCAGTACCCCTCTATTTTTACTGCGTATACTCTCTCCTTCAACATCAATGTCAGTTTTTCCAGAAATGAAGACCGCAATTCGAACCTATCATCCGATTCCGTCCCTGCAGCGCACAAACGGGAATATGCTTGATGCGCCCCGAATCAAACATATTCTCAAGACTAGTGTTCTGGATTCTGAAGGCAAGAGTCCACCTGCAACTCCCGCCGATATTATTGCCAGAAGTGTCCGTCTTGTCTAACCTCATAATTAACTGCAAAGGTTGACAGCGACTTGCCCTTTTTACAGAAGATTGGGCAAACGCCTTCAACAAGTGTCACCAATCTAATTTTTGTTTTGTCTCATCAAACAATCGTGCGCATCTGCATTTATTATTTTTTCCTGTCCGCAATAATCTCAAAAACGCGGTTAGTCAGTCGGCCAATCGCACTTCCAAGGCCATCTTGACTTTTTAGACCTTTTTCTTCGCACCGACGTTTCTTCAGCTTCACGTGCTCAGGCTTTTCTTTGGCTTTGCTTCAACTACCTTGAATCCCCTTCATCCAAAGATGATTATGATGAAGAGTCTACGCCGAACCCATTTTCCGATTCTGCAAACAAAGTTTCCCCGCCTACCTTTTTCTTCCTGACCAAAGAGGAAATCGCTTTGGAAAACCAAGAATTGTCGGAAGATGTCATTCTGGCTGAAAAGTTCATCTCACAGAGAAATCGTATTGTTCAGACGCACGGGGTGAAGGAATCTGCTAAAGCATCGAACAAAGCGTCTGCGAGTGGTAGCGTGCTTGGTGATGACGACGAACAGCTATTAGCGGCTGTCAACCAAGGAAAAAGTAAAGGGAAGCGCGAAAGCCTTGGGTCTAGCGCGCCAGCAAAGCGTTCAGGCAAGACAGAGAAGAAAGTGCCCAAGATCAAGATGAAAATAAAAGCACCGAAAACAATATCGGATGTCGAAGATGAGAGTGACGATCAGTTGGCCGATGCATTTATAAAACGTAAGTTCATTCGGATTGTAATAGAGTGATCTAAAACAACTACGTAAGACCGAACCAAGTCTCGATATCAGCCTCTCCTGAATCCTCAACACGAACAGCCTACGGAACGCTTCTCCTTTCTACCAGAGACTCAGATGCAGGGCTTGAGCCCTGAAAGCACTTATGGCATTTCGCGACGCCATCGATATTCACCATATGGCTCCCACCTTCCTTCCTTGAAGGACACCCATAGTTCTCAGCTAAGGCAACAACCGAGCCCTGTTCGCCAACCAAGGAGCCTGCTTGAACGTCAGTGCCTTCTTTTTTGTTCATATTCCTTTAATAACTAATCTGTCCTCCATTTACAGAGGCATGGCATGGCATCACCTCCACCGATGCACTTGCTGATTCTGGAGAGGAATCAAGCGGTGACGAGTACGCTCGAGCAGACTATGGTGCGCTTTATCTGTCTACTTTGCTCTAAGTTTACTGATGATCAAGTCAAACTAGTTCAACGGTTGAAGGTGATCAACCGACTATCCCGCCAGCAGTGGGTAAACGAGCAACCCTCACATCCCCACCAAATGGATACAGATCCCATTTACTAGTGGGGCTTTTTTCGCATGTCAGAATAAGAATTTGACTTCATTATTATTATGAATAATTATTTCCGGTTAAAAACGACGTTATAATACGTATTAACGTACTTCAATCTTCGGTCTCGTTACCAAGCTCTTTTGGTGGACCCCCTTGTAAACAGTACACCAGACTTACATATTGTACTTGACTTCAGCTTCCCAGCCACCGCCACTTTTTCATGCGAGGAAAAAATAAATAAAGCACCGACATCAGACAGAAATTTCGATTATCTTACAGTTTATTTGAACACAAAACCCCCAAGTATGTAGAGCGGCAAAGATATAAGAAAAAAAAAGAAGAATATGGTAAAGCAGACCTGAGCAAATAGGACATAATGAAGATTTGTTGGGGGGGAAAATAGGGCAATGGCACACTGTTGGGAACGAAGATCAATGCAGATAGTGACGAGGTGGCCATAGATATAGTGGATGACGCCAGGGCCGACTTTGAATGAAGGACTGAACCACGGCAAAAAGCAACGGGATTAACTTTCATCACGGAGCCGGGGGCAGAAGGAGACATCCGCCTACTCATTCCGCCAACCATTTCTCGCACTTCTTGACATATTTATCAAGTAATTGGGAAAGATCACGAATGACGAAGGTGAGGACAACTCTAGCAAAGAACTCGGAGATGCGTTTCAACTTTTGTTCTGTAGAACCTCGAATGTCCACTGGAAAAGCAGCATAGGCTGGAGCCACGGGTTGTGAAAGTACGGCGCGAGTGTGCTCATCCAGCAGTTGGGCATGCATGAAAAGCCTTTTGAGCTCGTCGACGTATGCTGTAGGTGAGTCAAGACTAGGATTTGTTTATTAGTTCAAAGGCTTCGTAAACATTGAAGAGTTTACTTACTTCTTCCCATTAGTTAGCTTGTCCAGTCGACGAGTAAACTTGACGCCCCAAGTAGATTTTCTCGCCACGAAACCCTCGCCCACCCCTAATTTTTTACCATGATCGGCCACAATCATATCACAAACATTAGAAAAGTCATCCAACTTCAAAAGCCAGGCGTTCGCCTCTTTCCTGCCAATTCCAAGAGCAAGGCCACTGCTAACATTGCCAGCACCAAAGTAATCGTAGCTGCTGATCTGGAGGGTGTCCAAAGCAACTACTAAACTTTCCACCGCACGAAGCTTGTCGTCCAGATTGGTCAGCTTGGCACCTCCTTGAGACCAGACTTCACAAGGAACATGTAATCGTCGTGTAACATAACCGCCCGTCGGGTTAACCATGGTACTTCTCAATAATCTCATCATGTGATAAGGTTTGAGAAGAGGGTCTGTGGGCGGAGCTGGAGGAAGAGGAGAAGTAGGTGTTGTTGGTAGATTGCCCGGAAAGCCAGGAACCTGACCATTCAATAACCCAACATTGATAGACAGAGGCTCCAACTGGGGAATGGATAGATTAGGGTTGAGCCTGGAAGGTATAGACGACTTCCGTGGTGTGCCATTGGTGCAAGTTGGCAATGGCGGCCGTTGATCTGGAGATATCCTCCCGCCAGCAATGGATGATCGTCGACTGGGTTGTGAAGAGGAGCGGTTCCTTCCACTAATCACTCCACTACTGGGTAACGAAGGAACTGCAGGTATGGATGTTGGAACTGAACCTGCTGATGTCGTTGACTCGGTAGGTGAAGCTGAACGCGTACTAGGCGGTGCTGACGTTTTCCGTCGTTGATAAATAATAGGTTCCTGATTAGCGTATGGAACATTTGCAAGTTCTGTTCGGGTAGTCAGCTGCGAAGAGCCTCTAGGTCGAATCGTAGTGCTGGAGGATGATCTCGGAGATGGCGGTGGTTTAGAGACGGGCAGACTACGAGAAGTTCCGGAACTGTCGACAGACACAGGAGATAATGGTAAAGGAGGTAGTGGAGGAGAATTTCGTTTTGTGTTGTGAAATATGTCGATACCAGGTTGAGGGTCTGCTGAGCTTGTTTGACGAAGATGTGCCTCGTCCGTTTCTTCTTCCAATGCGACAAGGCCAGAGGCCGTTCTTTTGTGTCCCTTAGAATCTGTAAGACGCAATTGGGGATCAGGTCGCTTGACGGTGTACGGTAACGAGTCCGGCCCATGTTCATTCACCATCGGTGCTGGGGGTGGAGAATTTGTAGGTGGCGGAGGTTTGGGTGGCAACTGAGACGAAGCTCTTACTCTCCGCATGGATATAGAAGTACGTGCAGCAGGGAGGGGCTGAGCTTGGGGCGAATAATCATATTGCAAGGAATAAGGGTGTTGTGTGGCAGGAAGACCAGAAATCGCCGAACCCGTAAGTACCGATTCGTCGAGTGTGTAGATATCTCGGGAAGCATCAGGATCTTGCACGTCCTGTATGTCGGCATTTGAGTATTCGTCCAGGACATAAGAGGGATAAACGTCTGGCGGTAAATGTGGAGAACTATCTGAGGAGGGAGAGGCTGAGTTGGTGGGGGAGTTGGATGCTGCAGAGTCTGTAGAAAGTGTGGTATTGGCATAGAGTGATGATGTTGCGTAAGGTATGGCAGGAATGCTGTAGATGATGCTTAAAATATTCATGCGATCTGCATAAGTATCATGCTAAAGAAGCTGGTCAGGCTGGCTAATGGTTGAAATCGCGATGAAAGGCCAACTGACAATATTCTGCAAGCGTTTAACTTCCTTCTCCTGAGCTGAAATGCTTCTGCGCTGTCGCCTCCTGTGAGATTCTGTGCTGTCTTCACCATTCCTGACTCTTTCCATTACTTCACTCAGCAACGCAACACTTTGGGCATAAGCATTGACGGCAGCGACTGGGTTGTCATTTGTAGAGTCAAGTTGAACTGCTTCGCGGGCGAGTTCCAGGGCTCTAGTGAGAGCACGACGAGAGGAGGGCCTATGTTCTGAGCGATTTGGACTTTGTGCTTGGGATGAACGGCGATTTGAGGCGCTGTGATCGCGATCAGAGGAAGAGGCAGCAAAAGGCAAATATGATTGGGGGGGTGGATCAGAAAGGGCATCTGCCATTGAGGTAGGTGAGAGGTTTGATGGACCAGAACGCTTCCGTCTTGGAAGTGAATTACTGGAATATGGTAGGTTGGGAATGGGGATATTTGGGGGAGGGCCAGCGGGGCGAGCACCTGCAGGACCCGCAGCAGAGGAACGGCGACGGTGATCCTGCCAATGAGGACCTTCTAGCTCCATACTGGCCATAATCAAACAAAAGTTTCCAAATACACATAACTTGTTTGGATCACAAACTATTATCAACAATATAGGTGTAGCTACTAACGCGAGGGGTATATTTACTGGCAACTATATGCGTTTCACGCGAATTCACCTTGCGATCCCTGAGCGGCAAGGCGACTTTCCAAATTTCTATGCGGAATTCATCAATCATCAAATAGAAAAAAATATAAAAAATCATTCATTCAACAAACCTGAGGGACTCTTCCTTTGCCCGAAGCTCTTGTCTCTTTTCGTTAATCTCACGTTGTACCTTCAGTTCAATTTCGCGCAACTATACATCATCTCGTCATAAAAAAAAAAGAAAACATAAGTAACTTAAAAAAATAAAACTGACCTTCTCTTCTTCTCGGCGCAACTGTTCTTCCTTGAGGCGCACACTCTGAGAAGCGAGTTCTTCCGGTTGAATAGATGTATCGCTAAAACCTCCTATATCAGCAACCATTTCGGTGCATAACGACAAGTAGACATACTGTGTGTCTGAATGGACAGTTCGAGAAAGCTTCTCTGTACGATAAGTCTCATACAAGAGATCGTGGGTCAACGACTTCAAATCAGCAAGGTGGGAACTGATTAGATTGTCACGTCAGTTTCCATGAAAACCGTGCAGAGAAAATGAATTGACTTCAGAAGAGCACTCCTCAATCTGCTAAAATCGGAATGTTTTGGGTTGTCGACCTCGGCAATACCCCATGGGTAGATGCGAGCCCGAACAGGCTGACCATCGATTTCGATTTCTTCCTCTGACCCGATGATGGCAAAAGGCAGAAGTGCCTAAATAACAAAGATGTTCAGGGTTCAGTATTTCCCAGGGAAGACATGTCACCGACCCTTAATTCACTGTTGTCTTGAATGGTTTCCTCGTCGTCTTCTTCCACGTCGTAAGGGAAGTTATAGACGGGAATGTCATAGTGTTCAATATCCTCCATAATCTAACCAAAACTTGAGAAAATTTTGGGAGGAGAGAAAAATAAACAACATACCCTCTTCTTAAAGCCTTTAAGTTCGCTTGGGGTCAGCGAGTCGGCCTTTCCGATCACTGGAATCACGTTAACACGAGGAGAAAGTCGACGCATGAGTTCAATATCCATCTCTCTTAACCTATTGCAGGCGTAAACCTTACGCCACAAAAAGGAGAACGAATTACATACGCGTGACCAGTAGGAGGGATAAAGTATAGAAGAGCATGCACTCGGTTGTCTCTGAAGCGTGGGTTACGCTTGATCCGGGACTCTTCAGCCAAAATGTCATCGTATTGACGTTCGAGGTAGCCAACAATCTCTTGGAACCTGGAGGGAGGCAAATATCACAGCGCGAAAATTTGCACCGAAAAAGAAGACACGTACGCAAACTCATTATCGATATTGTCGCCAAACCCGGGGGTATCCACAATTGTCAGAGCAATGCGTACGCCATCCTCCTCGAGTTCTAGAGATTTTGGTTCAATCGAGAAGGGTAAAAGAAGGGCTGCTCCTAAATCTACTTACCAACGTTGACTGGTTTAATTCGAATCCCCTCTTCAATATGCGCACCTTCAGGATTGTCGGCCACCTTATGAGCCAACACCTCAGATTCACAAAGGGTATTGACAAAAGTTGTACGGCCAGTCCCAGAAGCACCTAAAGGTCAACATTGATGTCAATGACGCGAAGCAAAAAAAAAAAGGGATAGGGAGAGGATTTATCGACATACCGACCACCATCACGGTGAATTGGACACCTTTCTTGACTTTGTTCCCTCTGCGTCTCCCTGCAAACGACATTTTTACTGCTGAGAAACAACTGTGAAGGAGTCTGAGGAGTTCAAAGTTCAAACGTTGAATAGAATAATTTGCTGTCGGAACTTGAAACTCCGAACGGTGGCGTGACCTTTTTTTTAGTGTCGGTAACGTGACTTAGACTCGGAGCATTTAAATTTTTAAATTTAACCATCACCCGTGTCATATGGTCTTGACGCGTCTGAGTGCGTCGTTGGCCTTGAAAAAAAAAATACGCGTATATCGTTGCTTGTCGGCTTGTTCTCCTCCCTCAGACCAGGCATCTTCAGCAAATTCTACGACTCCCAAGGACCAAAAAGCAAAGCAAATACATAGAAAGAAATATTCAGACTTACCAGTTACTTATATATCCCCGACTGGTGCACCTGCTACTCCCTTAGGGGAATGGTTTGCTGGTGCAGATGATCAGGTTCACTCTAATCTAGGTGAGTATCTATTAAGTGAGTGAAATTTGTTGTCTTTGTTCATATTCAGGGTAACTAGCCCTACCTACTATCTTCCAGGAGAATCTTGCCAGCAACCCTGAACTTCAGACCGAAGAATTAGCTCAAAAGAAGGAGAAAATCCGAAAATGTTTTAAGCATAGCCAGGATGAGGATGAACAAGGTAGTATTATTTTTGACATCTCTAGGAAAGTAGCGATTGCTGAATTATTGGTTTTGCAGAAACAAAAACCGTGCGCGCTAAAAAGTCGAAGGGGAAAACCCAGGGTAAGCCCCGACTGTATCCAAAGAAATTTTCGCTCAGCGATTGCTACTTAGAATCTAATGCCGGCGAACCCAGATTTCAGTTAAATGAGTCCGCATCCACAAGTGAGTTTACACTCCGAGGGAAGCGCCACTGCAGGTTTAATGCGTGTTTCTGCAGTCATCAAACCCGTTAAATCTGGTGGCTTTCTTGCTCAAGAAATCAAGGCCAATCTAAAGCACTTTCCTCATTGCTTACTTCTCACCAGGGTCGGGCAATTTTACGAGGTCACCCCCCAACTTAATAAATATCTAAGCCTTGCATGCTCAAACACCCTTTGTAGTCTTACTTTGACCAAGCCGTGGAGATATCCCGCCTGCTGAACATTAAACTCACAAGCAGAAAGTTGAAAGGCGAACGCATCGCCATGTGTGGATTTCCACTTATACACCTCGACAGACACTTGAAAACATTGGTACAGCATGAAAAGCGTTTTGTTGCTATGTGCGAGGAATTTCCTCGTTATACCAACTCTGGATTCAAGGAATTTGATAGACGAGTTAATCGGGTAATAACGCCAGGAACGCTCATCGACGAATCTTTTTTGAACCCACTCGAAAACAACTATCTTGTCGCAATTAGCCTACAAGACAATGTCAAAGACCCAGTTGGGCTTGCATGGATAGACGTCTCAACCGGAGAGTTCTTCTCCAAGCAAAGTACTCTGGAGAGTTTACAGGATGAACTTGCACGCTTGGCCCCTCGAGAAATCGTTCTCGACAACGTCTTTAGAACGCTTGAAAATCATCCTTTTTTCACCTTTTTGGGTAAAGATCGTTGTCTGATATCATACGCCTCATCCACGCAGACCGCGAACCCGGAGAAAAGAAAAAATGCCAACATGGCGTCATCACTGGACTCCCTCTCGATCAAGGATTTGGATAACGGTGATCCCACAGATCTTGATACTACCAGCGTCAAACAATACATTGCCAACTTGACGAATCGTGTGGAAGCCAGGTCTCTTGCTCCAGAAGAAACATCTGCTATCAACCTACTCACTGCATACTTGGAAGAAACTATGCTAGAGCATATGCCACTTCTTACTTCCCCACTACGAGAAGGTGTACAAGAACACATGCAGATAGATGCACATACAATCAAAGGACTAGAAATTCGCGAAAGTGTTTATGACGGAGGAACCAAAGGAAGTTTACTCAGTGTAGTAAAACGGACCGTGACCAATGGTGGTACTCGACTATTGGCAAGATGGCTTTGTAAGTTTCTCTCTCACAAGCATCTTACAAGAACCTCAACAATCAGGCTAATCCTCTTATTATGTTTCGCAGGTTCGCCTAGCACCTCCAAAGCTGAAATAGATGCACGTCAATCTTTAGTTGCCTTCTTCTCCCGTCGACCACATTTTCGTGCTGATATATCCGAAATTCTGAAAACAGTCGACGACGTTGGCCGTCTTTGCCAGAAGTTTTTACTGGGCCGAGCTGATTTCACCGACCTTGCCGCCATTCATGCTTCCATTGAAGTTTGGACCAATCTCAGTAAACAATTTCAACAAGAAAAGGCTGCTGAAAGTACCGAACAACAAGAACCCCCCCCGGTACTCCATGAATGGAAAGCTCTTGACACCTTATTTTCCCAAATGTCCAGTCTCGATGCTCTTTTCAGCAAGATTTCGAAGGCTGTTCTCGCCGACGGGGGTAACGCCAAGACATGTGATGCAGACGAAACGGATGAAAATATCATAGAAGAGGAAACGGCACTTCAGTCACTTCACCCAGATAAAGACAACTACAAATGGGTGATCAATCCAAAGCAAGCATCTTTTAACCTTAGTGACTTAATAACTAACATCTCTGCAATAGCTTCTCTGAAAAACTTTCGTCCTTGCATACTCTATTTGAGAGCCTCTTGCAACAAAAAGAAAAGTTAGAACGGGAGCTACAGTTGAAATACGGTATACATCAAGATCAAGTGTGATACCTTGAAGCAATTCTGACCTGCCTTGATTCCAGATGCACCCTCATTGACACTTCGTTCATCGCCAGGACAAGGAATGTTTGTTCACCTGGCGAAAGCTAAACGCGATAAAAAGAGATTGGATCTCGACCTAGCTTTCCATAGTCTCATGGAGACTGGTACTACAAAAAGCTATTTCCATCGAGCAAGTGGTTTTGACATCGTTCTATTTTTGGTCTCACTTCTTTTTCTTTTTTTCAGCCTTGGTCTGAACTTGGAAACAAACTTACGGAGACATCAATCGCCCTTACATTAGCTGAAAAAGAGGTTCTTCAGATGCTTCGTCTTGAGGTTTGTTTCTAGTTGCTTGAATTGCCAGGTTGTCTGAAGTCAGTCAAACTAGATTATCCAACATTCTAGTCAACTACGCCAAAATGCACAAGTAATCGATGAATTAGACGTTCTTTTGTCATTTGCTACTCTTGCGGTTGAGATGAATTTTGTTCGGCCCATTATGATGGACAAGTAAGTCTGGACTCCGAAGTTTTTGAAGTCAAGCGCAAGCACTCACTTTCTATATGTCAGTGATTCTTACAAAGTAATCAATGGCAGACATCCATCTGTTGAGATGGGACTTCTTTCATCTGGTCGACAGTTTACGCCGAATTCAGTAGAAATGACTCCTTCATCCAATTTACATATCATCACGGGTCCAAATATGGCGGGAAAATCAACTTTTCTTCGTCAAACGGCTCTAATTGCCATTCTGGCTCAGATCGGATGCTTTGTACCTGCCGATTCCGCCCATATAGGTATTGTCGACAGACTTTTTTCGCGAATTGGCGCGAAAGATGATTTATTCCGTGACCGAAGCACATTTATGGTCGAAATGGTCGAAACAGCAGATATTCTTCGGCGAGCGACGCCAAAAAGCCTCGTGAGGAATTTATATCCAGAGCAAACGATGCTTCCTGAAACTGAAATCCCCATAGGTCATCATGGATGAGGTAGGACGTGGCACGACCGTCAAGGATGGCCTGGCAATCTCATTCGCAACACTTCATCATCTTGCAAGCATAAATAGAAGTCGATGTCTCTTTGCAACTCACTTCCACGAACTGGCCGATATGGTGGGCAGCGAGAATGAGAATGAGAAAGAGCAAAGACTGTTCCATAGTGTAAGGTTCTATTGCAGCGATATCAACGATACTGAAGTAAGTCCACATTCAAATTTATGTTTGGCTAATGCTAATGCTAATGCTAATGTAGGATGGCCACTTCGCATATTCTTATCGACTCCATCCTGGCATCAATCGCAATAGTCATGGTCTCAAGGTCGCACAATTGGCGGGAATGCCGCCTGCCGCCATGACAGTAGCTGTTGACACATTGTCGCAACTGAAAGAAAAACATAGTAGATTTTATCAAAATGTAAGATAATTCTGCTAATTCTACTGCTATATCTCAGTACTTCGAACGGATATAATTCAGAGCCGAACCCGCTTTTAACCAGTTTAATTGGTCGGCCGACATTGTGTGTCTGGTCGCAATTTCAAACACCGTTCCATCGAGTTTGGTGACTTTTACTTTGATGCATGCATCAAGTTTGCCCTCAAAGACATCAGACAATCCAACTGTTTCCAGTACATCTCCCGATCCGATCTTGGAATAGTCTGTTTTATCAAAGAACCACAAGGGCAGAACGCCTTGTTTCTGTCAAAATAATGTCTGGTCAGACAAGCCGATGGAACATAGCAAACTGACTTTAAGATTTGTTTCGTGAATCCGAGCAAACGACCTCGCAAGAATCAAAGCACAGCCTATAAGGTGTAAGTTTATCTTCTGGTGAAATGAAAGCATTGACTTCACCGTAGAAACGAGGTTGAAGGGCGGCATGTTCCCTTGCACTTCCTTCGCCGTAGTTGTCATCAACTACGAGTGCCCATGGTTGATTTCGAGTTTTGAACCTTTTGGCGATCTCCGGAATAGTTCCAGAAGTGTTTGTGTCTCTATCAAAAGCGACGTTCATGTCACCTCCTTCATCGTTTATTGCCTAGGGTAAGCATCGTGTTGTCAATCATATGTCCAAGGACAATGTTCAAATATGTACCCACAGTAATCACTAGAAACAGAAAACAGAAACGATTTAGTTTGGAAACCCACAGAAAAGGTATGAATGCGTAATCACATAAGTTTTCAGATATATTGGTGAGATGGCCTTTGTACTTGAGCCAAGGGCCCTATCTAAAGTGTGAGCATATGACTCATAGAGCAAACGTAGACTTACTGCTGCCGAAATATGATCAGTCGTGCATTTGCCACGGATACGGGCCAAAACTTTCAAGGCAGGTAGTTCTGTTCCATTGCTATTCCCGCTAGAAACAACAAAATGGCTTGTAAACGGTTCCAAGAGTTCCAATCGTTGGGAGTTCTTTTCAATGACTACTTGAACCACCGGCCGAGGTTTCGGGTTTGGGGCGGGATAATATGTGCGGTTTCCTTGTGTAAACCCTTGCTCAGGAAGGTCTTGACCAACTGGAGGTGCGAATTTGAAGTGTTCTCCTGATGGAAGGGACAATGTATCCGTCTGAGGATTGAAAGACAATTTCCCAGAGAAGGCCATGGCAGTAACAATAGTAGGCGATGCGAGGAAATTCATGGTCTTGCTATTCCCATCATTTCTTGATTTGAAGTTTCGGTTGAAGCTGGTTAAGATGGCTGCAAGCAAGTTAAAAAATTGAAAAAGGATGAGGACAGCACATTATATTCGCACCATTTTCATCCTTTGCATTGTCACTCCGCTTCCACTGTACAACTTACGTTAAATGTCGGTATTCGGTCATGTAGGATCACTCACCTGTCCAATACAAGGACCGCAAGCGTTTGCAAGAACGACTGCGCCAACCTCCTGCAATACAGATGTTACATTGTCTCGTTCCATCGTAGCTCGTATTTGTTCCGATCCGGGCGTGCATAGGAAAGGTACCTGATACAACCATCAGAGTCGAATAGAAAATACGAGAATGATGTCACCTTCGCCGTCAATCCGGCTGCTTTGGCCTGCTGTGCTAAATCTGCTACGCTCGTCTAGTAAACCTATTGTCAGCTTTCTAGAACGCATTCAACGGAGGAGGTTATAGAGGTACCATGTCTTCATATGAACTGTTTGTGCAGGATCCAATAAGCCCAGCGGAGAATTCATCTTTCCATCCATTTTCTTTGACGAAATTTCCAAATTTTGATATCGGTGTAGCGAGGTCAGGGGTGAAGGGACCGTTGATAGTAGGTTCTATGTCTGAGAGGTTCTATAACACATGTTATTTGAGATTCGAATCAAGGTAAGATTGTAAATCATACTATCTCTATGACGTCGTCATATTCAGCATTTTCATCTGCGCTTAGGAAACCTTGAGCTGTCGCGGCATCAGCGGCAGCGGCGACGGGTGCTCTACCCGTTGCATTTAGATATGCACGCATATTCGGTGAATATGGGAAAGTCGATGTGGTTGCTCCGACTTCTGCTCCCATGTTGGCTATCGTTGCTAAACCTGGAAAATACTAGATCAGCTTGAAGAATAGAGGTGAATGCGGAAGGAAGAAAACCTGTGCATGATTGGCTTGTAACTCCAGGTCCAAAATATTCCAAGATGCTGCCAGTTCCTCCCTTGATTTGATGAGCTATGTTTTGTAAGAAAAGTGATGATGATTTTATTTACTCTGACTGTCAGCTTTCCAGCAAGATGAAGAATGAGGTCTTTTGGAGTTGCCCAACCACTTAGCCTGCCGGTGAGATGGATACCTACTTTCCATTAATCTGGGATTTGACAAGATGGTGACATTGAAATACTGACCGATGACATTAGGAGCCTTGAGTTCCCAAGGCGTTCCGGTCATTGCATCAACTGCGTCAGCACCACCAACCCCAATCGCAAGCAAACCAAGACCACCGGCATTTGGTGTATGAGAATCTATGCGGTCATTGAAAAATGTTCGGAAGTCGCACGAAGGTAATACCTGTGCCCAACCTGTAATTCATGAGGGAAGAGTTAAGCAATGTCAGTGCTTGAAACTTACATCAACATTCCGGGGGCAGCATAATTTTCCAATACAATTTGATGGATGATACCAGAACCAGGTCTCCAAAATTCAATGCCGTATTTCTCAGCGGCACTTTGAAGGAAATCAAATACTTCTTGGTTGGTGATGATTGAACGCTGAATGACACGTTATGGCAAGATCATGGATACAACAACTGGCAACCAACTTTTAAATCAGACTCGGCGCCATCAACAGCTTGTATTAGGTGGTCACAATGAATACTGGTTGGGACCGCGCATTGACTGAGGCCAGCACTCATAAATTGCAGTCTGACTAAGAGATGAGATTCAATATGTACGACTGGTTGACTGAACAGACTTACAAGGCCATCCTATGAGTAGCGTCGATTACTGCGATACAGGATGAGAATTATTTGAAGTACATACTGAGCAGAAGCATCCTGCATTGCTACTCGCTGCGGACGGAGCTGCAGATAAGCCTCTCCTCTGACCCTACCACCGCACGACAAAGAGTCTGGGTTAATGACGTGACTGTATAATATTTTTTCTGCAAGAGTTAGAGGTCTGTTGAGCGCGTTCCGGACATGCTTGAGGTTTTGAAGGAGATCAGTATATGGCGGGGTGATTGAACTGCAGTCCTTTTCCACTGTGGTATGCGTAGCGTACAACCGACGAAATGATGGAACGCTCCCTCTCACTCGCAGGAGCATCGTTCAATAGTATGTAAGTTTGAGCAGAGAGAACAAAAAATTCATTCCCAATATTCAAATTCTCACGGGCTGCAATCATTCATCATGTCCGGTACGTACAGTATATAAGTCGAAGGCTTCAAATCTTTTTGAAACTTGTCAGTACCGGGTATAAGCTCGCCAGTGATCACCAGAGAGGGGAAATAACTTCTCGGCTCCAACCTCGACCTCGAGCTTCCCAATATTCCCCAGTATACTGCCACTCATCTCCCACTTGCTTGAACCATCTAGGAGAAGCATCCTTTCCACTATTTCTCCTATCACGCTGCAGTTGTTCAACCCTTACCTTTTCTTCTTCCGCCAAATCGAGATGGCCATGTTCAAGGGCATTCACGTCCGGCCGATAGCGTGAATCCGTGGGCGGCAATTTTCCGACCAGATCAGTTGTGATTTCATTAAGCGTAATCCCATACGCCGTGAAACCATAGTGTTCGGTGTTGTCTTTCGGGAACGGTGCCATCTTCCACAGAACACAGAAATGGGAAGAATCAAGCCTTTGACACATTTGGTCGTCCCATTTACCTTCGAGGTTACCAATGACGTCACCATCGGCCCCATGGATTGTCCCAGAAACAACATTTGTTGGGCCCCAATATCCATTTTGCTGAAAATTGAGTGTGCAGCGAACTTGGGCCTTGACGTTCTCGATTGTCATCTGTCCACAGTGCTCAAAATATTTCGTTCCAACCATCAAGTTTCTGATGAATGAAGAAGGTTTTTTCCTGACCAAAAGGTGGTCAATCATGATGGAATATCGGTAGTGTTACTGGCCTAGTTTTAAAGACGTACCAAACATAGTCATCCCTTCCAATTCTCAACCGCGTCGTTCCCAGCTGTATTATTTCCAAACTTTTGCCTAAAATGCGTGAGAACGGTTATCCTCGGCAAATACAAAAGCGACTGACCCCAAAATTTTGTCTTGCCACAAGATGTAGCGCTTAGCTCCCAATATTCTCCTTCGGCATGGTACGCGATTTCAAGAGGGTTATGCCGGACCTTCTCTGCTATAAACTTCATACGGCTGTCTTCAAAAGTTTCGCCTAACATCGGGTTGCTTACGACAGGGTGAATCAGAATTTGTGCTGCAATAGTTTTTCGCCACTCACAAGCCTTTCCTTCCAGATCGATGGCATGTATGTGCGTAACTAGAGATGGCGAATGCAGCTACATATGACATGCGAGTAACAGGGTCAGTCGAGGAGGCTGCTTCATCCAGAAGACCGTAATATTCGACCTCTTCAGCAGCTCTCTGAAGCAATGTTAGTGGCTCGTTGAAAGTAACAGGAAAGGTGATCGTCGATAAGTCCTGCAACATCTCCTCAATTAGCTCGTAATCGCCGTAACAGAACACACTTACCTTTCCTACATTCTTCTTGAGAATGGTGAACAAACTGCCTTCGTCACTACAGGACGGAACAGGCAATTGCGTACGGCGAACAACTTTAAAATTGCCAGAAGATGTAGTGACAACTTCCGGGGCGGGGGCAGCTTGGGAATCCAAATCATCGATGTTTGTATCTACGCTTGAATTGTCTGAGCTAGACTGAATGTCGGTTGCCAGAAGACCGACGGAATCCGGGACATCTTGAACGGGCTCCATGACAAACTCTTCTGGTCCATCCGTGGCATCAAACCATTCAAGAAGGCTATCACTGAATGAGGTTGCTACTGAATCGCGCAACGACCTCCGTGTCCTGGGCGTTAAAGATCGTGGAGTTCGATAGTCAGCGTCCTCTTCCTCTTCAGCGGTGGGGGAAAGAGACTGAGCTACTATGTCGGGCAAAGATGTCTGCATTGCCTTGAGCAGAGTTGAATGCTGGCTCTTCAGAGTGTCAAATACAGACCGTATTCGTTGTATATTTTCCGTTACGGAGGGGCGTACACTATCAGCCTCGCTATCCATGTTTGAGTCGTGTGGAGCAGCATTATGTTGTGCTGGAAAAAACAGTTAGCTAGGGTGATGCAGGTAATCAAAAGGATGCTCACGCTTCTTGAACAGGCCAAACATGCCAGAGTCTCTGCTGAGGCTATGTTTGTCAGATCTCCTGCCCATACTAGAGCTCCTCGGAAGGTTGCCCTCTTGACACAGGATCAAAATATGTTTTTCGAGTTCGGCCAGAGTCTATGTCAGTGCTTTTAGGACAGATTCTTTGGACGTGATATCCACCCTCACCGTTCCCATCTCCTCTGCAAGAGTGCCAGTTCGGTTCAAATTTATGTTCAGACTTGCCCTGCGTGAAGCCTGGCGAAATGTCGCAGATTTCCTTGCATCGATACCAGTAGATATGAACTTCCTACAAGCCGATCAGACGAGATTGTGCAAAAATATGAAGGATTGGCACCTAAATACTGCCATCCAGTTGTCGAAGTCATCCGTGCTTAAACATTTTATGTGGAATGTAGCAGTATTGGAATCGATGTGGATGTCTTTACGACCAGGCGCTGTGGAAATCGCGGCATTATGAAGAGAAATCTGGTCCCTGACTGGTTGGCCAGGCTCAAATGCATATGAAAGGATCCCTGACTGGTAAAGAGTAAAATAGCGACGAGCGAAACCTGGATTATTTTACTATAGGGTGAGCCTTTGACCTTAAAGAGCGAAGAGTACCCTGCATCTTCTTTCTGCGTTTCTTTAAAAGCCACCCCTCAAATGACACCGGAACACTTGGCATGTGAACGACAGCCGATGCCGTTGGTAATGTGATAGAAAGACCATGAGTAAGCCCCGGTTTTCCATCGACTTTCATGAGTCCGGACACGGTACCCGAGTGCGACAAGGGGAAGGGTTGATAAATGATTACTAAACAAGCTTATTTACAACGGCAACGGCCGTGTAAATCATCCCATATAAGCGTTCCGATAATCTCACTAATCATCTCCGACTCTCTCTCTCTCCCCCATTACATTACTCAAACCAAATCATGGCAACGTAAATATTCTACTCGTCCTTGAGAAATCTTGAAATCCTGATATCCTTCAAGCGCAGATATCGGTCTCATTGGCCTGGCCGTCATGGTACCTGTTACATCTCTTTCTACAATCTTTATGTTCCATGAACATGCTTTGTAGGGCCAAAATCTTATTTTGAACATGAACGACAAAGGCTTCACCGTTGTTGCTTACAATCGTACAACGAGCAAAGTTGACGCTTTTCTCGCTAACGAGGCTAAAGGCAAGTCTGATGCCAATCTGTGCATGATGTCAGTTTATCATTTATTGATTTCCCTTGTCCAGGCACCAATGTTCAAGGGGCCCACTCAATTCGAGAGCTAGTCTCCAAACTCAAACGGCCTCGCAAGATCATCCTTCTTGTAAAAGCGGGATCGGCTGTTGATGACTTCATTAAGCAACTGGAGCCATTCCTTGAAAAAGGCGATATCATCATTGATGGCGGTAACTCACACTACCCAGATTCTATTCGCCGCACAAAGGAGTTGGAGTCCAAAGGCCTTCTCTTCGTTGGGTCTGGTGTTTCTGGAGGTGAAGAAGGAGCCCGCTATGGGCCTTCCCTTATGCCTGGTGGCTCCACCGCTGCCTGGCCTGCCATTAAAGAAATCTTCCAAAAAACTGCGGCTCAGGTCAACGGAGACCCCTGTTGTGATTGGGTCGGCGAAACTGGGTCTGGTCATTACGTTAAAATGGTACACAACGGTGCGTCTTTCTTTTTTCTTCTACTCAATAGCGCTTGACCTCGCTTGTTGGAAGGTATCGAATACGGTGACATGCAACTGATCGTCGAAGCATACGACATTTTGAAGCGTGGTCTCGGCCTCAAGGAGGACGAAATCGCTGACATTTTCCTGAAGTGGAACAAGGGCGTCCTTGACTCTTTCTTGATCGAGATTACCGCAAACATCCTTAAATTCAAAGATGACGATGGCGAACCTGTTGTCACCAAAATTCTCGACAAAGCTGGTCAAAAGGGAACCGGTAAATGGACAGCTATTGCCGCGCTGGACGCTGGCACTGCTGGTGGGTCACATCAGCATCATACGCCCAACCTGTTTTACATTGAAATTTAGTCACCCTGATTGGGGAAGCCGTTTTTGCACGTTGCTTATCTGCGATTAAAGAGGAACGTGTTCGTGCCAGCAAAGTCATCGCCGGCCCTCAGAAGGAACCATTCCGCGGCGACAAGCAGCTCTTCATTGATGATCTCGAACAAGCTTTGTATGCATCGAAGATCATCTCTTATACCCAGGGCTTCATGCTCATGAGGGAGACTGCCAAAGAAGTACGCAATAGAAGTGGCAATCTATACTGTTAATTGATCTGCTCTTTTAGGTCGGCTGGAACCTCAACTACTCAGGAATTGCAAAAATGTGGCGTGGTGGCTGCATCATCAAGGTAAAAGTCGATAACCTCTGTTACCAGGTGGCATTTAATATTTCAAACGTAGAGTGTATTTTTGGGCGACATCGCCGCAGCTTATGAGAAAAACTCTAAGCTGGAATCGCTGCTGTTTGATGACTTCTTCAACAAAGGCGAGATCTTATCTATTCTTCCTAGCCGACATAACTTACCGAACCATAATAGCTGTTCACAAGGCACAGCCTGGTTGGAGGCGTGTCATCGCTCAGGCTGTCCTTTGGGGCATCCCTACCCCCGCCTTCAGCACAGCGTTAGCTTTCTTCGATGGGTACAGGAGCGAGATCGTGCCTGCGAACCTCATTCAAGCGCAGGTATGTCTACGATCTTTGATTTTGACTACATGTCTAAAAGTAACATCCTCAGCGCGACTACTTCGGTGCCCACACATTCCGTGTTCTTCCCGGCAAGGAAAATTCAAAATTCAAGGCGGGAGAAGATATTCGTAAGTGCTTGAATTTCATAAATTGGATTATGTACTTATACCCTTCTTTGCAGATGTTAACTGGACCGGACGCGGAGGAAATGTTTCTGCTAGCACCTACAACACGTAGTGAAGAGAAGTCGTCGACTGAGTTGGGAGATGTTAGAACGATAATAGATGCCTGTACCTCTGTACTCGCCGTGTCAAATAAAGAAAAAATACGCATTTCGAATTATGTAAGAAGTTTTATTTTAGTGGGCAAGCTGAAAACAGTTGGGGTCGTCCATTATATAGGTCCAGCTCTTTTCAACTAATAAATCGACAGATCATCTTTTACTCCGTTTATTTTTCAATAAAGGTCTTAGCAGCCTGCAAAATGTGCGGCATTTTTGTCTCTGCTCGCGCCATCTCTAGTGTGCATGGCGAAGAAGAGACATTCGAGAAAAGACATCTCGAGCTAGAAGAGATGAACTCAGCACGCGGTATGTAGGCTATAACTCGTTGTTGGCGCTTAAGATTAAGCTAGTTTCGTCATTGCTCTCAGGACCTGACGCACAAAGTAACCACACTGTTCATCTCCCATTCTCCTTCGACTCGTCGACACCGTGCTCGAGTTATTCTAATAATATTTCAAGTGAGCAAGATGGAAAAAGTAAACTTAGCATTGCATTTTACGCGTCGGAGCTACGATTGCGAGGAACGTCTTCCATCGTACAACCTCACCTCAAAAATGACAATGTCCTTTGCTGGAACGGAGAGGTGCTATGATCATACCTCACTGTCATGCATCGTTTGATATTCTAAATCCTAAGAGATAGATATTTGAAGGGCTAGAGGTTGTTTCCTCACTGTGATGCCTATCTATTCTAATAAATGCATTATCCAGATCTCTTCGGAAGAAAACGACGGATCAAAGATATTCGACAAACTTTGCTGCCTGGAAACACCTGAGCAGATTCGAGATCTCTTTGGCAGGATTGAAGGACCGTAAGCGATTATCGTTTAATCTCGTTGAAATGCTTGTCAATCACTACATGTCAGCTATGCCTTTGTCTTCTACCACGTACGTCGAGGGGAAAAATTACTGTTTGGTCGTTGAAAATAAATTGTTGTAGGCAAGCTCACAGAGGCTATATTTTGCTCGTGACCCTCTAGGCCGCAGATCTCTCCTTCTCCATCGACCAACAAGCGAGTTACCCCATCTTCTCCTTTCTTCTGTCTCCACAGGGAACTACCAGTTTGAAGAATTATCAACTGAGCATATTTGTAGCATCGATCTCAAGCTGCTGACGGGTGGTTATTGTGACGTGTGTAAAACACTTTCCAGCCCTAAAAATTCCCTGTGATCGATCTGTTGGCAGGTAATGAATGGTTTCTCTCCATGTCTGAGCTCAATTCCTCGAACGTCAACAATAGGCAGTGACCTATGTCCTTTTGTGGGTGCAAGTCGTTGCGATGCTTTTCCAAAACTTACCAAGGTTATAGGCACAGCCTTGCAAAGTGAACACTATGATACCTCCAGAGGACCTTCCTTGCATCAGATATCTAGATCAAATCCCAGACTATCTCTGTCAGACGGTGGATGACTTGATATACCACCTAGACAGAAGCGTCTTGCTTCGGGTACGCGATATACCACATTCTTCGTGAGTAACGTTCGCACAATACATGGACGAGGTCAACTTAATGAACGTTATCAGCCAGACAAAAGGGAAAGCAAGGGTTGCTGTATTATTCAGTGGGGGCATTGACTCTTCAGTGTTGACATTCATCGCTCATAGGTGCGATCCGCATTGTGGAATGGGCAAGCATTCAATTTATTTCAATTTTAACAGGCATATACCACTGGATGAGCCTATTGATCTCCTAAACGTGGCGTTTGAGAATCCACGCAAAATCAAGACTCAAAAAGGAGGAAATATTCATGGATTATCCAGACAAAATAAAAGAGAGAAAATGCTCAGCAAGAATGAAGATAGTCATGAAGCAGGGGACATGTATACCGTCCCTGATAGGACCACTGGACTCCTGGAGGTAGAGGAACTTCGACGGATATGCCCCGGACGAATATGGAATTTTGTAAGGCATTCCATGCTCGTAATCGAAACTGACTTTTACTCATTGCAACAGGTTGAGATCAACGTCCCCTACAAGGTATATTATGACCAAAATCAATCCTTTTCGCCAACGCCAACGCCAACTCCAATCTTTGATTAGGAATGCCAGTCCTTGCGTCCAGTTGTGGAGTCGCTAATGGCTCCCGGTCGCACAGTCATGGATCTGGTATGTTCCGGGCTTTCTCATTCCCTCAGGATACCTACCTTTAAAATTTGTAAGAGTTTGGCTCTTGCTCTGTATTTTGCTTCCCGTGGGCAAGGGCAAGTACGAAGTGTTGGAGTGTCGCCAGAGCCGTACCATAGTCAAGCCAGAGTCGTTCTAAGCGGCCTTGGATCAGACGAGCTACTCGGAGGTTATGGTCGTCATCGGACAGTCTATGGTACTAGTGGTTGGAAGGCAGTAATTGATGAGGTGAATATTTATTGCATTCCTCAGTCTTTTCTAACAACCTTTCTAAACCAAACTTGTAGTTGCAACAGGAAATCGATCGCATTCCTACTAGAAATCTGGGACGAGATGACCGAATCATTTCAGCTCACGGAAAAGAGACGCGACATCCATTCCTCTCTTTGACCCTGGTGTCATTCCTGGCAACATTGCCAGTACATTTTAAATTGGATCCACGGGTAGAGCCTGGGCTTGGAGACAAAATGTTGCTTAGGTTAGTTGCACGGAAACTTGGCCTTGTTGAGGCAAGTGGTAGAAAAAAGCGAGCCATGCAGTTCGGGAGTCATTCAGCACGAATGGAAGAGAACGATCCGGTGATGCGACGCGGTGACGCTGAACTAGCAGTACATAAGTAATTGCCGAATTGGATATTATTACAGGAGAGTTCGGAGGCCTCTAAGTCTTTGACTTCAGCTCCTGCCACATTCAACAATCGTGGTTTCTATATGTGAACGAAGTTTGGCGAGTCCATGCCGGGTAACCAATTCCATGGGCAGACTGAGTCAATATAGGCTCATCTTTTATGTGAGCAAACTATGTTACCTTGAGTTCAATAATTATTACAATTTCATCGATCCCGGGTATCGCGCTTCGTTCCTACCCGTGGAATTTTGGACTTCAATACCCAGACACCTAGGACATGGACACTGCGCAAGATATTTTGAACCATCCTGTTCAAAGTCAACGAAGGTAGTCAAAGGGAAATCAGTCCGTGAATGTAAGCATGCATGAATTTATCGTCATCCATATTGTGAACGAGTTCTCAAGTATTGCTGGTTTTCCAAGTAAGCTTCTTGAATATCGTCGTTGAGCTGAAATAGATGTTATTAGCAATAAATCTATGATTTGGTATGTATCGTGCAAACAATGATGGCTCGACACGAGAATACTCCCGAAGGTGTAAAGATAAATGGGTCAGAGGTTTGGCGGTTCCATTCTCAATGTATGTTTTGGATGTGTTTGGAACATTTGATGAACGGCGGCAAATTCCGCCGTTCTGAAAATATCATCAACTGCCAACGACTCCCTACTCAAAATAATGGCCTTTTTAGCACGAAATGCCAACCGAATCATAGGTAAGCTGTTCATCCATGCTTTGAGCATCTCTGCTAATCATTTTGTTTGTCTCCCTAGTGCCATTGGGCGTTGGCTTTGCCGTTCTTCAGGCGAGCCTCTACGATGTTCCTGGTGGCTACCGTGCAGTCATGTTCGACAGATTTTCGGGCGTGAACAACAAGGTTGGTCGTCTCGACTCTCAGTGTTTACCGGTACGAAATTGATGGTCGTATCACACAGGCCACAGGGGAGGGTACGCACTTCCTTGTGCCATGGCTTCAACGTGCGATTCTGTATGACTGCCGTATCAAACCTCGTGTAGGCACATTTCTTTTCTTATTCTGAGGATTATTTTCCTAAATTGCCGCAACTCTAGAACATCTCAACGACTACTGGATCGAAAGATATGCAAATGGTGTCGATCACATTGCGAGTATTGTCCCGACCGGACATTGAACACTTGCCCAAAATTTACCAAGGCTTGGGAATGGATTATGATGAAAGAGTGTTACCGTCTATTGGGAATGAGGTTTTAAAAAGTATTGTTGCTCAGTTTGATGCCGCGGAGCTCATCACTCAGCGTGAAGTTGTAAGTCTATAGAGACAAAGGATTAAACCGGGGAACTCATAGTGTGACATGATAGGTTTCATCTCGTATAAGAGCTGATCTTTTGCAACGTGCGGGCGAATTTAACATCAAGTTGGAAGATGTATCCATTACCCATCTAACATTCGGAAAAGTGAGTGCAGAGATTGATGGTAGTTCGTTGATTGTTGAAGTATTTGATCCAATAGGAATTCACGCAAGCGGTAGAAGCGAAGCAGATTGCACAACAAGGTAGATATTATAGGATACATAAGTTTTGTTTTGGATCCTAACTATGAGTTTTAGATGCTGAGCGTGCCAAGTTCATCGTGGAAAAGGTCAGTAAACTACTGATTGATGATGAGTCCGTATTTTTGACTTTTTTTTTTTTTTTCTTTTTAATTTTTAGGCCGAGCAAGAAAGACAAGCAGCAGTTATACGTGCAGAAGGTGAAGCTGAGGCTGCTGCGACGATTTCGCAGGCTCTTGATAAAGCAGGCGAGGCGTTTGTTGCGCTCCGAAAGATTGAAGCTAGTAAAGCTATAGCGCAATCGCTGGCATTGAACGGCAATGTGACGTATATTCCTGGTGGTGGAAGTGGAAATGTACTTTTGAATATACCTGCACCAAAGTAGTTTTTGAATGGATCTGAATATAAAAACTCCCACGGAATCGTTACTTCTTGACTGTCATCTAGTTCTGTCTCTCTATCTCGTCTCCCTTTTCTTATTTCCTCTCTCTCTATTTCCTCTCTGCTGACGGACTAGTCTACAATATAAAATCTCCTCTTTTCTGTCTTTTGTATGCACATACAAGCCCATTTTATTCTTGAATCTCATCTTGCCGTTTTAGGTCTCATTTTCCTTCATCTTTTTTAAATCATGAATCCAATGGGAATAGGCGCGACAGCTGAGGCTCCAGTTCGTTTATATTTTTTCTCCTTTTTCATTATCTTTCACTGATCCTGAAATCTCTCTCCGAACTCAGAGGCGAGCCCACCTCTACGTCGGCAATCTCAGCCCTCGGGTGACAGAGTACATGCTTACCGAGATCTTTGCCGTCGCTGGACAAGTTCAACACGTCAAAATCATTCCGGATCGCAATTATCAGCATGGAGGTCTCAACTACGGCTTCGTAGAATACATGGACATGCGCGCTGCAGAAACCGCTCTTCAGACGTTGAATGGTCGCAAAATTTTCGACACTGAGATTCGTGTCAATTGGGCTTATCAGGGTCAACAAAATAAGGAGGACACGACCGGCCATTATCATGTCTTCGTTGGCGATCTTAGTCCGGAAGTTAATGATGAGGTCCTTGCAAAGGCTTTCAGCGCTTTTGGCACGATGTCGGACGCTCGGGTTATGTGGGATATGAACTCCGGCAAATCTCGTGGCTACGGATTCCTTGCCTTTCGGGACAAAACTGATGCTGAACAAGCAATTGCAACCATGAACGGAGAATGGCTGGGCTCACGAGCCATCCGTGTTAACTGGGCTAACCAGAAAACTCAGGGCGCTCCTCCAACCTCGTCTTCTCCTCATCAGGCTTCTGGCCCGGCCCCCGGTGCTGGAGGTGCGCCTGCGCCCATCAACTTTCAAGGAGGTCCTCTCTCCTTTGAATCTGTTGTGCAGCAGACGCCGGGTTACAACTCGACAGTCTACGTTGGGAACCTCGTCCCGTATTGTACACAAGCGGACCTCATCCCTCTATTCCAGTCCATAGGCTACCTCTCTGAGATTCGCATGCAATCTGACCGTGGTTTTGCCTTCGTAAAGTTGGACACTCACGAACATGCGGCAATGGCGATTGTTCAGTTACAAGGCCAGATGGTCCACGGACGTCCTATCAAATGTAGCTGGGGAAAGGACAGGGCTGATGGTGCAACTACTCAACCAAATCCAGTTGCCCCTACCGCCGCCGCCGCGCCGTACGGGAACATGGTATGTCACTCCCAAACACGTAGAAAACTGAGCTCACTCCTTTATCCTAGCCAATGTACGGTATGCCTCAACCAGCCAATTATGGTCAATACGGCTTCGGCGGTTATGCGGGATTCCCTGGTCAAGCTGCTGCAGCGCCCGGCTCCACTGGTCCTGGCTCTCCAGGCATGCCACAAGCAGCAAACCCAGGCGGCGCTGGCTTAGGCCTCAGTGTCGGCGGTCAGCAACCTGGCACCGAGACTGCAGCCGCACAACCTGGGCAACCTCAATGGGGTGCGACCGATCCCAATTATTATTCCAACTATTGGGGAGGTAAACCTTTTCCTCGTCATATCTATCACCCCGATGTCTAATTCTTGGTCAGGGTATTACGGCCAGGCGGCGGCGGCACAACAGCCAGGTGACGCACAAATGCAAGGACCGGCATAGAGTAAAGAGCCGCTTTATCTCTTCCAAAATATTCGTCTCCCTTCTATCGTGAATTATCAAAGTATTGACACAGTCATTTAAGTAATTTTTTTTTTTCAGCTCTTTCTCTTTTATTCCTTTCGCCAACTTGTTTCTCCTCCCCTTATTGTGTCCTTTACTTCCATCCACTCTGTCTTGCTGCTGCTGCTGCTCCACTTTCCTGTTCAAATCATGATATATTCTAAGTTGTGATCGTGCGACCGATTAACTAACGAACCTCTCAAACATCTTACCCTTCCGTAACATCAAATTATGTTCATTAGAAGGGAGTCATGGTATAGGTTATATGACTTGGCGCAAATGTGGTAAATAGCAAGCCAGCCGTCGAAAAATGGGCTTTGTTCAATCCTAACCATCCACGATTAGCCATTCGGTGTCAGATCCACCACTTTTGACGTTGGAGACAGAAGCCCATTCTTCGTCATCACTGCCATCGCTGGGTGGTCCCCCAACCCTTTTCCCGACAGAGGAAGATTGGATTCAGATGTTGGTGCACTACCTCCAGAACCCACAGCGTGCAGCCCTGATCCTTCTCGCCATGAGAGAACTGTATCGTGTCTTGAGCGCATGTTTTCGTAAAACTCGTTGGCTTCGTTCATTCTATTTGCTTCGACCTGCTTTGCGTCAAGCCAGCGTTGAAGAAGTTTGGCATTGTCCTTGATCAGTGTTTGATTGCGATCTTCAACCTGACCGAGTTCCAAAAGTGCCGTGCTAATTTCATCATGGAGTATCTACATTCATAGTTAATAGTTGAAAGCTACGAAATTTTTGTGTTTGGCTTACCTGTATTGTCCTATCTTTCTCAGCCATTAATTCTGCATGTTGTCCAACCTTGACACGTAGGGCAGCAATTTCGTCCTTCACTTTTCTTAGGTTTTCAGAGTCTATTCTGGAGAGTTCTTCCTTCTCTCGTAGAGTTTCGTTCATGGACAAGAGACGCTGAGCATTCTGCCCTTGCGTCTTGTATAAATTAGCAAGTTCGTCGCGTAGACTCGAAATCTGGGTTTCAAGTGAGGCCACATAGGCCACACGAACGGGATTACTGTCCCGTATCGATAAGAATGCATGAGCCCACAAAGAATACTAACTCACTCTTCGCCCGATGCTGTAGTGCTACCGGGATTGCCTTTGACCGACCCCACCGCTCGTAACAATGTTGAATTACGTTCCTTGAGAAGTTTAGTCTGTTGAGCTAACCTGCGATCTTTTCAAATCAGATTGAATGAAGTTCGAGGGTTGTAAAATCAAGATTTACATTGTTCAATGATAGGAGAAAATGCAGATTCCCTGTTGTTTCTCTCTGCTAGCCGTAGACGAAGCTGTTCTTGCCATGAGGGTTCTGCCATTTCGTCGACAAGGAGGAGGCAGCCCGCGGAGTTTGAACACGCCTAATTGGGGTTGTGACAACAGTCAACCATCCACACATTGACCACAACCACTACCACCTTATTCTTCAACCCTCTTATAATCTTCAAGAATGGGTCGCGTATTGCTCAAGGTACTTAGACAGTCTATCTCATTCTGTACATTTCCGAAGAATTCACGCCATTCAAGGTCATTATTCTTGGAGACAGTGGGTTCGTTTTCCATCATAGACGCTGCGGCTTGCATTGTCCTAATATTATACCTTCCCAAGTGTTGGGAAGACATCCCTCATGAATCAATATGTTAACAAGCGCTTCAGTAATCAGTACAAGGCAACCATAGGCGCTGACTTGTACGTTTCAGGCTGAGTCAAACCCATCCTTTCATTGACTTCTATCATTTGCATAGTCTGACAAAGGAAGTTATGGTGGATGATCGATTGGTTACCATGCAGGTTAGTGTTCTCTTTTAAATTCCTTTCTGGAGCCATTTTTATCTCACGTACATTTAGCTGTGGGACACAGCCGGTCAGGAGCGGTTCCAGTCATTAGGTGTTGCGTTCTACCGAGGGGCGGATTGCTGTGTTTTGGTATATGATGTGAACAGCGCTAAGTCTTTTGAGACACTCGATAGCTGGCGGGACGAGTTCCTTATCCAGGCAAGCCCACACGACCCGGAAAATTTCCCATTCGTTGTTTTGGGAAATAAGATAGACGTGGAGGAGGGCAAGCGTCAGGTATAGAGTATGCTTTTGAGTCAGTTGATCTCTCACACTCTCTACAGGTTACGCAGAAGCGCGCCATGACATGGTGTCAATCCAAAGGAAACATACCTTATTTTGAAACATCTGCAAAGGAAGCAATCAATGTCGAACAAGCTTTCCAGACCGCCGCCAAGAATGCTCTGCAACAAGAGGCAGATGTCCAAATGTTAGTAGTCGTCAATTCTGCAACTTTAGTCATTGACCAACTCCTGTGTCAGATATATGGATTACCCTGATCCCATCCAGCTTGATTCGGAAAGCTCGCAGAGCTATGGATGTAATTGTTAATGAACTCTAATGATGCTTCTTCTACCCTTTGTCCATCTTCCTTTACTACGCCTGGTCAAGGTATCCTAAGTTTTTTCAAGTTTGCCCATAATCTATGACTTGATACCTCTTGTTGTCACACCTTACCTTGGATATCGTCCGTTATGTCCATTAGCCTCTTTTAATATCTTTATTATGCCTTCACCCACTAATGTTTGTTCCATACGTCGAATTCGAGCTGATGCAGCAGGAATTTCGGGTCGTTAGCTTACGTAAGAGTACTCCGACCTGCAGTGGCGTGATTTCAATAACCGCTATACCGCCCTGACATCCATTATATCGCTACGCGCCAGCAGCTAATGGGGAAAAGTAGCAAGGCAAAGAAAACTCAGGAAGTCTATCACGTCGGTAGGTTGTAATTGCGTGGTCAAGCCTGTCAAATTCGCTTTTCTAAGCATCCATGGACTGAAGTTCTGTTCCTTCAGAGGTCATTACGAAAGCACGCGTCGTTCCAGTGGATAGTTCAGAAGATGAAGGACGGGACGACAGAAAGAAGAAAGGCAAAGGCAAAAGAAAGAAACCGGTTGCAAAATGGGTATATCTTTAACGATTCCTGTTCGTCCAGTCGCTTATATGCGTTCCAGGAATATTATGTGAAGGTTGTCTCTCATCCTACTCAGACCCCTTTTCTTTGTTTATTGATATAGTATAGTGGGCCAACTATGATTCCGATGCCAACAGGTACTCTTTCTTTTTTTAGCCTCATCACATATACACGCTCATTGTTCGCTCTAGTTGGGAACCTGAAGAGAATCTTGAAGGCTGCAAAAGACTGCGAGAAAGCTTTTGGAATCATGTTGGAATGGATGATCGTGATTATTCAATTGGGTATGAAGTGGGTGCAAAGCAAGCTTGGATCGGTTGAGTGCACAATTTTGCCGGCTATATCACATTGGTGCTTATCCAGCGTTCTGCATCAGACAAGGAGAAAGTTTTTTTCAAATCAGAATTTGCCATGGCGCAGGAAGAATTAGAGCGTCAAAAGAAGGAAATCCGCAATGCAAAGAAGGTTGGATACCTACACTATGCCTTTCAAAATTAGCTTTATTGGTGTATTCCCTTGTCAGGCTAAGAAAAGGAAAGCAGACACACTCAAACGAGATTCCATTGTCGTGTCTCCTCGTCAAACATCGGAAGCAAAACATAAGGAAATGCCATCGGTGAGCATCCGTCCAGTCTAGCGAGAATATTGCTATTAATACATGACCAGAATAATTTTCATAAAGGTAATGAATCGTCTGAGGATGAAACGCCTCTGCAGACCCTTTTAATCCCGCCTTTCAATCGAAAGAGAAAAAGAATACTTGCTTCGTCATCTGAAGATGAGGTGGGCATTGTCAGTTAAGCGTTGAATCATCTCATCGTCTCGGTATAGGCAGTTCTCAGGTCGACCGAGCATTCAAGGCCACAAAAGTATGCAAAATTGGATGGCTCTTATGCTGCTAGAGAAGAAGAGGTGCGCCATTCATCCGTCTTTGAGGGTCAGATAATAACGAGCTGGTAAAAGGGCATTCTTCCCCGCGCGGCTTCCCATACATCCTTGTTTTCTGAGCCATCCTCTCCGGAAGTACCTCTTATCAGTACGGTTTCATTAGTACCTGAGACAAATAACAGTATGGCCGCCGACGTGCCATCTCCAACCATAAAGGTTTCACGGCGCCCGGACAATCCCCCCGTCAAAATTGCCGACATGTCTCCTTCAGAGCTCACCGCAGGAGGTGGGATATCGACAAAGCAGAGACTAGGCATAGGAGCATTAGCTCCCACTAATCCAGGGACAGGCCCCCCCCCTCCTCCAAAGCAACGTCCTCTGCCGGAATCTCGTCCGTCTGCATTGATTGGTTTAAAAATAAAAAAGAAAATCCCTTCCTTGTCCAATACCACCGACGTTAATTCTGGAGTTTACATTCCTCACGAGCCGTCACATGGATCAGCTCATGCTGCTTCTGTGCACTCTCCGCATCCTACATCTAACATGTCTCTAAATATCACGAACATGACTCCCAGTACTTCCGTGCCCGTTTCTGCCCCGATTTTTCATAGGCCTCCGATTCCAAATGGGACCATGTATGTTTTCCTTCTCAATTCGATGGTCTATATCACAATATTGCTCCTGTTAGTTCCCCTTTTATGATTTCCCAGTCTTTTGCGATGGATGAGGCGGAAAAGTTTCTTCAGGATATCATGCCTGCAGCGTGGGATTGATTTACTTTTATCTTGAATATCATGTCATTGATCGTGTTACAAAATACCAGGTTAGCTGACCCTCTCCTGTGAGCTCTCTCTATGCCTCTTTAATACGCTCCCATTCACCATTGTAATAAGCCCTGCGCAAGAGACCGTTGTGGAACCACCACCTCCGATGCCTGTGCATCCTAAACCAGCTTTACCGGGGAGGTAACTTTTTAATCTTCTGTTAGGACTGCAGAAATGAATCATTGGCCCTAGGATCCCAAAGAAATGGCAATGGTTGGGTCCGCTTTGCTTGAAAGCCTCAACCAACTTGTTCTGCGATGTTAAGATCCACAATTTAACCGAACAGAAGTCTTCAGGAATGCGCTTTTCCGTGGCCTTTGAAGGCGTGACAGATATAACTGTCTCTACACTCTACAATGTCTCAGATGTATGTAGCATTTTACCTGCCTTTAGGTCTTGGACGCAACTGGCCTTACTGAGCCCCCAAGAGGAAAAAGACCATGAGGCTTTCAAGGTTCTTTATCGCTATCTGGAGAAATCCGTCAAGGCATGAATTTATATTCTCAATGATATTCTTGCCCTAATATCTCTTTGGATTTTTTATAGGTTATTTTAAAGACTATACTCCTCGACAATCATGTTATCGGGCAAATCCTCATTTCACCTCCTGGTTTGATGAATATTCTGCACCGTCTTAGAGTTCCCCCAGGATTCGTACAGCCTGATAACTTGGTCGTTGCACTTCTGCCATGGACATTATCTAAAGCTCAGCTTACTAAAGAGAGTCGTTTGTCGAATTCAGAAACCCATGCCCTTCCTGCTGCACTTGAGTCAGATAGATGGACTCGTTCAATGCGTGTCAAACCCGGTTATCAGCATGCCCTGCGAGTCCTAGGCTTCCCGGAGGAACTCCATAACTATATGCATGATCGATTGTTCTGTATTTGGTGGAGAACGAGTTCCAAAAATGCTGGGCTCGAAACTAAACTTCTGCACAATATTATGGAGCAAGCCCGAGCAAAACCAGCTGGGTATACGAATGAAGCTAGGGTAGTTTTTGTGCATGTATCTGCTTTATCCTCTCTTCACAAATTGCCGGGACTTGTGGAGCGACGGTCAAAGAGGCCCCATGTACACTTTTACACATATGGTTCCCATGAAGACGTATTTCCGAGTCTTTGGTCAGTCAAGGAAATTTATCCATGCGGTGAGATTTTTCTTGTGTCACACCATTCACTGTTTGACTGAACGTTTAATCGTGTATCAGGAGGCATCATAACTTTTAGCCCATCTGCGATGCTCCACAACCCCATTGACATGCTGCATAAAATCAAGCAAATTAGCGCGCACTCCCTTTGGGAATGTTATATCCTACCGTCCGCCCTCGGCATGTTGGCTAAGATGGTCTGTGGTGAGGACGATCCCTTGGCGGTTTTTGACAGGTAACTTTCCACCCTATGATCAGTTTTACCAAAACTCATCTGTCATGAAAAGGGGTGAATTTTCTCATGAATTCATACTAAAGGCAATTGCAACCGGAGAAGTGGCCCTTATACAAGCACCGCCAGAGAAAGCAACTACTCACAGCGCAAACGACAACCGGCAAATTTGGATGAGGCAATATCTTTCATTGACTCCGTTCACTGCCAAGTGTGCATTAGAAATTGGCGTTGGAGCTTTCCATTCAAAATACGCCAACGTTGCCGCGTCAGAGTGGCCACAAACAATGGAAACTGAAATCATCATGGATTTGTCCTCCATGCAAAGGCAGCCGGCCATCATGAAAGACTATCGTCGTTATGTTGTATTTACCTCTGAGCGGGAGGCTCGCGAGAGTTTTGCCGGGGTACAGTGCCTTCCTCGACGATTTGCGGTTTGAGATGAAACTAATTAAAGATACGGTCTCTTTTCTAGTTGGAATGGACTACAATATCCAAGTTTGACTTCAGGGACGACTTTCATCCATCCAGACAAATCATCAATATGTAGGTACTTATCTTGTGCATAATAATTGATTCATCTTGGGTCTTTGTTACATACGTTCACACACAAAGTAAATTAAATAGAGCCTTGCCGATAAGCTGTTCTCGTCGTACCATGGTGTCTTTGTTGTATATTTTGTCGGGTATATACAAAGCTCCGCCTGAGATTCAATTGCAATGTGAACGGCTAAAGCAATGCTGCATCCCTCATGGCATTGACGGTCCAATCTGCTTCCTCTAAACTTTTCGAGTCTTTGACCTGAAAAGCGTCGATAAGAACAGAACTGGAATGTCATGAATATCAAGTCAAGCACCATGTTTAGAACTATGGTACTCGACGTTTCCTGCATTTCTCCAGCGATGATGAGTTCGTCTAATACCTGGAAGACATGAACATCCGAGTCAAGGTACAATTTACATCTCGAAATATTACCGCATATGCTTGTTGAAAGTTGAATATCCTGTCAGGACCCAATCCTTCAGATTAGCAACGCCAATGGATGAGGGGAGAGGGGAAGAGTTGGATATTTACAGATCCAATTCGCATACCTATCTTAATTAGAATGAAAAGGCTTTTGTAAGAGGAACGAAGCGCACATTGCCAAAAAACCGGTCCAAAATCTCTACGTATCGTTGAATGATGTCTAGAGTTAGTAACTCGTTGTCCTGGTCTCCGATTTGACAGATGAAGAAAAGCGACGCGTAGCGGCGGTATACGACCTGGTACGAAGTTATTTCGTCAGGCTGAGACTCTGCGGTCAGCTGTGGTAAAAATACCTTTTCTCCTGGTAAAGCCAAGTATGTCAAGTAGCCCAGAGGGTGTAAGTAAAGTTGACCATACCTTTGTATTCAAGAAAATTGCACATTCGTTGCCGTCGACTAAGAGCGAGTTGGGTGACATCCTGCACAATTTTGGCTTTAGCTTTGGATGAGAGAGGAATAAACCACTTGGCAAGGCGTAGTTTTCCTACGAAATGCGTAAATAGAAACAGAAACATGGAAAGGAGAGATTTGCTGACCCTGACGGGATATCAGAAGGAAGTAATGAATTGACATGCGCGTCTGTTGATTAAAATACAGAACTTAGACTGAGACCTTTGGCTTACTATACCGTCGCTGTAGTATGTAGTGTGCCAGCCCGAGTCGTTGTGGTTGTACAAGTCAATCGCATATCATTTATCTATTCAAACGATCAGAACCCCTGCGTCTTACATAAAAACTTTTATTTCTTCCTTTTACTTCTTTTTCTGCTCTCTGCCCGCTTCAAATAAAATTGTATTACATATTGCAAACAAAGATGGATAGTCCATGCAGTCAGATACTTTTCAAACCTCGTTGAACAATGTGCGAGGATACTGGACCTTTGCCGCGGCGGCGTCATCCACGAACCAAAACAGCTTTCCAGGGAACACAGGTTTGACTCGGGCAGAAGGCAAGCCGGCTTCCGGGTCATCCAACACGCATTTCAGGATGTCAACCTTCTCTTTCCCAGCTGCTACAAAGGCGACTCTGGCAGCATGATTAATAACGGGATATGTAAAGGTGATTCTTTTGGGAGGTGGTTTGGGAGAATGGTCTACATAGGCGACCCAACGATCCTCTTCTGAGAGGAGCTCATGGCCAGGGAAGAGTGAGGCTGTATGACCATCTGGACCCATGCCAAGGAGGATGAGATCAAATACGGGGAAGCGGGCAGCGTCTTTCTGTGCGAATTCACGAATGAGATCTTTTTCATAGGCATCGGATAATTCTTCGAGGTCGTTGAGAAGGTTGACATCAATTGTATGAATGTGTTCACGAAGGATGGGCACTTTGGAGTAGAGATGCTCGTCGCATGAGCGGTGGTTTGAGTCTGGGTGATCGAGAGCAACGACCCGCTCGTCTACATAGTAAACATGCCTATGAGATATATATAAGCTGGTGAAATCTAAAAGAAAAAGAAGAAAAACCATTGATCCCATTTTATGTGTGAATTATTGATGAGACCTCTGAGCATCTTTGGCAGAGAGCCACCTGAGAGAGCGATTGTGAATCTGCCCTTTTTGTTTATGGCGTCTCTCTGAGCCTTTTCAACGAATATTGCGAGCGAACTGACGAGCTCATCTGTATTTTTGAAAGAAAGGAGAACAGGTGGACTGGGTGGTTGATGCATAAGCTATAAAGCTTACATAAGTAAATATTGAGAATAATGATAACACAGCAAGTCGTTATGACGTCAACTTTAAATAAAATGTTGCTATGGCTGGCATATTGAACTACATTAATGTTGAGCTGTAACAAAATGTTTATGACTGCCTCTTTGACATGATATGAAAAGTTTGCTTACGGATGCCTGCAGAAGCCCACTTATCTGCAAGGCTCAGCGTGGAACTTGATGCGTCTGCATACAAGGCCAGAGGAGCAGGCAGCACAATTTGGATCTGGCTGTGAGGACCATGAGGAACACCACGTATAATATGTCGATTGTGACTGTTCTTAGTACTATGAGTCGTGATTGAACGCGATCGATGCGGGGTGTTACTAGGTGACCGACGAGGCCCTGAAGGTGGTGTAGTTGGGAAGAGAGAGACGGTGGAGTTATTTGGTACTGAAAGTTGAGAAGTGTCTTCCAATAAGGGAGTATGAATAGGATTCTGGAATTGTTCCAGGTTATGTTCACGATGGTGAGCGAGTGGCTGTATGGTGGGTAAAGGAGTGGAAGATGGTGAATACCGTTTATAAATGACTAGGACGATGAGCAAGAAGGTGATTGCTGAGCAGACGGCTATGATGATCACCGCCTCCTTGGACAACATTCAAGTTGGAATGGAAAAAAGAAAAAAAAAAAAAAAAAGAAAAAAAAAAAAAAGAGGAAAAAAAAGAGCTTGTTTGTGTTATTTATTTACATAATGCCTCCTCCTTCCCTTGCGAAACGACTATTGTTTCCAAATGACCCCCTCCCCCTTCTCATATCTCAGGATCTTACCCCAGAACTATATGATTTGATTGCTATTAGTTTACGTGCTTATGTCTCTCCTTGGTGGTCAAAAATTTCGAGATACGACAAGGACTTGTTACCTCTCATAACACGCATCCTCATATCAGTCATCCGCGTCCTGCATTCAAGAACACAAGCCCTCGATATTCAGTCGCTTATATTCCATGACGCACCCCCCATTATTACTCAACACTATCGTGATTACCGCAATGCTGCTTCAAAGTCATCAACCGCCTATGCAACTGGCGGCGCAGTTCCTCTCTCAACCCTCTTCTTCCACCTCCAACCTCATATAGCCATCTTGCCAAATGGCTCTCTTGACCCAGAATATTACCGTCAGATAGTAGACCATATCCTCAAGGTCTGTCTACCTCCAGAAGACTACGATCCAGAGCCGGAACGCCTCATCGTTCGCGAGATTATCGTCAAAATACTCTTGAACGATGTCATTCCAAAAATCACCCAGCCGTGGTTTATACATAAGACCATTCTCGACCTCCTCGGTCCTCCAGAACATACGCCGTATTTTGCACCTCATCCACAACCCTCCCTCCCCTCATCGTCGTTCTCATTTCACACCCTTATCATCCTTGCACTCTCTGCTTTACAATCCTTTTCAGGAATGTGCCTAGCACTCATACATGCCTATAAACAAGCTTTGAGCACTATAAAAATCGTCCATCAATCCCCTCCTCGGACACCTCAGCCAACTTTTTCGACTCTGCTGACTACCGCCACTCCTTCAGAACCCCTGGTGTTTCCCACACAGAAAATACCATTTGCAACCTCAGCATCAGCAGCTTCCTCTACTAGTTCATCACCCTCCGCCCCCGCTCTATCGACGACATCAGTAGACTCAGGTCCCACAATCTTACGCACTACCTCCACTCATCAGCCACATCCTGACAATGCCAACTATGCTCAAGCGCCCCTGGCCATGATCTCTGAAATTAGCTGCTCACGAGATCGTTTCTCATCCACCATTGTCCTCACGACCTTATTCATGATCGCTACATCCATAACACCCTTCCTCGACAAGCTCCTCCCCCATCTGTTGTCAAACTTTCTTTCTCCAGCTCTCATTCTCAATATTACCAAGATAGCCAAGCGCACCCTCTTCCCAAACGGATATCCAGGTCCACCACCTATTGACCCCTCTCCTGAGGATCAGGCAGAGCTAAGAGCTAGGCTTGTCGCGTGGAGAGGTAAAGGCGGCATTGGTATGTTTCTCTTCTATGACAAGTCATTCTAGCCACTCATCTTCCCACTCAGGACTACTTCTCCCCATCCTTCTGGGTCCTGACCCATCAAATACACTGAGCGCAGCTTTGGATCCTCTCAGCAGCGCACAATGCAACCGCCACCTAGTGGTTTTCCTTCTCGACAGGATTCTTATTGGCTTGTTTCCCGAACTTGCCTGCCCATGACATTTTGACGGAAAATATACCTGTTCCTAACCTATTTTTATCTCATGTATTTCCCTCTATCTGTGTGTACGCAACCAGCGCAGCATCGGTTATATAATATTGTCAACAGTTAAAAAGATTAAAAGACTAATAAATGGATAATATAAGTGACCATTTACATTATCCTCGACGCCCTTTCTCCCACCCACATCCACCCTTCTCTCCACGAGCAGTACCCTTCCCTGCAACTAACCACGAGTCAAAAGACAAGGCAAAAATATACACAATGATATAATGAGAAGCGGGCTTGAACTTGAACATAACGAGCACTGGATGTGCACATCACAGGATGGTGCAAAGTATATACAGGGCCACCGCAAAGCAAATGAATATGCATGACCTTCATGATGAAAGCTTGAAATTGTTGGATCCTTGAGAACATTGTTCAATCTCGAATTTTTTACCCACGGGTTGCACGTGTAATGCCGGCAACAAACTCCTGGTAATGACTAGGTCAGGAAATTACGAGAGGAAAAAAAAGGGGGACGGACCACAATGACTGTGGAGAGGCGTTGAACACGTAATTCAAACGCAATAGCGCGTTCCATATCGCGGCGGAGACGTTCTTCGAACTCATCAACAGCTTGGGGCTCAAGTGGTCGCTATAAGAGATTGGCTTGAATACTAAGTCGCTAAGAAAATGGATGGACTCACCGTAATAGCAAGAGGGGCAGGAAGGGGAGGTGGGACATCCAATACGACTCGTTCATCATCGTAAATCGTATTCTGAATAAACGTCAGCAAAAGATAAGGGAGAAACTAGGAGATCTTACCAGGAGACGATCCGCCTCATCGACGAGCACAGGTATAGGACGGCTGTAGGGATGAAAACGGAATCGCCGCGCCTCACGATAGCTCGGAAGACGCGAAGGATCGTTTTTATCGCTGGCGGTGACTTCAGCAAAAGAAGGAGGGCGGTCTTGCTGCATGACTAGAATTGGGTGGAAGGAAAGAATGGTGAGGGACTTTGAAAACATCGATTTCTTGTTTTTATAGGCAACGGAGGCATTTTAAGAAGTCGCCGAAGAGGGAAAATACAGAAAAGGACAAGAATCGGGATGCTGCCCTGTCAGCGGCGTCTTGCTTCTAGAGCACTTTGACTTTTTTTTTTTTCGATATAAAAGGAAGGGAAATGCAAAACAACTTATGGAACAAAAAATATGCTCGGACTTACCTGATAGAGAAAACGAAACTCCTTCTCAGTTATGCCCGTTTCCTGGTTTGCTCTCCACAGTCTCTTAGAAGTTTAGACCACGTTACAATGTAGCAGGGTCGGCCAACTGTCTTGGTGATGGCAACTTTCTTTGATGGGCGGTAACTGCCGCAAGAACCAAGTACAAGAGGACGATGATCGAGGTGCTGTTGAGCGCCATATTGACCAGCTTAGCGACCTCGAAAGGGTCAAAGAAGTCGACGAAAGACCGTTGCGGATGGTGTATCTGTGCTTCAAGATGTTGGGCCAGAAGTACGGGGTGAGGAAAGACCATTCCGTTTACCTTGACTGCTCCAATGCACCCCATTCGCCTCATCTGCCAACCTACTTCATGATGGGGGTGACGACGACGACAAGACCCATGCCCTGGAAAAAAGGACGCCCTTCTAGTGTCTGCCATGATGCATTCACAGTTCCCCGACATATAACTGAGGCCAGTTGTTCGGACATCTTACTCCTCACTGCTTCCTTGAGATTTTCGAACACAGCCCCGTAACCAGAATGGCGGGATTTGGGCGGGCCTGTTACCATATATGGCAATATTCGGTACCGCCTCCATGTGAGTCATTCGTCGGGATGTTAAATGCCCTACAAAACAACGAAAATCTAACGTTAGCCTTTCATTCTCTTCCCTCCACCCCATCTATAGGTAAAAAAAAAATATCTTGTGCTCGTTGTGAATGTCATGTTAAATGGTCCCGTGGGGCCATCTAACCAAAATTGTTGTGCATCGTCCAAATCCTCAAGAAATGAACTCATGCTGCAAACCCCACACCCTCAAGATGGACAACATTCCCTCAAGGCAATGCAAATATTTGAGACGTACCTTCTCTGAGTCTCTGATCTAAGGCTCTTGGCGACCTCAGTCTGCTGTATCTCGGCGGCCAAATAATCTTCCAAGTGCGCCTCAAGCCTGACATGACAGAGGTAGATTCGCCATCCTGACAGGCCTACAAGAGCTAAAAATCCAACCGTTCTGCCACTGACATCCAACATTGTCGTCATAAAAAGGCCTTTGTATCGCATAGCCTTTTTGCGGCTGGCTGTCCAAGTGCACCTTGACTGTGCTTGGGTTTTTTTTTTGTCCAGAGTGATTATCCAGTTTACTAGAGGTCAGTTTTTCGAGCCTCTCGGAGAGGTTGAGGCCTCTTTGAATAGATACGAAATATCCAGAGAGTGCTATACGTTTTCTAGCGATCCTGTTAAACGAGAGGTCGCAAAATATCTCGTTTCATCCTTCCATCGACCTCGAAGCAACTTGGAAACAAACATCAGGAGCGTGGTCAGAAGCACCGAGGAAGATACAGGAGAAGGACGGCCGCGCTGAAATATCGTAAAGTAACCTGAGGAAACTTTGAGAGCCGAAGCCTGCGATCAGAAACTGGCCAAACAACCGTGACAATGGTGGCCGCCGCGGACTCTAACCTGAAGCCTCCGGCAGTGAATAAAATGAATCACTGTAACTTCTTAAGTTCAACATAAATCTCTGCTGGCATGCGTCTTGCAACTCTGTTAATAATCCTTCAAAAGATTTCAATGTTTCCACCTGCAACTGCAGCCTACAACAAAACTCCCCGGCAAATAAATATTTGAAATTGAATTTCGGCCTCCAATCAGTCAAGTCAGCAACTTGAACTCAAGAAACCATAACTACTAGGTCGTCGTCCTCCAAACCAACCTGCGGCCGCCGCGCAAGTGTCCTACGCTAAAGACAATTCGGTCACTCGCCAGTTTGAAACGACCAAGGAAAAAGAAGCAAGCCTTCCGGCCCAGAATACTCATATGTATATCATCATATTTATTTCACGGCCACTCCCTCTGGTACGACTCGGACTTGCTCAAAAATCTTACAGCTTCATTCGAATGGGCCATTAATTCAGAACAACTTATGGATCACCTCGCGACCCGACGGCAAACAAACTGCAACCGTTAAGCCTCCGCCGACGCAGTAATTGTATTGAGGGACATCGGTGGGCCAGGAGGACAAAAAAAGTCGCCACAGGACTCTAAAAAACGACGATGTACAGCGATCTTAGGCAAAATCAATGTCTACGGGCATCTCTAGTCCGGTTGCCTGTTATTTCATACGTCTGTCCGACATAAAGCCCAAAGTCGATTACCTTTTCCAAAAGTTCAAGCCCGAGACTATACGAACTGAGTATTTATCATGTCCTCCCTTTCTCGACAAGGCCTGAACATTTTTCCCCCCTAGGTCAGAACTCCGCGACACATTCAGCGGATGGCCAAATATTCCGAGTCGGCTCCGATGGTATAAATGCCACCATCCGCCGGAGAATAGCTTCAAAGAAAGTCAGCATCTGGCATACTTTCCAGGCCGCCTCCGTATCGTTGTTATATGCCAGAGGATAGCACCAGTCCGTCGGCGCAATCCTATCTTGCCGTCCTACTCACCATAGACTTCCGAGTCATCAACGAATCTAGTAGTTAATGTCTCCTTCTGACGAATCTGGTAAACAAGTTGGAAGTCCATCCTCGAAGACGTTGGAATGATTGATTTTCCCTTCCTCCTACTTAACGAACCTGAAACTCCGGTCCGATGATGCCTTCGACGTGTCGAGCCCTAAAATTTTACCCAAGTCGAGTCGCATTCTTTTGCTATCGATTTTGAGTCGCCATTGATTTTTTTCTTGTCTGGTTATAAATCCTCTCTGCAGGATTTTTGGCGCCTGATCGGATCGACCTTCAAGTTACGGCATCGGAAATCTGTTTGAAAAATATGGGCCGCAACTGCAGGGCGTATCGCAGAGACTATCAGACCGTTTGAATTTCGCGTCAAAAGTTCCAACGTGATTATCAGGACTTGAGTCTGAATCGAAAGGACAGAAGGTTCGAATTCCAAGGACCCATACTTACATACATCAGGTTATGTATACATTCCACTTGTACCCTTGACGCGATGATGACTTATCCAATAACAACCGTATTCTATCGCCCTGTCAACCCAGCACTGCCACATAAATGAAATCGAGTTGAGAACAATGTCCATCAATTCTGGGAGGCGAAGATACCTAATCCCATATCGAAAGGACGGTAAGTTCAAACGGTTACTCCTAATATCTATATTTCTGTCGCCGTCGTTTACTTATCAGCACTTGACTATGCCTACTTGCAACTAAAACATTCTCTATAACACAAAAATTGGTTGGTCAACCCTCTCAAAAGCTAGAATTACTTCGTCTTGTTGTAAGTTTGGTTCGCTTGGATTTGGCTCGCACTCTGCCCGAAATAATATCGCTCTCTACCAACCCCAAGGAACCAACAAAGCCTGTGATAATTATACACGCAGCCCGTGGTCAGAAAATGCTACGTCTGAAAGGTGGGCACGCCAATAGGGAAGAAAGTAACATCTTACCTGGATATATGTAACATGGAGACAAAGGTGAGGTTTCCATGGGTCGTAGTGTTCCATTGTAAAGGATGATATTTGATGTCTTCCGGAATATTGGTGAAAGTCATGACTACGCTAAAAAAAACAGCAAAAATTTATTAAACATTTGGAATCTGGAGTAGCAATACGAGGGAGGCTTACTGGATGATCTGGTTTAAATCAAAACAAAAGTCAGATCGGTGTGATCAAATGAAAACAAGATAGAAGGAGCCTTACGTCTGCCATTGCAAGGGACATCAAGATCGCACCAACGATCCTTTCCTGGGCTACTGGGTTATTTGGCAATGAATCCCTGATGGCACGAAAACCAAGAGAAGTCATGAAAAATAAGAGGAGATAACCTGGTTTTAAATGTCAGATGACATCGCTATTATTGACATGAACAGAAAACAAATCTTCTCACAAATGACGAGTTGCCATACTGCAATGCTAGCGCGAGGATCTAGATATTCCGGAGGGGGGCCAGTAGGTGGTGTCAGCTCGTTGTAGAACCATCCTGGGCCTGACTTGAAGGCCATGATGATGGGTCCAATTTCAGAAACTTTGGAAGAGAGTATATAAGGTTACCCAAAAGAAACAAAAAAAAACGGATCAAGAAAATGACAAACGAGGTTCCAAGTGAAGAAAGACGAAACGATAATATCCTGGAAGAGCGTCGAACCTCGTCATTGCTGAAGAACCGCTTAGAAAAGTAAAAGTAAGGGATTATTCTACTTTGACCAGAGCTGTATTTATGGCAGACCACCGATGTTGGCGCAGGGTATCACTGTATTGCATGTCATCGAATTGAATACATGATGTATGTAGAATGAAGATGTAAGGTTTTGACTAGCCTCGTTCGTGCAGGTTGGAAAAAGTTCAACACATGCGATCCAGTGACAGGGGATGAACTAGGATTTTCCATCATCGTTCGACAATCTTATTTTTTGTATCACGAGCAAGCGGCATGGGATGAACGGACGGCAATAGAGACATACATAAGCGATAGAAAGTACTGTGAAAGGCTTAAGAGGACTTATTAACGACGCTTGGGGAAGGTTTGCCGTAGTAATAGCGTGTCCTGCCAATACCCATGAACCATGCTGCCCTGAAAAGATAATTGAATGTCAAACTGGTGAATTGAGTGAGAATGGATAGGCACCTGAAGAGGAAGAGGACAATAACAATGGTGATGTTGCCGTGGGTCATGCCGTTCCAATTGGAAGGTGTATACTTGAGATCTGGCGGGAGGCCCAGGAAGGTAGCAATGATACTGAGGTGGACAGATAAGGACTGGGCCCTACATAATCATAGAGACAATAGAATACGTACTGTGTCAACTGTTGAAATGCAAATTGTGAGATGGTACGATAATTTGAGGTGAGTGAATGACTAACATCTGCGATAGCAAGAGCCAAGAAGCTAGCACCCAGGATACGCTCCTGCGCAGCTGGGTTATTGGGTAGGGCATCGCGTATGGCACGAAACACGAAAGAAGAGATGAGACCCAAAAGGAAGTAGCCTAAGGACGATGAGTAGGTACCCTTGATGTGAGGATAATGCAAGTACAATTTGTCAATTGCCAAATAGCCATGAGTGCACGAGGATCAAGAGATTGAGCAGGAGCAGGTTCAGTCGACGGGATCAACTGATGAAGAAACCAAGAAGGACCGGGGAAGAACCATACGATGAGCGCTGGTGCAATTGTAGAGACTGGTTCTAGATATAAAAAGAGGAGACGGTAGAATCCAGGTAACGCAGCGAACTCTGACATGATGGGGGGCGAAAGAAAAGGTATACTACTCCCGGGCCGCTTTTCATTAGCGAAAACTCTATGAATAGCTCAATCTTCAACGACCGTGACCTCTCTGTTCATCCTGCAGCTTTTATCGTCATCTCGGGCGGAACAGGCGGTAATTCTATATGTTCAGCCTTCGACGACGTTTGCTACGTTCTTCCTGTTTCTGACGACGGTGGTTCTTCCAGTGAAATCATAAGAGTATTGGGAGGCCCCTCTATCGGTTACTATCTAAGATGTACTGTTCTTCGATCTTCCTCTTACCATGTTATGTTATAGGCGACATAAGATCAAGACTTATTCGTCTTATCCCCTCTGCTCCAACCTCCTCGCCTCAAGATGCCATTCGTCGCCTCCTAGCATATCGTCTCCCTTCAAATATATCTCAACGAGAGGCACGAGATCAGTGGAGAGATATCGTTGAAGGGAGAAGTTCCTTGTGGAAAGGAATACCTACTGATAGAAAAGAGACCATACGCGGTATTTTTCTCTCTTTCATCCATCCTTCTTCGCTTCTCATCTGATACTTACTCCAAGGCTTTCTTGTCCACTTTGAGAGTGAACTATTGAAACGTGCCCATAAAAATTTTGACTTTCGCAATGGAAGGTCAGTAGCTCGTAGGGCTTCATCCTTCAAATATTTACTTCAAGCTAGCGTTGGGAATTACTTCTTGGCCGCAGCTCAACGGTTTTTTAGGTCTTTGCCATCTGCAATTTTTCTCTTCTCTGCTATCACAAACAGCCAAGCAAACATTCTCCCTATCATTGCAACTAACCATACAGTGACTATTGCTGCCGAGCTGGTTTGCACTCCATCTCATGTTTTTCACTATTCTCGTCCTGATAACATATATAGGAAGACGGTGAGAAGATTGTTGGCCAATGCGAGATATCCCATCCGGTGGTTCAATCAGAAACCGCCTTTTCGGGTGATGAGATACAACTTGAAGTACCAACATCTCCCGTAGACTCGTTAGAAGGCGGGCTGATTTCGCCGAGGCAAAATGTCATGTTTGAATCTATTAGTAAAGGAACCTATGAACATCTTCCGTCACGGATAAGCAGTACGTTTCAATTACTTTTTCTTCTCACTCACCTATTGTTGATAATGATCGCAATAGGGCTTTATTATATCAACGGCTATGGCATGGAAATTCACCCTTCTCCAAATCCTGAATTCCTTTCAAATCTTGCGTCCAGAGATATGCTAGTTTATTCCTGTGGTTCACTTTGGACAAGGTATTTTATCTAATAATATATCATGCCCCTTATTAAAATTTAATTTCAAGTATTATTCCTTGCCTCGCCTTACGGGGTATCGCTGGAGGTATAGCGCGTTCAACCACCCTTCGTGCAAAGGTTTTACTTTGTGAGTTTCCTTGATTTATGGGAATAATAGTGGTCTGAACGAACTGCCAGTAAACGCGGACAATGATAGGGAGACGGACGGCTATACTGCCATAGATTATATCCGGTTTGGACTACAATCCTGGGCGCCTGAACCAGTCATTGACTTTCCTTATAGAGCGATTGTACGAACGCTCAATGGGGACTACTCCATTCAAGCCTTTGGATTAGGGGGCGCAAACACGACGTATCCTATCTCTGCGTTCATTACAGATATGGTTTATTTAAAGGGAACCCGCGTTAAAGTAGATGTCAAGCAAATTACGGTAAGTTTATCACTAATCTGTGAGAGTATACCGTGATTGATATGACTCTAGATGATGGGTGTGCGATGCAGAGAGGTTGAAGGAGGTCTGCGGTACAATGCTGATTGTGTACGACTAGCGATGAAGCAAGTGTGGTCCGCTTTGTAAGTAAGAATAGACTATTTATTCTCACGATTGCTTGTTTTCCTTCATGTCCACTGTCCCGCATGATTCACCCGCTTTGTCGCTCTCCTCCAATCTCTCACCCATCTTATCAACGCATTAACCCATGAATATTAAATATTACCTGTGAATTAGTCTACCTCTCGTTCTTCCTCCCTCTTATATGTCAGATTCACATCAAATATACAAGAAAATTTGTCTGTCTTCTCATTGAATTATAATAATTTCAGACTCTGACGATGTATTAGTTCCAGACACTACGCCAACTTCAAACGGAATTAACGACCTCCAAAATGAACTAGCTGACAGTCTTGATGACCATGACTTGGACGATTTGTCTTCGGAGATAGCAGTCCACAACGTTATCGCCCATGGTAATGGTGTTAGCGCTGTTGACCTCCCAGCCCTGATAATCAGTGGCAGCACGGACAGCCATGATACCCAGGAGCCTGATTCTCCTCAAATCCAGGAAACCCCGAATAGAGTTCGATTTCGATCTCGTGTTCGTATTACTTCGGGACTCAATCGTCATCGTCACAAATCTCAACCCCGGCAGCAAAATCAATCAGAAATTGATCATTTGAATTTCTCACCGACATCATCCGTCTCGGGCTCTCCATCCTCGTCCATCTCGGCGCCTTTGCGCACGCACACAGACGAACAAGATGGGCGGCCGGGCTGGGGAACTCTTGGTCAGCGTGTTTCCATGTTCGCTAGGGGAACTTTGGAACGAAGAAAACTTCGTGAGCAAAAGGGGCGACTTGGACTTGGAGCATCGTTCAGAAAGGGAGTAGAACGGGGAGGATTGGGAGGGGGAGAAGCCCCCGTTCCCTATGTTGGCGCCGATGAAGTTAATGAGGAAACTCCATTATTACTGAGCACTCCCAGTCATCGTCATCTGGCTATTAATACGAGCAACCACATGGACTTGGACTCGGCACAAGAAGATGAAGCAAGCCAGCTGTCACGAGAGATTGAAATGGTTTTTGGAGCATGGCCGGGTCGACTTGCAAACCACAATGTGGGTATCATCCAGTCCTTTGGACTAATCTATTGACCGGACTTGCTGTATGCAGTGGTGGTGGTGGCAGGTCGAACCCATACTTTGCTGTCGTTGTCTATGTGAATCTGATGACGAGGGTTAGCTGTGAACAGCAATTATTCTTTCCTGTGCTACTCTTTTTCTTTTTCTTTTTTTTTTTTTTGGGGGGGGGTAAGGTTTTTTTTTTTTTTTTTTTTTTTACCTCGGTTGG
>Ga0193742_1000052_pt1 | contig 78335 bp, 71 predicted proteins | sample L2c1metaG_FD_165511 | JGI IMG/M metagenome (GOLD analysis project Ga0193742, IMG submission 165511) | Soil microbial communities from a riparian zone of the East river system, Colorado, United States - L2c1 | ecosystem: Environmental > Terrestrial > Soil > Riparian zone | place: USA: East River... | reverse complement strand
CGGGCCGGCCGAGGCGGCATCATGCCCGGGTTCGGGCGGGGCGGCATCTGGCCGGGCGAGGGCCGAGGGCCGCCGGCCGGCGCGGCGCCACCGCCACGCGGACCGGAAGCCGGCCGGTTCTCACCAGGTCGGGCCGCACGCTCGCCACCGGGCGCGCCGGTGCCACCCGGCCGGGGACCGGGAGCCGGTCGCGACGGGGGCGCGCCGGCGCCGACGCCGAACGGGTTGTTGCCGACGCGCGGCTGACGGGGGCCGGGCTTGGGCGACTGCCGCTTGGGCGGCACAACCGCGCCACTCTGGTTGCCCTGCTGGGGGTTCTGCGGCTTGGTCTGCTCGCGCGGACCGGCCTGCGGCTGCGCGGGCTCCTGCTGCTGCGCGGGCGCCGGGGCCGGGGGCTCCTGCTGCTGCGGCTCGGGCTGCTGCGGGGCCGGGGACGCGGGGCGCGGGGCCTCGGTCTCGACCTTCGCGGCCACCGGAACCGGTGCGGCGGGAGCCGCGGGGCCCGGCTTCACGGCCGGCTTGGGCGCTGCCGGCGCGGACGCGGACATCGTCGCCGCGGCCGCCGGCTGCTCCGGCCGAGCCGCGGGCTTGGGCCGTGCGGGCGCCGGGGTCGGCGCGGACGACGAACGCCCGCCACCACCCGACTTCTCGCCGCCTGCTTTGGGGTACGCGTCCCGCAACCGGCGGGCCACTGGGGCCTCGACGGTGGAGGACGCAGATTTCACGAACTCACCAAGATCTTTCAACTTGGCGAGCACATCCTTGCTGGTTACTCCGAGCTCCTTCGCGAGCTCGTGTACTCGGGCCTTGCCTGCCACTGCTCTCCTCGTCCGAGTGAGGCCGGCGGCACGGACCCGCGCGACCTCGTCCTATCGTCTGGCGTTCATGGCTTCAGCTTCACGGCTGACTCATGACGGGTCGACCTGCCTTCTTTCGTCCAGCCCGGTCCGGGCAGATCCCGTGCCGGTCGTACGGTGAACCAGCGCCTCCAGCTGGGTTCGGAGACGGCCAGCGTCGAGCTCACCAGCCACGCGTAACGCTCTCACGAACGCGCGCCTTCGCTCGGCCTTGCTCAGACAACCGAGATCGGGATGCAACCACGCTCCCCGACCTGCCATTGATCTTCGCAGATCGAGTGCGAGTTCCCCATCCACTTTCACGACCCGGAGCAACTCACCAGCCCATGTCCTGTCCCGACAGCCGACGCAGGTACGCACCGGGCCGAGGGCCTTGTTCGGTGCGGACGCATGCGCGGACGCCGGTCCAGATCGATGAACCACTGACGAGTCTATCCCGTCCGTCTCAGTCGGCCGAACCCGACGCCGGTGCGACCTTGTTCGCACCCGCCGAACCGGCGTCGACGTCGTCCTCGGGGTCGGCCGGGGCCTGGTCGCTGCGGATGTCGATGCGCCAGCCGGTCAGCCGTGCGGCGAGGCGGGCGTTCTGCCCTTCCTTGCCGATGGCCAGCGACAGCTGGAAGTCCGGCACCACGACTCGAGCGGTCTTCGCCCGTTCGTCGACCACGGTCACCGAGATCACCTTCGCGGGCGACAGCGCGTTGCCGACGAACGTGGCCGGGTCGTCCGAGTGGTCGATGATGTCGATCTTCTCGCCGAGCAGCTCGCTCATCACGTTGCGCACCCGCGCGCCCATCGGGCCGATGCACGCGCCCTTGGCGTTGACGCCGGGAATCGTGGTCCGGACCGCGATCTTGGAGCGGTGGCCGGCCTCGCGGGCGACCGCCGGGATCTCGACGGTGCCGTCGGCGATCTCCGGGACCTCCAGCGCGAACAGGCGCCGCACCAGGTTCGGGTGCGTACGGCTCAACGTGATCTGCGGCCCGCGCGTTCCCCTGCTCACCCCGAGCACGTAGCACTTGACGCGCGTGCCGTGCTCGTAGCGCTCGCCGGGCACCTGCTCGGCCGCGGGCAGCACTCCCTCGGTGTCGCCGACCTGGACCACGACCATGCCGCGCGAGTTGGCGCGCGCGTCACGCTGCACCACGCCGGCGACGATCTCGCCCTCCTTGGCGGAGAACTCGCCGAAGGTCTTCTCGTTCTCGGCGTCCCGCAGTCGCTGCAGGATGACCTGACGGGCGGTGGTGGCGGCGATCCGGCCGAAGCCCTCCGGCGTGTCGTCCCACTCGTCGCCCGGCTCGCCGTCCTGGCCGACCTCGAACGCGATCACCCGAACGAGTCCGGTGCGCCGGTCGATGTCGATCTTGGCGTGCGGCTGGTGGCCGTCGGTGTGCTTGTACGCGGTGAGCAGCGCCGTCTCGATCGCCTCGATCACCGTGTCGAAGGGGATGTCCTTGTCCCGCTCGATCGCCCGCAGCGCTGTGATGTCGACATTCACCTCGACCCCTCCTCATGTGCCAGCTTGGCAATCTCGGCCGCGGGTGGCTCTTTGAACTCCACCTCGATGACGGCGTGCTCGATCTCGACGTAACCCACGCGGCGTAACTCGCCGTCCACCAGCAGTTCCACGGCTTCGTCGTCCGCGTCGCCGACCCGCGCGAGGAACTTGACGTCCTCGTGCTGGCGGACGGCGACCTTGCGCAGCCGCGCGCGGCGCCAGTGCCGCGGCTTGCTCAGCGGCCGGTCCAGGCCCGGCGAGGTGACCTCGAGCGTGTAGGCGCTGCCGAGGACCCCGGCGTCGTCCTGCACGTCGAGCACCTCGGACACCGCCCTGGAGACGGCGGCGACCTCGTCGAGGCCGATCCCGCCGTCGGCGCCGTCCCGGTCGACGACGACCTTCACGAGCTGTCGCCGGCCCGCCTGCTGGACGTGCACCTGCTCGAGCTCGAACCCGGCTCGCGCGACTGCGTCCGCGACTACCGGCTCCAGCTTCTCGCCGGCGCCGTTGGTGCGTTGTCGCTGACCGGGCACGTGCCGCTCCCCTGCTTTTGTGGTCGTTCACCTTGCGTGGTTGCCAAGCGTATCTCGTCCGCTCGGTCGCCCTGGGTCCGAGCAGGCATGGTGCGTCCGACCGGGTGTCGGTGCGGCCTGGCAGTATGACGGCCTGTGATGGTTTCCCGTCGTGCGGCGCTGCGGTTGGGCGCGTTGGCCGCCCTCCTCCCGGTCGCCGCGGCGTGCACGGAGGAGCCGGCCGGGCCGCCGCCGCCCGACCCGCTGGCCGACCTCGCCGCGCAGGCGCGCGCGGACGCCGCGCTCGCGTCGTCGGTCGCCACGGCCACCCCCGCACTCGCCGCCGCCGCGACCGAGGTCGCGCAGGCGCGGACCGAGCACGCGACCACGCTGCAGGCCGAGGTGGACCGGGCGCGCCCGCCGGTCTCGTCGTCGGCCACCACCCCGCAGGCCACCACCCCGCAGGCGCCCGCCGACCCGGTCGCGGCGCTGGTCGACGCCCTCACCACGGCGGAGAAGCAGGCCGCCGACCTCGTCCCGACCGTGCCCCGCTACCGCGCCGGACTGCTCGGCTCGGTGGCCGCGGGCTGCGCGAGCCTGCGGGTGGTGCTGACATGACGTCCCCGACCGCGCCCACCGACAACGTCGCGCTCACCGGCGACGCCGCCGAAGCCGTGCAGGACGCGCTGGGCGCCGAGCACGCCGCGCTGTGGGTGTACGGGCTGGTGAGCGCCTTCCTGCCGGCCGACTTCGGCGCGGCCGTGCAGGAGGGCTCGATCACGCACCGGGCCCGCAGGGACGCGACCGAGCTGATGCTCAACGGCGCCGGCCAGAGCCCCCGCTCGGCCGAGCCCGCCTACGTCACGCCGCAGCCCGTCACCGACCAGGCGTCGGCGATCGCGGTGCTGGTGGTCGCCGAGGCCGACGCGGCGGTCGCGTGGCGCGCGGTGCTGGAGCGGACCGACGTGAAGAGCCTGCGCACCACTGCCTTGACCGCGCTGACCGACGCCGCGGTGCGCGCGACCCGCTGGCGCCGCGCCGCCGGCGAGACACCGGCGACGCCGCCGCTGCCGGGCAAGCCCGGCTAGCGGTCCTCTTCTCTCAGCCGGTCTTGGCGTCGACCTCGGGGCCGAGACGGAGCGCGTCCTCGCAGACGGCGTCCAGGGTCTTCTGGTCGGCGTCGTCGTCGCCCTTGTCCGACGGCGCGAAGTCGGCCTCGATGATGATCACGTCGCTGCCGCTCTGCTTGGAGGCGTAGCCCTCGCCGCCGCTGAGCCGGTCCATGCCCTCGATCGAGACGACCTTGTCCCGCACCACGTCGCTGACGTTGCCGGAGCCGTCCTTGTCGGTGAGGTCACGCAGCTCGCCGGCCGCGGCCTCGTCTGCCATCGTGACCACCGAGACCGACGTGTACACCGTCCGGCCGTCGACCTTCGTGACGAACAGCTGGCGGCTCAGCCGGTCGCACTTGGTGTTCTCCAGGAAGGTCTTGATGTCCCCGTACGCGTGCTCGGGGCAGGTGTACTGGGTCTCGGCCCTCGGCATCTTCGCGTGCGGCGTGAACTGGTAGACGCCCTCGCTCTGCTGATCGCCGGGGTCGTCGCCGCTCGTCTGCGAGGACGAGCCGTCGGAGTTGATGTAGTACCAGGCCAGCCCGGAGATCACGGCCACGAGCACGAGGCCGAGGATGCGCAGCCCCCAGTCGATGGTCTTGTTGCGCGGTGGTTTCGGGTCCTCCTGCCGGAACTGGATCGGCGGCGGCCGATCGGGCCGCTGCTGGCGGTTGCCGGGCCACTGAGATTGCCCGGGGCGGTAAGGAGCCGACACGGCTATGCACCGTAACCGGCGGTACCACGCTTAACCAGTGCGAGGTGCCGGTTGTGTCTGGATCATGATCTGGTAGTCACCGCGTCGAGCACGCGTTCGACGTCGTCCTCGGTGTTGTAGAGGTGGAACGACAGGCGGGTCCGGCCCGCCCGGAGGCTGCCGACCACCCCTGCGTCCGCCAGACGTTTCGCCTGGTCGGGAGTCAGATCGAGGGAGACGATCGCCGAGCCGAGCGCCGGCTGCCCGAGGTTGGTGCGGACCGTGTCGGCGAGGCCGGCGCAGTGCGCGCGGACGGCGGCCAGGTCGAGCCCGGCGAACCAGGAGGTCGCGACGGCGGCGCCGAGCTGCGCGAACCACACGGGTGAGAGGTCCAGCCCGCGCGCGCCGGCGGCGAGGCGCAGCGGGAGGCCGTAGACGCCGTCCCACGGGTCCGTCGTGGCGTACCAGTTGGCGGCCTGCGGCACGAGCTCCGGCGCGTCGGGGCGCACGGCGAGCCAGGCGGCCCCGCGCGGCGCGGCCAGCCACTTGTAGCTCCCGCCGACGACCCAGTCGGCCCAGCCGAGGGACAGCGGCAGCCACCCGACGGCCTGGGTGACGTCGAGCAGGACCCGCGTGCCCCGGTCACGCAGCGCGGCCACGTCGGCGATCGCGCCGTCGGCGGACTGCACCACGCTGACGGCGACGAGATCGGCGCCCGCGGCCGCGGCGGACAGCTCGCCGGCCGCCACCTCCCGCACGGTCACGCCGCGCTTCTCCTGTGCGGCGAAAGGAAACGTGACACTGGTGAACTCGTTCGCGACGGTCACGACGCGTGTCCCGTCCGGCACGCTCGCGGCGACGAGCCCCACGAGCTGGGACACGCTGGCCCCGCTCGCGACGGTGTCGGCCGGCACGCCGACCAGCCGCGCCCACCCGGCCCGCGCCGCGGCGACGTGCCGGTCGAAGTCCGGCGGCCGCGCGGCCCCGACGCGCCAGTCCGCGACGGCCGCGGCCACCGCGTCGGCGACGGCCGAGGACGGAATCCCGATGCTGGCGGTGTTCAGGTACCCGGCGGGCACGTCGAACCACTCCCCGAAAGCCTCGCGCACGAACCCAAACGTACCCGCGCCGCACCACTAACTCAGGCGCGTTCGCTCCCCGCCGCCCGGCACAGTGCGGCCCCCACGACCCGAGGCAGGCCAGCATGATCGAGCAGCTCGACTCCGCCACCCTGCCGGCCGCGACCGGCAACTACACGCACGGCACGCTGGTCACCGGCACGACCCGCGCTGTCCTCGCCGAGGCGGACATGGGCATCGAGCACCTCGCGAAGGTCACCGCCTACCTGTTCGACCGCCGCTACCGCGCTGACGGTCATCATCGCCGGCATCTACGCGGCGGAGTGGCTCCTGGAGGTCGAGGCGATCGCGATGGCGTGACCCGGGACCGGTCCCAGCGCACCCGGACCACGATCGAACGGTGCGTGCGGGAGTGGTGTCGGCGGCCCTGGCGGTCCTTGTCGCGGCGGGCTGCGCGGCGCCGGACCGGTTGGGCGTCGGCGACTCGACCCGGTTCACCGTGCGCGACCTCGCCGAGGACGCCGACCGCTACGGCGCGCTCGGCGTCGCCCCGCTCCGCGTCGAGCGCGGCGACCCGGACGAGCTGGCCGAGGTGGTGCCCGGGGCCGGCACGCCCTACTACGTGACGATCGGCTTCGCGAGCGGCCGGCCGAGCGCTGTCACGGGCCTCGACGACACCGGCGCCGAGCACCCGCCGCTGGACGCCGCGACCGCGGGCCGGTTGCGGCCGTGCGTCGTCGAAACCCACGGCTACGCGCAGTGCCGTGTCTACGTCATGCCGCCCGGCACCGAGCTGGTGGGCCTCGCGCTCCAGGACGTGGCGTGGCCGGTCGGCTAATACGGTTGGTCGCATGGAGACCACCGAGATCGAGGTGCGGACCGGCGGCCGCGAGGCCGTGCACGACCTGACCGCCGAGTGCGAGCGCTTCCTGGCCGGGGCCGGCGCGGGCGACGGCCTGCTGAACGTCTGGGTGCCGCACGCCACCGCGGGCCTCGCGATCATCGAGACCGGCGCCGGCAGCGACGACGACCTGCTCGCGGCCCTGCGCGACCTGCTGCCGGCCGACGACCGCTGGCGACACCGGCACGGCAGCGCGGGGCATGGGCGGGACCACGTGCTCCCCGCACTGGTCCCGCCCTCGACCACCGTCCCCGTCGTCGGCGGCCGGCTCGCACTCGGCACGTGGCAGTCGATCTGCCTGGTCGACACGAACGTCGACAACCACACGCGGAAGGTGCGCCTGAGCTACCTCACCGGCTGATCACGCGTTGACGAGCTCGCGGGTCTCCGCCTGCGCGTCGTCGTCGGCGCGCGACCGGCCGGGCCACAGCATGATCGCGAGCCCGACGACCGCCATCGACGCGAGCACGACCATCCCGGTCCGCACGTCGGGCGCGTCCGGCACGCCCTGCAGCAGGCTGCGCAGTCCCTCGGTGGAGAAGCGGAACGGCGTCCACGACCACAGCAGGGTGCGGTATGCGGGGTTCAGCATCTCCGGCACCGTGCCGGCGACCGCGGGGGCGAGCAGGTACATGGGGGCGAGGATCGCCGCCGCGCGCAGGCGGACCAGTCGCAGCAGCGCACCCTGCACGGCCGAGAACGCGACCGCGGTCAGTAGCAGGAAGCCGAGCACGTCCAGGCCGATGTCGAGCGACGAGTCCCACAGCTTCATCAGGCCGACGACCACGCCGGTGGCGAGCACGCTCACCGACGCGACCAGCGTTAGCCGCGAGCCGGCGCCGGGCCGCATGCCCTTGCGCACGACCAGCAGCCCGAACGCCATCGCGGCCACCAGCCCGCCGATCCACAGCAGCGCGCTCGCGGCGAGCGGCGCCGTGCGGCCCGCGGTGCTGGTCGGGTGCACGGTCTCGACCTGCGGCGGCGCGATCCGCAGGTCCGGCTGCTGCTGGGCCAGCGCGCCGGCGAGGCCCTGCGCGGCGCCGGTGAGGACCTGCTGCGCGACCTGCGTGCCCTGCGGGTTGACCGCGCCGGACACGACGATCTTCATGGTCGGCCCGGTCTGCGTGGCGCCGAGCTCGAGGATCCCGTAGACCTCCTTGTCGGCCAACAGGTCCCTGGCCCGCGCCGGGTCCGTCACCTGCCACCCGACGGTGTCGCCGCCTTGGCCGGCGATCTGGTCGGCCGCCGTCCTGAGCTGGGCGGCCGCCGGGCCGGTGGCCGGGGCCGTGACCGCCAGCGGCAGGTGGTCCGGCGCGACCGTGGCCTGCGCGCCGAAGGTGAGCAGCCCCAGCACGGTGGCGACCACCGCCCCGGCGAGACCGAGCAGCACCGCGACCGCCGCCGGGCGCCGTGTGACTGACGCGTCCATCTGACTCTCCAAAGGATTCATCGTTAGTTGAATTCAAGGGAGAAGCTACGCCCTTCCCGATCAGTGGGTCAACCGGTGTTGAATTTTTTCGCCAGTCAGTGGTCCGTGTCACGATGGGCCGGTGACGACGCTCGTGCTCTGGGACATCGACCTGACCCTCGTGGACTACACCGGCGTCGGCCGGCGCTGGTACACCGAAGCCCTGACCAGCGCGGTCGGCGTGCCGCTCAAGCACCTCCCGTCCTTCCCGGGACGCACCGAGCGGTCACTGGCGCGGGAGCTGCTGGCGGCGCACGACGTCGAGCACACCGACGAGCACGTCGAGCGCTTCTTCGCCTCCCTCACCGCGATCGCCGAGCAGGAGCGGCCGTCGTTGCCGAGCTTCGGCCGGGCGCTGGACGGCGCGGCCGAGATCCTGGCGGCGCTGAACGAGCGGGACGGCGTCGTGCAGTCGCTGGTCACGGGCAACCTGCCCACGCTCGCGAGCTACAAGCTGGCAGCCTTCGGGCTCGACCGGCACGTCGACTTCGAGATCGGCGGCTACGGCTCGCTGTCCGAACACCGCCACGAACTGGTCGGCGCCGCCATCGCACAGGCGTCGGCCAAGCACGGGGTGGACTTCCCGGTCACGTCGGTCGTCGTCATCGGCGACACCCCGCTCGACATCGCGGCGGGCCGCCACCACGGCACGACCACGGTGGGAGTCGCGACGGGCCGCTTCACGGTGGAGGAGCTCGCGGAGTCGGGCGCACACGTGGCACTCCCCGACCTCGCCGACACCCCAACCGTGCTGAAGGCGCTGCTGCGCTGACCTGTCCACACCCCCGACGCGACGCCCTCAGAACTGTCGGAGCCGTGCCGTAACGTCGAACCCGGGGGCCGGAGGCCAAACCCGCTACCGGCCGGCGGAAACCAGCTCGGTCAGATGCCGCACCGCGTCGTCGACCGCGACCTCGACCCGCTCGCCGCTGACCCGGTCCTTGACCTCGACCACGCCGTTCGCGAGCCCGCGCCCGACCACCACGATCGTGGGCACGCCGAGCAGCTCCGCGTCCGCGAACTTCACGCCCGGCGTCGCCGTGCGGTCGTCCAGCAGCACCGTCAGCCCCGCGTCCGACAGCGCGGCGGCCAGATCCTCGCCACCGGCACGCACCGTGTCGTCCTTGCCCGCGATCACCACGTGCACGTCCGCCGGCGCGACCGAGCGCGGCCACACGATCCCGTGCTTGTCGTAGGACTGCTCGACGATCGACGCCACCAGCCGCGACACCCCGACGCCGTAGGAGCCCATGGTGATCCGGATCGGCTTGCCGTCCTGCCCGAGCGCGTCCAGACCGAACACGTCCGCGAACTTGCGGCCCAGCTGGAAGATGTGGCCGATCTCGATGCCACGCGCGGCGACGAGCGTGCCCTTGCCGTCGGGCGAGGGATCGCCCTCGCGCACCTCCGCGACGTCGATGGTCCCGTCGGGCGTGAAGTCCCGCCCGCACACCAGGTCCACGACGTGGTGGTCGACCTTGTCCGCGCCGGTCACCCAGGCGGTGCCAGTGACGACGCGCGGATCGACCAGGTACTTGACCCCGTTGTCCTGCAACGCCTTCGGGCCGATGTAGCCCTTGACGAGGAAGGGGTTCGCAGTGAAGTCCGCCTCTTCGAGCAGCGCGACGTCCGCGGGATAGAAGGCCGCTTCGAGGCGCTTCGCGTCGACCTCGCGGTCACCTGGCACCGCGACCGCCAGCAGGTCCCACGTCTGCGCGCTGGGCTGCCGCACCTTGATGAGCACGTTCTTCAGCGTGTCCGCCGCGGTGAACGTGCGACCGAGACCCGCGCCGTTCAGGAAGTCCACCAGCGTCTCGATCGTTGGCGTGTCCGGCGTGTGGTGGACCTGCGACTCGGGCTTGTCCTCGACGGACTGCGCGGGCGGCGCGGGCGTGGTGACGGCCTCGACGTTCGCGGCGTAGTCGGACTCCGTGCTGCGCACGAACGTGTCCTCGCCGGTCTCCGCCTCGGCGAGGAACTCCTCCGACGCGGACCCGCCCATGGCGCCGGACAGCGCCGACACGATGACGTACTTCAGGTCGAGCCGGTCGAAGATCTTGATGTAGGCGTCGCGGTGCAGCTGGTAGGACGCAGCGAGGCCCTCGTCGCTCAGGTCGAACGAGTACGAGTCCTTCATCAGGAACTCGCGGACGCGCAGGATGCCGGCGCGGGGCCGCGCCTCGTCCCGGTACTTGGTCTGGATCTGGTACAGGACAACGGGAAAGTCCTTGTAGGAGCTGTACTCCCCCTTGACCGTGAGCGCGAACAGCTCCTCATGCGTCGGCCCGAGCAGGAAGTCGGCGCCCTTGCGGTCCTTGAGCCGGAAGATGTTGTCGCCGTACTCGGTCCACCGGCCGGTCGCCTCGTAGGGCTCGCGGGGCAGCAGCGCGGGGAACTGGATCTCCTGCGCGCCGATCGCGTCCATCTCCTCGCGGACGACGCGCTCGACGTTGCGCAGCACCCGCAACCCGAGCGGCAGCCAGGAGAAACCGCCCGGCGCGACGCGGCGGACATACCCGGCGCGCACCAGCAGCCTGTGGCTGGGCACCTCGGCGTCCGCCGGATCCTCACGCAGTGTGCGCAGGAACAGCGACGACATCCTGGTGATCACGGCAACTCCTTGTCGAGGAAATCTGCGTGCAGAGTAGTGACCCGGCGCTGTCCTGCTCCAACGGGTTACGCGGGTCGCTCCCCCGCCGCCGGCCGGACGAGCCGGTCCTCCGTGACGATCGCGGTAACCAGGTCGGCCGGCGTGACGTCGAACGCGAGGTTGAGGGTGGCGGTGTCCGGCAGGTCGCCGAGCACCTCGCGACCGTCGCGGACCTCGATCTCCACGTCCGCGCCGGACTCGAGCGCCGGATCGACCGTCGACTCCGGCGCGGCCACCAGGAACGGCACGCCGGCCCGTGCCGCGGCCAGCGCAAGCGGGTAGGTGCCGATCTTGTTCACCACGTCGCCGTTCGCGGTGATCCGGTCCGCGCCGACCACCACGGCGTTCGCGAGGCCCCTGGCCAGCACGGACGGGCCCGCCGAGTCGACGACGAGCGTGTGGCCGACGCCCATGCCGGCCAGCTCCCAGGTGGTGAGGCGGGCGCCCTGCAGAAGCGGCCGGGTCTCGTCGACGTAGACATGCCGGAGGCGACCGCGCGCGTGCAGCGACCGCACTACCCCAAGGGCGGTCCCCCATTCGACGCACGCGAGCGCGCCGGCATTGCAGTGCGTCTGCACGGTGATCGGGCCGTCGATCCGGTCGGCGAGCCACTCCGCGCCCCGCTCGCCGAGCGCGCGGTTGCGGGCGGCGTCGGACTCGAGCACCTCGAGCGCGGCCTCGAGCACCGCGTCCTCGCCGTCGTCGAACCGGGACATCGCCTGGTCGATGCCCCACGCGAGGTTGACGGCGGTCGGTCGGGCGGCGCGCAAGGCGGCCAGTTCGCGGTCCCGGTGGTGGGGCTCGTCGCGGACCGCCATGGCCGCGCCGAGCGCCCCGGCGGCCCCAAGCGCCGGCGCGCCGCGGATGGCGAGTCGCCTGATGGCGTCGATGAGGTCCTCGACCGTGTAGATCTCCATCATGACCACCTCGCCGGGCAGCCTGGTCTGGTCGATCGCGACGATGTGGAAGTCCTGCCAGTCGATGGTGCGCACGACGCCCATTTTTGTCGGTGGTCCGTCGTAGCGTGCGCGGTATGAAGCTCAATGTGGATGGCATCACCATCGACTGCGTGGAGCCGCGGGCGCTCGCCGGTTTCTGGACCGAGGCGCTCGGCCTCGAGATCGTGTTGGACGCGGACGGCGAATTCGTGGAGCTGCGTTCCCGCGCGCACCCGGAGCGGCCCTATCTGGGCCTGCAGAAGGTGCCGGAGGAGCGGGCGGGCAAGAACCGCGTGCACCTCGACCTCGCCACCGAGGACTGCGCGGGCGAGGTCGAGCGGCTGGTGGCGCTTGGCGCCACAAAAGGCGAGGAACACGACGCGCCCGGGCTGTCGTGGACCGTCTTACGTGACCCGGAAGGCAACGAGTTCTGTGTCGGCCCACCGCACAGCTGAATAAATCGATTGCGTGGCGGCGGCGGTGCTGTCAGCCTGCTGGTATTGGTTCGCGCGCCGGTGGTTCGCCGGCGGATGTCGAGGGAGGTGCCCTGTGGCTAAGACGGTCGCCTGGATGTGGCACGCCCGCATCCGCCCGCCCCGCTGAGAGTCGCCGTAGGCATTCGTGCCGTGCGCCGGTGGGGCGCTCATTCCTAACGAGGAGAACCCACCAGTGCGCATGCACGATTTCGAGCAGTACCTGGACACCGAGGACGACTTCGACTCCGCAGCGCAGGCGAAGCGGTCCCGCGCCGGCAAACCACGCAGGTCCGACGCCGAGCAGGCGGAGCAGGCCGCGCGGTTCGAGCCGGCCGAGGTGTTCGACCCGCAGTCGAGCCGTTCCGGCCGGCTGACCGAACAGGAACGCGAACGCCTCGCCGCGGTGCGGGAGAGCGCGCTCGCTGGCCCACCGCTGCCGCCCGGCGCGGACCGCTGGTCCACGTGGGGCGACAGCGAGCAGGGCCCGCACCCGAGGCCCGACTGGCTCGTCACCGACCTGGCCGCGGCCGACAGCGAGCTCGGCGTGTTGAAGACAGGCAAGGAGGCCGATGTACATCTGATCGAGCGAGCGGTGCCGGACACCGATCGCGAGTGTCTGCTGGCCGCGAAGCGCTACCGCTCCAACGAGCACCGGATGTTCCACCGGGACGCCGGCTACCTCGAGGGGCGGCGGATGCGACGCAGCCGGGAGATGCGCGCGATGGCGAACCGGACGGCGTTCGGGCGCAACCTCATCGCCGAACAGTGGGCGGTCGCGGAGTTCGCGGCGCTGTCCCGGCTTTGGCTGGTGGGCGCGCCCGTGCCGTATCCGGTGCAGCGCAGCGGAACCGAGCTCCTGATGGAGTACCTCTGCGACGAGGAGGGCACCGCGGCGCCGCGGCTTGCGGAGCTGCGGCCGGACGGCGACGAGCTGGTCGATCTCTGGCACCAGCTGACCGGGACACTCGAGCTCCTGGCCGGCCAGGGCCTCACGCACGGCGACCTGTCGGCGTACAACCTGCTCGTCCACAACGGGCAGGTGATGCTGATCGACCTGCCGCAGATCGTCGACGTGGTCGCCAACCCGCGCGGGCTGGAGTTCCTGGCGAGGGACGTCGCCAACGTCGCGGACTGGTTCCGTGCCCGCGGGCTGCCCGACCGGTACGCCGACACGGAGGCGCTCGTCGCGGAGCTCGTCACCGCGGCGGGACTCGACTGACGCCGGACACGCTGGTGTGTCCAACGTCATGATCTGGATCCGCGGCGGTGGTCGCGCACTCAGATCAGTGGTCTGGCGGCCCGTTCAGGGGGCGGGCCGTCAGGCCGCGGGCCAGGTCCGGCCAGGTCGACAGGGTCGTGCAGATCGTGATCCTGGTCCCGTGGTGCAACAGCCGCGCCACGGGTCGAGTACTCTGGTGGACGCACCGCGAGCGGACCCTGAGCCGCTCCCTGCCCGGCGAAGAGCCGGTTTCGGCACAAGCGGTGACCACCACGCACTTCGGCGCAACGTGCGCCGGGCTCGTCCGTGCCCCTGCCATGCCAGGGTCCTCCGAGACGCGCCATTTGTCCCGAGAGGACCTTTGTGACCGCAATGCACAACCGGTCGGCGTCCGCCGACCGCAATTCCCGCAACCCGCGCAACCGCGTGGGCGGCAAGAACAGTTTCGACCGGGCGCCGCAGCGGCAGCGTCCGGCGCGCACTCCCGCTCCTTCGCTCGACCGCGAGCTGGACAACATGCCGGTTCGCGCGGTGCCGACCGTGAACTCGTTCGAGGAGCTGGGCCTGTCGGCCAAGCTGTGCGACGAGCTGGCTCGCGCCGGCATCAAGAAGCCGTTCCCGATCCAGTCGGCCACGCTGCCCGACGCGCTGTCGGGTCGCGACGTGCTGGGCCGCGCCCAGACCGGCTCCGGCAAGACGCTCGCGTTCGGACTCGCGCTGCTGTCCCGCCTCGACGGCGGCAAGGCAAAGCCGAAGTACCCGCGCGCGATCGTGCTGGTGCCGACGCGTGAGCTGGCCATGCAGGTCAGCGACGCGCTGACGCCGCTCGCCAGGTCGCTCGGCCTGTGGTGCCGGACGGTCGTCGGCGGCATGTCGTTCGCGAAGCAGGCGGACGCGCTCCGGCGTGGTGTCGACCTGCTGATCGCGACGCCGGGCCGGCTGTCCGACCACGTGCGGCAGGGCACCTGCGTGCTCGACGAGGTGGCGTTCACGGCACTGGACGAGGCCGACCAGATGGCGGACATGGGCTTCATGCCGCAGGTTCGCGCGATCCTCGACCTGACCCCGGTCGGCCAGCGGATGCTGTTCTCGGCGACGCTGGACGGTGACGTCGAGCAGCTCGTGCGGCGCTACCTGCACGAGCCGGTGACGCACTCGGTGCAGTCGGCGAAGGCCAGCGTGACCACGATGGACCACCACGTCCTGTTGGTGTCCAAGGAGGACAAGCCGGCCGTGATCGCCGAGATGGCCGCCCGCGAGGGCCGGACCATCATGTTCCTGCGCACGAAGCACCACGTCGACCGCCTGACCGCGAAGCTCCGGTCGATCGGCGTCAATGCCGGTGCCCTCCACGGTGGCAAGACGCAGGGCGCGCGCAACCGCGTGCTCGGCGACTTCAAGGAGGGTTCGCTGCCGGTGCTGGTCGCCACGGACGTCGCCGCGCGCGGCATCCACGTGGACGGCATCAGTCTCGTCGTGCACGTCGACCCGCCCGCGGACGCCAAGGGCTACCTGCACCGCGCGGGTCGTACCGCTCGTGCCGGTGAGTCCGGCACGGTCGTGACGATCGTGACGCACCAGGAGCGCCGCACCGTCGCGCGGATGACCGAGCAGGCGGGCGTGCGCCCGACCAGCACGACGGTCCGTCCCGGTGGTGAGGACCTGGTCCGCATCACGGGTGCCCGCATCCCGACCGGCGAGCCGATCGTCGAGCAGGAGCAGACGAAGCGCCCGCCACGCGGCGGCGGCCACCGCAACTCCGGTGGCGGCTACCGAGGCCAGGGCGGCCGCAACAACAACCGCGACCGGTTCAACCCGCGCCGCGCGCGTTCCGACCGCAGCCGCGAACGCTAAGCACCACAACAGTTTCGGCCCCGGCACGCACCCGCGTGCCGGGGCCGACCTGTATGCGAAGCTTGGCCTCCGGCCCCCCGGTTCGGAAGCCAGCGCCATGAAGGACCCCTTCATGTCACTCAACGACATGAAGGGGTCCTTCATGGCATCGGGCCGGACAGTCCCGCCACCGGGCCGATCACGATGATCGCCGGTGGGCGGATCTCGTTCGCCGTCATGTCGGCGGCCACCTTGTCCAATGTGGACCGGACGACGCGTTCGGCTCGGGTCGTGCCTTCCTGGATCACCGCCGCGGGGGTGTCGGCCGGGCGGCCGCCCGCCAGGAGCGCTGCCGCGATGGCGCCGATGCGGTCCACGGCCATCAGCAGCACCAGCGTCCCGCGTAGCCGGGCCAGCGCCGGCCAGTCCACAAGGGACGACGGGTGGTCGGGCGCCACGTGCCCGGACACCACGACGACCTCGTGCGCCACCCCGCGATGCGTCACCGGCACACCGGCGACCGCGGGCACGCCGAACGCCGACGTCACGCCCGGCACCACCGTCACCGGCACCCCGGCCGCGGCACACGCGATCAGCTCCTCGAACCCGCGCCCGAACACGAACGGGTCGCCGCCCTTGAGGCGCACCACGAACCGGCCCGCCCGCGCGTGCGACACCAGCAGGTCGTTGATCGCGTCCTGGGAAGCCGCCCGACCGTACGGGAGCTTCGCCGCGTCGATGACCTCCACGTTGGGCGCCAACTCCTCCAGCAGCGCCCCGGGCGCAAGGTGGTCGGCCACGACCACGTCGGCGAGGCCGAGCAGCCTGCGGCCGCGCACGGTGATGAGGTCCGGGTCGCCAGGGCCACCGCCTACCAGGGCCACGCCGTTGGGGCGGGGCAGGTCGACCACCGCACCGGCGCGCAGCGCGGACAGGAGGCCGTCGCGAACGGCGGCCGACCTGCGGAACGCGCCGCCGGCGAGGACACCGACCAGCAGCCCGTCGTGGTCGCCGGTCGCGGGGGTCACGGCCGTGCCCGCGGGACCGTTGTCGGCGCGCACGCAGAACACCCGCCCGCGCTCGGCCGCCGCCGACACCGCCTCGTTGACCGGCCCGGACGACGTGCAGCACAGCACGTACCACGCCCCGTCGAGGTCGCCGTCCACATAGGACCGCTCGTGCCACAGCACGGCGCCGGCGGACACCAGCGCCTGCACCGACGGGGTGACCTCGGGCGAGATCACCTCCACGCGAGCCCCGGACGACACCAGCCGGGGCAGCCGCCGCTGCGCCACCGTCCCGCCGCCGACCACCACGACCCGCCGACCGGACAGGTCGAGCCCGGCCAGATAGTGCGACTCACTCATGGCCGACAGCATGCCCCACGGCCGCCGGTATCGTCGGGTCATGGTCGCCACACCCTCGACGACGACCCCGCTCGGCAGCCCGGCCCCACCTTCGAGCTGGCCGATCCCGACGGCACGACGTGGACCTTCGACCGCGTCGCCGGCCCGCGGCACGCTGGTGGCCTTCGTCTGCAACCACTGCCCGTACGTCAGGCACATCGCCGCCCAGCTCGGCGCGGCCGCGGCCCGCTGGCGGCGCGACGGCGTCGGCGTGGTCGGGATCAACAGCAACGACGCCGGGGCGTACCCGAACGAGGTCCCGGCACGGATGGCGGAGTGGAAGTGGTGGAAGGGCCGCTCCCGGCGCGGGAGCGGCCCTTCCACCACGCGGTGATCACTCAGCCGATCTGCCCCTGCAGCACGTCGTAGAACGCGGACACGCGCCCGTACACGCCGTAGAAGTCCGGCTCCGCGCAACCCTGGCCCCAGGACACGATGCCGATCAGCTTGCGGGTGCCGTCGGCGCCCGTGCCGGTCAGCGGGCCACCGGAGTCACCCTGGCAGCTGTCCTTGCCACCCTCGGCAAGACCGGCGCACACCATGGAGGCGGCGTCGAACGAGCCGGGGTAGGACGCGGCGCAGTCGGTGTCGGCCGTCACCGGCACGTCCACCTTGCGCAGCGTGTCGGAGGTCGAGCCGCTCTCCGTGACGCCCCACCCGAGCACGGTGCTGGTCGCCCCGGCCGTGTACAGGTCCGCGTCGGCCGACGAGGCCAGCGCGAGGGGCGCCTCGGTGAGGGCGGTGTCGAGCGTGAGCACCGACGCGTCGTTCGTCAACGCGGCGGAGTCCCACTCGGGGTGGATCCAGATGTCGGACACGCCGGCGGTGGTGCCACCACCGGCCGACAGCGCGGTCCGGCCCGCGACCACCTGGATGTCCGCGGGCGAGCTGCCCTCGGTGCAGTGGGCGGCGGTCAGAACCTTGGTCGGCGCGACGATCGTCCCGCCGCAGAACTGGAACCCGTCCGGCGTGGTCAACGCGACCACGAACGGGTTCTCCTCGATGGTGGTCTCCTCGCCCCCGATGATCATCGGCTGGACGTCGGACGGTGCCTGGTCCGCGTTCGCGGTCGACACCGTCGCGGCGACACCGATGGTCGCAAGAGCCGCTGCGGCAACCCCGGCCAGGCGGAGCAGGCGCCTTGCCTCAGCCATGTGTCTCTCCCTTGTTCGGGCCCGCGAGCCAGTGTCCTCGTGGGCTGACTCATAGCTACTTGGCGCTCACCGGTAGCCACAACGGCCGGTGGTTGTGGGCCGGATGGGTGAACGCGCCCGAAAACAAGGCTTCGACCTGCGGAAACACAGAGAGTTTCACGAAACCGACGAACGGATGGACTTACCGGCGGGTACCCCACAGGAGCAGCGTCGACGTGGCCCGCTCGACCGAGGCGCCACCGCTCGCCAACCCGTGGATCGGCGCCGCGGACAGCAGTCGGCCGTCGACCGCGTAGCCCGCGTCGACGAGCGCGTCACGGGCCGGGCCGACACTGCCGAGCTCGTGGATCTCGATCACGATGCGGGACGCGCCGACCCCCGCGCAGCTCCGCACGACGTCGCCGCGCGCGGTCGCCAGGAACACGGCGTCCGGCTGCGGCAGGGCGGTCAGCGACTGGGGCATCGCGCCGTCGACCAGCCGCACGTCCACGCCGTAGCGCCGCGCGTTGGCGACCAGCCGCACGCACAGCCCCGCGTCGTTCTCCACGGCGATCACGGCCGCGCCGAGCCGGCCGGCCTCGATGCCGATCGCGCCGGAGCCCGCGGCGACGTCCCACACGAGCGTGCCGGGCCGGGGCGCGAGCTTGGCCAGCGCCAGCGCGCGCAGCTCCGGCGAGCTGCCCATGCCCTCGCGGTGCGCGAACGCGTCCGTGGCCAGCGCCCAGCCCTCCGCGGGCGGCGCCGGCTCGCCGCCGGCCAGCCAGCCCGCGGCGCCGACCCGGTCCAGGTCGGACAGACACAGCACGACGCTCGGCGCGCGCCACGTCCTGGACACCGCCTCCGCGGGGTCCACAATGGACAGTTCTTCGGCGGGTCCGCCGATGTCCTCGAGCACCACGAGTGTGCGCCGCCAGCCCACGAGCGACGTGCCGAGCTCGGCCGGGCCGGCGCCCGGCGCGGTCAGCACGCCGACCGCGGGCCGGGCCCGGCACACGTTGACCGCCTTGCGGAACGAGCGGCCGTGGGCGCTGACCACGCTGATGTCGTCCCACGGCCGCTGGATCATCGACGCGACCCGCTGCACATAGGACACCGAAGGAAGGCACTCCGTCGGCAGCCCGTGCTCACGAAGGTCCCGCAGCGCACCGAAGTACCCGGGGTCGCCGGACACGAGCACGACCGCAGGCTCCCCCGCCTCGACCGCCGCCGCCAGCGCGTCGAGCGCGGACGCCGGCAGGTCGGACGAGCTGGGCACCTCGATCGTGCGCGGACCGCCGGAGCCCGCGCCGGCGCGGGCTCCGCCGTACGCCGCGGCGAGATACCTGGTCAACGCCTTGTCGGCGCCGACAACCAGCCTTGCCGTCGCGAGTGCTGGCCCTGCGCCGGGCGGCAGGTGGTCCCCATCCAGCCCGATCAGGGTCACCGTCGCCGTCATGTCACTAATTCGACCACGACCCAAGTGTCAGCGGGGGAAATTTTCTGACGATTTGTTATCAGAGATCGGACTTCTTGAACTCGAACTCCTTGGCCGCGTCGGACGTGAAGTTGTACTTGACCTTCCGCAGACCGAACGGCTTGCTCGGATCGACCGCGAAAATGGTGCTCGACCTGGGCGGGTTCCTGGTCTCCGCCGGCCCGTACTGGTAGTCGCCCGCGAGACCGTCGAATCCGACCTTTCCCAGCTCGGCAGACGCCTTGAGGATGCCCTCGTGGGACAGGTCGCCGAGCTCGACCGCCTTCTCCAGCACCGCGGTCATCGCGCGGGCCTGGTTGTAGCCGAAGGCGAAGTAGTAGTCGGGCTCCTGATCGGACGCGTACTTCGTTGCTGCCGCAACCATGTCCTTCATGCCCGGCACCGAGTCGTCGCCCCACTCGGTGCCCTCCGCGACGATCAGGACCGACTGCTGCATGTAAGGCGCGACGGCGGACTTCGCGAGCGCGCCGGTGTAGCTCGGCGACTGGCCGATCCACTGTGGCGCGAACCGGGCCTGCGCCGCGGTGCCCCAGATCTTCGCCGCGTCCGACGGCGTCGCGACCAGGAACACCAGCTGGCAGCCGTTGCCGGCGAGCGCGCCGATCTGGCCGGCGTAGTTCTCCGTGCCCACCTTGAACTTCTGCGTGTTGGTGACGGTGAACCCGTACTTCTCCGCCGCGAAGTCGATGCCCTGCTGACCCGCCTCGCCGTAGACGTCGTCCTGGATCATCGTGCAGACCTTGTCGCTCTTGGAACCGCCGCCCTCGGACAGGTAGTAGTCCATCGCGTTGATCGCCTGCACCTGGTAGGGCCCGCCGACCGGCAGCAGGTTGTCCTCCCGCACCCACAGGGCGTCGAGCGACGCGGGCGCCGCGAGCATCTTGTCGGTGCGCAGCTGCGGCAGGACCGCGAGCGTCGGCGCGGTGCCGAGCACCTGGGTGAACGCCACCACGTCACCCTTGATCTTGTTGTACTTCTGCACGGCGATGTCGGTCTTGTACTGGGTGTCCTCCTGGACCAGCTCCACCTTGTACTTGCCGCCGATGCCGCCCTTGGCGTTGAGCGCTTCGAACCAGACCTCGTTGCCGGCGGTCAGCGGCTGCCCGATGACCGCGACCGTGCCGGACAACGGGGTCAGCACGCCCAGCTTGATCGTCTTGCCGTCGAACCCCGCGGTGTTGCCCGGCGCGCCGGCCGAGCCGCTGCCCGCGCCGTCGTCCTCCCCCGCGCCACCACAGGCGGCCAGGACCAGTATGAGGCTGAGCGCCAAAGCGCCTTTCGTCGTCACACGCATGTGACGCCTCCTTGTTTCAGTACGAGAACGGCCATGCCTTGAAATAGGCCTTGATCCGCACCCAGATGCCGGCGAGGCCTCTGGGCTCGAAAACCAGGAACAGCACGATCAACAGGCCGAAGATGGCCTGGTTGAGCGCGAACACGCTGATGAAGCCGTCCCCGCCCGCCTCGGTCGCCACCCCGGGCAGGACGCCCGAGTACTCGTCGATGAGCGCCGGCAGCGCGCCGACGAAGATCGCACCGAGAATGGCGCCGAAGATCGTGCCGAGTCCCCCGACGATGATGATCGCGATGTACTGGATGGACAGCAGCAACGTCCAGTCGTCCGGGCTGACGTGCTGCTGGTAGGAGCCGAACAGCGCGCCGGCCATCGCGGCGATCGCGCTCGACACCATGAACGCGCCGATCTTGTAGCGGCCGGCGCGCACGCCGATCACCTCGGCGGCCTGGTCGTGGTCGCGGACCGCGCGCAGCGCCCGGCCCGGGCGGGTGCGCACCAGGTTCTTGGCCAGCAGCGCGACGATCGCGACCAGCGCCCACACGAGCCAGAAGTAGCCCTGGTTGCGGGAGTAGTTCTCCCCCGCGATCTCGAGCGCGCCGAGGTCGACCGGGCCGATGGTGGCCTCGGCGCCGACCGAGGTGCCGTTGTTGCCGCCGGTGACGTCGCGGAGGTTGCGCCACAGGTGCTCGCCGATGAAGATCAGTCCGAGTGTGACGATCGCGAGGTAGTGGCCGCGCAGCCGCAGCGTGAACGGTCCGATGAGGCCGCCGAGGACCGCGCCGACGGCCGCGGACGCCAGCAGCCACAACGGAAGCGGCAGCCCGGCGTCGCCGCCGACGACCGCGGCGCAGTACGCGCCGGCGCCGATGAAGAACGCGTGGCCAAGCGAGATCTGTCCGCAGTAGCCGGTCAACAGGTTCAGTCCGATCGCGCCGATCGCCGTGATGCCTGAGTAGATGAGGACGGACAGCCAGAAGTCGTCCTGGACGACCGTCGGCAGCACGACCAGCGTCGCCAGCATCAGCGCGAGGCCGACCTTCGACAGCGGCGAGCCGAACAGGCGCAGGTCCTGTACGTAGTCGCGGACGAGATTGCGGTGCGGCTTGCTCATGACTCCCCCTCGCAGGCTCCGGGGAGCCGCTCGCGGTCGCCCTGTGTCTGATGATTCGCTCCGCAAGCTCCGCTCATATCCGCCTCACGTCCTTCGTGCCGAGCAGCCCGTACGGTCGGATCAGCAGGATCACGATCATCAGCAGGTACGGCACGATCAGCGAGACGTTCGCGCCGGCCCACGAGAACAGCTCGTCCTGGTAGCCGCGGGTGAGCGCCTCCGCGAGGCCGATGACCAGCCCGCCGAGGACGGCGCCGGCCGGCGAGTCGAGGCCGCCGAGGATCATCGCGGGGAACGCCGCGAGCGCGATGAAGCTGATCGACGGCGACAGCCCGCCGGGCCCGGCGGCGAGCGTGATGCCGGCGAGGGTGGCCAGTGCCGCGGCGATGGCCCACGACGTGGCGTAGACGCGACGGGCGCTGATGCCCTGCGCCAGGGCGGCCTCCGGGTCGAACGCGGTGGCCCGCATGGCGAGGCCGAGCCGGGTGTAGCGGAAGAACAGGAAGAACACGATCACGACCGCCGCGGTGAGGCCGATGGTCCACAGGTCGCGGACGCCGAGCACGAGGCCGCCGACCTCGACCGTCCGGATGTTCCACGGGTTGTCGACGGGCAGGTTGTCGAAGCCCCAGATCGCGGTGATCAGCGGTTCCAGGACGAACAGCAGCCCGATCGTGATCATGATGACGGCGAACGGCGGCTGACCGACCATCCTGCGCAGCACCAGGCGTTCCACGCTCGCGCCGACGACCGCCGCGGACAGGCACGCCAGCAGGATCGCGAACCCGAACGCGATGGCGAGGTTGTTGGAGAACGTGTAGCCGAGGTAGGCGCCGAGCGCGAGCAGCCCGCCCTGCGCGAAGTTGATGACGCCGGTCGACTTGTAGATGACGACGAACCCGAGCGCCACCAGCGCGTAGGTGGACCCGAGCGCGAGCCCGGCGAACACGTTGGTGAGGAAGGTGGTCATCGCCTCACCGCCCACTCGGCGACCGCGCGCGAGTTATCCACAGGCACACCCGAACCAAGATCGACTGTCGGTGGCAGCCGGTAGAATGGACGCCGGGACGCCCCCGGGACAGGGTGGGGGCTGCATCGCGAGCGTGAGCCGCTGGCGAGGTTGGCGTCGGTGTTCATCGGTACATCGCCTCGATCTCGTGCTCGAAGCGTCGTTCCATGGCTCTGCGCTTGACCTTCTGCGTCGCGGTCAGCTCGCCGTCCTCGTGGTCCAGCTCCTTGGCGATCAGCGTGAACCGCTTGATCCGCTCGACCTGCGCGAACTCCCCGTTCGCCGCCTGGACGACGCCGTCGATCAGCGTGCGCACCTCGTGCTTCGTGGACAGGTCGGCGTAGGTCGTGTACGCGAGGCCGCGTCGCGACGCCCAGTTGCCCACGGTGTCCAGCTCGATGCCGATCAGCGCGGTCAGGTACTTGCGCCGGTCGCCGACGACCACCGCCTCCCGCACGTACGGCGACACCTTCAGCCGGTTCTCCAGCTCCGACGGCGAGATGTTCTTGCCGCCCGCGGTGATGATGATGTCCTTCTTGCGGTCGGTGATCCGCAGGAAGCCGTCGTCGTCGAGCGCGCCAACGTCACCGGTGTGCAGCCAGCCGTCCTCGTCGACGGTGGCCTTCGTGGCGACCGGGTCGTTGAGATAGCCCTGGAACACCCCGGCGGAACGGGTCAGGATCTCGCCGTCCGGCGCGATCCGCACCTCCACGTCCGGCAGCGCCCTGCCCACCGCGCCGAGCCGGATGTCGTCGTCCGGGGTCAGCGTGCAGATCGCCGTGTTCTCGGTCTGCGCGTAGCCCTCCCGGACCGGGATCCCGATGGCCCACAGGTATTCCAGCACCTGCGGCGCGATCGGCGCCGCGCCGCTGAGCGGGGACCGCACCCGCGACATGCCGAGCTTCTCCCGCAGCGCACGGAACACGAGCAGCTCACACATCATCCGCACCAGCCGGTCGGCGAGCGAGAGCCGGCCCGCCATCCTGCGTGGCGCGATCCGCCTGCCCTGTCGCAGACATGCCTTGTACAGCAACCGTTTGAGCCGTGACGCGTCCGCCATCCTGATCTCCACGGTGGCGAGCATCTTCTCCCACACCCGTGGCACGCCGAGGAAAACGGTCGGCTGGACGTCCCGCAGGTCATTCGCGAACGACGGGCCGCCCTCGCCGAAGTTGACCACCAGCCCGACCCACACGCCGTCGACCACGGAGATCAGCCGCTCCGCGACATGGCACAGTGGCAGGTAGCTCAGCACCTCGTCGCCCCGCACCGCACCGAGCGCCACCGCCGTCCGTCCGGCCGCGACCAGGTTGGCGTGCGAGATCATCGCGCCCTTCGGCGGGCCGGTGGTGCCGGACGTGTACACGAGGATCGCGGTGTCGTCCGAGTCCAGCGCCGCGACCGACTCCTCGTACGCGGCAAGGGCGTCCGCGTCACCGCGTGCCTCGACGTCGACGAACGTCAGCACGTCCGGCAGGCCGGGCGGCAGCCCGCGCGGGTCCATCACCACGATGTGGCGCAGCAGCGGCAGCCGGGACCGAACTTCGAGCGCCTTGTCGAGCTGCTCCTCGTCCTCGGCGATCAGCACCTCGGTCTCGGAGTGCGCGAGCACGTACTCGACCTCGGCGGCCGGCGACGTGGGGTACACGCCGACCGTGCACGCGCCGAGGCCCTGGACCGCGAGGTCGGCGAGCACCCACTCCGGCCGGTTCTCCGCGTGCACCGCGACCCGCGAGCCCGGCCCGACGCCGAGCGTCCGCAGCCCGGCGGCGACGTTCGCGACCCGCCGCGCGTACGCCGCCCACGTCCACTCCCGCCACACACCGCGGTGCTTCTCGCGCAGCGCCACCACATCGGGCCGGTCCCGCGCGTGCTCCAGCAGCCGCGCGGCCAGTGTCCGAGTCGTCAGCGGAGTCATGCCGCACCCCCGAGGTAGGCCTCGACCACCTTCGGGTCACGCTGGATCTCCTCGGGCGTGCCGGTGGCGATCGGCGAACCGAAGTCCAGCGCCAGCACCCGGTCCGCGAGGTCCATCACGAGCCGGGTGTCGTGCTCGACGAGGATCATCGCGACGTCCAGCTCGCGGCGTACCTCGACGAGGTAGCGCGCCATGTCCTCGGTCTCCTCGACGTTCATGCCGGCGACCGGCTCGTCGAGCAGCAGCAGCGTGGGCGACATCGCGAGCGCGCGGCCCAGCTCGGCGCGTTTCGCCACGCCGTAGGGCAGCAGGCCGGCCGGGGTGCGCCGGTAGGGCTCCAGCTCCAGCAGCTCCACGATCTCCTCGACCGCGGCGCGGTGCTCGATCTCCTCGCGTTTCGCCCGGCCCCACCACACCATCCCCGACAGCATTCCGGTGCGCATCAGGTGGTGGCGGCCGAGCATCAGGTTCTCGATGAGCGTGAGCTGCTCGAACAGGCCGAGGTTCTGAAACGTCCGCGCCACGCCGAGTCCCGCGATCGCGGCCGGCGAGCGGCCGTTGAGCCGCCGGCCGGACAGCGTGATCGTGCCGCGCTGCGGCCGGTAGACGCCGTTGAGGCAGTTGAAGATCGACGTCTTGCCGGCGCCGTTCGGGCCGATCACCGCGAACAGCTCACCCTTGCCGACGGTGAAGCTGACTCCGTTCAGCGCGGTCACGCCGCCGAACCGCAGCGTCAGGTCCCACACCTCGAGGAGCGGCTCGGGGGTCAGGTGCTCCATCGCTTCTTCCTCCGGTAGCTCTTGACCTCCGCGAACGACCGGCGGCCCGACTCCGGGGTGGCCCCGAGGTAGAACTCCCGGATGTCCTCGTCGTCGAGCAGCTCGGCGGCCGGGCCGTCCCGCACGACCTTGCCGACCTCCAGCACGTAGCCGAAGCTCGCGATCGACAGCGCCATCACCGCGTTCTGCTCGACGAGCAGCACACTCGTGCCCTGGCCGTTGATCTGGACGACGATGTCGCGCACCTGCTCGACGAGCCGGGGCGCGAGACCGAGCGACGGCTCGTCCAGCAGCAGCAGGCGGGGCCGGGCCATGAGCGCACGGCCGATCGCGAGCATCTGCTGCTCGCCGCCGGACAGGTAGCCGGCGGTCGACCTGCGCCGCTGGGCGAGCACCGGGAACAGGTCGAACACCCTGGTCACCGACTCGCGGTACTCGGCGCGCCTGCGAGTGTGGCCGCCGGCGCGCAGGTTGTCCTCGACGGTCATCTCCGCGAAGATCCGCCGGCCCTCCATGACCTGCCCGACGCCGCGCCGCACGACCTCGGCGGGGTCCGCGCCGGTGAGGTCGTCGCCCGCGAAGCGCACCGAGCCCTTGGTGATCTTGCCGCGGTGCACGATGAGCAGTCCGGTGATCGCGCGTAGCAGCGTGGTCTTGCCCGCGCCGTTCGCGCCGAGGAGGGCGACGATCGCGCCGTCCGGCACATCGAGGGACAGGCCCCGCAGCACGAGGACCACGTCGTCGTACACGACCTCGAGGTTGTTGACCGCCAAGATCGGCGATGGTGCCATGGCCGCTCCGCGTCCTCGAAGTGACGACGATCACATCAGAATCGGACGGTAGCTCTGCCGACGATCGCGGGCAAGGATCATGCCGAACCGTTACCGGCCCGGCCTCGAGTTGGCCGCGACGGCGGTGGTGTCAGACTCGACGCCGTGACCTCGGTTTTCGACTGGCTCGACACTCACGCCGACGAGCGGCGCCGCGCTGGGCTCACCCGTCAGCTCCGCCCCCGGCGCGCCGACTCGGACCTGCTGGACCTCGCGGGCAACGACTATCTTGGGCTGGCTCGGGACAAGCGGGTGACCGGCGCGGCCGCCGCGGCGACCCTGCGCTGGGGCGCGGGCTCGACCGGTTCGCGGCTGGTGACCGGCACGACCGAGGCGCACACCGAGCTGGAGCACGAGCTGGCCGCGTTCTGCGGCACGCAGGCGGCGCTGGTGTTCTCGTCCGGGTTCACCGCGAACCTCGGCGCGGTCACCGCGCTGTCCGGCAAGGGCAGCGCGATCGTCACCGACGCCTACCTGCACGCGTCGCTGATCGACGGCTGCCGGCTCTCCCGGGCGGACGTCGCGGTGGTCGCGCACGCCGACGTCGCCGCGGCCGCGCACGCGATGAAGACCCGCCGCACCGAGCGCGCGCTGATGGTGACGGACTCGGTGTTCTCGGTGGACGGCGACCTGGCGCCACTGCCGGCGCTGCACGAGGCGTGCCGGGCCAACGGAGCCGCGCTGGTGGTGGACGACGCGCACGGGCTGGGTGTGCTCGGCCCCGGCGGCCGCGGCGCCGTCGCCGACGCGGGCCTGATCGGCGAACCGGACGTGGTGACGACGATGACGCTGTCGAAGTCGCTCGGCGCGCAGGGCGGCGCCGTGCTCGGACCGCGCCGGGTGATCAAGCACCTGGTCGACTCGGCACGAAGCTTCATCTTCGACACCGGCCTCGCGCCGGGCGCGACGGCGGCCGCACTGGCGGCACTGAACGTGCTGAAGGACGAACCGTCGCGACCGGAACAGGTCCGCGCGGTGGCACAGACGCTGGCGTCCCGGCTCCGCGAGGCCGGCCTCCGGGTGACGGAGCCGGCCGCCGCGGTGGTGTCGGTGCTGGCCCCCACCCCGGAACAGGCGGTGGCGTGGGCGAACGACTGCCGAGCGGCCGGCGTGTGGGTCGGCTGCTTCCGCCCCCCGTCGGTCCCGGACGGCATCTCCCGCCTCCGGCTGACGGCACGGGCCGACCTGACGGACGCGGACGTGGACCGCGCGGTGGAGGTCATCACCCGCCACGCGCCGCCGGCTAACCCACGCGAGCCGGGCGGCGCATCGTGATGTGCTCGATGTCGTCCTCCAGGTAGGGCTCGCCGTCGGGTTCGAAACCGAAGCGGGTGTAGAAGTCGAGCACGTAGGTCTGCGCGTCGAGTACGGCGTCGTCGTCGCCGATGCGGGTCATCGCCGCCGCCATCAGCCTGGCGCCGAGACCCGTGCCCCTGGCTTCGCGAGCGGTGCAGACCCGGCCGATGCGGTGGGTGCCGTCGGGGTCGCGCAGGAGGCGGAGGTACCCGAGCGGCGCCGCGCCCGGCTGCCACCAGAAGTGGATCGTGTCAGGCCGCAGGTCGAGGCCGTCCAGCTCCGGGTACGGGCACTCCTGCTCGACGACGAACACGTCGACGCGCAGTGTCAACAACGGGTACAGCTGGGTGGCGGTGATCTCGTCGCCCGCGGCGGAATGGAGCACACGTGTTGATATCAGATCCACTCGCCGTCGCGCATGAGATCCCGGCCGTGCCGTCCCAGTGTGACTAGACCTGTGCTTCCAGCAGGTCCGCGTACACCGCCACCCGTGTGTAGACGCCCGGTTTGCCCGGCGCGGCGCAGCCCTCGCCCCACGACGTGATGCCGACGAGCCTGCCGTCGACGATCAACGGACCGCCGGAGTCGCCCTGACAGGAGTCGACGCCGCCCTGCGGGACGCCCGCGCACACCATCGCCTCGGGTTTGTACGCCGGGTACGACTTCGTGCACTCGGGGTCGGCCATTAGCGGGACGCTCGCCTGCAGCAGGTAGCGGGACGGCTGGCCGTCGGCCGCGGTGCGGCCCCAGCCGAGGATCAACCCGGGCTGCCCGGCCGTGTAGAGGGACGTCTCGTCCTTCTTCGGCAGTTCCAAGGTCGCGTACGGGAGCCGCTGCTCGAGCGTGAGGACCGAGACGTCGGAGCCGGAGCGGACATCGGTGAAGTCGGGGTTCACCCAGATCTCGCGCACCGGGCTGGCGACCCCGACCCCGCTCTCCTTGTCCTCGCGACCGGCGACCACGACGATGTCGGCCGGCTGCTTGCCGACCGTGCAGTGCGCCGCGGTCACCACCTTGTTGTCGTCGACCAGCGTGCCGCCGCAGAACTGGAAGCCGTCGGCGGTCGTGAGGTACACGACGTAGCTGTGGTCGGCGATGCTCGCCCGGTTGCCCCCGACGATCTGCTGGTCGGCGTTCGCCTGCGTGAACCCGATCGCGGCCGCGGTCGTTGCGAGACCCGCTGCGAACAGGAGCCGGATGACCCGCGAGGTCGCCCCCATGTGTCGTCTCCTCAGTGTCGGCTGTCTGTCGACCCTCCCTTCCCCGTGCCGGGCGGGTCAACTTGACCATGTCCCTCAACCAGGTGAACTTGGGGCGATCAGGCATCCTGGATCCGTGGCTTTCCTGCGCAGGGTTGTGGTGCTCACCGCCGCGGTGCTGGTGGCGGGCTGTTCGGGCACGCCGCAGGCGCCGTCACCGGGGCCGTCGTCCGTGTCGTCCCGCCCGTCCTCGCCGTCCACGCCGTCCGTTTCGTCCGCCGTGCCAACGACTTCGCCGCCGGCCGCTCCCGTGTGGACGGTCGGCGCGACGCCACTGCCGCTGCGGCCGGACGGCTTCGGCCAGATCCTGCCGACGCCACCGGAGCTCGTGCACCGCAGCCTCCCGACCGCCGACCGGCTTCCCCCACCGGGTGACGGCCGGTACGCGTCGACCGTGGCGCCGGTCCCGGCCGACGTGCTCGCGCGGAGCACCTGGCAGCCGTCCTGTCCGGTGTCCGCCGCCGAGCTGCGGTACCTGACGATGTCGTTCTGGGGCTACGACGGCCGCGCCCACACCGGCGAGATGATCGTCAACGCGCGGGTGGCCGACGCCGTCACACGGGTCTTCGGCCACCTGTTCGAGGCCCGCTTCCCGATCGAGGAGATGCGGGTGGTCGCCGCGCCGGAGCTGGACGCGCCACCGACCGGCGACGGCAACAACACCACCGCGTTCGTGTGCCGGGACGCGGTCGTGCTGAAACGGTGGTCCACGCACGCGTACGGGCTCGCGATCGACCTGAACCCGTTCTGCAACCCGTACGTCCGCGGGGACCTCGTGCTGCCGGAGCTGTCGTCGTCCTATCTGGACCGGACGAACGTGCGGCCGGGCATGATCGAGCCGGGGGACGTCGCGGTCCGCTCGTTCGCGGCGATCGGCTGGCCGTGGGGCGGCGAATGGTCCACCCCCAAGGACATCCAGCACTTCGGCACAACCGGCGACTAGCACCTGGTACTACTGGGACAGGTCCGCCGCGAGATGGGCCGGCGGCCCACCCGCACGTTCAGTCGCTGAGGCCCCGCAGCACGATCTCGAGTCCCCGGTGGAACTCCGTCGCCGCGGGCACCTCCCGTGCCGACGCGGCGGTCTCGGCCAGCAGGGGGAACATCTCCTGCGCGGCCATCGCCGCGGTGCCGACGCCCGCCAGCGGGCCGTAGTGCTCGTTCTGCAGCGAGCCGAGCAGGTAGCTGACGATCGTCCGCTGTGCGACCACGCGCCGCTCACCATCGAACCCCGCGTCCGTCAGCACCGCGAGCGTCGCCTCGACCCACGCGAGTGACGCGGGCGCGGAATGCCGGTGCCGCAACAACAACGGCACGGTCGACGAGTGCTCGACGACCGCGTTCCGCAGCCGCGCGAGCAGTTCGGTGATCCGGGACCGCCAGTCTCCTGGCGGCACCGTCAGCGAGATGCCGGCCAGCACGTGGTCCACGACCAGCGCCTCCAGCTCGTCCTTGTCGGAGACGTAGCGGTACAGTGACATCGTCGCCATCCCCAACTCCTTGGCGACCGCCCGCATGGTGAGCGCGGCGAGGCCCTCGCGATCGATCACCACCAGGGTGGCCGCGGCGAGCCGCTCAGGAGTCAGCGAACGAGGACGTGGCACGAGTTGACAGCGTACAAGATACGCAGTCCTCGCCGTGCTGGCGTCAGAGCGACTCGATGGTGCAGTGGACGCCGGTGAGGAGTTCGGAACGCTCCCACAACTGGGCGGCGAGCGTGGTGTTCCGCGATGTGCGACTCGAGCGGACCAGCGTCGGGTAGCCGTTGCGCTGCATGAACCCGTCCGGCCCGACGCAGGCGCCGCCTCCGACGCCAGGCGCGGTCGCCGCGTACAGGATCGGCAGCGCGCCCATCTCGGGGCTCTGCGCGGGCCCGCCGGCAAGGAGCTTGCCCTGTAGCGATGTGTCCCGGCGTTGCCCCTCGGTCCCGGCGACGCCGGGGTGAGCGGCCACCGAAATGGTCCGCCGACCCGCCGCGGACAGCCGTCGTTGGAACTCGTAGGCGAACAGCAGGTTGGCCAGCTTGGACTGCGCGTAGGCCAGCCACCGCTGGTAGCGGCGGCGCTCCCAGTTCAGGTCGTCGTCGCGGATCCTGCCGAGCATGTGCAGGCCGCTGGACACAGTGACGACGCGGTCGCGCACGCGGTTGATCAGTAGGCTGGTCAGCGCGAACGGCCCGAGGTGGTTGGTGCCGATGTGCCGCTCGAAACCGTCCGCCGTCGTGCCCTTCTGCACCCCCATGACCCCCGCGTTGTTGATCAGCACGTCGACATCGCCGTCGAGGCCGTCGGCGAATGCCCGCACCGACGACAAGTCGGCCAGGTCAAGCCTGCGTACCTCTGTGTTTCCGTCGATCGCGTCTGCCACCACCTGCGTTTTGGCCGGGTCGCGGCACGCCATGACCACCTTTGCGCCAGCTTCGGCAAGCACGCGGGTCGCTTCCGCACCGAGTCCGCTGTTCGCACCGGTGACGATCACCGTGCGCCCGTGCTGGTCGGGAACGTTCGCCGCCGTCCATCTGGTCATGGCGGGTCTCCTTCCGTTGGGCGCGCTTGGCCGTAGTCAGCGATACGGCTTCGCAGTCTGCTCCACAATCTCCTTACCGCATATCTGGGCATGGCTCGTCGGCATGGGCCGTGAAAGATGATGAAGTCGTCGAAAACGTGCACACCGGGCCGGTCTGCGACCACCTTGGCGGCGTCTCGAATCGCTGTCAGCTGCGCCACAGTCATCTGCAGCGGCGGTTCGGCCGGCTGGTAGGTGGCGCCGATCGGGTAGTCGCGCCTGGGGCGGCGGCTCATCTCAATGTGGCACCCCATAATGTGAGTGACCGGTCGGCTCTGGGTGAACGCGACCATTCTGTCCAGGCTTTCCTGGAATGCCGCGACGTCGTTCACGTAAAGCCGACCTGGATACACGGTATCGCCGGTGACCAGGAAACCGGTCCACGGGTCATAAACCGCGATGGATGCTTTGTGATGGCCTGGGCAGCCGGTGACTTCCAGCACCCGGCCGCCCAGGTCGAGTCGCACGATGTCGACCGGCCAGTCGGTGACTCCGAAGAACGACCGGACGGAGGCGAGGTCCGCGGGCACCACGGTGGTGCTTGGGCGGCCGTCGAACTGGGCATCGCCGGCGACGTGGTCGGAATGTCCGTGCGTGTGCGCGACGATCAGCTCGTACGCGGCTCGGGGGTGCTCGGCCAGCCAGCCCTGAAGCAGGGTATCCACGGTGTCACGCAGGGGAAACCGTCCTGGGTCCTCGGTCGCACCCGTGTCGAGGAGCAACGCCCGGTCGTTGCCGCAGAACAAGTAGAGGAACGGCGCCTCATAGTGCACCGCCTTGTTCTGCCGGAGCACGAAGGTGTGCTCGTCGTACGCGTGCACCTGGATGGGCGGGTCGGTGTTGTGCCGCACCGACCGGGAACCGTGGTTCCACCGCGCGGCCAGGTCGCCGGTGATGGGCGCATCCGCCGTGAAATCAATCGCAGCGTCGCGCATTGCCTCACCCCGGCTCACCCTGGCCAAACCTTCACGACGATCGGTCAAGCTACCAGGATCAGGCCGCTTGCCATCGGTGGCAAGATACGCGAGTATCGTAGATGTACGTTGTACGCCTACGAGGAGCGCCCATGGACCACGTCCCCGCAAGACAGCTCGTCGCGATCAGTGGGGCCCGCGTGCGGGTGCCGGATCCCGACCGGCTGACCCACCTGCAGTTCCGGCGCTTCGCCGGCTGTCCGGTGTGCAACCTCCACCTGCGGTCGTTCGTGGCGCGGCACAAGGAGATCGACGCGACCGGGGTGCGGGAGGTGGTGGTGTTCCACTCGCGCGCGGCCGAGCTTCGCGCGCACACCGCGGACCTGCCGTTCGACGTGGTCGCCGACCCGGAGAAGGCGCTCTACCGCGAGTTCGGCGTCGAGTCGGCGCCGAGGGCGCTCCTGCACCCGAAGGCGTGGCCCGCGATCGTGCTGGCGATCGCGAGGGCGCTGCCGGACGTGCTGCGCAAGCGCCGGCCCGCGCCCCCGGCCAAACCGGAGGGCGGCCGGTTCGGGCTGCCGGCGGACTTCCTCATCGCGCCGGACGGCGCGGTACTCGCGAGCCACTTCGGCCGGCACGTGTACGACCAGTGGTCGGTCGACGAGCTGCTGTGCCTCGACGCGGTGCGGGGAGCGCGGCGATGATGACCGTCGAGGTGTTCACCCGACCCGGCACACTGACCGGCGCGCAACGCCGGGACCTGGGCGAACGCATGCTCGCCGAGCTGCTCGCCGAGGAGAGCGCGCCGGAGTCGGTGCTGGACGGTGTGCGCGGCCTGACCCACGTGCTGGTGCACGAGCCGAGCACATGGGTCACCCGGGGCGACGGGCCGAGGTACCTCGTCCGGGTGACCGTGCCCGGTTCGTGGCACACCAAGGAGTTCGGCGCGCACCTGATCCCGAAGATCACCGCGCTGGTCGCCGCCACCGAGGACGACCCGACGCGGCTGTACCGCGAACCGCACTGCCAGGTGCAGATCGTCGGGCTGAAGGAGCACGGTGTCGGCACGCTGGGCCGGCCGCAGTCGGCGACCGACCTCACCCGGCTGATGACCGACGGCTACCGCACGTCCGCGGAGAAGCCGACGGCCGCGCCGGGCACCGCGATCGACCCGGTGTGCGGCATGGCAGTCGACCTCGCAACGGCGACGATCACCCTGGACCACGACGGGACGCGCCACGTGTTCTGCGCGCCCGTATGCCGCAAGGTGTTCGCCGAGGAGCTGGCCGGCTAGGCCTTGCCGTTGCCACCGCCGTTGCTGTCACCGTCACTGTCACTGTCCGAAGTGGACTCCGCGTCGCCGCGGTTGCCGAACTTGCTCCACAGGTTGCCGGCGGCGCCGGAGACGGCCTCGCCGACGTCGCTCAGCACCTTGGCCAGCGGGTCGGTGGAGGAGGACCACGACTCCTTGTAGGACCGCCCGGCCGACTTGATGTCGTCCATCATCGACGACGAGGGCTGGTCGTCGGCGCGGCGCAGGTAGTCGCCCGCGAGGATCGCGCGGTACTCCTCCGACGCGGCCCACCGCTGCAGCTGCGCGGCACGCACGACGGCGAACGGGTGGCTCATCCCCTCGACGGTCATCAGCTTCAGGATGCTGTCGCGGATGTCGTCGACCTCTTCGTACTCCTTGGCCTGCTGCATGAACTCCGGGATGTCGATGTCGGACATCGACGTGCCGCCGGCCATGAACACGTGCTGGCGCAGCGCGGCGGCCGGATCCTGGCTGCACAGCAGCCCGGCGCGGTCGGCGGTCAGCTCGGCCTTGCGGAACCACTCCATCAGCGCGGCGATGACCGCGCGCAGGCCGAGTGCGCCGATCGGCACCCACTGCACGGTGGCCTGCAGGCGCAGCAGCCGCATCAGCAGTGTGCGCAACACGTTGTGGCCGGAGAGGATGTGCCCGGTCTCGTGGCCGACGACCACGCGCAGGCTCTCCAGGTCGAGCGACTCGACCATGCCGGTGGTGATCACGATGAACGGCTTGTCGATGCCGATCGCGTAGCCGTTCGCGCGGGGGTCGCGCGCCACGTACAGCTCGGGCACCGTGTCGAGGTCGAGCGTCTCGGCGGCGTCGACCCGCAGCTGGTTGATCCTCGGGTACTGCTTCTCCCCCACCCGGATCGCCGACGCGACCGCGTACAGCCGCTCGGCCCGCTCGTTCCACATGCCGGCGACGGCCTTCAGCACCGACGCCACCCCCGGCACGGCCCGCAGCGTCGCCATGGCGCCGCGGTCGGCGGGGTGCTCGTAGGCCCTCGGGCTGATTCCCCGGAAACGCACGCGTGTGCTGGCGCTCCGCTCTATCTCATCCCCGTTGATGTTCTCGGTCACCGCTAAACCACTCTCCCTCGGTCCGTGCGGCCCAGCCTAAGCCCGCCGCGTGAGCAGCGGGTCAGATCCAGCGGGACTAGGGTGGAGCGCGCCCCCGAAGCGATCATCCCTGGGAGACGACGATGAGCCTCGAGCGTCCCACCGCGCCCGACCCGTACTCACTGCTGCCGGCCACCGGCTCGTTCACGGTGACCTCTACCGACGTGCGCGACGGCGAGCAGCTGCCGCGCAGCGCCGTGCACGACAGCGCCGGCGGCGAGAACACCTCGCCGCAGCTGTCCTGGAGCGGCGCGCCGGAAGGCACGCGGAGCTACGTGGTGACGTGCTTCGACCCCGACGCGCCGGTGCCCGGCGGTTTCTGGCACTGGATCGCGGTGAACCTCCCCAGCTCCACCACCGAGCTGGCGGCGGGCGCAGGCGACGGGGATGACAGCCTGCCCGGCGACGCGTTCCACGTCCGGAACGACATGTCGGCGCGGGCGTACGCCGGGGCCGCGCCGCCGCAGGGCGACGTGCCGCACCGCTACTACTTCGTGGTGCACGCGGTCGACGTCGAGGCGCTGGCCGTCGACGAGAACGCGTCCGCGGCCGTCGTGAGCTTCAACCTGGCGTTCCACACGCTGGCCAGGGCGGTCATCACACCCACCTACCAGCACTGACCCTGTTGAATGGGGTCGTGACGAACTTCGACCTGATCATCATCGGCACCGGCTCCGGCAACTCCGTGCTCGACAAGCGGTTCGCCGGCTGGCGGGTGGCGATCGTCGAGCGCGGCGTCTTCGGCGGCACCTGCCTGAACGTGGGCTGCATCCCGACGAAGATGTTCGTCCACCCCGCGGACCTGGCGTCGTCGCCGCGCGCGGCGAGCCGGCTCGGGGTGGACCTGTCGCTCGACGGCGTGCGCTGGCCGGAGATCCGGGACCGCATCTTCGGCCGGATCGACCCGATCGCCGAGGGCGGCCGGACCTACCGCCGCGAGCACCCGGACAACGCGAACGTCACCGTCTACGAGGGCACCGCGCGGTTCACCGGCGAGCGGCGGCTGGAGGTCAACGGCGAGACGCTCACCGCGGACCGGGTCGTGCTCGCGTCGGGTGGGCGGCCGCTGGTGCCGGACGTGGCGGGCCTCGAGGAGGTCGGCTACCACACGAGCGACACGGTCATGCGGCTCGCGGAGCTGCCGCGCCGGATGACGATCATCGGCAGCGGGTTCGTCGCGGCGGAGTTCGCGCACGTGTTCTCGTCGTTCGGCGTCGCCGTCACGGTGCTCGCGCGGTCCGGCGCGCTGCTGCGGCACGAGGACAGCGACCTCAGCGCGCGGTTCACGTCGCTCGCGGCCGACAGGTGGGACGTGCGGCTGGACCGCAAGACGCTGCGGGCGGCCCGGTCGGCGGCCGGGGTCCGGCTGGATCTGGAGGGCCCGGACGGCGCCGACTCGGTCGACACGGACCTGATCCTCGTCGCGATCGGCCGGCGGCCGAACTCGGACCTGCTGAACCTGCCGAGCGCGGGCGTCGACGTGGCGCCGACCGGGCACGTGGTCGTGAACTCCCACCAGCGCACCACGGCCGACGGCGTGTGGGCACTCGGCGACATCTGCTCGCCGTGGGAGCTCAAGCACGTGGCGAACCACGAGGCGCGGATCGTGCAGCACAACCTGCTCAACCCCGACGCGCCGATCGAGGCGGACCACCGGTTCGTGCCGCACGCGGTGTTCACCTCGCCGCAGGTCGCGTCGGTGGGGCTGACGGAGGAGCAGGCCCGCGCCGACGGCGTCCGTTATGTGACCGCCACGCAGGACTACGCCGGCATCGCGTACGGCTGGGCGATGGAGGACACCACCGGGTTCGCGAAGCTGCTGGCCGATCCCGGGACGGGGCAGCTGATCGGCGCGCACATCATCGGCCCGCAGGCCTCGACGCTGATCCAGCCGCTCATCCAGGCCATGAGCTTCGGGCTCGACGCGCGTGCCATGGCGCGGGGCCAGTACTGGATCCACCCGGCGATGCCGGAGCTGATCGAGAACGCGCTGCTGAACCTGCCGCTGGACTGACGCCCCCGCCGGGTCGGCAGGGGGCGTCCGCGCGCGGGGTCAGTCCTTGGCGGCGCGCCGCCGGCGGGCGATGAACATCGCGGAGCCGCCGCCGGCCAGCAGCACCAGGCCGGCCAGAGAGATCGGCAGGATGCCGCCGGCGCCGGTCTGGGCGAGGTCGTCGCCGTTGGCGGTCTTGCGGATGCCGTGCGCGCCGGACGACGTGGTCGACGTGTGCGGCTCGGTGGTGCTCGGGTGCGGCTTCGTCGTGCTCGTCACCGGGGGCTTGGTCGTGGTGGTGCTCGTCGGCGGGGTCGTCGGCGGCGTGGTCGGGCCGGCGCCCATGCCGGTGCACTTCGCCTGCGACAGCACGATGTCCGCGCTCGTGATGCCCCGCACCGGCCCGCCGATCGTGACGTGCACGGCGTTCACGGTGAGCGTGTCGCCGCTGCGGACCTGCTCGTCGAGCCGCACGGTCGCGACGCCGAGCACGTCGATGTCGCCGGGCACCGACACGTCGATCTTCTGGCCGAGCACCACGAGGTCGGCGATGCTCGACGTGCCGGCGACGCTCCTGCCGGTGGCCGTGCACTCGGCGCTGATGAGCTTCGCGCTGAGGATGTCGTTCACCACGACGTCGGCGATGCTGGCCGCGCTGGTCAGCGTGCGCCCCTTGAGGCCGGCGGACGCGTTGAGGGCGTTCGCTGTGACCAGGCCGGCGAGGTTCGGGCCGACCTTCACCAGGGAGTCGCTGCCGCCGCGCGGGTAGGCGGCGGTCGGACGGGGGTCGATGGTGGCCAGCGGCCTGTCGAGCAGCGTGGTCGCCACGGAAAGCGCGTAGGCGGAACCCGTTGGACCCTTGTCAGCGGCTTCAGCGGCGGCGGCTGGCGCGGCGAGTACCGCCGTGAGCGCGGCGACGGCGGTAAGACCACATCCGGTCGCGAGCATGCGGGAACGACGCAACGTCAACTCCAAGTTTCGTATACGGCGAATGATGGTTCCCCGACGGAAGACCCTCAGAATTGTGATTACCGTCGGTGAAGTCAATTCACGGACAGGAGTGAGCGACACATCGAAAGTGTCACCCACAATTCCCGATCGCCGTTATCGATTCGTGACCTTGCCTGAACATCCTGCGACGATGGGCAAAACCGCTTTCCGCTGCCACGGGCCGGACTGGGCCAACCGAGGGTCCTACTCACTCGATCGAGGGACGCCCATGATCACAGACTCATCACGCTGCCGTGACGCGGATCACAAATTTGCCACAAGAATGGTAATGGCGACCAACCCCGCGCAATGCGCGCGAAATACGTTCTGGTAGTGCGCACGCCGGCCCACGCCATGAAGGACCCCTTCATGTCACTCAACGACATGAAGGGGTCCTTCATGGCATTGGGTGTCCCGTCAGAGCCCCAGGTACGCCTGCCGGATGAGCGGCGACTCCTCCAGGTCCGCCGCCGTCCCGCTGAGCACCAGCGAACCCGTCTGCAGCACGTACAACCGATCGGACAGCCGCAGCGCCGCGCGCAGGTTCTGCTCCACCAGCAACACCGTCACGCCATCGGCGCGCACCTGCTCGATCGCGTCGAAGATCAGGTTGGCGGTGCGTGGGGCGATGCCAAGCGACGGCTCGTCGAGCACGAGCAGCCGAGGCCGGCTCATCAGTGCCCGCCCCAGCGCCAGCATCTGCTGCTCGCCGCCCGACAGCATCCCGGCCTTCTGGTTCAACCGCTGACCCAGCACGGGAAAGAGGGCGAACACCTGCTCGAGCGTCGCGGTGCGCACCGACTCGTCGCGCTGCAGGTACGCGCCGAGGACGAGGTTCGCCCGCACCGTCTGGTGCGCGAACAGCCGCCGCCCCTCCGGCACGAGCGCGAGGCCGAGCCGGGCGATGCCGTGCGCCGGCATCCGCGTGATGTCCTTGCCACGGAACAGAACCGTGCCGCCGATGGGTCGGTGCAGACCGGCGATCGCCGCGAGCACGCTGGACTTGCCGGCGCCGTTGGAGCCGACCAGCGACACCAGCTCGCCCTCGGACAACGAGAGGGAGACCCCGTTCACCGCGGGCGCGCCCTGGTAGGAGACCCGCAGGTCCGTCACGGTCAGCATCACGCCCCCAGGTACGCGTCGAGCACGGCCTGGTCGGTCACGGCGTCGGCCGGCGAGCCCTGGAAGATCAGCTTGCCGAAGTCGAGCACCACCAGGTGCGGGCACAGGCTCATGACCACCTGCATCACGTGCTCGACGAGCACGATCGTGATGCCGCGCGCGTGCACCTGCTCGATCAGCGCGATCGCGGCGACCGTCTCGGTCGGCGTGAGGCCGGACAGCACCTCGTCGAGCAGCAGGAGCTTCGGCGACGTGGCCAGCGCACGCGCCAGCTCCAGCCGCTTCTTCGTCGCGCCGGTGAGCGTCGCGGCCGGCCGGTGCGCCATCGGGCCGAGGCCGGTCTCCGCGCAGATCTCCGACGCGAACGCGCGCGCCGCCGCCTTGGTCCGGTGGCGCAGGTGCGCGGCCGTGGTCAGGTTCTCCAGCACGGTCATCGAGCCGAACACCCGCATCAGCTGGAACGTCCGGCCGACCCCGGCCGCCGCCGCCTGGTGCGGCTGCCACCCGGTGACATCCTTGCCCTCGAAGCGGATCCGGCCCTCGGTCGGGCGCTGCGTGCCGGCGATCATCGAGAACAGCGTGCTCTTGCCGGCGCCGTTCGGACCGATCAGGCCGGTGATCGTGCCCTCCTCGACGTCGAACGTCACCGAGTCGACGGCCGCCAACCCGCCGAACCGCTTCGTCACGCCCGCAACAGATAGAAGACTCACGACTCCCCCTCGCAGGCTCCGGGGAGCCGCTCGCGGTCGCCCTGTGACACGGGTTCGCTCGCAAGCTCGCTCACGACCGCCTCGCGAACCGGCGGTAGCCGCGCTTGATCAGGTTCACCAGACCGCGCGGGTCCACCACCGCCACCAGGATGATCAACGCGCCGAACAGCATCAGGTCGATCGTGCGGCCGGTCGTCGACAGGTACGTTCGCGTGTACTCCTGCAGCGCGATCACCAGCCACGCGCCGAGCAGCGGCCCCCACATCGACCCGGCGCCGCCGACCACCGCGATCAGCGCGATCGCCGTCGACAGCGACAGGTCCGAGCTGGAGCTGGGATCCACGAACAGCACCACCATCACGTGGTAGCTGCCGGCGATCGACGTCAGCCCGGCGGACATGGCCACCGCGTACAGCTTGTACCGCCGCACCGGCACGCCGACCGCGGCCGCCGCGAGGTCGTCGTCGCGGATCGCCTCAAGGTAGCTGCCGATCTTCCCGCGCAGGAACAGCCACGCGGCCACGGTGGCGACCGCGAACAGGCCGAGCGCGGTGTAGTAGTACTCGGTCTTGTCCCGCAGCGAGAACGTGATGTTCCAGAAACCGTTGTCCAACAAGGGAACCGACAGGCCATCGGTGGCGCCGAGCGCCGGGATGTTCGGCAGGATCGACATCACCATCATGCCGATCGCGAGCGTGGCGATCGAGAAGTAGTGGCCGCGCAACCGAAACGTCGGCAGTCCGATGAGGACACCCAGCCCGGCGGCCAGCAACGCGATCGGCAGCATCGTCAGCCACGGCGACCAGCCGTCGGACACCAGCAGCGTCGTGCCGTACATCCCGGTGCCGAAGAACACCGCGTGGCCGAAGGAGATCTGCCCCGCGTAGCCGCCGAGGATGTTCCAGCCGGTCGACGCGATCGCCATGGTGAGCGCCAGCACGCCGATCGTCTGAAGGAACGACGTCTTCACCACGAGCGGGTACGCGATCAGCAGCGCGGCGACCGCGGCCATCCCCGCGTACCGGTGCCACGGCACCCGCTTGGCCGGCACCGCGACCACGTCGACGGCGGTCACCGGCTCCCCCGCAGACCCTGCGGGCGCACGATCAGCACCAGCAGGTAGATGCCGAGCGCCGCGGTCAGCGTGTACCCGGAGAAGTACAGACCGACCACCCCCTGGACCATGCCGAGCAGCAGCCCGGCGAGCGCGGCGCCGAGGACGCTGCCGAACCCGCCGAGCGCCACCGCGATGAACGACATGATGCCGAACGCGGCGCCTGCGAGCGGGTCGATGCCGAAACTGTTGATCAGCAGGGCGCCCGCCACGCCGGTGGAGACCCCGGCGAGCGCCCACGCCAGTCCGTACATCCGGTTGGCGTTGATGCCCATGAGCGAGGCGCCCGCCGCGTCCTCGCCGACCGCCTGCAGCGCCCGCCCGGTCTCCGTGCGGTGCACGAACCAGGCGAGCGCGACGGTCGCGAGGAGCGCGCCGGCGGCCGACACGAGCTGCGGGCCGGTGACCGCGACCCCGCCGACGACCACCCTGATCCGGCTGACGAGCGGGTCGTCGATCCGGCGCGGCGTCGCCGTGAACGCGAACTGGACGACCCCGCGCAGGAACGTCAGCAGCCCGAACGTCACCACCATCTGCGCGAGCTGCGACGACCCGAGCACCGGCCGGATGATCCCCGCGTACACGAGAACCGCGACGAGTGCGAGTGTCACGGCCGCGATGGGGATGGCGACCAGCGGGTCGAGCCCGGCGAGCGACCAGCAGACGAACCCGACGTACATCGCCACCATGATCAGGTCGCCGTGGGCGAAGTTGATCATATTGGTGACGCCGAAGACGAGCGTGAGACCAACGGCGGCAAGTGCGAACACCGCACCGATGAACGCGCCGTTGGTCAGCGCCTGCAGAAAATCGATCACCAGGTCAGCGCGCGTCGCTCGCCGGCCAGACGATCTCCTGCGCGGCCACGTCCTTCGGGTACACGACCTTCCACGCGCCGTCGAGCCGCTGCTCGACGACCGCGCGGGCGCCGGTGTTCTGGTGCTGGTCGTCGAACTTGATGCCGTCCCACGGCATGATCGTGTCGCGGCCGGGGATGTCCAGCGCGGTCAGCGCGGCGCGGATCTGGTCCGGGTCGACCGACCGCGCGTTGTTGATCGCCTGCGCCAGCGCCATGATCGTGGTGAACACGCGCGCCGAGTTCTCGGTCAGCGGGGCGTCGTAACGCTTCTTGTACTCGTCCGACACGGCCTTCGCGGCCGGGTTGCGGTTGCCGAGGTCCTCCGACCAAGCCACGCGGCGCGACATGCCCTCGAGGCCGTCGCCAGCCGACTTGATGAAGCCCGCGTCGATGAAGCCCGCACCGAACGCCATCACGGCGGGCGGCACGTAGTCGAGCTGCTGGGTGGCGTTGATGAACAGCGTCGCGGTCGGCGGGTAGGCGACCACGAACAGCGCGTCCGGCTCGGCCGCGCGAACCTGCTGCAGCTGCGAGGTCAGGTCGGTCGCGGCCGGGTCGAACGGCACGTCCGCGACGATCGTCTTGTTGTTGGAGTCGGCGAGGCTCTTGGCCACCTTCGACGCGTCCGTGCCGAACGTGTTGTTCATGTACAGCACGGCGATCTTGTCCGCGGGGAGGTTCTTTTTCTTCTGCTCGTCGAGCAGGCCGAAGAACGACTGCGCGTAGGTGACGTCGGTGGGACCGGTGCGGAAGAACCACTTCAGTCCCTGCTGGGTCAGCGCGGGCGAGGACGAGATGCTCGTGACGAACGGCACCGCGAGGCGTTCTGCCTGCTGCGCGGCGGTCTTCGTGACACCGGACTCGAGCGCGCCGGCGAGCACGTGCACGTTCTCGTCGTTGACGAGGTGGTTCACCGCGCTCGCGCCGTTCTCCGGCTTCCCCTGGGTGTCCGCCGGGACGATCTTGAACTTGGCGTGGTTGAGGTTGGGCAGCCCCTTGTCGTTGGCGAGCGGCAGCTTCAACCCGGGCAGACCCTTGTTGAGGATGTCCGCCGCGAGCTGCGCGCCCTGGAGTGCGTCCTTGCCGAGCGGCGCGTTCGGGCCGGACAGCGGGAGCGGCGTGCCGATCCTGATCTCGGTGACGTCCGAGTCGGGGCCCGACGCGTCGGGCGACGAGCACCCGGACACCGCCAGCATCGCGGACACCGCGACGACGGCGAGCGTCCGGCCTTTTCTTCTGGTGGCCGACACACGCTTGAACACAGTCAACTCCTTGACGGAAAACGATTGTGGGTAAGTCACTGATCGGTCGGGGTGGTCCGCTGGCGGCGCTGCTGGCGGCGCATGGCCATCGCGTCCTGCAGGGTCAGCGCCTTGCCGGGCACGAGCGGGCCGATCTCCGCGGTGCCGCCGGCGTCCGGGTAGCCGCTCGACAGGTGCGGCGGCACCGGGCGCTGCGGCACGGGCACCGGCGGCCGCGGTGCGGGCGGCGGGGGCGGCGCGGCCGGGCGGCTTTCCGTCCAGTTAGGATTCTGGGTCGGCGACCGGTACTGGTCGACCCGCGTGACGGGTGCCGTCGCCGGCATCCGCTGCCAGTCGCCGGCCGGCTGCTCGCCGAGCAGCACGTTCTGCGGCAGCACGACCGTCGCGGTCACGCCACCGCCGTCGGTGTGGCCCAACCGCACCGAGATCCGGTGCCGGGCGGCGAGCCGGCCGACCACGATCAGCCCCATGCTGCGCACCATCGAGCCGTCGATCGCCTCCGGCGAGGTGATGCGCTGGTTCAGCTCCTGGATCCGTTCCCGCGACAGTCCGACGCCGTGGTCGCGGACCAGCACGACGACCGCGCCGGGATGCGTCGGCGTGCGCATGAACGCCACCGTGACCTGGGTCGACGGCGGGGAGAACGTGGTCGCGTTGTCGAGCAGCTCGGACAGCAGGTGCACGACGTCCGGCACGGCGTGCCCGACCACGACGACGCTCTCGCCCGCGACCCGCCGCACCACCCTGGTGTAGTGCTCCACCTCGGACAGCGCCGCGCCGACCACGTCGTCGAGCGACCGGGGCCCGGTCCGCTTGGTGATCGTCTGCGCGCCCGCGATGACCATGAGGCTGTCGTCCGTGCGGCGCATGCGGGTCGCCAGGTGGTCGATGACGAACAGCTTCTGCAGCCGCTCGGTGTCGAGCTCGTCCTGCTCCCACTCGTCGAGCGCACGCAGAATGCGTTCCGCGCAGACCTGGTTGCGGCGCGCCAGGTTGATGAAACCGGAGTTCATGGAGCCGCGCAGCTCGGCCTGCTCGCGCACGAGCCGCGCGCACGCCGCGGCGATCGCGTCGAACGCGCGGGCCACCTCCCCGATCTCGTCGTCGGCGTCCACGTCGACGCGGGCGACGTGGATCTCGGCGATCGCCTCGACGTTGGTGAGCCGCAGCCGCTGGGTGATCTCCGGCAGCCAGTCCTCCGCGACGTGCAACGCGGAGGCCCGCAGCCGGTGCAGCGAGCGCGACATCGACCTGGCGACCGCGGTGGACACGACGACCGCGAGCAGCACCACGAGCGCGAGCGTGCCGACGGCCACCCACGCCGACCAGAGCGCGTCGTCGTGGAAGGCGTCCACGTCGGCGATGACACCGTCGACCAGGTCGGTCTGCGCGGTGCGCAGCAGGTTCAGCTTCTCGGTGGCGGCGGTGAACGACGCCGCCTGGTCGATCGTCAGCTGATCGGCGGTCGCCTGTTCGACGGCCGTGGTCTGGTCGGTCTGCACCTGCGAGACCGCGATCCCCTGCACGGCGTTGGCGTAGAGGGTGCGCTGCTGGTCGGAACTGTCCACCTGGAACGCGTCGAACGCCGCGCGCTGCCGCGCGAGGATGCCGGTGAAGTCCTGCAGCTTGCCGATGGTGAACGCGCCGGTGGTGACGATCGCGCCGAGCTCGGCGCGGGCCTGGCTGGCGTGCTCCTTGACGAGGAAGATGTCGCCGAGCACGCGCAGGTCGCCGGCCATCTGCGAGTTCGTGCCGGCCGGGTCGAAGATCACCAGCACGAACAGCTTCGCGATCGTGTCGGTGTAGGTGGCGCGGATGGCGCCCTCGGTGAGGCTGGCCGACGTGACCGCGTTGCGCACGAAGTCCAAGCCCCGCAAGGCGTCGTCCGCGCGGCGGACGTCGTCGGCGAGCGGACCGGACGCTGCGACGTCGATGCCGCCGACGGCGTCGCGGTAGTCGGTGACCGCGGCATCGACGTCGGATCTCGCGGCGTTGACCTCGTCGCCGCCGAGCTTGCGGCCGGACGCGACGAAGACGGCGGTGACGTCGCGCTCCTGCTGCAGCGCGTCGACGAGCCCGTTGACCTGGTGGTTGACGCGCACCAGGTCGGCCGCCTCGCCGTAGTCGGCCACCGAGGACCACGAGCTGAACGCGCTGCTGACGGCGAGCACGACGGCGACGAGCGTCGGCCCGACGACGACCACGACGAGCTTCCAATGCACCCGCCAATGGCGTAAGCCGGAGAGCGTCGAGAACGCACGCCTCACGAACCCGAGCTTCGTTTTCGCCGGCGGTAGCGCAGCGTGACTGGATCGCGACACTCGGCGGACTATATCGAGGTAGCCCGTTCGGGGGAACCAGTTCGGTGATGAATCTTCCGATTGTGACCGGTTCAGGACCGGCAGCAGACGAAAGTAGGGCGCCGAAGGTCGTGATTGCCCGCTTATCTGCCCATGTAGAGGGACATCCGCAGCGTTGGCAGTCCGGGTGTCGGTCCACGCTCGATCAGCTCCGTCAACGCGGCCGTGTCCAAGTGGTCGGCGACCATTTGGCCGAGCAGGTCAAGTTGACCCGATCGGGCGTCGGCGACGCACACATCCGGTGCCGGTGTGAAGCCGGTGCGGCCGGCCCGGTCGGCGGCCCACCGCAGGAACGCCCGCCGGAACCCGTCGTTGTCGAGCAGCCCGTGCCAGTGCGTGCCGGCCACCGAACCGGTGAGCGCGCCCTCGTCGGACCCGTCCGGCAGCGACACCAGCCCCGGCACCGCGCGCCGCGTCACCCGGCCGTGGTGGATCTCGTACCCGGAAACCCGCTCGCCGAACGCCGTCCCGACCGGGCGCGCGAGGGTCTTGTCCGCCGCGAACTCGACGTCCAGGTCCAGCAGCCCGAGCCCGGCGACCTCGCCGCGACCCGACTCGACGTGGTCGACCAGCCGCCTGCCCAGCATCTGGAACCCGCCGCAGATACCGAGGACCGGCTTGTCGAGCGCGGTCAGCGCGGCCGCCAACCCGCGCTCCCGCAACCAACTCAGATCGTCCACTGTGGACTTGGAGCCGGGCAGCACGACGAGGTCCGCGTCCGCGAGGCGGGACGGCTCGGTCACGAACCGCACCGCGACACCCGGCTCGCACGCGAGCGCCTCGACGTCGGTCGCGTTGGAGATCCTCGGCAGGCGCACCACCGCGACCCGCAGCCACTGCTCCCCCACCGGCGGCGCCGGCCGGCCGATCACGCCGTCGGCGGTGTAGGACAACGAGTCCTCCGCGTCGAGCCACAGCTCCTCCCGCCACGGCAGCACCCCGAGGACCGGCCGGCCGGTGCGCGCCGTGAGCCAGTCGAGGCCCGGCTCGAGCAGCGACCGGTCGCCGCGGAACTTGTTGACCACGAACGCGGAGAGCAGCGCCTGGTCGGCCGGGTCGAGCACGGCGAGCGTGCCGAACAGGTGCGCGAGGACCCCGCCGCGGTCGATGTCGCCGACGACGAGCACCGGCAGGCCCGCCGCCCGCGCGAGCCCCAGGTTCGCGAGGTCGCCGGCCCGCAGGTTGACCTCCGCGGGCGATCCGGCGCCCTCGCACACGACGACGTCGAACTCGGCCCGCAGTCCGTCCAATGTGGACAGTACGATGTCCTGGTAGGACCGTTCGCGGTAGGACGACAGCGTGCCGACCGGTTTGCCGAGCAGCACCACCTGCGAGCTGTGGTCCGAGCCGGGCTTGAGCAGCACCGGGTTGAACCGCACGCTCGGCTCGAGCCCGCACGCGAGCGCCTGCATCGCCTGCGCCCTGCCGATCTCGCCGCCCTCGACGGTCACCGCCGAGTTGTTCGACATGTTCTGCGCCTTGAACGGCGCCACCCGCACCCCCTGGCGCGCCAGCCACCGGCAGATCCCGGCGGCCAGCACGCTCTTGCCCGCGTCCGACGACGTCCCGGCGACCAGCAGCGCTCCCCGCATCCGAGCCCCTTCCACTCCACCTGCCATCATCGCGGTCATGCCCGCCACCCCCGTCACCGCAGTCCTGGTGCACAGCCCGTTCCTCGGACCGGCAAGCCTGCGGCCGCTCGCCGACGCGCTGGCCGCGCTCGGACACCCGGCGGTGCTGCTTGACCTGCGGCCGTCGGTGGTGGCGCCGCCCGTGCACCAGGTGCTGCTCGGCGCGTTCGCCGACGCCATGAGCGAGGAGCTGCTCGACGGCCCGGTCGCGCTGATCGGGCACAGCGGCGCCGGCCCGCTGCTGCCGGCGTTCGCGGACGCGCTCGAGGAGGCGGTCACCGGGCTGGTGTACGTCGACGCGGCGCTGCCGACGCCGGGGCGCAGCTGGCGCGACACCGTGCCGGCCGAGCTGTACTCGCACCTGCGCTCGATGTCCCGTGAGGGCCAGCTCCCCCGCTGGCAGCGCTGGTTCTCGCCGAACCCGCTCGAGGAGCTGGTCGCCGACGAGGACCTGCGCGCGGAGATCGCCGACGAGGCGCCGGAGGTGCCGATCGCGTTCCTGAAGGAGGAACGCCCGGACGTCACGTGGGACGGACCGGCCGGGTACGTCCTGCTCTCCGAGGCGTACACCGGCGACGCGGACGCGGCCGAGGCGCTCGGGTGGCCGGTGCGCAGGCTCGCCACGCACCACCTGGCACCGGCAACAGACCCGGCGCCGGTAGCGCAGGCAATCCTCGAAGTGCTGTAAACCCCGCGAGTCCCCGTTTCAAACACCGCGAGTCCCCGTTTCGGGACCACCGAGTTGCGGGTTCGCGTCTATCGGTGATAGGCGCGAACCGACAACTCAGTGGTTCTGAAAGGGGGACTCGCGGGTTCTGAAACTGCGACTCGCGGTTTACGGGAGGGTCAGGATCTCCGCGCCGGTCTCGGTGACCACCAGTGTGTGTTCGAACTGCGCGGTCCAGCTCTTGTCCTTCGTGGTGACCGTCCACCCGTCGGACCAGATGTCGTAGTCGATGCCGCCCAGCGTGACCATCGGCTCGATCGTGAAGGTCATCCCCTTCTCGATCGCCGTGTCCACGTTCGGCTCCTCGTAGTGCAGGATCACGAGCCCGCTGTGGAACGACCGCGCGATGCCGTGCCCGGTGAAGTCGCGCACCACGCCGTAGCCGAACCGCTTGGCGTAGGACTCGATGACGCGCCCGATCACGTTCAGCGCCCGCCCCGGCCGCACCGCCTTGATCGCCCGCAGGGTCGCCTCGCGGGTGCGCTCGACGAGCAGCCGCACCTCCTCGTCGACCTCGCCCGCGAGGTACGTCGCGTTGGTGTCGCCGTGCACGCCGCCGATGTACGCGGTCACGTCGATGTTGACGATGTCCCCGTCCTCGACGCGGGTCGTGTCCGGGATGCCGTGGCAGATCACCTCATTGAGCGACGTGCAGCACGACTTCGGGAAGTTCCGGTAACCGAGCGTCGACGGGTACGCCTTGTGGTCGAGCAGGAACTCGTGCACGACCTTGTCGATGTCGTCGGTGAGCGCGCCCGGCTTGACCGCCTTGCCGCCCTCGGCGAGCGCCTGCGCGGCGATCCGGCCGGCCATCCGCATCGCCTCGATGGTCTCGTCGGTCTGCACCCACGGCTCGGTGTTGCGGGCCGGCGCCGGCTTGTCCACGTACTCGGGACGCACGATGGACGACGGGACCTGGCGGCGCGGCGACTGGACGCCGGGCCTCAGCGGAGCACGTACGGGCATGACCCCACCCTAGGACAGGCTCAGCCGAGGGCAGTCAGGAACCGGGTCGCGGCCGCGACCGCCTTGCTCGACACCCCCGCGTCGGTCAGCAGCACGGCGAACGCCAGGTCCCCGCGGTAGCCGACGAACCAGCCGTGCGAGTGCGTGCCGTCGCCGAACTGGGCGGTGCCGGTCTTGCCGCGCACGTCCGGGAACGCGGCGAGCGCCGGTGTGCTCTTGACCATCGCGAGCATCATCTCCCGCACGGCGACCAGCACCTGCGGCGAGGGCGGCTTCGGCTTCGTGTCGGCCGTGGTGCGCTCGGCGGGCAGGAGCGTCGGCGTCGGCATGGTGCCGGCGGCCACGGTCGACACGACGAGTGCCATGCCGAACGGGCTCGCGACGACCTTGCCCTGTCCGAACCCGTCCTCGGCCCGCTCGACGACCCCGGTCGCCGGCGGCACCGACCCGGTGACCGTGGTGGCGCCGGGCATCACGAAGTCGACGCCCAGGCCGAGCTGCTTCGCGGTCTCGGTCAGCTCGTTCGGCCCCATCGTGGACGCGAGCTCGGCGAAGGTGGTGTTGCACGAGAACGCGAACGCGCTCTGCAGCGTGATCACCCCCTTGTCGAACCGGCCGCTGTTGGGGATCTCCCGGCCGTCGATGGTGATCGCCGCCGGGCAGCCGACCTGCGTCGCCGCGGTGACCTTGCCGGCCGACAGCGCGGCGGTCGAGGTGACGATCTTGAACGTGGACCCCGGCGGGTACCGGCCGGTGAGCGCGACCGGGCCCTGCGGGTCGGCGAGAGCGTTCTGTGCGACGGCCAGCACCTCGCCGGTGGACGGCTGCATCGCGACGAGCATCGACGGCGTCGGCTCGGTCGCGAGCGCGGCCTGCGCGGCGTTCTGGACCGTCGCCGAGAGTGTGACGGTCGCGGCCTTCGCCGGCTCGGCGGCCTTCGCGTACAGCTCCTCGACCTCGGCGCCGGAGACGTCGGTGGTGATCACCCGCCAGCCCGCCTTGCCGGTCACCTCGGCCTCGACGACCTTGCGGATGCCGGGCAGCACGGTCGGCGCGAACGCCTTGTCGACGGGGAGCAGCCGGGGCGCGGACGTGAACCGCACGCCGGGCAGGTCGTAGATCACCGGCTTCACCAGCTCGTAGTCCTGCGAGCGCAGCGCCGCCACCTGGTAGGGCTTGCCGGCCCCGGCCTTGGCGGCGCCGTCCAGGATCGACTGCTGGGTGATCGTGTTGTCGAAGCCGGTCAGCGCGGTGGCGAGCGCGCCGGCGACAGCGTTGACGTCGCCCGCCTTCTCCTTCTCCAGCAGCACGGAGACCACCTGGTTGGGTTCGAGAAGCAGCTGCCCGTCGCGGTCGAGCACGGGCGCGAGCTCCGGCTGCTGCCCCTGCACCGCGATCGACTGGCCCTCGGCGAGCTTGGGGTGGATGACCGTCGGGGCCCAGTGGACCGTCCACGCGTCGTTCTCAGAACGCAGCTCGAGCTGGTTCCGGTAGCGCCACTCTCGGTTCTTGCCGAGGTCCCAGCTGATCGTGACCGACGCCGTCGCGGTGGTCGCGCCCTCCGCGAGGTCGACCTTGTCGACGGTGGCGCGCACCGACTTCGGCTCCAGCGCCGCACGCACCCGCGTCAGCACCGGCTTCGCCGAGTCGGCCGCGTCGGTCTCGTTCGCGGCGGCCGCGAGGTCGCCGCGGGCGAACGCGCGGAGGAACGCCGTCGCGACGTCGTTGGGTGCCGGATCGGAGCCGAACAGGCCGCAGCCGGCGAGGGGAACGAGGAGGGCGAGGAGGGCGAGGAGGGCAGCGAGGCGGGAGACGCGCACGTCGGCGAGTATGCCGGAAGATCAGAACAGGACGGTGGCGTACTGACCCACCCGAGTGAACCCGATCCGTTGGTAAGCCGACTGGGCGACCACGTTGTAGGCATTGACATACAGGCTCGCGGTCCGGCCGAGCCCGCGCACGAGCCGGTCGACGACCGCGGCCGTGCCGGCCGAGCCGAGCCCGTGCCCGCGCCGGTCCGGGTGCACCCACACGCCCTGGATCTGCCCGACCGCGTTCGACAGGGCGCCGATCTCGGCCTTGAACACCACCTCGCCGCCCTCGAACCGGGCGAACGCGCGGCCGGCGGCGATCAGCTCGGCCACCCGCGCGCGGTAGCTCGCGCCGCCGTCACCCGCCCGGGGGTCGACGCCGACCTCCTCGATGAACATGGCGATGGCGGCCGGCAGGTACCGGTCCAGCTCGTCCGGGCGGACCGGACGGACCAGCGGGTCCGGTGCGGTCGTAGGGACCTTGCCGATGGACATCAGCGGCTGGTCGTCGCGCACCTCGCGGGCCGGGCCCCAGTCGAGCTCCAGCTCCGCCCACAGCCCGAGCACCTGCTCGGCCGGCCCGACGACCGACGAGCACATCCGCCGCCTGCGCAGCGCCCGGTCGGCGAAGGCACGCAGCGCGGCCCGGTTTCCTTGCAGTGGAATGAGGTTCGAGCCGGCGAAGCACAGCGAGTCGAGGCGGCCGCCGCGCAACCCGCGGGGCTCGCAACCCCACAGTTCGCCGCCGAGGCGCCAGGGGTCCATGCCCAGGTTCTCGATCCGGGACGCCACCATGCAGGACGCGACGGGATCCGCCGTGAGCATCGCGCGCACGGCCAACCGGTCCCGTTCGTCGAGCAGCCGCGCTCCTGCAAGCCGCAACACAAGCTCAAGCGTGCCAGATGACGGGGCCATGGGACAGCCAGGACCCGCCGACCTGGACGGTTGAAAGAAATTTGCGTCCGACCTGTCGATCCTCCGTTACCCGGTTCGACGTCATGGCAGATGCCCCATCTCGAACGGAGCCCGCCATGCGGTTCATGATCCTGATCAAGTCCGACGCCGACACCGAGGCCGGCGTGCTGCCCGACGAGGCGACGCTCGACGCCATGGGCCGGCACAACGAGGAGCTGGTGCGCGCCGGGGTCCTGCTCGCGGCGGAGCGGCTGCTGCCGAGCTCGAAGGGCGTCCGCGTGCGCTTCTCCGGGACGTCGCCCGAGGTCGTCGCCGGGCCGTTCGCGGCGCCGGAGTCGCTGGTGGCGGGCTTCTGGCTGATCGAGGTCGACTCCAGGCAGGAGGCCGTCGAGTGGGTGCGGCGGGTGCCGAACCCGACCGGCACGACCTTCGAGATAGAGATCCGCCAGGTCGCGACGGCCGACGACTTCGGCGACCGGATGAGCCCGGCGCTGCGCGAGCAGGAGGAGTACCTGCGCGCGCAGGTGGCTGCCAACCGATGAGTTCCGCGCTCCGGGCCGGTCTATCTTCGCGAGATCGATCGCACCAGGAGGATGCATGGGCACACTCACGTACGGCATGAACATGTCGGTGGACGGCTACACCGCCGGCCCCGGCGACGACATCAGCTGGACCGCCCCGGACGAGGAGCTGCACCAGTACTGGAACGACCAGACGCGCTCGATCGCGGTGTCGCTGTACGGGCGCAAGCTCTACGAGCTGATGTCGGAGTACTGGCCGACCGCGGACCAGGAGCCCGGCGTCACGCCGGTCACCGCCGACTACGCGCGGGTGTGGCGGGACATGCCGAAAGTCGTGTTCTCGAAGACGCTCGAGTCGGTCGGCTGGAACTCACGGCTCGAGCGCGGCGACGTGGTGGCGGTCGCCGAGCAGCTCAAGGCATCGACGGACGGTGTGCTCGACGTCGCCGGCCCCACACTCGCCGCACCGCTGGTCAGGGCCGGCCTGATCGACGAGTTCCGGCTGGTGTTCTGCCCGGCCGTGGTCGGCGGTGGCACGCCGTTCTTCCCTCGGCTCCCCGAGCTGATCCCGCTGAGGCTGGTGGAGAACCGGACGTTCCCGGGCGGCGCGGTGCTCCTGCGTTACGAGACGGTCCGCCGATGAGAGTTCGAGGAGTAGCGCTCAGGAGACCGTGACGGTGGGGGTGCCCGCTTCGGCGGTCTCCCCCGCCTGCTCCGCGATGCGCATTGCCTCTTCGATCAGGGTCGCGACGATCTGGTGCTCCGGGACGGTCTTGATGACCTCGCCCTTCACGAAGATCTGGCCCTTGCCGTTGCCGGACGCGACCCCGAGGTCGGCCTCGCGGGCCTCGCCCGGGCCGTTCACGACGCAGCCCATCACGGCGACGCGCAGCGGGACCTCCATGCCCTCGAGGCCGGCGGTCACCTCGTCCGCGAGCTTGTACACGTCGACCTGCGCACGTCCGCACGACGGGCAGGACACGATCTCGAGCTTGCGCTCCTTGAGGTTGAGCGACTGCAGAATCTGGATACCGACCTTGACCTCTTCCACCGGCGGCGCCGACAACGACACCCGAATCGTGTCCCCGATGCCCTGGCGCAGCAACGCGCCGAACGCGACCGCCGACTTGATGGTCCCCTGGAAGGCGGGGCCGGCCTCGGTGACGCCGAGGTGCAGCGGGTAGTCGCACTGCTCGGCGAGCAGCTCGTAGGCCCGCACCATGACCACCGGGTCGTTGTGCTTCACCGAGATCTTGAGGTCGTGGAAGTCGTGTTCGGCGAACAGCGACGCCTCCCACAGCGCCGACTCGGCGAGGGCTTCCGGCGTTGCCTTGCCGTACTTCTCCATCAGCCGCTTGTCGAGCGAGCCCGCGTTGACGCCGATCCGGATCGGGGTGCCGTGGTCCTTCGCGGCCGCCGCGATCTCCTTGACCTGGTCGTCGAACTTGCGGATGTTGCCGGGGTTGACCCGCACCGCGGCGCACCCGGCCTCGATCGCGGCGAACACGTACTTCGGCTGGAAATGGATGTCCGCGATCACCGGGATCTGCGACTTCCGCGCGATCGCCGGCAACGCCTCAGCGTCATCAGCACTCGGACACGCCACCCGCACGATGTCACAACCCGCAGCGGTCAGCTCCGCGATCTGCTGCAACGTCGCGTTCACGTCGGCGGTCAACGTGGTGGTCATCGACTGCACGGAGACGGGGAACTCGCTGCCGACGCCGACCTTGCCGACCTTTCCTGGCGCTTCGCCACCGAGTTTTAGATGTAACTGCCTGGTCTTGCGCCGCTCCGAGAGGACCGGGGGCGGTGTCCCGGGCATGCCCAGCATGATGCCTTCGGTCATGAACTCAGCCTACTGACCTATTCGGATCGGATTGACGATGTCGGCTGTGACGGTCAACAACACGACGGCGCCGCCGATGAAGATGAACACCATCGTGACCGCCGACAACTTGGTGTAGTCGACCGGGCCGCCCGCGGGCTTGCCCCTGGCCTTGCGGATCCAGTCGCGGATCTTCTCGTAGAACAGGACCGCGATGTGCCCGCCGTCCAGCGGCAGCAGCGGCAGCAGGTTGAACACGCCGACGAAGAAGTTCAGCGTGGCCAGGAGCAACAGGAACAGCTCCCAGACGCCCTGCTCGACCGCGTCGCCGCCGATGATGCTCGCCCCGACCACGCTGACCGGGGTGTCCGGGTCGCGCTCCCCGCCACCGATGGCCTCGATGACCTTGGGGATCTTCTGCGGGAACGCCAGCAGGCCCTCCCACACGCGGACGAACATCTCGCCGGTGAACTCGACGGAGCCGCCGATCGCGGTGCCCGCGTTGTAGTGGTAGATCGGCGTGCTGGTGACGCCGATGGCGCCGACCTCGACGAGCTTGTTGTCGTCGGCGCCCGCCTTCGAGTCCGGCGCCACCCGCTGGACCGTCGGGATGTCGATGGTCAGCGTGCGCCGCGCGCCGTCGCGCAGCACCACGAACTCGTGCTCGCCACGCAGCTTCTGCACCCGGCTGACCACATCGGTCCAGGTCGGGGTGGCCTTGCCGTCGATGCTGACGATCTCGTCGCCCTCGCGCAGGCCCGCGTCGCGTGCCGGGGCCGGGTCGTCGGAGCCGCACTGCGCGTACTCGAACGTCTTCGGGTCCTGGGTGCGCGCCGCGCAGTCCGTGCCGCTGATCACCGGGGTGCCGGCCACGTTCGGCAGGCCCATGGTCGCGGCGAGCAGGTACAGGATGATGAAGCCGAGGATGAAGTGGGTGACCGAGCCGGCGACCATCACCACGAAGCGCTTCCACGTCGGGTAGCGCCACATCGCGCGCGGCGCCTCCTCCGGCGTGACCTCGTCGAGCGCGGTCATGCCGGCGATGTCGCAGAACCCGCCGGCCGGGATCGCCTTGAGGCCGTACTCGGTCTCACCGCGCCGGAACGACCAGATCTTCGGGCCGAAGCCGATGAAGTACCGGCGCACCTTCATCCCGAAGGCCTTGGCGGCCCACATATGACCAGCCTCGTGCAGTGCCACGGACGCGCAGATCCCCAGCGCGAACAGCACGACCCCCAGCAACCACGCGAGCACTGTTCTCTCAGTCCTTTCCTTGCCCGGCGGCGCCGGGCCCTTCTGCGAGCAGCTCCCGGGCGCGGGCACGGGCCCACTCCTCCGCCGCGAGCACCTCGTCGACGCTGCCCGGCTCACGGTGCCAGTCGTGCGCGTCGTCGAGGACGTCTTGGACAGTGTCCACAATCGCGGTGAAGGCCGTGTGTCCTTCTGTGAAGGCCGTGACGGCCTCCTCGTTCGCGGCGTTGTAGACCGCGGGCAGACAGCCGCCCGCTGTGCCGGCCGCGCGGGCGAGCCGCACGGCCGGGAACGTGTCGTCGTCGAGCGGTTCGAACGTCCACGCGGTCGGCTCGGCGAACGACGCGGGCCGCACGGCGCCGGGGACCCGGTCCGGCCAGCCGAGCGCCAGCGCGATCGGCAGGCGCATGTCCGGCGGGCTGGCCTGGGCCAGCGTCGAGCCGTCGGTGAACGTGACCATCGAGTGGATCATCGACTGCGGGTGCACGACCACGTCGATGCGGTCGTACGGGATCCCGAACAGCAGGTGCGCCTCGATCAGCTCGAGGCCCTTGTTGACCAGGGTGGCCGAGTTGATGGTGATGACCGGGCCCATGGCCCAGGTCGGGTGCGCCATCGCGTCGGCGACCCCGACGCCGGCCAGCTCCGCGCGGGTGCGGCCGCGGAACGGGCCGCCGGACGCCGTGAGCACCAGCCGCGCCACCTCGTGTGCCTGCCCGCCGCGCAGACACTGCGCGATGGCGGAGTGCTCGGAGTCGACGGGCACGATCTGGCCCGGCTTCGCGGCCCGGAGCACGAGCGGGCCGCCCGCGATGAGCGACTCCTTGTTGGCCAGCGCCAGCGTGGCGCCGGTCTCGAGCGCGTGCAGCGTCGGCGCGAGACCTCGCGAGCCGGTGATCGCGTTGAGCACGATGTCGGCCGGGGTCTCCGCCACGAGCGTGGTGACCGCGTCCGGTCCGGCGAGGATCCGGGGCATCGGGAACTCCCCCCGGTCGTAGCCCCGCTTCTGCGCCTCCGCGTAGATCGCGAGCTGGACGTCCTCCGCCGCGGTCGAGCGTGAGACGGCGATCGCTCGAACGCCGTGCGCGAGCGCCTGCGCCGCGAGGACGCCGGGACTCGCGCCGCCGGCGGCGACGCCGACGACGTCGAACCGGTCGGGGTTGGCCGCGACGACGTCCAGGGCCTGGACGCCGACCGAGCCCGTTGAGCCCAGCACGAGCACGGTGCGCTTTGTCCGTGAAGTCATTGCCGGTCATTGTTCCCGATCGGGGTGCGACCGCTACCGCACGGGTGGCGGGGCGTGTGGGAGCATGATCCGGCACAGACGGATGCAGGGAGGGAACGTGGCAGGCTCGCAGCTGCAGAAGCGGTCGAAGAACGCGGTCGACCCGCACGAGGAGCCGTCCGCGGAGTGGGGCTGGCACGGCCGCTTCCCCCGGGGGCGTGAGATCGGCGGCTGGATCACCGTGATCGGCGTGTTCGCCATGGCGTTCATCGGCAACCACGTCGCCGAGACCGAGCGCCTGTGGCTCATCGGCATCGGCGCGCTGCTTGTCGTCCTGCTCGTCGGTGACCGCGTCCGCCAGCGCACCTCCTGGCGTCGCTAGGCGCGCACCGCCGGCTCGTTCACACTCACACGCCGTCCCCGGCGTGAACTCACCGTGTCATCGCATGGCTACCGTGCGCGCCGCGCACCTGGTTGAATCAAACCCTGAAGTTGTCTAGACCACTTCAGCGAGGGAGATTCACATGCTACGACGCAGACTCCTGACCATCCCCTTACTCGCCGCCGCCATGGTGTTCGGCTCGCTCCCGGCGGGCGCCGCAGCGCCCGGCCGCGGTGTGCCGCTCGACGAGCTCCGCGTGGGCACCACCGAGATCGCGTCCGGTCTCACCGCGCCGACCACCGTCGTCGGGCTGCCCGACGGGCGGCTGCTGATCACCGAGAAGTCCGGCACGGTCCGCTCGTTCGACACCCGCACCGGACGCCTCGCCGCCGAGCCGGTGCTCGACATCTCCGACCGCATCAACGAGTCCGAGCACGAACGCGGCCTGCTCGGGCTCGCCGTGGCGCCGGACTTCGCCCGCAGCAAGACGGTGTACGTGGCGTACACGGCGCTTCCCGACGGCGCCGTGACGCTGTCGCGGATCACGCTCGGCAGCGGCGCGGAGGAGGTCCTGCTCACCCAGGAGCACGCCGAGTTCGGCAACCACAACGGCGGCCACCTGACCTTCGGGCCGGACGGCTACCTGTACCTCGGCATCGGCGACGGCGGCAGCGGCGGCGATCCCTTCGGCAGCGGCCAGAACCTGGACACGCTGCTCGGCAAGATCCTCCGGGTCGACGTCGGCCGCACGTGCGGCGCGCTCCCCTACTGCGTGCCGGCCGACAACCCGTTCGTCGGCGTCGCCGGGGCACGGGCGGAGATCTGGGCATGGGGTCTGCGCAACCCGTGGAAGTTCTCGTTCGACAAGGCCGACCGCTCGCTGTGGATCGCCGACGTCGGCCAGGGCCGGGCCGAGGAGGTCGACCACCTCGGCGCCCGCGCGGGCGGCGTCAACTTCGGCTGGTCCTGCATGGAGGGGCCCAACGTGTTCGACCAGACCCGGTGCGACCCGGCCGCCGAGTACACCGCGCCGGTGTTCGACTACCGCTCCGGCGTCGAGGGATGCGCGGTGATCGGCGGCTTCGTCTACCGCGGCCAGAAGTACGCGCAGTTGGCCGGGGGCACCTACGTGGCCGCCGACTTCTGCTCCGCGACCGCGTGGGGACTGCGGCAGAGCGCCGACGGCACCTACGAGAACGCCGTGCTCGGCACGTTCCCCGAGTCGGTCACCTCGTTCGGCGCGGACGCGCGGGGCGAGCTGTACGTGGTCGACGAGCCCGGCCGGCTGTACCGGGTCTCGTTCGCCCGCGCCACCGGCTGACGACACACCTGCGCTCGAGCCCGTGCCGCGGTTGGCGCGGCCTCGAGCGCAGGACCTTCCTGACGGGTGCGCCGGATAATCCCCTGGTGACAATTTCTACCAAGTGGTAGAAATCAGTGGGAGCGCTTCCATGCGCCACGACGACGTCAGGGGAGTTGGGGATGAGCACCCTTTCCGTGCAGCTGTACTCCGTCCGCGCGGCCTTCGCGGAAGATCCGCTCGACACACTGCGGCGGCTCGCGGCGATCGGGTTCACGCAGGTCGAGCCGTACGGCGTGGTCGAGAACGCGGCCGTGCTGCGTACCGCGCTCAGCGACAACGGGCTCACCGCGCCGACCGCGCACGCCCAGCTGATCGGCGTCGACCAGCCCGCGGTGTTCGCCGCGGCCGTCGAGTGCGGCGTCCAGGTGGTGATCGATCCGTTCGTGCCGGCCGACCGGTGGCAGGACGCGGCGGGCGTCGCCGCGACGGCGACCGCGCTCAACGACGCGGCGAAGCTCGCGGCCGAGCACGGCCTGACCGTCGGCTACCACAACCACTGGTGGGAGCTGGAGTCCCGGCTGGCCGGTCGCAGCGCGTTCGAGGTGCTCGCCGACCAGCTCGACCCGGCCGTGGTGCTGGAGGTCGACACGTACTGGGCGACCGCGGGCGGCGCCGACACGCCCGCGCTGCTGAGGCGCCTCGGCAAGCGGGTGCACGCGCTCCACGTCAAGGACGGCGACCTCGCCACCGACGCGTCCGGACAGGTTCCCGCCGGGCAGGGTCGGGTGCCGGTCGCCGACGTGCTCGCGGCGGCGCCGGACGCGCTGCGGGTGGTCGAGTTCGACGCCTACGACGGCGACATCTTCGACGGCATCGCCGCGAGCCACGCCTACCTGACCGGTCTCGGCCGATGACCGCCGGACCGGTCGGCGTCGGCGTGATCGGCGCCGGCGTCATCAGCGACACCTACCTCGAGAACCTGATGAGATTCCCGGACGTCCGCGTGGTCATGGTCGCCGACCTGGACGTCGCGCGGGCACAGGCGCAGTCGGTCAAGCACGGCGTGCCCCGGGCCGGCACGGTGGCCGACCTGCTCGCCGATCCGGACGTCGAGCTGGTCGTCAACCTGACGATCCCGGCCGCGCACGTCGACGTCGGCCTCGCCGCGCTGGAGGCCGGCAAGCACGTGTGGGCGGAGAAGCCGCTCGCGCTCGACCGCGAGACCGGCCGCAAGCTGCTCGACCGGGCGCGGGAGAAGGGGTTGCGGGTGGCGAGCGCGCCGGACACGGTGCTCGGCGCCGGACTGCAGACCGCGCGGCGGGCCGTCGACGCGGGCCGGATCGGCGAGCCGCGCACGGCGCTCGCGTTGCTCCAGTCGCCGGGGCCGGAAAGCTGGCACCCGGCGCCGGAGTTCCTGTTCGCGGCCGGCGGCGGGCCGTTGCTCGACATGGGGCCGTACTACCTGACCGAACTGGTGCAGCTGCTCGGCCCGATCAATCGGGTCACCGGCGCGGGCGGGCAGGCGCGCGCGACCCGCGTCATCGGGTCCGGGCCGCGCGCCGGCACGGAGTTCGCGGTGGCCGTGCCGACCACCGTGAGCGCCCTCGTCGAGTTCGAGCGCGGCGGTTCCGCGCAGGTGGTGCTGAGCTTCGACTCGGCGCTGGTCCGCGGTCTGCTGGAGGTCACGGGCACGCTGGGCGCCGCAGTGCTGCCGGACCCGAACCGGTTCGACGGCGCCACGACGTTGCACGTGCTGGGCGGGTCGGCGCCGGAAGAGCTTGCGCCGCAAGGACATGCGGCCTCGCGCGGCACCGGTGTGCTGGAGCTGGCACGGGCGATCCGGGCCGGCGTGCCGGAACGCGCGTCCGGCGAGCTGGCGTACCACGTGCTCGACGCGATGCTGTCCATCGAGGAGTCGATCACCCGAGGGCACGCGGTGACGGTCGCGAGCACGGTCGACGTGCCGCCCGCGCTGCCGGAGGGGTGGGACCCGTACGCGCGGACGCTGTGACTCAGCCGAGCGGCACGGTGAGCACGGCGTCGAGGTAGGCCCGCAGCGAGCCGACGAGGTCCACGTCGGCCGGCGTGGTCAGCCACTGCACCTGCAGGCCGTCCATCAACGCGATGAACGTCAACGCCGCGACCGTCGGCGCCACCCCGGCCCGCAGCTGTCCCCCGTCGGCCAACACCTGGAACGACTCGCACGCGGCGTCCCGCGCGAGCCGGTAGTGGCGCACGAAGTACGCGTGCGCGGGGTGGTCGGGCGCCACGGCCTCGGCGGCGAGCCGCGAGTAGAGGTCGACGATCCCCGGGTGCGCGACGTTGTGCTCGGCGAGCGCGATGAAGTGCCGCAGCACGTCCAACCCGGGCGGCGCCCCGAGCTGCTCCCGCTCGGCGTCGTCGGCGTCCCGCCGCTCGAGCACCGCGGCGAGCAGGGCCTCCTTCGTGGGGAAGTAGTAGAGCAGCCCGGCGTGCGTGATCCCGGCCCGCTTGGCCACCGCCCGCAACGACGACCCGTGATACCCCGCCTCGCCATACACGGCGACCGCCGCCGCGAGGATGTCCTCCCGACGGATCCGCCCCTTGAGATAACCCCCGGTCACGGGGCGGCAGCGGGGTCAGCGGCACGCATCGGTCCATCATGCCCGACGCGACGCAGCCGCCCTGCCACACTCCAGACGGCGGCCGGGGGTAGGGACAGCCCTACCTCAGAGATCATTGCTCGCCCGGTGGGTTCGCCGTCCGTGGTCGAGCAGCATTTCCGGCATGGTTCTGGTACGGGATTCGAAGGATGCTCCGCCGCGGGAAGTGGTGGAGCTGGCCGATGTCACGAAGGTGCACCCCGGCGGGGTTCGGGCGCTGGACGGCGTGACCGTGGGGTTCGGGCGAGGGTCGTTCACCGCGGTGATGGGGCCTTCTGGGTCGGGCAAGTCGACGTTGCTGCACTGCGCGGCGGGGTTGGACCGGCCCACCTCGGGACGGGTCGTGCTGGCGGGGCAGGACATCGGCACGTTGCGTGAGCCGAAGCTGACCACCGTGCGGCGGGCGCATGTCGGCTTCGTGTTCCAGTCGTTCAACCTGGTTGACGCGTTGTCGGTGTGGGACAACGTGCTGCTGCCGCAGCGATTGACCGGCGCACGACCGGACCACGGGTGGGCGAAGGAGCTCGTGGCGCGGGTCGGGCTGACCGGCCGGGAGAAGGCGCGGCCGGGTGAGCTGTCCGGCGGGCAGCAGCAGCGGGTCGCGCTCGCCCGCGCGCTGGCCGCCCGCCCCGAGGTGATCTTCGGGGACGAGCCGACCGGTGCGCTGGACCTCTCGACCGGGCGCGACGTGCTCGCGCTGCTGCGCCGGTTCGTCGACGAGATCGGGGCGACGATCGTGATGGTGACCCACGATCCGGCCGCGGCGGCGTGGGCCGATCGCGTGGTGTTCCTCGCCGACGGCAGGATCGCGGGCGAGCTGCTCGCGCCAACGGCCGACCAGGTGTCGGCACGGATGATGGAGCTGACCCGATGATGGCGAAGCTGGCGATGGCGAGCGTTCGGCGCCGCCTCGGGTCTTTCGCTGGCACGTTCCTCACCGCGTTCCTGGCGATCGCGCTGATCGCCGGCAGTGGCCTGCTGCTGTGGTCGGTCCTGACCGCGGGGCCGGGCGCGGACCGGTTCGCCACCGCGGACGCGATGGTCGCGGGCGACCGGTCGGTCGTGCTGACCACGTCGACGGACAAGGGCGACAAGGTCAAGGTCAAGACCAAGGACGAGCGGCTCACCGGCGCGCAGCCGCTGCCGAAGGAGACGGTCGGCACGGTCGCCGGCACGCCGGGCGTGGCGGACGCGGTGGCCGACTACGCGTTCCCGGTCGCGCTCGACCTCGGCGGGACGCCAGTGCGTGCGCCGGACGCCGCGACCGTGGCGCACGGCTGGTCGTCGGCGGCGCTGACGCCCTACCCGCTGCTCGACGGCGCCGCGCCGGGGCCTGGCGAGGCCGTGCTGCAGGACGAGTTCGGTGTCCACATCAGACAGACGGTGCGGCTGACCAGCCGGACGGGCGCCCGTGAGCTGCGGGTGGCCGGCGTGGTCGGCGGTAACGTGCCGGGTCAGGCCGCGGTGTTCGTCGCCGACGAGCAGGTTGCCGAGCTGTCCGGCCTGTCCGGGCCCACCGCGGTCGCCGTCCACGCGAACGTCGACGGGCTCGCCGCGCTGCGGGACCGGCTCGGCGACACCGCGACCGTCCACTCGGGAGCGGACCGGGTGACCGCGGACCTGCCCGGTGCGGTGCCCGACTACATCGGCGCCATCTCGATCTTCGGGTTCGTTCTCGGCATCACCGGGTTCGCGGCGGTGTTCGTACTCACCGGCACGGTGTCGCTCGCGGTACGCCAACGGCTGCGCGAGCTGGCGCTGCTGCGCACGGCGGGCGCGACACCGCGACAGCTGCGCCGGATGCTCAGTCTGGAGATCACCCTCGTGACGCTCGCCGCGGCCGTGCCCGCGCTGCCGGCCGGGGTCGTGGTGGCGGAGTTGGTGGCCGACCGGTTCCGCGAGCTGGGCGCGGTGCCACCGCAGTTCACCGTGTCGTACAACGCGGTGGTGCTGGTCGCCGCCGTCGTGCTCGGGTTGGCCGTGACGGTGTTCGCCACCGGGCTCGCGGCCCGACGGGCGGTGCGGATCGCGCCGACGCAGGCGCTGCGGGAGACCGTCACCGCGGGGCGAGTCGGCTGGGTGCCCAGGGCGATCGTCGCGGCCGTGCTGGTCGCCGGGGCGGTCGCGGTGCTGGGCCTGGTGCCGCTCGGCGGCCAGTTCGGCATGGGCATGGGCTTCGTCTCCTGCTCACTGCTGCTGTGCGCGGCCGCCGCGCTCGGTCCGGTCCTCGTCGGTCCGCTGACCACGGTGCTGTCCCGGGTCGCCGGCGTCACCGGGGTCCTCGGCCGGGTGGCCGGCGCCATGACCCGTGCCGAGCCCCGGCGCGTCGTCGGCGTCGCGATCCCGCTGACGCTGATGTTCGCGATCAACGCCACGATGCTGCTCAACGGCGACATCCTCACCGAGGTGACCGCCGACCAGCAGGCCGCGCGCACGGCGTCGGCGACCGTCCGGGTCGCCGCCACCAACGCGCCCGGGCTGCCGCTCGCGACGGCTGCGGAGGTCGCCTCCCGGCCCGAGGTGACGGGCTCGGCGGCGACCGTCGGCACCCGCGTCGTCGTCGACGAGGGCGGCAAGCCGGAGGACTACCCGGCGCAGGGCCTGCGGACCACCGGGGAGCCGGCCCTGGACCTCGGCGTCACCGGCGGTGACCTGGCGGGCCTGCGCGACGGCACGGTCGCCGTGAGCGGCCCCCTCGCCGCGACCCGCGACTGGCAGGTGGGTGACCGGCCGGTCTTCTGGCTCGCGGACGGTGCCCGTGTCGAGCTGACCGTGGTCGCCGTCTACGGGAACTGGCGCGGGTTCGGTGACCTCGTGCTGCCCGCGGACCTGGTGGCGGCACACGATCCCCGCGGCCTGGTCAACGCCCTGTACCTGCGGGGCACGCCGGACCTCGCCGACTGGCCCACGCTCGCGGCGACCGACGCCGCGGACCCGAGGGCCGGCACCACGGACGTCCAGAACCAGCAGGCCGCGTGGGAGCTGATGGTGGTCATCTCACTCGGCTTCACCGCGATCGCGGTGGCCAACACGTTCGCCATGGCCACCGGCGCACGCCGCCGCGAGTTCGCCGATCTGCGCCTGGCCGGCGCCACCGCCCGGCAGCTGCACCGGATGCTCGGCCGCGAGACGCTCATCACCGTGGCTGTCGCGCTGGTGCTGGGCTGCGTGATCAGCGGCGCGGTGGTCGGCACGTTCAGCGTGGCGCAGGACGGGCAGTGGCGACTGTTCGCCGAGCCCGTGCGGTACCTGGCGCTGCTCGCCGGCGTTGGCCTGCTCGGCGTGGTCGCCGGGGCGGTGCCGGCCCGCCTGGTGATCAGGCGGCGGTCGCTGCCGGCGGTCAACGGTTAGGTTGATCGCGTGTTCCGCCGCGGGGCCCGCGCACTGGCCCACCTACTGACCAGCCTGGTGCTGGGGCCCGCCACCTTCCTGTGGGCCCTGGTCACCACGCTGGTCAGCGGCGTGCTGTCCTTCACCTACCTGGCGCCGCCCACGTTCCTCGCGGTGACATGGGTGACCCGCCGGATCGCCGGACTCGAGCGCCTGCGGGCGGCGCTGGTGCTCGGTCGGCCGGTCGAGCCGCCCTACGGGGCACCGCCGGCGGGGAACCCGTGGGTCCGGGGTCGCGCACTGGTCCGTGAACCCGCGACCTGGCGGGATCTCGCCTGGCTGGTGCTGCTGTTCCCGCTCGGGCTCGCGGGCGGGCTGGCCGGCGCGGTCGTCGCCGTGGTGGACCTCGCCACCATCGTCGCGCCGGTGTGGCTGTGGGCGGTGCCCAACCCGTACCTGCCGCCGGTCGTCGACTGGCTGTTCAACACCGCGGGCGGCCGGTTCGTCCTCACCGGCGTCGGGCTGGCCCTGGCGCCGGTGGCGTGGTGGCTCGTCGTCACCATGGCCCGCGTGCAGGCGCGGACCGCGGTGTCGTTTCTCGAGCCAGGGCCGCGACAGCGCCTCGCGCGGCGGGCCCGTGAGCTCACCGTCACGCGCCGCCGGGTGGTGGACGCGCAGGCCGCCGAACTGCGGCGGATCGAGCGTGATCTGCACGACGGCGCGCAGGCCCGGATCGTGGCCGCGGGCATGACGCTCGCGCTGGCCGACCGCAAGATGCGCACGTCCGGCCAACCGGCCCGGGACGACGTGCGCACCGCCCGGCGGCAGCTCGACGAGGCGCTTGCCGAGCTGCGCAGGCTCGTCCGCGGCATCCACCCGCCGATCCTCACCGACCGGGGACTGGCCGCCGCCCTCGCCGCCCTCGCCGGCGACGCCCCCGTGCCCGTCGAGCTCCACGCCGAGGAGCTGGGCGCGCTGGCGCCCGCCGTCGAGTCGGCGGCGTACTTCGTCGTCGCGGAGTCCCTCGCGAACACGGTGAAGCACGCGGAAGCCAGGTCGTGCTCGGTCGTCGTGACCCGTACGGCCGACACGTTGACCCTCGCGGTCCGCGACGACGGCCGTGGCGGCGCGGACGCCTCGGGGTCCGGTTTGGACGGTCTGCGCCGCAGGGTCGAGGCTCTCGACGGCACGATGTCGATCACCAGTCCGGTCGGGGGTCCGACCGTCGTTCACGCGGAGCTGCCATGCGCATTGTGATCGCCGAGGACCTCTTGCTGCTGCGGGACGGGTTGGTGCGGATGCTCACCGACACCGGACACACGGTCGTCGCCGCCGTGGCCACCGCACCAGAACTGGAAGCGGCGGTGGCCGAACACCACCCTGATCTGTCTATTGTGGACGTCCGGCTGCCACCGGGTTTCCGCGACGAGGGACTGCGCGCCGCGCTGGCGATCCGCCGCCGCGCACCGAAGACGCCGATCCTGATCCTGTCGCAGTACGTCGAGCGGGTCTACGCGGCCGAACTGATCGCCGACGGCAACGGCGCGGTCGGCTACCTGCTGAAGGACCGGGTGACCGCACTGGACGAGTTCCTCGACGCCATCGAACGAGTGGCCGCGGGCGGCACCGCGATGGACCCCGAGGTCGTGCGGCAGCTGTTCGCACGCAACACCGGCGACCGAGGCATCACCGCACTCACCGCACGGGAACGCGAAGTACTCGGCCTCGTCGCACAGGGACTGTCCAACTCGGCGATCTGCGCCGACCTGGTGCTCGCACCGGCCTCGGTGGAGAAACACATCAGCAACATCCTCGGCAAGCTCGACCTACCCCCATCCGACGACACCCACCGACGGGTCCGTGCGGTACTCGCCTACCTCAACCACTGACACGACCCGTGGCCGGGCCCGACCCCGTCCTGTCAGTGCCAGGTCATGTTGATCGAGCGTTCGAAGTTGTCGTATCCGACGCGCTGGAAGGCGTTCGCCATCGGAGTGTTGCCAAGATCCGTGGCCGCCCGGATGCGCGGGACGTCCTGCGCGATGAGGACACGGGTGCCTTCGACAAGGATCTCGTCGATGTAGCCGTTGCCCCGGTGCGCGGGCAGTACGGCGAGGTAGCCGATGATGGGGTTGTAGTCGTTGCGGGCCGGCGTGACGAAACCCACCGGCTCGCCGTCCGGCAGCGTCGCGATCCGCCACCAGTCGCGCGGGCTCCGGTAGTGCGCGAGTTCCTCCTCATAGTGTCTGACCGCCGCCTCGCGGGCGGACATCCGGGTGAGGTCGTCCCTGCCGTGCGCGTCCAGCGTCCCGTCCAGGACCAGAGTCATCATGGCGAGGAGTTCCTCGGTGTCGCGGACCGGCCGGAACACCAGGCGCCCCCTCGGCTCGGGGATCGGCGTCCCGGCACGCCACTCGAAACGCAACCGTTCGACGAACAGGCGGGCGCCGGTCCGTTCCAGGGCAACCATGCGATCCTCGACGACGCGCCTGGTCGCCCCGCCCTCGCGCCAATCGGGTGGGACGTCTCGGCAGTACTTGGGTGGACGGGTGCCTGCTGGGACCACGTCGGCCATGGCGGTCTGCAGCAGCCGCACTCCGACGTCCACGCGGTCGCGATCCGCGCTGCTGTCGTCGATGTCGAGAATGTCCAAGAGAAATGGTGCGTCGTCTCCGGTCCGACCCCACCAGGCGACCCTGGCCAGCAGGTGGTCGCCGCGAAGGGCGACCCACATCCATTCCGGCCGACGACGGCCGGCGGCGAGGTCGTCCCCCAACTCCTCGTTGAGGACGTAGGGCAGTCGGGAGAAGAGGTCGAGTTCTTCGCGCCCGGCGATCGGGCGCATGGTCAGGTCGTTCTGTTCCACGGTCAAGGCACGCTCCGGTGAAGGCGCCCGTCCGCTCCGGGGTCAGACGCGGTCCGCGCCCCGGGAGGACACAAGCGCGGTGATCATGGGGATCATGGGCTTATCCCTCCTCTCGGTGTCGTGGCCCTCGGTCCACTCGACAGAGGTCCGGCCCCAACATCTATCCGATCACCGTCCCCCCGCGCAAAGCCTTTTCCGCGATCACCGGCCCGAGCACGCCCGGACGGCGCGACGCTGCCGATCTCGATGTCGGCCGGCTCAGTGGGCGAAGTCCCAGCGGGTGGCGCCGGATGGCTCGGCGGTGGCCACGCCGACGGCGGTGTGCAGCGTGAGGCGGTACAGGTGCCAGGGTGCGGGGCCCGCGCTGGGCGCGCTGTACGGGGCCGTGAACGCGTCGCCCGCCACCGAAGCCGGCCAGCCGCCCGCGCGGTAAACGGCCGCCACCCGCTCCAAAGCGGAGGAGTCGGTGACCCGGCGGGCCGCGCCCTCCAGCACCACGTCGATGCCGCGCAACCGCACCGACACACTGCACGCCGGGTTCGCCGCCAGGTTGCGCGACTTGCGCGTGCCCGGCCCACTCACGAAATACAGCGCGCCCTCCACCCAGATGGCCCCCACACCCGCCGTGTGCGGCCGTCCGTCGGGCCGCACGGTCGCCACGAAGAACGTCAGATCGACCCCGGGCGTGTCGCTGACGAGGATGTCCCACGGACGGCTCCACGGCAGCTCCGCGGCCCCGTACCGGTCCAGGTTGGTCGTCGAGATCGGCTCGATCATGGTGTCAGTCATACCTGTGCGTCGAACCGGACGACCCCACATCGACACCCGCCGACCCGACACATCCGCGAAATAGCGAGCCGCCTCCAACACCTGCCGCTACCAGTACTGATGCCGCTTCCCGTCGGTGTCGGCGACGAAGATGACTGCGTCGGCGCCGTCCAACTCTGCTGGTTTCAGCGGGAGGTGGCCGGGCACGATCGGTTCGCCCGTGCCGATCGACGGGGGAAGCGCGGCGCGCAGGGCCTGTGTCGGGAACAGGGCGCGGCGGGTGGTCGCCTCGGCCAACACGCCTTGGAGGGTGCCAGGATCGCTGTCAGGGTTGGCGTCGGTTGCCAGGAACACATAACGCTCGCCGAGGGTGAGCCCGACAAGCGCGCCAGCGCTCCCCCAGCTCACGTCGTCCCCGCCGACCGGCAGGTGGGGTTGCGCACGCTGGAGGTGCGCGTTGTGCGCGAACACCAGGCTTGGCCCGCGTCGCTGCTCCTCGGCAACGATCGCGAGCAGGTTCTCGGCCATCATTTCGGTGCGCAGGCTGAACAAGGTCGCGACGCGATCGGACGCGGGGCTGGCGATGGCCGCGTGATAGCGCAGCAGGCCCTGGGCGGTGCGCGCGTGCGCGACGGCGTGGGCGTAGCCGGTCGGGTCGGCGGAGTGCAGGCCGGGTGCCGCGCGGCGCAGCGTGCTGGCGAGGTCGTCGGCGACGATGCGCAGGGCGCGAGCACGGTCGGAGTCGCCGATGGACGCGGCCGGGTCGAACATGGCCGCCTGGTTCGTCCAGTCCGCGTCGTCGCCGAGCAGCGCGTCGAGGTCGCGGACTGATCCGGGCCGCAGTGCCGAGGGCAGGTAGTCGTTGACCGAGGACAGTGCGCGTCGCGGGCTCGGCGCACTGTAGGTCTCCGTCGGCGCGTCGAAGCCGTGGAAGCGGACCTGGTCCTGCGGCGCGCGGTCGGCATTGTGCGCGCGGAGCCATTCGACGAGTTCACGGTTGCCCGGCACGGCGCCGAACCCGTGGCTGAACCCGGTCGCGAGCACCTTGTCGATCTCCGCCGATCCCCCGCTCACGTAGTCGTCGACGACGGACGCGGCGAAGAGATCGATCTCCAGCACGATCGACCGGTACCCCCGTTCGACGAGGTGACCGAGGAGTTCGTTGCGCAGTAACGGGAACGCCTCGATCCCGTGGGTCGGTTCGCCGAGAGCGAGCAGGGTCGGCGGCTCGGCCCGCGCGGCGAGCAGCTCGTCGACCGCACGGCCCAGGCTTGCCGGGTCGTCGAGTTGGCGGCCGATCCCACGCAGTGATGTGGCAGTGGACATGAACACCCCTTCCAGAAGTAACTGCCCTCAACGCTATCGTTGAAGAATCGGGTGAAACTTCCGCGACGTCTACCTGCATCCGATAGCTTGAAGCCTCAATCGGAGGTGCAAGCTGCGACCCATCGACCTTGCCCGAGAACACGAGTTGTCCGCACAGGCGATCCGCAACTACGACGACGCCGGCATCCTCCCGCCGACCGAGCGCAGCGAGACCGGCTACCGGCGCTACACGCCCCTGCACGCGCAGGCCCTGCGCGCCTTCCTCGCGCTGCGCCGCGGCCACGGGCACCAGCAGGCAATGGAGATCATGCGCGCGACGAACCGGGGCGACACCGAGTCCGCCTACCGGCTCATCGACGCCGCGCACGTCGCGCTGCTCGCCGAACGCGACACCCGCACCGAGTCCGCGACGGCCCTTGGCAGCCTGTCCACCACGACACCCACCCCGGTCAACGGTCGACCGCTGACCGTGGGCGAACTCGCGCGTCGGCTCGGCGTGCACCCGGCGACGCTGCGCACCTGGGAGACCGAGGGCATCCTGCGCCCCGAACGCGACCGGGCAACGGGTTACCGCCACTACGGACCGGACTCTGTACGCGACGCCGAGATCGCACGGCAGCTGCGCCGAGGCGGGTACCTGCTGCGCCAGGTCGCGCAGTTCATCGAATCACTGCGCGAGGCGGGCGGGACGGACGCGTTGAGCGCCTTCCTCGACTCCTGGCAGGACCGGCTGACCACGCGCAGCCGCAACCTTCTCGCCGGCGCGGCCCAACTCGACGCCTACCTCACCCTGCTCGATCAGACGTAGCAGGCGCGGCCGACAAGGCAGTACGGCAGAGTCCGAGTCCTGCGACCACCCGTGCGGTCTCCGTCACCGCTGACGCCAGGCAGTCGTGAGCGAGGAAGGGCTCGGCTCCGTCTTTCGCCTACCTCACGTTTCCGGCGCGCTCTGACGTTTCGACAACCGGGCGGACAGCTGGTTGGCTGTCTGTCCGGTCCCAATGCGTTCATGCCGAGCGACCTGCACCGGCACACGCACGGTGAAGGTCGTCCCTCGGCCCGGAGCGCTGGTGGCGGACACGGTGCCGCCGCGCGCCTGTATCGCGGCCTTGGTGATGGCCAAGCCCAGACCGGTACCGGATCGGGCGCCTTCGTGCACGCCCGACCAGAACTGGTCGAACACGTGCGGCAGGTCCTGCGCGGCGATGCCCTTGCCGGTGTCGTGCACCGTGATGACCGCCCGGTCAGGTTCCCGCCAGGCACGGACCTCGATGGTGTCGCGTTCCCCGGTGAACTTGACCGCGTTGTCGATGAGGCTGTCCAGCGCGGCCTGCATCCGCTCGGCGTTGGCCACGATCACGCCGGCATCGCTGGCAACCGACCAGTTCCGATCCGCCACCGGCGACCACCGGTGCACGAGCCGCTCGAGGAAGGCGTCGAGGTCGACCTCACTCATCGGCAGCGGGCTGTCGAGTTGCGCCAACGTCGCGACCCTTGCGGTCAACAGGTCCAGTTTGGACAGTTCAGCGAGCACGATGGCGCAGTCCTCCTCGATCGGCGTGCCGGCGGGCGCATTGCCGATCAGCTCGACATAGCCGCGGGCCACGGTGATGGGGGTGCGCAGCTCATGGGTCACCATGCGGACGAACAACTGCTGTGTCTGTGCCCGCTGCCGCTCGAGCTCGGCGACCCTGGACAGCTCCGCGAGCGCTGCCTGGCGGCGGCGCACGTGCCAGACCATCACCAGGAAGACGGCGGCCATGAGCGGAATCTCGGCGGTCTCCTCGAACCTGGTCTCGCCGACAAGGGAGTGGTGGACCATCACCGTGCCCGTCGTCGCGGTGATCAGGGCCAGCACGAGGATCATCGCCCCCAGCGGCCAGGTGCCGAGCCCGAACACCACCGCGATGCTGATCCACACGAAGTGGAACGGGATCGTCTCGCTGCCCGGCAGCGCCCACATCAGCCAGACATTCACCCCGGCGAACACGATCCAGCACGACATCACGAGGCGGGCGTTACCCCGCGACGAGGCAGTAGCCCACATTCCGCACCGTTTCGATCAGCTCGGTGGCGTCCAGCTTCGCCCGCAACCGCCGCACGTACACGTCGACGACGTTGCTGCCCGGGTCGAACCGGTAGCCCCACACGTCGTTCAACAGCTCCTCCCGGCTGCACACCTCGCCTGCGCGCTGCATCAGGTGGTGCAACAGCACATACTCGCGCTGGGAGAGCGGCACCGCGCGGCCCGCAGCGACCAGCATCCGGCGTTGCATGTCCAGCCGCAGGTCGCCGACCTGGAGAATGCGGGGTGCCAGTGCCAGCACCGGTTCACGCAGCCGGGCACGCACCCGCGCGAGCAGTTCGGCGATCGCGAACGGTTTGGGCAGGAAGTCCAGCGCTCCCATGTCGAGCACATGAACCCGCTGCCCGATCTCGGGGACCGCGGAGAGCACCAGCACGCGCGTCGACAGCCCGCGGCCGAGCAACTCGGCGAGCACCTCGGCACCGGACATGTCGGGCAGCATGAGATCCAGCACGACCAGGCCGTAGCCGCGGGCCGCGGCCTGGTCGAGACCATCGGCTCCGGTCGCCGCGGTGTCCACGGAGTAGCCCTCGGACTCCAGGACCCGGCGTACCAGTTGGCGAACTCGCTCCTCGTCCTCGACAACGAGCAACCGACTCATTCCGACTCCTCGCCGGACGTTGGCGTTCTCTCCAGCCCCGTCGAGAACAAGTTCGGTCGATTCGTACCAGCCGTTACCGCACTACGCCGGTCGGACGCCGAGCTCGGGCACTCATGACAACGGGATGGCAAAGCAGTCACCTGCTCGTCGTCATCCCGTCACCGAGTGGAGTCTGACGAGTCGTCGCCCGATCTCTGTCCTACCGGGCGGCCATGACAGCACGATGACAGTTCCGTCAGAAAAAGCTCGGTGACTCCGCCACGAAACGGAACATGGGCCCGGATGCTGTTCCGTTCTTGGGGCGGCGCCGCCGGGAGGTGGGCCATGCGTGCACACGGGTCGGGCAGCAACACGGTGAACGCCCGACTAGGCGCGTCCGCAAGAGCCGGGCGTCTTTTCCGGAGAAGAAGTCGCCGCGCGCGCCGCCTGGCATTCCTTGCCGGAGCGGCTGTTCTTGCTGTTCTGGCCGCATTGCTGCCGGCCATGGCACCGAGCTCTCCCCTTGTCCCGAACGCGCAGGCGGCCCCGGCCTGTCCGGCCGGTGGCTGCGCGGTCACGGTCGACGCCCGGGACCACCGGACCGGAACACCGCTGCCGCGTTTCAACTACCTCGTCAACGTGGACAACTCCCGCTATGTCCACCCCGGCACCCGCCAGCCGGTCGATCCGTTCCCGAAGTACGTGACGACCGAGAGCAACAGCCCGATCGTGCGGGAGGGAAACGAGAACCGCGCCACCGTCACGCTGCCCGCCGGACGGTACCTGATCTCCGTTCGCGCCCCCGACCACAAGATGTGGGGCGCTCTCATCGACCTGCCACGCGACGCCGCCGCGGACGGCACGCTGCACTCGCGGATCGCGCTGACCACCCAGAGCGAGGCGAACCCGCTGCCACTGGGGAAGATCCGGGTGTTCGTGTTCAACGACAACGCGTGGACGAACGGCGCCCCGGACACCGAGGAAGCCGGCCTTGGCGACTTCCAGGTCGGGCTCCAGGAGCAGACCCACAGCGACGTCACGGTCGACTACAACAACAACCCGCTGTGCGGCGGGGTGTGCACGACCTCCGACGCGGACGCCGACCGCGGCTTCGTCGAGATCCCCAACCTCGGACCGGCCACCTACTTCATCGACGTGCGGCCGCCGGATGGTCCGTGCAACAGCGACCCGGACAGCCGCTGGTACCAGTCCACCACGATCGCCGGTGGTCTCCAGGTGCAGGCGGGCGTCGAGGAGGGCAGCGACGGCACCGGCGCGCCCGGCGCGCAGCTGTGGGTGCCACCGTCCGTCCGCACGTCCTACTGGTTCGGCTTCGTGTGCGCGCCGACGCCGTTCGCCGACCCGGGCACCGGCGCGCTCACCGGGACCGCGCGCAACTGGCAGGGCTGGCCGCCGTTCGACGTGCTCACCCTCGGCGAGCCGGTGGCGAACCCGTTCGTCGCGCTGACCGACACCGCCAGCGACCTGATGGTCTACACCGGCCGGGGTGACGGCGCGGGCAACTTCGACATCCAGAACGTCCCGGCCGGCACCTACAACCTGGCCATCTGGGATGAGCAGCTCAGCTACATCATCCGGTTCAAGACGGTCACGGTGGCCGCCGGCGAGACCGTCGACGTCAACGAGACCGACCCGCACGGCGAGGTCGGCATCGGCGTCTCCCGCTGGTTCGGCTGGCTGGACGGCGACGTCTACAAGGACCTCAACGCCAACGGGGTCCGGGATCCGGGCGAGCCCGGCATCGGCAACACCGACATGGACCAGCGCTGGCGCGACGGATCCATCAAGGAAGCGACGTTCACCGACCCCACCGGGCACTACGAGTACCCGGCAGCCGAGGGTGGCTTCCTCGGCAAATGGGTCATCGGCGAACAGGGCTTCGCCCGCTTCGGGGTCACCGGAGCCTCGGTCCACGACGAGCACACCGGCGCCGTGACCCACATCGACGGCAACCAGGGCGGCGACCTGCTCACCAACCAACTGCTGAGCGAGGGACACCGCGCGACCGTCGACTGGGGCAAGGTCGACTATCCGCCCGGCACGCCGGGTCAGATCGCCGGCGTCACCTACCTGCCCACGACCCGCAACGAGTTCGACGCACGGTTCCAGGTACACGAGAACTACGAACCGGGCATCCCCGACGTGACGGTGTACCTCGAGGGCCTCGGCCCGGACGGGCAACCGAACACCGGCGACGACGTCGTCCTCAACGAGTACGTCACCGACAGGTGGCAGCACCCGAACGCGTCGCAGACACCGCCCCAGACCTGTACCGTCACCGACTCCACCGGCGCCGACATCGGCGCGCTGATGAACCCGGCGATCGGGTCGAACTGCCTCGAGACGCCGGTCAACGGCGCGGAGACCAAGGACGGCGCCTTCGACGGCGGCTACGCCTTCGCCGACTACTGCCCCGACGGCATGGACACCGACACCGGCCTGTGCGCGGACGGGTCGGATCCCGGCGACCACCCGCTCGTGGCCGGCACCTACCTCACCCATGTGATCATGCCGAAGGACTCGACCGACTCCCTTCGGCCATGCAACACCGCCGCCGGCAACCCGAACGTGAGCACCGCGAAGGGGTCGGTCCCGGGTGGCGGCGCCGGCTGCCTGTACCGACCGGTCAAGGAAGAGGACGTCAACGCCGACCTCGGCGACAGCTTCATCCCGTCGATCCCGCCGCCGCCGTGCACCGGGGACGACCACGTCATCGACCAGTCGACGCTGGTCACCAGAAGCAACCACTTCGGCGTCCCCGGAGCGCACGCGCCACTGTGCGACAAGCGACTCGTGGTCCTGCAGAACGGGCAGAACGCCAACGCCGACTTCAACATGATGACGAACTTCCCCACCGACCCGAACGGGGCGGACCCCGATGACACGCGGGCCGGCGATGTCGCCCCACCCGGCCGGCTCATCGGCCTGGTGTCCAACAACATCTACTTCGAACGTGACCCGAAGTCGATGTGGTACGGCGAGCCGCGACCGATCGGCGGCATCCCGGTCGGGATCTACCAGCGGGTCGACACCGCCGGCCCGGGCGGCAACGCCAACGCGCCGTTCGACGCCAACAACTGGCGCCTGTTCACGACGGTCTACACCAGCCCGGAGGGCACCTACGAGGCACTGCTGCCCTCGACCCAGACGTTCAACTGCCCGATCCCGCAAGGTCCCTGCCCGGGTATGTACCTGGTCAAGGTGAACGACCCCGGCACGAAGCAGGCCCCCAACCCCGGCCACAGCCCGAACCTGCTGACCGAGACCAGGGCGTGGGACGTGTGGCCAGGTCTCACCGACCAGCTCGACACGCCCCTCTTCCCGATCTCGGGCACGGGTTGCGAGGACCCGGCCGCACCCGCCCGGCCCGAGGTGCTGCAGGTCTCGACCCCGGTCGTACCCGCGACCGGCAGCAGGCAGGTGACGATCCAGGCGGACTTCATCGGCCCCACTGGCACGGCGACCGGACCGACCGGCGTGCGGGCGACCCTGACCGACCACCGCAACGGTCAGGAACAGACGCTGACCCGGGGCAACGGCGGCATCGTGAGCTGGACGCCGGGGAACGCGACCACGCCGGACACGATCGTCCTCAACGTGCCCGCCCTCGCGGGCAACGTGGCCGCGAACGCGCTCCCGAACGCGACCTTCCGGCCCGGACCCAAACAGCTCGCGATCACCACGGCGGACGCCAGCGGTGGCGTGTCCAGTGTCAACGGGATCACGCTGCACGTGATGGGCTCGAACGGCACCGCCGCGAACACGGTCGCCTACAACCCACCGGTGGTGAACGTGCCGCCGCCGGCGTTCACCGGGGCGGGCGCGCACGCACTGCAGAACGCGATCGACAGTGCCGCGGCCGGCAGCCTGCTCGTACTCTCCCCCGGCGTCTACAACGAGAACGTCCTCGCCTGGAAGCCGCTGAAGATCCAGGGTCGCGGCTCCGGCGGCGTCATCGGGGCACACGAGCTGCAGGCGCGCGCTCCCGACGACCCCCGATTCCACGTCCCCGGCACGGTCGTCGACGGCCGCTACTTCCCGGAGAACGCGGCGACCTACGACGCGGCCGTCGCCGCGCGCGGGCCCTACGCCGGTGTCAACGCGGCCCACCCGGTGTTGCGAGGGGCAGACCTCACCGTCGTCGCGCAGAGCCAGAGCGCCTACAACCTCGGGACCGGCATCACCGCGACGTTCGCCCAGGCCCGCATCGACGGCCTCGGCCTGATGACCGGCCAGGGCGACGGCGCGGGCGGCATCCAGCTGCAGGCGTACGCCAACAACACCCAGATCACCAACAACGTGCTCGAGAACAACGGCGGCATCGTCGCCGGCGGCATCGGGGTCGGCGCGCCCTTCAACCACAACAGCCACAACTACACCGTGCGGATGGCCAACAACCGCATGATCGGCAACGGTGGCCGCACCGACGCCGGCGGAGTCGGGATCTTCTACGGCTCGAACGACTACGACGTGGCGAACAACGTCGTCTGCGCCAACTACAGCGTGAACTACGGCGCGGGCGTCTCGCACATCGGGCTGAGCCCGGGCGGCAAGATCCATGACAACCAGATCTACTACAACGAGTCCTTCAACTCGGGCGCCGGCATCGCCATCGAGTCCGAGCTGCCGGTGGGCGGCGGGCTCGGCGACGGTACCGGGGCCGTGGACGTCGACCGCAACCTGATCCAGAGCAACTTCAGCGGCGACGACGGCGGCGGCGTCTTCGTCCTCGACGCGCTCACGGCGGCGATCAACCTGCGCAACAACATGATCGTCGACAACGGGGCGGCCGACATGGGCGGAGCGATCATGCTCGACGACTCCTCGAACGTGCGGATCGTCAACAACACCGTGGCGAACAACGTCTCGACCGGATCGTCGGAGGCGTCGGACGGAAACCCGCACTCGGCGGGGCTCGCCAGCCAGGAGAACGATCCGCTGTTCCAGGCGATCATCGGGACCGGCCCGACCGTGCCGCGGTTCTCCAACCCGAGCGCTCTCTTCAACAACATCTTCTGGAACAACAACGCGTTCACGCTCAGCCAGCCCGGCCCCGGCGCGACGCTGGTCGACGAGGGGTTCATCGACTTCGAGATCTTCGGGACGGCGAACCCCGCGGACACCTTCACGCCGCGCTACTCGACCCTGACCAACGGCCAGATCCTCGGGCCGGACGGGGTGCCGCACGCGCTGCCCGGCGGCCAGGGCAACCGGATCGGCGAGAACCCGCTGTTCGTGAACCCGTTCGTGCTCGTGCTCGAGGTCTCCGGCTCCAGGCTCGATCCGCAGACGGCGGCGGTCCGGATCATCGGCGCCGACCCGCCGGTCGGGCTCACCGGTGACTACCACCTGCAGGCCACCTCGCCGGCGGTGGACCGAGGGGTGCGCTGCTCCAACACCCCGGTGCCGGCGAACCTCACGCCGTGCGGCGCGAGCGCGGTCGGGGCGCCGGCCGGCGTCCTCAGCGACTTCGACAGGCAGTTCCGTCCGCAGCTGCGGACGGTGCGCCTCACCACGCTGTGGGACCTGGGCGCGGACGAACTGCCCGGCGTGCCGGTGGTGGTGGCCGCGGTGCGGAACCGACCGTGAGGAAAGACAGCAGCACGCCTGCCGGCACCACAGAGGAGGGTGGGATGGACGGTCACAACGGCACCAGCCGCAGGGAGTTCCTGAGGTCTGTTGGTGTTGGCGCGCTGGGGACCGCCGTCGCGGGCGGTGTGCTGGGGCGGGGCCTGGTCTCCCCCGCCGCCGCGGCGACCACGGAACTCTCACTGGTCTCGAGCGACGGGTACGTCTCCGTCCCGGGCCGGGAGGGTGATCCGCTGTACATCTTCGGATTCGTCAAGGTCGACCCGAGCCTGTCGGTATCCGAGCTCATCGCGCGGTACAAGGGACATACCCAGACCACGGCGCCGACCCTCGACTTCCGGCAGAACGACGACATCAAGATCACGCTGACCAACCTCGGTCTGGTCCAGCGCCCGGACCTGACCGACCCGCACACGATCCACTGGCACGGCTTTGACATCCCGTCACCGCTCAACGACGGCGTGCCCGAGGTGTCGGTGGCCGTGCCGGTCGGCAGGCAGCTGACCTACTTCTACCGGCCGCACCGCGAAGGCACGTACATGTGGCACTGCCACTTCGAGGACGTCGAGCACGTCCAGATGGGCATGACCGGGGTCGTGTTCGTGCGGCCGGTCCAGGACGGCACCGCGTTCGGCGGGTTCACGAAGTTCGCCTACAACGACGGCGACGGCTCGACCGGCTACCACCGCCATTTCGCGATACTGCTGGGCGAGTTCTGGAGCAACTTCCACGACGGTGGCCGGGACATCCAGGAGACGATCCCGACCGACTACAACCCGGAATGGTTCATCCTGAACGGCCGCTGCTACCCGCAGACGATCCTGCCGAACGACTCGCCGAGCCTGCCGGAGGAACTGCGGATCGGCACCCCGAACCAGAACTACGGCGACGCGCTGGACCACAGCCAGCCCAACTCGTCCCTGATCCAGGTGAACCCCGGCGACCGGGTGCTGCTGCGGCTGGCCAACCTGGGCTACCAGCAACACGCGATGCAGCTGCCCGGCATCCCGATGCACGTGGTCGGGCAGGACGCCTCGTTGCTGCGTAACGGAACCGGTCCGAGCGCGGTCGACACCTCGTACTGGACGAACACCCTCTACATCGGACCGGGCGAGGCACGCGACGTGCTGTTCGACGCGCCCGCCTACCACGGTTCCCGGCCCGGCGGGTCCGACGGCAGGGGCAGCTACAACGTCTACTTCTTCAAGAACCGGGACTGGCGCAGGCTCGGCAACTTCGGGGCTCCGCCCGGGCCCGGCGGAATGATGACCGAGGTTCGGGTGTACGCGAATCCGCTGCCCGCACAGACCGTAGTGAGCCAGACCTATGTCTGAGGTCGGAGAGAAGGCGACGATGCGCCATCGAACTCGTTGGCTCGGGCTCGTCATCGCGCTCGTGGTCGGATCGGCGGTGCTGGTCCCGAACAGCGCCACGGCGTTGCCGCCCGGCGCGCCCAAGATCGGCATGGTCTGCAC
>Ga0193742_1000051_pt1 | contig 79210 bp, 77 predicted proteins | sample L2c1metaG_FD_165511 | JGI IMG/M metagenome (GOLD analysis project Ga0193742, IMG submission 165511) | Soil microbial communities from a riparian zone of the East river system, Colorado, United States - L2c1 | ecosystem: Environmental > Terrestrial > Soil > Riparian zone | place: USA: East River... | reverse complement strand
AGCCAGCAAGGCACGCGTATCGGCTCGCTGGACAACCGCGTCGAACAACTGGACGCCAAGGTCGACTCCAGGTTCGACCGGATCGAGTTGCTTCTCCGCGACCGCTCCGACGGCCGCACCAAACCGCCGGAAACCGACGTCATGCGCACACCGCAGGAGAAGAAGCTCAGCTTCCTCGAAACGAAGATGGAGTTCTATCGAGGCGACACACTCGACAACAAGCTCGAGCTGAAGCGGCACAACCAGAGGTTCGATCGGTACGACGAACAGTTCGACACTCTGAACGGCCAGATGGCCGAGGTGCTCGGGATCCTGCGCGACAAGTCGAAGTGACCAAGTGCGCGGGGGCCGGCGGTCGGCCCCCCGGCACTCACGTCCAGAAGACCGCGATGCCCACGTTCACCACGACCAGCCCGAGCAGCGTCGGCGGCAGCCATTTGGGCGCGGACACCTTGCGGATCACGTACACGAGCGCGAGTGCGCCGATCACCAGCAGCACCAACGTCTTGATGCCGAGCTTCATGTTGTTGTAGTCGGCGCCGGTGGCCGGTGCGAGTAGTTGCAGTGCGAGGCCGGTGATCAGCTGCAGCGCGGCGACGTGCAGCCACCCCACGTTGAGCGGCGCCCCCGCGGGCGCCCGCCGCTGCACCAAGAACATCCCCACCAGCAACGCCATGCCGAGGAGGTGCAGGAACACCAGAAGAAGGCGGACGAACTCCACGAGAACGATCTCCCTTGGGTCGGCCAGGCCGGGTCAGCCCGTTGGTACGAGCAGTTCTAGCAGGCGCGACAGGTCCGACTCAGGACAGTCCACCCTTGCCACCGCGACGGGCGGGACACTAGCGGTCCAGGATCTTGTCGCGGGCCTCCGCGTAGCGCTCGCGCAGGCCCGGGGTCGCGTCGGCCTCCACGCGTTGCATCGCGCCGAGGCGCCAGCTCGGTGGGGCCTCGCCGCCGGCGAGGGTCCACGCGGCCTGGCGGGCGGCGCCGTCCGCGACGTACTCGCCCGGCTCCGGCACCAGCACCGGCCGGCCGAGGACGGTGGGTGCGATGCGGCGCACGGCGGCCGAGCGGGCGCCACCGCCGACGAGGAGCACGCGTTCGGTGCGCACACCCTGTGCCACCAGCGCGTCGAGGGCGTCGGCGAGGCCGCACAGCATGCCCTCGACCGCGGCGCGCGCCTGGTGCGCCGGCGTCGCGTTCGCGAGGCGCAGGCCGTGCAGCGCGCCGGTGGCCGACGGGAGGTTCGGGGTGCGCTCGCCCTCCAGGTACGGGACGAGCACGAGGCCGTCGGCGCCGGCCGGACCGGACAGCGCCAGCTCGGCGAACCGGTCGTGGTCGACCCCGAGCATCCTGGCCACCGCGTCCAGCACGCGAGCCGCGTTGAGCGTGCACACCAGTGGCAGGAAGCGGCCGGTGGCGTCGGCGAAGCCGGCGACGAGCCCGGCGGCGTCGGCGCTCGGTTTGTCCGCGACGGCGAACGCCGTGCCGGACGTGCCGATCGACACGACGACGTCGCCCGGTTCGGCGCCGACGCCGAGCGCGGCGGCCATGTTGTCGCCGGTGCCGGCGCCGAGCAACACACCGCCGGGCGTGCGGCCGGAGTCGTCGGACGGGCCGAGCACTCGGGGCAGCGCGGGGGTCGCGCCGAGCGCCAGTTCGAGCAGATCCTGCCGGTACGCGCCGGTGGCGGCGGAGAAGTAGCCGGTGCCCGACGCGTCGCCGCGGTCGGTGGTCAGCCGGTCGAGACCGCCGCCGGTCAGGCGCCACGTCAGGTAGTCGTGCGGCAGGCACACCGCCGCCGTGCGGGCCACCGACGCCGGCTCGTGCTCGGCGAGCCAGCGCAGCTTGCTCACGGTCACCGACGCGACCGGCACCACGCCGACCGCGTCCGCCCACGCCGCGCCGCCGCCGAACTCCTCGACGAGCGCGGCCGCGGCCGCCGCGGAACGGGTGTCGTTCCACAGCAGCGCCGGGCGCACCACCTCGCCGGACTCGTCGAGGCACACCATGCCGTGCTGCTGACCGGCGACCGAGACGGCCGCGACGTCGTCGATGCCGCCCGCCTGGTCGATCGCCGATCGCAACGCGGTCCACCACGCCGCCGGATCGACCTCGGTCCCGTCCGGGTGCGCCGCCGAGCCGCTGCGCACCAGCGCACCGGACTCCGCGTCGCGCACGACCACTTTGCAGGACTGGGTCGACGAGTCGACCCCGGCCACCAGCGGCATGGTCAACACCTCCGAGATCGAGTCTAGGTCGGGTTCGGCCGATCGGTGACCGGCCGAACCCGTTCGACCGGAACCGCGCTAGAACCGCACGTTGGCCAGGTAGTTGTAGCCGGTCGCCGCGCACTTCAGCGCGTCGACGGGCTCGTCGTTCTCGACGATGTACTCGTTCACCTCGAGCGGCCGGTTGGCACGGAAGATCCGCGGGAAGTCGATCGTGCCCTCGCCGAGGTCGGCGAAACCGCCGTCCGGCGCGCGGTCCTTCACGTGGTACTGCTTGACCCGTCCCGCGATCTTGTAGAACTCGCGCACCGGGTCCGCCCCGCCCGCGACGACCCAGAACAGGTCCATCTCGAAGCTGACGTTGCGCCGCGACGTCCGGCCGGTGAGCACGTCGTAGGGCCGCACCCCGCCGATGGCCTGGAACTCGTGGTTGTGGTTGTGGTAGCCGAACCCGATCCCGGCGCGCCGGTACGCCTTGCCGGCCACCTCCAGCCGGTCCGCGAACGTCTGCCACTCGGCGATCGTGCCGAAGTTGGCGTACGCGACGTTGCTCTGCCTGTTGCCGAGGATCTTCGCGTCCGCGATGGCCAGGTCGATGTCCCCGTCGATGCCGACGTGCGTGGACGTCGCCGCGAGGTGGCGGCGGTCCAGGATCTTGCGGAACTCGGCGGCGCTGCGGCCGTAGGTACCGGCCAACTCGACCTTGCGGTACCCGATGTCGGCGAGCGCGTCGAGGGTGCCCTCGAGATCGACCTCGAGGACGGACCGCAGGGTGTACAGCTGGATGCTGATCTTGTCCTTGGGCACGCGGAGGCGCCCGTGGCCTCCTCCGTGCCCCGCGCCCTCCGCGACCGCGGTGCCGGGCAGCGCGCTGACAGCGCCGACCGCGATCGCGGCGCCGGCGGCGCCACGCAGCATGGACCTTCTGGAAATGGTCACGACAATCCCTCCGTTGGGTTTATCGGAAGCAGGGGTGATTGGGGGTGCCCCGTCAGTCCTTTGTGGAGAACGCCGCGTCGAAGGCGGCCTCCGGCTTGTCGAACAGGTGCGCGCGGATGAAGGTCACGGCCTCCTCGGCGCCGCGCAGGCGGTCCATGCCCGCGTCCTCCCACTCGACCGAGATCGGGCCCTGGTAGCCGATCGAGTTGAGAGCGCGGAAGGACTCCTCCCACGGGACGTCGCCGTGGCCCGTCGACACGAAGTCCCAGCCGCGGCGGGGGTCGGCCCACGCCAGGTGGGAGCCCATGCGGCCGTTGCGGCCGTCGAACCGCTTCTTCGTGTCCTTGCAGTCCACGTGGTAGATGCGGTCGGCGAAGTCCAGGATGAAACCGACCGGGTCGAGGTCCTGCCAGATGAAGTGCGACGGGTCCCAGTTCAGGCCGAACGCCGGGCGGTTGTCGACGGCGTCGAGGGTGCGCTTGGTCGTCCAGTAGTCGTACGCGATCTCCGACGGGTGGACCTCATGGGCGAAACGCACCCCCACCTCGTCGAAGACGTCGAGGATCGGGTTCCAGCGGCGGGCGAAGTCCGCGTAGCCGTCGTCGATCACGTCCTGCGAGACCGGCGGGAACATGGCCACGTACTTCCAGATCTTCGACCCGGTGAAGCCGATCACCGTGTCCACGCCCAGCTTCGCCGCGGCGCGCGCGGTGTCCTTCATCTCCTCGGCGGCGCGGGTGCGGACGCCCTCCGGCGAGCCGTCGCCCCACACGCGGGCCGGCAGGATGTTCTTGTGGCGCTCGTCGATGGGGTCGTCGCAGATCGCCTGGCCGACGAGGTGGTTGGAGATCGCCCAGACCTTGAGGCCGTGCGAAGCGAGCTGCTCGTGCTTCTTCTGCACGTAGTCGTCCTCGGCGAGCGCCCGGTCGACCTCGAAGTGATCGCCGGAACAGGCGATCTCCAGCCCGTCATAACCCCACTGCGCGGCGAGCTTGCACACCTCCTCGAACGGGAGGTCGGCCCACTGGCCGGTGAACAACGTGACTGGTCGACTCATCGTCGAGCTCCTTCCGAAACGTCAATTCCCTGCAACTGCAGCAAAAGATCACGGACCTGGGTGGCAGCAACGGCACCGCCGGGCTCGGCGTCGGGCACCGAGCACAACATGACCGGTCCGTCCTCGGCACGCAGCGGCAGCCGGCCGTGCGAGCCGCGCACGTACGACGGGTCCAGCGGCACGACCTGCATCGCGTACCGCAGCCCGACCTTCTTGCGCACCAGGTTCAACCCGGCCTTCGCCTTCGCGAGCCGGTCGGCCGGGTTGAAGAACAGCTCGGCCGGGTCGTAGCCGGGCTTGCGGTGGATCTCCACGCCACGCGCGAAGTCCGGCGCGCGGTCGTCGTCGAGCCAGTAGTAGTAGGTGAACCACGCGTCCGGCTCGGCCACCACGACCAGCTCGCCGGCCCGCTCGTGGTCGATGCCGTACTTCGCCTGCGCGGCCCGGTCCAGCACCTCGTCCACACCGGACAGCTCGGACAGCATGTCCCGCACCCTGGGGAGATCCGCGGGATCGGCGACGTACACATGCGCGACCTGGTGGTCGGCCACCGCGAACGCCCGCGACACCCACGGGTCCAGGTACTCCATGCCGTCCTGTGTGTACACCTCGAGCAGACCCTCGCGGCGCAGCAGCCGGTTGATGTCTACCGGCCGGCGCACCTCGGTGATGCCGTACTCCGACAGGGCGACCACCGTCACGCCGGCGTCGCGCGCGTCGTCGAGCAGCGGCCGCAGCGCCAGGTCCACCTCGCGCGCGGCGCGCACGGCCTGCGGCGAGTCCGGGCCGAACCGCTGCAGGTCGTAGTCGAGGTGCGGCACGTAGGCGAGCAGCAGGTCGGGGTGGTGGTCGGCGAGCACCTTGCGGGACGCGCCGATGATCCACTCGCTCGACCGGATCGTCGCGGTCGGGCCCCAGTACTGGAACAGCGGGAACTCGCCGAGGGCGCCGACCAGCTCGTCGTGCAGTGCCGGCGGGCGCACGTACGCGTCCGGCGACTTGCGGCCGTCGGCGTGGTAGATCGGCCGCGGCGTCACGGTGATGTCGGTGGTCGCGCCCATCGCGTACCACCAGCACACGTTCGCGACCTGGAAGTCCGGGTTGCGCGACCGCGCGGTCTCCCACAGCTTCTCGCCGGCCACCAGCTTGTTGTGCTGGCGCCACAGGTGGACCTCGCCGACGTCGCGGAAGTACCAGCCGTTGCCGACGATGCCGTGGTCGCGCGGCAGGGCGCCGGTCAGGAACGTCGACTGCACGCTGCACGTCACGGCCGGCAGCACGGTGCCGAGCTCGGCCTGCCAACCCGTGCGAGCGAGCGCCGACAGGTTCGGCATGTGCCGCAACAGCTTCGGCGTCATGCCGACGACGTCGACCACGAGCAGCTGGGTCATCGGACTCCTCCCAATTCGAACAGGTTCGCGCCGGCCCAGCGCAGCTCCGCGGCGATGCCCCGGATCAGCGCGGTGTCGCCGCCGTTGCCGGCGGTCTCCGGCAGCACGCTCCACGTGTACGTCTCGACCTCGACGTGCGGCAACATGCCGTCCACAGTGGACTTCAGTGCGGTGATCGCGGTGCGCAGCACGTCGGTGGTCGCCGACAGCGGCGCGGCGGGCCGAGCGTGCAGCGGCACGTGGAAGTGCACGCGCCACGCGTCGCGGGCCGGCAGCTCGGCGAGCGCCTGCGGCAGGTCGTCGGCCGCGAGCACCGCCCCGCCGGCCACGCGCTCGCGCACCTGGTGCAAGTAGCGCGGCTCGGTGAAGTCGGCGAGCGCGAGCCGCGCCGGCCCGCTGTCGGGCTCGTCGACCTGCAACGCCGCGGACGCCTGCACCTTCACGACCTCGAGACCGGCGCGGTGGATCTCCGCGACCGTCTCCGCCGGGTCCGCGAACGACACCGCGAGGTGGCAGGTGTCCAGGCACAGCCCCACAAAACGCGGGTCGACGCGCGGCGCGAGCCAGCGGACCGCGTCGGCGACCGTGTCCAGCACGCAGCCCGGCTCCGGTTCGACGGCGAGCCGGATCGGCCGGCCGTCACGGGCGGCCATCGCGGCCAGCGTGCCGGTCAGCGAATTGAGCGCGGCGGTCGCCACGTCGTCGTCGGCCGGCGTCCACGGCGTGCGCCAGGCCAGCGGCAACGTCGAGATCGAGCCGTAGGTCGCGGCGTCGGGCAGCAGGTCGGCGAGCACGGTCGCGCAGTCGACCGTGTACCGCAGCCGCCGCTCGTCCGTCCACTCCGGACGGTAGACCGAGTGCTTGACGACGTCGTCGTGGAACCCGCCGTACGGGAAGGCGTTCAGCGTGTACACCTCGAGCCCGCGCGCGTCCAGCTCGGCGCGCAGCTTGGTCCGCAGCTCCGGTGCGGCGGCCAGCTCGCCGGCGAGCGTCGCCGGCAGCCACATGCCGAGGCCGAGCACGTCGACCCCGACCAGGCGGCGGATGGGCTCGGCGTAGCGGTCGAGCTGCGCCAGCACCCCGGCCAGGTCCTCGGCCGGGTGCACGTTGGTGCAGTACGACAGTGGCGTCGATGCTGGCGTCATGTGTTGCCGCCGCCACGCAGCACCGAGTTGCCGGCGAACGTGTCGGACGACGCCGCGAACCCGGGCAGCTCGTCGAGCACGAGCCGGTCGCTCTGGCCGTAGAAGTCCACCGGGTTCTGCCAGAGCACCTTGTCCACATCGGACTCGGTGAAGCCGGCGTCGAGCATCGCGAGCCCGGTCTTGTACGTCTTCAACGGGTCGGAGCGACCCCAGTCGGCCGCCGAGTTCACGATCATCCGGTCGGTGCCGTACTCCTTCAGTATCGCCACCATCCGCTGCTCGTCCATCTTCGTGTCCGGGTAGATGGAGAACCCCATCCAGCAGCCGGACTCCGCGACGACCGCGACCGTCGGCTCGTTGAGGTGGTCGACGAGCACGCGGCCGGGGGCCATGCCGGACTCCCGCACCACGTCGAGCGTGCGCTTGGTGCCGGCCAGCTTGTCGCGGTGCGGGGTGTGCACCAGCGCGGGCAGCTCGTGGGCGACCGCGAGCGTCAGCTGCCGGGCGAACACCTCGTCCTCCTCCGGCGTCATCGAGTCGTAGCCGACCTCGCCGACCGCGACCACGCCGTCCTTCGCGAGGTAGCGCGGCAACACGTCGAGCACCTCGCGGCAGCGGGGATCGTTGGCCTCCTTGGGGTTCAGCGCGATCGTGCAGTGGTGGCGGATGCCGAACTGCGCGGCGCGGAACCGCTCCCAGCCGATGAGGCTGTCGAAGTAGTCGGTGAACGACGCGACACTGGTGCGGGGCTGCCCGAGCCAGAACGCGGGCTCGACGAGCGCGCGCACGCCGGCGGAGAACATGGCCTCGTAGTCGTCGGTGGTCCGCGAGGTCATGTGGATGTGCGGGTCGAAGATCCTCATAGGGCTGTGTCACCGGCCTCGCTTCGCTCGGCGTGCTGGACATTCGCACGAAGCAAAGTGGTTGCGTCGGTCTGTTGGCTCATGCCACGTCACCGGCCTCGCTTCGCTCGGCGTGCGAGACATTCGCACGAAGCAAAGTGGTTGCGTCGGTCTGTTGGCTCATGCCACGTCACCGGCCTCGCTTCGCTCGGCGTGCTGGACATTCGCACGAAGCAAAGTAGTTGCGTCGATCTGTTGGCTCATGTCCCCTCCAAGAGCTTGACGGCGTCCGCCGGCACTTCCCGGCCGGCCGCCCTGCGTTCCTCCGCGTAGTCGGCGACCATGCGCAGCAGCTCGTCGTCGGTCCGGCCGTCCACATCGGACACCGCGGCGAGCGGCACGCCGACGAACAGGCACTTGAGCACGCCGTGGCGCCAGCTGTGCGCGTCGAGGTGCCGGGCGGCGAACTCGCCCATGGCGGCCGCGACCAGCCGGATGTCGTTGGCCCGCAAGGCGTCCTTCACCAGTTCGAGTCCGGTGGGGACGGTCTCGGGCGGGAGTGCCGCGAGGGCGCGGAGCACGCCGCGACGCTCCGCGTCGTCGCCGTACCGGTACAGCTGCGCGACCTCGCCGGACAGCAGCGTGGGGTCGAGCACCTCGGACAGCACCGCGAGCAGCCGGGTGCGGGCGAGGTCGTCGACCGTGCCGTGCACGAGTCCCTGCTGGTCGGCCTCCGGCCGCAGCGGCGCGCGGCCGACCTTGCGGCCGACGGCGGGGAAGAGCGCGCCGATGGCCGCGGGGTTCGTGCGCACCCGCTGCTCGGCCTCCACCAGCCAGGGATGGTCCACCTTGCTCACCCACTCCAGATCGGCGCCGTTGCTGAGCTCCTGGGCCGGCGGGACCAGCGCGGCGTGCAGTGCGGCGAGCGCCCGACCGGCCACCTCCGGCGCCGCGTGGCTGTGCCGTGGCAGCTCAACCGCCGCGACGCCGGTGTAGCCGACCTCGCTCAACGCCGCAAGGGTGGCGGGCAGGTTGAGCTCGCCCTCGCCGAACTCAAGGTGCTCGTGCACACCGGTGCGCATGTCGTCGAGCTGGACGTTGACAAGCAGGGCCCCCGTGCGCCTGATGCAGGTGGCGGCGTCCTCGGGTTCGACCGCGACGCAGTGGCCGACGTCGAGCGTGATGCCGAGCAGCTCCGGCGCGCCGAGCTCCTCGCGAAGGCGCAGCGCGTCGGACAGGTGCTCGACGAACATCCCCGGCTCCGGCTCGAGGCCGAGCGGGACGTTCAGCGCGACGGCCTCCTCGAGCACCTCGCCGACCCCGACCCGCATCCGCCGCCACGCGGTGTCCTTCGACACCGTGTGCGGCCGGATGCCGGACCAGAACGACACGCAGTCCGAGCCGAGCCCGGCGGCGATCCGCACCGCCCGGTTGAGGAAGTCGATGCGCCGCGCCGGTTCGTCGCACACCAGCGTCGGGTGGTGCTTGCGGTCCGCGTCGAGCAGGTAGCGCGCGCCGGTCTCGACGACGCTGCGCAGGCCGAGCCGGTCGAGCTGGTTCGCGACGTGGTCAACCTGCTTGGACACGTCCTGCGCGTACGGGTCGAGGTGGTGGTGGTCCAGCGTCAGCGCGACGGACGTGTAGCCGAGGTCGGCGATCACGCGGAGCGCGTCGTCGAGGCGGTGGTTGGCGAACCCGTTGGTGCCGTAGCCGAGGCGAAAGCCGGTCATGACGCCCCCTCGCAGGCTCCGTGGCGTCCCGGTATCCATGACTCGCTCGCAGGCTCGCTCATGACGGTATCCATGATTCGCTCGCAGGCTCGCTCATGTCGGGCTCACCTTCCTGGAAAGGCGTTTCGCGACGGGCAGCGCGGCGGCCACGAGCGCCGCGCCGAGCAGCGACCCGCGGCGGGCGGCGAGCGCGGCCTGGAGCGGGACCATGCCGTGGATGCCGGCCATGGTCGCGCCGCGGACGGTCGTCGCGGACGGGTCGCGCGCCGCGCCGTACTGCGCACGGCCGACCAGTCCGCCGTAGAGCCCGGAGAAGGCGAGCGCGCCGAGGCGGTCCCGCCAGTTCGTGGCGCCGGAGGTCGCGGCCACGGCGGTGAGCGCGGTGCCGGCGAGCACCGTGCGCGCGGTGCGGGGCGACGAGCCGTGCACCTCGCCGCGGGACAGTGCGGTGACGCCGAGGGTGTGTCCCCCCACGGCGACCGCGGACGGGAGCGCCTGGCGCGACCGGGCCGCGCCCGCGCCCATGAGCACGTCGAGCGCACGGCACAGCGCCATCCCGACCGGCCCGGCCGGGGTGGACTTCAGCACGGTGTCGTAGGCCCAGACGGCGGCCGCGAGCGGGACCGCGACCGCCCACGTGTCGCGGCCGCCGGCGGCGCGGGCCAGGCCCAGGCCCGCCACGGTGAGCCCGCCGGCGACCGCGAGCGCTTGGTTGGGGCTGACCCGCCCCGAGGGGATCGGCCGTTCCGGCCGCTCGACGGCGTCGAGCTTGCGGTCGGCCCAGTCGTTGAGCGCCATCCCGGCCCAGTAGAACGACGCGGAGGACAGCGGGAGGAGCAGCCGCCGGCCACGCAGCGGGTTGCCGGCGGCGGCCGCCCCGGCGACGGTGTCGCCGAGGACGGTCAGCGCGGCAGGCGCCCGCACGAGCTGGATGAAAGCCTTCACGACGAGGACCCGGACCGCTCATCGCTCGCGCGCCCGCGATGCAGCCCCCACCCGTTCCCGGGGGCGTCCCGCCTTGCCATTCTATCGGTGGGGGGTGTCGGTTCGGGGTTGTCACCGGTGGGTTGTGGATAACTCGCCGGCTGTGGATGGCTGAGGTTCCGCGCCCAGTCGGTGAGCAGCTCGGTCTGCTGTGCGAAGCGGTGTTCGTCCGTGCCGACCGGGTCCTTGAAGAAGAACGCCAGCTCTGACAGCGGACCGGACCGGCCGGCCGCGTGCGCGGCCGCGGTCAGCCGGGTCAGGTCCAGGATCAGCGGCGCGGCGAGCGCGGAGTCCAATCCGGTCCACGTGAGCTGCAGGCTCATCCGCGCGCCGAGGAAACCCTCGAACGACACGTGGTCCCACGCCGTCTTCTGCTCGCCGAGGTCGGGCACGTTGTCGATGTGCAGCGGCGCGGTCACCCCCTCGCCGAGCAGCGCCGCGAGACCGCGGGCCTTCGACTCCAGCTTGCCGCGCGCCTGCGCGGGGTCGGCCAGGTTCGCGCCGTCGCCGCCGCCGAGCAGGTTCGTGCCCGCCCACGAGCGGACCCGCAGCGCGCGGGCCGTGAACATCGGCGCGAGCACGGTCCGCAGCAGCGTCTCGCCGGTCTTGCCGTCCGAGCCCGCGTACGGCACGCCCTTGGCGACGGCCAGCGCGTGCAGCGCCGGCAGCCGGATCCCCGGCGACGGCGTGAAGTCGACAAAGGCACAACCGGCCGACAGCGCGGCGTACGCCATCAGCGAGCTGGGCGGCAGCACCGCCCGCGCCGGGTCGGCGAGCGCCGCCTCGAGCAGGTCGAGCTCGTCGTGCTCCACCACGTGCGGCACCGGCGGCTCGGTCGACGACACGTTGACCACGACCACCCGGTCGAGCCCGTGCGACGACCGGAACGCCGTGATGTCCTCCACCAGCCGCGCGACGGCGTCCGCCTGCGCGCCCGTGTGGGTCGCGGGGTGGTAGCCGTCGCGGATGCGGGCGTCGACCGCACGCAGGCCGGTCGCCGTCGCGGCGAGCACCCGGTGCGGGATCAGCCCGGCGTCGGCCAGTTGCTCGGCCCGCTTCTCCAGCGGGGTGTGGACGACGTCGTGGCCGCCGACCACGATGTCCTCCCAGCCCGGCAGGGGCACGCCGGTGAACTCGGCGCGCTCGGTCACACACCCGACCGGCTCGACGAGCTTGGCGCGTAACGCGAGCAGTCCCACCACGGCCGTCGTGGCCACGGAGCCGCGCGCCCCGACCAGCCACAAACCCGTTCCCGACATCTGCAGATCCTTCCTCACGGTGATTCCGGTGGGTCGGCGGCGCTGCGCTGCGTCGCCGACCCACCGGTGGCTCTCACCCGATCAACGAGCGTTCACCGCCTGGGGCAACACCGTCACCCCTTCGATGGAGTCGATGACCGCCTGTGCGTCGCGATCCAGGACAGACCGGACATCCGCGTCACCGACGAGGGTCTCGTCGATGGCGAGCTGCACGAACGTGCCCAGGTACCGCACCGCCTTCGTGTCGTTCCCGTTCGCCTCGGCCTTGCGGGCCTTGGTGAGCAGGCTCGACAGCTGGTTGTACGCCGACAGGGACAACCGGTTGGTGGCCCGGAACCGGGTCAGCAGCTGGTCGACGTCCCGCAGCGACGTGGTCGTGGCGAACGTCAGCGACTGGGTCGTGACGTTGCCGGCCACGTCGGTCGCCGCGACCGCGAACCCGTGCGTGCCCAGCGGCAGCTGGTACAGCGCGAGCGTGCGGCCCGAGGTGATCGACTCGCCGTCGAGCGCACCGGTGACCGTGGCCACCCCCGACGTGGCGTCCTCCGCGTGCCACGACAGCACCACGTCGGTGGCGTCGCCGTAGATGCGGCCCTCGGCCACGCCGGCCACCAGGAGCGTCGGCTTCAAGCCGTCGATCTTGATGGTCGCCGCCTTCTCGGCCTCGACGTTGCCGGCCCGGTCGGTCGCCCGGTACAGCAGCGTGTGGGTGCCGTCGCCGGTCACGGTCACCGTGGCCGTGTACGGCGTCCACGCGCCGTCGTCGAGCTGGTACTCGATCTTGTCGACGCCCTGGCCCTCGTCGGTCGCCGCCAGCTCGACCGGGACGGTGCCCGGGTGCCAGCCGGTGGCGCCCGCCGCGGCGAACGTGGCCGTCGTCGTCGGCGCGGCCGCGTCCACGATCTCCTTGACCTGGACGTTCCGGAACCAGACGTCGTCGCCGTCGCCGTGGTTCTGGATCCCGACGAACCCCTGCGTGAGGTCGCGGGCCGGGTCGGTGCTGGTGAAGTCGTTGATCAGCACCCCGTTGAGCAGGACCTTGATGTTCTGGCCCTGCACCACGATCTCGTAGGAGTTCCACTCACCCGGCGGCTTGAGCGCGCCGTCGCGGGCGGGGATGTCGGCCGCCTGGAACGTGTAGATCGAACCGGTGGTCCGGTCTACCGCGTCCGTGGCGTCGATCTGGATCTCGTAGCCCTGGTTCACCGCGACCCACGGGTCGGTGCCCGGGTCGGGGTAGCCGACGAAGATGCCGGAGTTGTCGTCGCCGCCCAGCTTCCAGTCCAGCTTGAGGCTGTAGGCGTTGAACTCCTCGTCGACCGACAGCAGACCCATCCCGCCGGTGGTCTTGATCGTGCAGTCGTCCTGCTGGACGAAGCTGCCCGGCCCGGACTGCTTCCAGTTCTCCAGGCTGCCCGCGGTGCCGTCGTAGAGGGCGCGGTAGCCCGCCTCCGGCGTCCACGGCTGGCACTCGGTCGGGCCGCCGCCGCCGGCGACACCGTCACCCTCGACCTGGATGTTGTCCACATCGAACAGTCCGCCCGCACCGGTGCCGTTGAACACCAGGTACAGCGGCCCGGTGCCACCCGGGTCGGTGATCGGCGCCGGCGCGATGTCGGCGTAGGTGTCCCAGCCGCCGGTGCTGGACACCGGCACGGTCTGCACCACCGGGCCGTCGAGCGCGCCCTTGCGGACGGTGATCGTGCCGCCTGCGCCACCCGAGCTGACCCGGTAACCGAGCGCGTCCACCCCGGTCAGGTTGATCGGGTCGAACTTGATCCAGTCACCGTCGTCGATGTAGCCGACCCGCTTGCCACCGCTGGCTTCCGTGGCGTTGACGATCTGGGTGCCGTTGTTCTCCGTGAAGAACTCGGCCTGCTTCAGCTTGGGCTGCAACGTGATCTCGTCCGAACCCGGCAGCGCGGGCGCCCCGCCGGCACCGGTGTCGGTGTAGGACGCGTTGACGACCCCGAACACGTTCGCGTCCAGGCCGTGGCCCTCGTCGGCGGGCGTGACGATCTCGCCATCGCACCCGGTCGCCCGCGACAGCGGGTGGCCGTGGTTGTCGTGGCCGAGGATGTACTCCACGGTCACCTTCGAGCAGTCGATCGACGCGTCCTCCGGGTCGGTCACCGTGACCTTGAACGGAACCGTGTCGCCGTAGCCGAAGAACCCGCCGTTGACCGGGAGGTCCAGCTTGACGGTCGGCGCCGTGTTGCCGGCCGTGACCACCACGCTCGCCGCGCCCGTCAGTCCACTTGGGTCGGTCACCGACAGGTGCGCGGTGAACTGGCCGGCCGTGTCGTAGGTGTAGGACACCGGGCCCTCTTCGGTGGAGTCGGTCGTGCCGTCGGAGTTGAAGTCCCACGCGTAGGTCAGGTCGCCGCCGTCCGGGTCGGACGTGCCCGTCGGGTCGAACTGGACGGTCAGCGGCGCCGGGCCGGACGTCTTGTCCGCCTTCAGCTCCACGGCCGGCGTCCGGTTGCCCTTCGTGTAGTCGATCCGGTAGACCGCCGAGTCCTCCGCGCCGCCGAAGTAGCCGCTGCCGTAGTCGAGCACGTACAGCGAGCCGTCCGGACCGAACTCCAGGTTCATCGGGCGGGTCAGGGCCATCGTGTCGAAGAACGGCGTGATCGCGCCACGCTCACCGTTCTCGCCGACGTCGATCGTCTTGATCCAGCCCCGGTCCCACTCGTAGGCGAAGTTCTTGCCGTTGAAGTACTCCGGGAACTTGGTCGTCGACTCCAGGTCCGCGTCGTAGCGGTAGACCGGGCCGCCCATCGGCGACTCGCCGCCGGTGCCGAACTCGGGCACCGAACCGCCGTCGTAGGGGATCCACGCCGGCTGCGCCGGCGGCAGGTCCACCAGACCCGTGTTGTGCGGGCTGTCGTTCTTCGGCGCCGCGCAGTCGAACGCCGCGCCCGACGTGCCGGTCGCGAAGTCGTAGTCGATGAACGGCTGGTTGTCCCCGACGCACAGCGGCCAGCCGAAGTTGCCCGGCCCCTTGATCAGGTTGAACTCGACGGTGCCGCCCGGGCCGCGCGCGGGGTTGGCCGCACCGGCGTCCGGACCGTAGTCGCCGAGGTAGATCCAGCCGGTCTCCTTGTCGACCGAGAACCGGAACGGGTTGCGGAAGCCCATCGCGTAGATCTCCGGACGGGTCTTCTCCGTGCCCGGCGCGAACAGGTTGCCGGCGGGGCTGGTGTAGGTGCCGTCCTCGGCGACCGTGATCCGCAGAACCTTGCCACGCAGGTCGTTCGTGTTGCTGGAGGAACGGCGCGCGTCGAAGGCCGGGTTGCGGGTCGGCCGCTCGTCGATCGGCGTGAAGCCGTCGGAGGCGAACGGGTTGGTGTCGTCACCGGTGGACAGCAGCAGGTTGCCAGCCCCGTCGAAGTCGATCTCGCCACCGGCGTGGCAGCACAGGCCGCGGTCGGTGTTGACCTGCATGATCTGCTGCTCGCTGCCGAGGTCGACGGTGCCCGCCTCGGTCAGCTTGAACCGGGACAGCTGGTTGTGGCCGTGGAACGGCTCGAAGTCCGCCGCCGTCCCGTTCTCCGGCGCGTCACCGGCCGGGGTGTCCAGCGGGGGCGCGTAGTACAGGTACAGCCACCGGTTGGTCGCGAAGTTCGCGTCGACCGCGACGCCCTGCAGACCGTCCTCGTCGTGGTTGTAGACGGGGATCTGGCCGGCGAGCGTGGTCGTCGCCTCCGGGGTGGTCAGCCAGACGCGGCCGTCCCGGGAGGTGTGGACCACCTTGCGGTCGGGCAGCACGGCGAGCGCGATCGGCTCGCCGGTGCTGGCCTCGCCCTTCGCGAGGGTGATCTGGTCGAAGTCCTCGTCGACCGGGGGCTCCGCCGGAGTGCCGGTGTCCGGCGTGCAGTCCGCCGCCTCGAGGCCGGCCGCGTACTTGATACCGCCCGCGAGGTGGGTCAGGAACGCCGGCTCGCTGTAGGACTCGATGGTGTGGCCGCCGCCGGTGTACCAGGACCGGCCCGCGCCCTGCGGGTGGCACCACGCGATCGGGTGGTCACCCATGGCGTCGCCGCCCGGGTCGTAGCTGGACTCGTCCAGCGACGCCAACACCTTCACGTCGGCGCGGGGGTTGGTGCGGTAGTTGTACCACTCGTCGGTGCGCGTCCAGGTGTCCGGCAGATCCACGGTGGACGGGTGGTCGTGGCCCTCGACGTCCACGGTCGCCTGCTGGATCTGCGGGTGCGACTTGAACCAGGCGCCGACCAGCTGGCCGTACCAGGGCCAGTCGTACTCGGTGTCGGACGCGGCGTGCACGCCCGCGTAGCCGCCGCCGGCGGCGATGTAGTTCTCGAACGCCGTCTGCTGGTCCGCGTTCAGCACGTCACCGGTGGTGGAAAGCCAGACGACCGCGGAGAAGCGGGACAAGTTGTCGGCGGTGAACGCGCCGGCGTCCTCGGTGGCCTCGACGTGGAACCCGTTCTGCTCACCCAAAGCCTGGATGGCGGCGATGCCGGCGGGAATGGAGTCGTGGCGGAACCCCGCGGTCTTGGAGAACACGAGGACCGTGGTGTCCTGCTGCGCGGACACCGGTTCCGCCGCCGCGACCCCGAGACCGGTCAGCAGGGCGAGCGCGCCGACCGCGAAACGGGAGGCGGCGCGTAGTCCTCGCCTCACGCCTGGTGGTTTTAACTGCTTCTTACTCGGACTGTTCCCTCGCACTGGTACTTTTCTCCTTGTTCTCACCGAAATGGGGACCGCGAAGAGGGACAAACTCCTTTCCGTGTTCGCGGCGTCGCCGGACGTGCCGGTCTGGCGACGCCGCCCAAAAATCAGCGGATACCGAATAAGTGCTCGAGCGCCAGCTGGTCGAGGTGCTCCACCTTGGCGCCCCGTGCCGCGGCCGCCGCGATGTCCAGCTCCTCCGCGCGCAGGTCCGCGAGACTCTCGCCGGTGCCGAGGGTCGGCACCGACAGCTGTTCGACCCGGGCGTCCGCGAGCGCGGCCGCCACGTCCGGGTCCGCCCGGAACGCCTTCGCCTTCTCGGCGAGGATCAGGTAGTTGCGCATGCAGCCGAGCGCCGAGGCCCACACACCGGACTCGTCCTCGACGCGGCCGGGCTTGAAGTCGAAGTGGCGCGGACCGTCGTAACCGCCCTGCTCCAACAGGTCCACGAGCAGGAACGCGGTCTTCACGTCACCGTTGCCGAAGCGCAGGTCCTGGTCGAAGCGCGGCCCGTTCTGGCCGTTGAGGTCGATGTGGAACAGCTTGTTGTGCCACAACGCCTGCGCGTACCCGTGCACGACCGACATGCCGGCCATCTGCTCGTGTCCGACCTCCGGGTTCAGGCCGACCCGGTCCGGCTCCTCAAGCTCGCTGATGAACGCGACCGCGTGCCCGATCGTCGGCAGGAAGATGTCGCCGCGCGGCTCGTTCGGCTTGGGCTCCAACGCGAACCGGATGTCGTAGCCCTGCTCCCGGACGTAGGCGCACAGGAGGTCGAGCGCCTCCTTGTACCGGTCCAGCGCCGCCTGGACGTCCTTCGCCACCGCGGACTCGGCGCCCTCGCGGCCACCCCACAGCACATAGGTCTTCGCACCCAGCTCGGCCGCCAGGTCCAGGTTGCGCAGCACCTTGCGCAGCGCGAACCGGCGGATGTCGCGGTCGTTCGCGGTGAGCGCGCCGTCCTTGAACACCGGGTGGGTGAACAGGTTCGTGGTCGCCATCGGCACGATCAGCCCGGTCGCGTCGAGTGCCTTGCGGAAGCTCGCGATCCGCGCCGCGCGGTCGCTCTCGCTGGCACCGAAGGGAATCAGGTCGTCGTCGTGGAACGTGACGCCGTACGCGCCCAGCTCCGCGAGCTTCTCGACCGCGTACGCCGGGTCCATCGGCGCCCGGGTGGCGACACCGAACGGGTCGACGCCCTGCCAACCGATCGTCCACAGCCCGAAGCTGAACCGATCCGCCGGTGTCGGCTGGAAGTTACTCACTCTGCGATCTCCGTCCATGCCGAACCCGCGCCCGCGCTCTTCTCGACCGCGTCGAGCACCCGCTGCACCCGCAGCCCGTCCGCGAACGACGGCGACGGGTCGACGCCGTCGTGGATGGCCCGCACGAAGTCGACGACCTCGTGGGTGAACGTGTGCTCGTAGCCGAGCAGGTGCCCCGGCGGCCACCACGCGCCGACGTACGGGTGCGTCGGCTCGGTGACGAGGATCCGCCGGAAGCCGGCCTCGTCCGCGTCGTTGGCGCCGTCGAAGAAGGACAGCTCGTTCATCGACTCGAACTCGAACCGCAGGCTGCCGAGCGAGCCGTTGATCTCCACCGACATGCCGTTCTTGCGGCCGAGCGCGAACCTGGTGGCCTCGTAGGTCGCCAGCGCGCCGCCGGCGAACCGTCCGATGAACACCGCGGCGTCGTCGACCGTGACGTCGCCGAGCTGACCGGTGCCGCTCTCGTCCGGTCGCTTGTGGACGAACGTGTTGGTGATGGCGGACACCCCGGTGAGCAGGTCGCCGACGAGGTACTGCGTCGCGTCGACGATGTGCGCGCCGAGGTCGCCGAGCGCGCCGGAACCGGCCTTGTCCTTACGCAGCCGCCACGTCATCGGCGACTGCTCGTCGGAGAGCCAGTCCTGGAGGTAGAGCGCGCGCACGTGCCGGATCTCGCCGAGCCGGCCCGCCTCGATCAGCTTGCGGGCGTAGGCGAGCGCGGGCACCCGACGGTAGTTGAACGCCACCATCGAGCGCACCCCGCGCGTCGCCGCGGCCGCCGCGGCGGCCGCCATCTCCTCGGCCTCCGCGACGGTGTTGGCGAGCGGCTTCTCGCAGAGCACATGCTTGCCGGCGGCCAGGGCCGCGATGGCGATCTCCGCGTGCGAGTCGCCGGGCGTGCAGATGTCGACCACCTGCACGTCGGGCGAGGTGACCAGCTCACGCCAGTCGGTCTGCACGCTCGCCCAGCCGAACTTCGCCGCGGCTGCCTTGGTCCGCGCGAGGTCCCGGCCGCCGAGGACGGCAAGTTCCGGCACCACCGGCAGGTCGAAGAACCGGTGCGCCGTCCGCCACGCGTGCGAGTGCACCGCACCCATGAACGCGTGGCCGACCATGCCGACCCCGATTCGCCCCCCGCTGCCCTCTGTCATCGCTCACCCTCCGTCGTCATCGCAGGAAGTCCGCCAACCACCGCTTTCGAGAATCAGGCGAAGCCCACGTCCAGGTACTCGTCGACGTTCTCCTTGGTGACCACGGCCGAGTAGGTCGTGATCGAGGACGGGATCTCGTGCTCTGCGAGGTCACCCATGCCCTTGGCCTGGCCGAGCAGCCGGGCCAGCGAGATCGCCGACGACGCCATCGACGGGTTGTACAGGACGGTCGCCTTGAGGACCGAGTCGTCCGCCTTGATGTGGTCCATCATGATCTTCGAGCCCGCGCCGCCGACCATGATGAACTCGGTGCGGTTGGCGGCCGTGATGGCCGCCAGGACGCCGACGCCCTGGTCGTCGTCGTGGTTCCACAGCGCGTCGAGCTTTCCGGTGCCCTGCAGGAGGTTCGTCGTCACGCTCTCGCCGGTCTCCACGGTGAACGACGCGGCGACGCGGGGACCGACCGAGAGGCCGGCCTTGGCCAGCGCGTCCTTGAAGCCCTTGCTGCGTTCCTGGGTCAGCGGCAGCGCGTCGATGCCCGCGACCTCACCGATGACCGGGTTCGAGACACCCTTCGCCTTCATCTGCTCGGCGATGTAGGCGCCCGCGTTGACACCCATGCGGTAGTTGTCGCCGCCGATCCAGGTGCGGTACGCGAGCGGGGTGTCGAAGATGCGGTCCAGGTTGATCACCGGGATGCCCGCGTCCATGGCCTGCTGGCCGGTGGCGGTCAGCGCCTTGCCGTCGTGCGGCAGGATCACGAGCACGTCGACCTTGTCGTTGAGCAGCGTCTCCACCTGCGAGATCTGCTGGTTGACGTCGTTCGTGCCCTCGGTGGCCTTGAACGTGACGTCCTCGAACGCGTCGGCCTGCGCCTGCGCGTTCTTGGTGATGGCGGCGATCCAGCCGTGGTCGGCGGCCGGCGCGGAGAAGCCGATGGTGACCTGCTTGCCCTTCTTGGCATTGTCACCGCCGCCCTGCGCGACCTGCTGCGGCTGGTCGGCGCCCGACTCGTTGGAGGTGCAGCCGACGACGATCGCGCTGGCGCCGAGGGCGGAGGCGCCGAGGAGGAACCTGCGGCGGGCCAGGGACGGGTCCATGGACATTTGGGGTACTCCCTTGTACTGAGTGTCTTTGGGGTGTCGGGGTTTCGTTGCGGGTCTAGGTTCTGCGCCTGCGGATCGTCGTGGCCTGCAGGAGCACGGCCGCCACGATGATCACGCCCTTGGCGATGTTCTGGATGTCGGTCTCGAGGTTGTTCTGCGTGAAGATGCTGTTCACCACGGTGAAGATCAGCACGCCGATGAGGGTGCCGATCAGCGTGCCGCGGCCGCCGGACAGGAGCGTGCCGCCGATGACGACCGCCGCGATCGCGTCCAGCTCGTAGAACATGCCGTTGGTCGAGGCGCCCGATGTGGTGCGGGCGACGACCATGAGCGCGGCGATGCCGCAGCACAGGCCCGCGACGGCGTAGACCATCGCGGTGTGCCACTTGACGTTGATGCCGGCGAGCCGCGCGGCCTCCGCGTTGCCGCCGACCGCGAACGTGCGGCGGCCGAACGTGGTGCGGTTCAGCACCACCCAGCCGATGGCGAACACCACGGCCAGCATCCAGATCAGCACCGGGATACCGAGGAAGTCGCCGCGGAAGAAGTCGAGATAGCCCTGTTCGCGGACCACCTGGGTCTGCCTGCCGGACAGGCGCTCGGCCAGCCCGCGGGCGGAGGCGTACATGGCGAGCGTCGCGATGAACGGCACGACCTTGCCGTAGGAGATCAGCACGCCGTTGATGAGCCCGGCGCCGAGGCCGACGGCCAGTGCGCAGATCACCATCACGAACGGGCCGTACTGCTGTGTCGCCAGCGTCGTCATCCACACGCTCGCGAGCGCCACCATCGAGCCGACCGAAAGGTCGATGCCGCCGGAGATGATCACGAACGTCATCCCGACGCTGACCACACCGATCGCGGAGGCGAGGCGCAGCATGATCGAGATGTTGCTCTCGCCGAGGAACGTCTCCGGGTTCAGGATGTAGCCGACCACGCACAGCGCGACGAGCACGCCGATGAGGATCGTCAGCCGGACGTCCAACCGCAGCCCGCTCGGCGTGCGCACACCACCGGTCGGTCCGGTCTGGACCGGCTCGGGCTGTTCGTCCACTGTGGACGGAGACTTCTCGCTCACGTCACTCACGCCATTACCTCGCTACCTTCCATCACCATGTCCAAGATGGTCGCTTCCGTGAGCTCGCTCGCCGGCGCCTCGGTGAGCAGTCGGCCCTCACGCATGACCAGAACCCGGTCGGACAGCCCGAGCACCTCGGGCACCTCGCTGGACACCAGCACCACGGCCACCCCGGCCGCGGCGAGCTCGTGGATCAGCCGGTACAGCTCGGCCCGCGCGCCGACGTCGACGCCGCGGGTCGGCTCGTCCAGCAACAGCACCTTGCAGTCGCGCACCAGCCACCGCGCGACGACCGCCTTCTGCTGGTTGCCGCCCGACAGCGTGCGCACGATCCGGCGCGGGTCGGCCGGACGCAGATCGAGCCGCTCCAGCGTCGCGCGCGAGTCGCGCAGCTCGCGGGCCCGATCCGTGAACCCGGCCCGGCTGTACTCCGGCAGGCTCGCGAGGGTCACGTTGTCCGCGACGGACTGGTCCAGCAGCAGGCCCTGGCTCTTGCGCTCCTCCGGCGCGAGCCCGATGCCGGCGGCGACCGCGGCCATCACGCTGCCCGGCTTGAGCCGCTTGCCGTTGACCGTCACCACGCCCGCGTCGGACTTGCGAGCGCCGTAGACCGTCTCGAGCACCTCGCTGCGGCCCGCGCCGACGAGCCCCGCGATGCCGACGATCTCGCCGGCGCGCACCGTGAAGCTCACGTCCTGGAACTCGCTCGCCCTGCTGAGCCCCGCGACGCGGAGCACCTCGTTCTCCTCGTCGACCGTGGTCACCTCGCGGAGCGGGAAGACCGTCTCGACCATGCGGCCGGACATCAGGTTGACCAGGTCCGCGGTCGGGGTGTCCGCGGGCAGCCCGGACGCGACCGTCCTGCCGTCCTTGAGGACCGTGACCCGGTCGCCGACGCGGCGGATCTCGTCGAGCCGGTGGGAGATGTAGACGACCGCGACGCCGTCGTCGGTGAGGTCCTCGACGACCCGGAACAGGTTGTCGACCTCGTCGGAGGCGAGCGCGGCGGTCGGCTCGTCCATCACGATCAGGCGGGCGTCGTGCACGAGCGCGCGGGCCATCGACACCAGCTGCTGGCCGGCGGCCGACAGCAGCCCGACCTCGCGGCCCGGCGGGATCTCCGGGTGGCCGAGGCGGCGCATCAGGTCACGGGCCTGGTTGCGGGCGCTGCGGCGCTGGGAGAAGCCGAACCGGGACGGCTCGTGGCCGAGGAAGATGTTCTCCGCGACCGAGAGCCCCGCCACGAGGTCCAGCTCCTGGTACATGGTGGCGACGCCGAGGCGCAGCGCCGCGACCGGCGAGCCGAGCGTCGTCGGCTGGCCGTGCCAGGTGATCACGCCCTCGTCCGGCTGGTGCGCGCCGGCCAGCACCTTGATCAGCGTGGACTTGCCCGCGCCGTTCTGGCCGAGCAGGCAGTGCACCTCGCCGGGCCGCACCTCGAGGTCGACGCCGTCGAGCGCACGCACCCCGGGGAACGTCTTGACGATGCCGGACATCGTCAACAGCACCTCGTCAGTCTCACTCACGCCGGCGCCTCCTCATCTATTTGTTGCTGGACCGGCGGCACGACCGTCGGGTCCTCGAGCACCCGGCGCAGCGACGCCAGCGCGCCGCCGGTGGTGGCCGCGGTGAAGCCCAGCCGCGAGCCGACCACCCTGGCGCCGCCCGCGCCGGGTGCGAGCACGTGCGCGACGACCTGGTTGCGGATCGGCTCGACGAGCCACTCCGGCAGCGCCGCGAAGTAGCCGCCGAGCACCACGACGGCCGGGTTGAGCAGGTTCACCAGGATCGAGACGCCCAGCCCGAGCGCGGTGCCGATCTGGTGCAGGGAGTCGAGCGTGCGCCGGTCGTGCTGCTCGGCGCGGGCGCGCAGGATGCGCATCCGCTGGTCGAGGTCCAGCGTGGGGTCGCGGACCGGGTCGTCCGGGTCGGCGCACGCGTGCAGCAGCGCGCCGAGGCCGACCTGGGTCTCCCAGCAGCCGCGCCGGCCACACGAGCAGTACGGGCCGAGCGGGTCCATCGCCATGTGCCCGATCTCGCCCGCGAACCCGATCGAGCCGCGGACCAGGCGACCGCCGGCGACCACGCCGCCGCCGATGCCGTAGTCGCCGGTCAGGTAGACGAGGTCGGTCACGTCCATGATCGCCAGCTCGGCCATCGCGCCGAGGTTCGCGTCGTTGTCGACCGCGATGGTGTCCAGGCCGAGGCCGGTGCGGGCGGCGAGCCCGTCGGCGATCGCCACGTCGCGCCAGCGCAGGCGGGGCGAGAACGTGACGACGCCGGCGTTGGTGTCGACCAGGCCCGGCACGCTCACGGTGACGCCCACCGGCGGCCCGACCACGCCGTCGACCTCGCGGATCGCGTCGGCCACAAGCTCGGCGAGCTCGTCGAGCGCGCGCTCCGGCCCGATGCCCGGCACGTCGCAGATCACCCGGCGCTGGAACAGCACCTCGCCGGCGAGGTCGGTGACCAGCGCGCCGACGTGCCCGACGTGCACGTCGATGCCGATGCCGCACACGCTGGCCGAGCGGAGGTCGACCAGCTGACCCGGCCGCCCCTGCCCGCCGGCGGAGACGCCGACGTCGTGCACGAGGCCGCGCGTCTCGAGGTCGGTGACGAGGCTGGAGACGGTCGCCTTGGACAGCCCGGAGCGCACCGCGAGCTGGGCTCGGGACAGCGCGCCGTGCTCGCGGAGGGTGCGCACGAGGAGTGCGAGGTTCCCTCGGCGCAGACCGGCCTGATCGGCCGGGCGACTCTGGCCCACCGGTGCTCCACTTCGTTGAGGGCCCGATCGAAGACCGGTGCTCTAACTCACAAAGAAGGGTGTCTCAGGGGACTTAGGGTCCGCAATACCCCGTTTGGCGCAACATCTCGATCGGTCTTTCGAGCCAAACAGTCAAAAGTAGTGTCGAACCTGGTGGAAGTTCACCGAAAACGAGGAGCACGCGAAACCACGTGAAAGAGGACACACCACCTGACACTCATGAGTGAGGGCTTGGGTGAGCGGCCGCCGGCGTCTGGACTGAGTGAGCAGCGGAGGGCCACGAGCGAAGCGAGTCGCCTGAGCAGCGCAGGGAGGGAAGACGCCGGGACCAGGCCGCGAATACGCGAGCGGAGCGAGCCAATGTCACAGCCGCGAGCGGAGCGAGCCAATGTCACAGCCGCGAGCGGAGCGAGCCAATGTGACGGTTAGTTGACTGGGGCGAACGCTCGTTCTGTCGCTGACCATGCCGCGCCTGTCACGCCCGCGAGGTCGCCCAGCTCCGACAGCACGATCGGCAGGTTGCCGGTGGCGAGCGGGAGCGAGCGGCGGTAGACGGAGCTGCGGACCTCGGCGAGCAGCGGGTGCCCGAGCCGGGACACGCCGCCGCCGATCACGACCATGCCCGGGTTCAGGAAGCTCACCAACGACGCGACGACGTGCCCTAGTCGCCGGCCGCCCTCGCGGACGAGGTTCGCGGCGGCGAAGTCGCCCGCCACGGCGGCGTCGCCGACGTCCATGGCGTTGAGCCTGCCGTGCTCGGTCAGCTTCTCCGCGAGCATCGTGGACCGGCCGGACCGGGCGAGTGTCAGCGCGTCCCTGGCCAGGGCCGCGCCGCCGAAGTACGCCTCGAGGCAGCCGACCTCTCCGCACGCGCACGCGGGGCCGTAGTCGTCGAGCCGGATGTGCCCGATGTCGCCCGCGGTGCCGGCAACCCCTCGGTACACCTTGCCGCCGAGCACGATGCCGCAGCCGATGCCGGTGCCGACCTTCACGAAGATGAGGTCGTCGAGGGACCTGGCGACGCCGGCGTGCCGCTCGCCGAGCGCCATCACGTTCACGTCGTTGTCGACGGTGACGGGGCAGCCCCACTTGCCGGCGAGCTCGTCGCGCACGGGGTAGCGGTCCCAGCCGGGCATGATCGGCGGCGCGACGGGCATGCCGTCGCGGAAGCTGACCGGGCCGGGCAGGCCGATGCCGGCGCCCATGAGGCGGCCGGGGGTCTTCTCGAGCACGCGGGTGGCGAGGTCGACGACGCGCCCGAGCACGGGTGTCGGCCCGAGCCGGACCTCGCACTCCTCGCTCTGGCTGGTCAGCACCTCGCACCGGCCGTCGGTGACGGCGACGTTGACGGAGGTGGCGCCGACGTCGGCGGCGACGAACCGCAGGTCGTCGGCGAGGTGCACGAGCGTCGAGCGGCGCCCGCCCCGGCTGGCGGCCGGGCCGCCGATCTCGACGAGGCCGGTGTCGACCAGGCGGGACAGCTCGCCGGTCAGCTTCGCCCTGGGCAGCTCGAGCCGCTCGCCGAGCGCGACGCGGGACATCGGCCCCTCGTCGCGCAGCAGTGCGAGCAGCCGGGACTGCTGCCGCGATGACACCCTCGGCTGTTGTCCGGCACTCGGCGTGTTCACAACATCCAATTTAGCCCCCAAGGCCCCCGGTCGGACGTAGACTTCGGCGCCCGCGTCCCCTGGTCCCCACCTTGGCCGCGGCGATCCAGCACGTCTACCCACTGGAGTAAGAGCATGGCCGCGAAGTTCGAGATCTACGAAGACGCCAAGGGCGAGTTCCGGTTCCGCCTCAAGGCCGGCAACGGCGAGATCGTGGCGACCGGCGAGGGCTACAAGACCAAGTCCGGTGTCATCAACGGTGTCGACGCGGTGAAGCGTGCCGCGGCGGAGGCCGAGGTCGACGACAAGACCGATGCCAAGGCCAAGAACTGAGCCTGATCGGATTCACCCGAAGGGGGCTTTGCCGGCGACCTGCTAGCAAAGCCCTTTTCGCGGCCTTCCCAGAGGGTCGGCGCGGCCCGCGAACCTTCTGGCCCTAGGCTGCTCTCGTGCGCCTTGCAGCCACCAGGTTCGTCCCGGCATTCGTCTTGTCGTTGTGTGCCCTGGTCATCACCGCAATCGTCGCCGCTCCCGGCGCGCTTGCCGCACGCTCCGCACGACTAGGGCAGCCGACGACGGGCGACAACGACTCCGCCCAGGGCGCGTGTCAGCAACGCCAGTTGCCCCCGCCGCCGATCGACACGTCGGAGGAGCCCGCGCCCGGCAGCCCGAGCCCGGAGCCACTGCCGGTCCCGGAGGACCCGGTCGGGGGATCCCGGATGGGTGAATGCGGCCTCGTGCAGCCCGAGGGCGGCGAGGCGCCGCCCGCTGTCACCGCGGCGACGTGGGTGATCTCCGACCTCGACTCCGGCGCCGTGCTGGCCGCCAAGGACCCGCACGCCCGCGAGCGGCCCGCGTCACTGATCAAGGTGCTGCTGGCCATCGTGGCGATCCGCGAGCTGCGCCCGGAGACCGTGGTCACCGGCACGCAGGAGGACGCGAACCAGGAGGGCACCCGGGTCGGTGTCGGCCCCGGCGGCCAGTACACGGTCGACCAGCTGCTGCACGCGCTGGTGATGCGGTCCGGCAACGACGCGGCGTACGCGCTGGCCCGCACGCTCGGCGGCCCGGAGGTCGCGCTGGAGAAGATGAACGCGCTGGCCGACGAGCTCGGCGCGCTCGACACGCGCGCGGCCACTCCGTCCGGCCTGGACGCCCCCGGCATGATGACGTCGGCCTACGACCAGAGCCTGATCTTCCGTGCCGCGATGAAGCACGAGGAGTTCGCGGCCGCCGCCCGCACCCGCAAGATCGACTTCCCGGGGTACGGCGGCAAGCCGGGCTTCCAGGTCAACAACGACAACAAGCTGCTCGGCAGCTACGAGGGCTTCCTCGGCGGCAAGACCGGGTTCACCGACGACTCGCGACACACCTACGTCGGCGCCGCGGAGCGCGACGGCCGCAAGCTCGCGGTGGTGCTGCTGCGTGGCGAGCGCAACCCGGCCCCGCTCGGTGAGCAGGGCGCCGACCTGCTGGACTACGGCTTCCGCCTGGCGGAGGCCGAGGTGAAGCCGGTCGGCGAGCTGGTGAACCAGTCACCGGAGGCGCAGCCGAAGCAGGACCCGAACCAGGGCGACACGATCCGCAGGCCGGTCGAGGACAAGGCCGCCGCGGCCGCGGAGTCGGAGCGGTCCGCGTTCGGCAACGTCGGGCTGCCGCTGGTGGCGCTCGCCGGTGTGGCCGTGCTGGTCACGTTCGCCATGTGGCTGCGCAGGCGCAAGGCCCGCGCGGCCCGCGTCAACCGCGCCGGGTGACCGCGCCGCACCACACCACCGCCGAGTTGCTCGGCTACTCCTGAGCCGCACGCGGTATCTTCTCGTCCCATGGGGCGCCGTAACATTCTCATTGCCATTGTCACAGTGCTGGTCGTCGTGGCCGCGGTCGTCGTGGTCCTGCGGGTGAGCGCGGCCGACCCGGTCGACGCCACCACGTCGGACGCGCCGGCGCCGACGGTGGGCACGGCGCTGCCGACGTCGTTCGACAGACCGGCGTGGCGGCGCCCGGTGCCCGCCGACGCGCAGGTCATCGTGTCGGACGGGTACGTGGCCGTGCGGGAGCGGACCGGCGTGCGGGTGTACGACCTGCCGACCGGGAAGGAACGCTGGCACCACCTCGACGACGACCGCGAGGTCATCGACATCGCGGCCGCCGACGGCCGGCTGACGGCCGTGTCGGACGGCGAGGTGCGGCTGTTCGACCTGGCCACCGGGCAGGTGCGGGCGACCGTGTCGGTGCCGGCGGGCGACCGGACGGCGGTGCCCTACGGGGATCTTCTGCTGGTGCTGTCGGACGGCGAGGCGGCCGACCCGTACCGGATGTACTCCGCGAGCGGGCGGCAGCTTTGGTCGCGGTTCGCCGAGTCGTGCATCGGGGGGACACAGGCCTACTTCGGCGCCGGCGCGCTGGTCATCGCGTCCTACTGCGGACCGGTCCTACATGTGGCGGGTGTGCACCCGGACGACGGCAACGTGCTGTGGGACGCGGAGCTGCCGGACACCACGACGCCGGGGCTGGGCAGCACGCCGACCGCGACCCGCCTGCCGACCGACGCGCCGCTCCTCGCGTTCTCGCAGGGGAAGTTGACGCCGATCGAGCCGGCCACCGGTACGCGGCTGACCGGCGCCCCGGTCCCGGACGGCGCGCAGCCCACGAGCGTGCCGAACGGTTGGTGCTCCTACGAGCCGACGCCGGAATCGTTGGTGCGCTGCGTGGACATGCGCACCGGCACCGCGCCGGCGCAGCCGTACCCGGTGGCGCACAACGATCTCGACGACCCGCGCGTCGAGATCCTGTCCGGCGCGGCCGGGATCGCGGTGGCCGTCACGACGGACGGCACACTGACGGTCGGCAAGGTGGGCGGGCGCCCGGTCGAGGTCATGTCCGACGCGGCGGAGCCGTCGACCGTCTACTACGGACCCGGCGCGCTCGTGGTCACCGACCGGGACGAGCTGATCGTCTACTCCTGACTCTCGCTCGGTCGGGATCGCTTGCGCAGCAACAGTCCCAGCACCGCGCCGACGCCGACCAGGCCGGCCACACTGCGCGCGTTCGGTCCCTTGTGGACGATCAGGCGCGGGCTGATCACGGCGGGCGGCGGCGGTTCCGGCGGCGCCACGACCAGGTTCTCCCGCGCCGTGGCGGTCCACGCGGTGATGAACAGCAGGAAGCGCGACACGAAGTTGGCGAACAGCAGCAGACCGATGATCGGCCCGAAGAGCTTGCCCGACGGCGAGGCCGCGACGGTCGTGAGGTAGATCGTGAAGACCTGCTTGAGGATCTCGAAGCCGATCGCGGCGGCGATCGCGCCCTTCACCGCCGACCGCGCGCTCACGTGTTCGCGCGGCAGCCGGGACAGCACCCACAGGAACACCAACCAGTTCGCGGCCAGCGCCAGCACGATTGTCGCCAGCAGCAACAGGAACCGCGCCCATGCGTCGTCGTCGAGTCCGACGAGGCCGAGCAGCCACGAGCCGAGGCCGCTGCCGGCGGCGGACAGTCCGAACGAGACGGCGAGCGCGAGACCGAGCCCGAACAGCGCGAGCAGATCCTTGGCGGCGGTCGACAGGAACGGCCGCTGCTTGTTCTCCTGTCCCCACTGGGCGGTCAGCGCGTCCCGCAGGTTCGACATCCAACCGAGGCCGGAGTACAGCGCGGCGAGCAGACCGATGATCCCGACCGCGCCACGGTTCTTGATGGCCGACGCGATCACGTCGTTGATGAGCTCGTTGAGCCCGGACGGCACCGCGTCGGCGATGCCCTTCTGCATCTCCGCGAGCAACGCGTCGTTGCCGGCCAGCACGAAACCGGCGACCGCGAAGGCGATCATGAGCAGCGGGAACAGCGACAGCACGCTGAAGTAGGTGATCGCGGCGGCGTAGTGGTTGCCGTAGCGCTCGGTGTACGCCGCGCCGGCCCGCACGAGATGGTCGAGCCAGGGCCGCCGCCGGCGCTGCCGGGTCAGAAAGGATTCTTTGTCCGCCACAGACAAACGCTAGCCCTGGCAGTGGGTTCCCGCATCACGAAGGCGCGAGGAGCCCCAGCTTGTCGTACGTGCGCGCGAGCGTGCGCGACGCGACCGCACGGGCCTGTTCCGCGCCGCGGGAAAGGATCTTGTCGAGCTCCGCGGTGTCGTCCAGATACGACTTCACGCGGGCCTGCACCGGGGTGACGAACTCGACGAGCGCCTCGGCCACGTCCTTCTTCAGGTCGCCGTAACCCTTGCCCTCGTAGTCGGCCGGCAGCTCCGCGAGCGTGCGGCCGGTCAGCGCGGACAGGATCGCGAGCAGGTTGCTCACCCCCGGCTTGCTCTCGGGGTCGTACCGGATCTCCCGGTCGGCGTCGGTGACCGCGGACCGGATCTTCTTCGCGGACACCTTCGGGTCGTCGAGCAGGTCGACGATGCCGCCCGGCCCGGACGCCGACTTGCTCATCTTCGCTTTCGGGTCCTGCAGGTCGTAGATCTTCGCCGCGTCCTTGAGGATGTAGGGCTCCGGCAGCGTGAACGTCCTGCCGAAGCGCGAGTTGAACCGCTGCGCGAGGTCGCGCGTCAGCTCGAGGTGCTGGCGCTGGTCCTCGCCGACCGGCACGTGGTTCGCCTGGTAGCACAGGATGTCCGCCGCCTGCAGCGACGGGTAGCCGAACAGCCCGAGGCTGATCCGGTCGGTGGCCTGCTTCGCGGACTTGTCCTTGAACTGCGTCATCCTGCTGGCCTCGCCGAAGCCCGTGAGGCACTGCATCACCCAGCCGAGCTGGGCGTGCTCCGGCACGTGGCTCTGCACGAACAGCGTGGCCCGGTCCGGGTCGATGCCCAGCGCGAGCAGCTGCGCCGCCGACACCCGCGTCCGCTTCCGCAGCAGCTTCGGGTCGTGCTCGACGGTGATGGCGTGCAGGTCGACCACGCAGTAGAACGTCTCGTGCGTGTCCTGCATCGCGACCCACTGCCGGACCGCGCCGAGGTAGTTGCCGAGGTGGAACGAGTCAGCCGTCGGCTGGATCCCGGAAAGCACCCGAGGGCGGCGTTCTTGCGGCTGTTCAGGCGTCGACACGCGCCGATTCTCCCAGAGTCGGGTCGAGCGGCCCGCAACCGGTCCGGAACTGTCGGTCCCCGCGCGTAGGCTGGAAATCGGGGGCCGGCGGCCAGGCCCCGCGGCCGAGCAGAGCCGGGTCAGCGCTCGCTGCGGACCGGCTCCGCGACCGGCGTGACCCGCCGCGTGTCCATGGCGGGCGCGGCCGTCCCGCGGCGGCGGTGCCGCACGAGGCCCGTGATCAGGCCGCCGAACCCGACGACCACGGCCGCGATGCCCACCGGCCCCACGAACGACATGCTGTTGGCGGTCACGCCGTCCGCCGTGCTGGCGCTCGCCGTCGACACGACCAGTGCCAGCGCCGCCGGCACCAGGGCCAAGACCACACTCACCCGAACCAGCCTGCGAAGCGTTGCCCGCACTGGTGCGCCTCCTGCGCTCATCACCGTCGTGTACCCCCGATCGGGGGGCATGGACCGGGAAACCTACCGACTGTGGCAACCAGCGATGGCTGCGTTAGTCCAATCGGCCACGTCGCGGGAGAGTAGCCCCCTTCCTGTGCGCGCCGTCACGCGGGGCCCCAATGATCGACACCCGCGAGTCTCCCTTTCAGAACCCGCGAGTCCCCCCTTCAGACACAGTGAGTTGCCGTTTCGCGCCGGCGCGGACCGTGCACGAAGCGGCAACTCGGTGTGCTTGAAACTGCGACTCGCGGGTCCTGAATCGGCGAGTCGCGAGGTCAGCCGGACGGTGACGTGAGCCAGCCGTTGCGCTCGGCGCCGGCCACCAGCGCCGTCATCGCCTCGCCGAGCGCGGCCGACGCCTCGCCGATGTGGGCGGTGCGGGTGCGGACGGTGTCGGCCGTGACACCGGGTGTGCGCCACGTGCCGCCGTCCGCCATCCAGTTCAGCAGGTTCGGCTCCAGCCGGTCGACGGCCTTGGCGAACCGGGCCTCCGGCGTCACGCGGGCCTCGAACTCGTCCCACAGCGCGCGGAACTCGCGGGCCTGGTCGTCGGGCAGCAGCCCGAAGAGCTTGTCGGCCGCGGCGAGCTCGCGCTCGACCTGGCTGGTGCGCAGCTCGTCGTCGTAGAGCGGCGTGTCCCCCGCGTATATCTCGACGAGATCGTGGACGACGACGAGCCGGACGGTGTGCCCGACGTCGATCGGCTCGTCGGCGTACTCCGCGAGCACCGGCACCATGAGCGCGAGGTGCCACGAGTGCTCCGCGTCGTTCTCGCGCCGCTCGACGGCCGCCAGCGTCGAGGCCCGCAACACCGTCTTGAGCCGGTCGACCTCGATCAGGAAGGCCAGCTGCTGCCCGAGGCGCCCGTCGACGGGCAGCGGGTTGCGTTCGACGAGCAAGGGTTCATCAGCCACGCCGCGACACTGTCACCCGGCTCGGGTGCGGGGCAACCCGGATTACCGGACCAGCTCGTCGGGCACCGGAAGGTCCAGTGCGGCAAGGAAACGCGCGGTCTTGACCTCGACGAAGATCTCCGCGTCGTCGACCTCGTCGAGGTCGTCCGGGTCCTCGTCCTCCTCCTCGACCTGGTCCGGGTCGGTGTCCTCGGCGAGGTAGGCGACCAGCTCGCGCTCCTTCGTGCCGACCGCGCCCTCGTCGTGGAGCTCCGCCCACCACGCGGCGAGCCCGGCGGCCTCGGCCGCGGTGTCGGTCGGCTCGGAGGCGTCCTCCTCCTCGAAGTAGCTGCGCGGCGTCTCACCGAGGTAGGCGATGCCGGTGCCCGGCCCCGCCGGCTCGTAGGTGATGGTGGCGATGTCGCTGTCGTGGATGTCGACCGACAGCCACGGCGGCCGCGGGTCGTCGTCCGGCTCCGTCCACGCCGTGCCGTCGAAGTGGAACCGCCCGAAGAAGCCCATGCGGCAGGCTAGCGTGACGGTGTGAAGGTCACCGTTCTCGGCACCTGCGCCGCCTGGCCGGAGCCGGGTCGCGCGTGCAGCGGGTTCCTCGTGGAGCACGCCGGGTTCCGGCTGGTGCTCGACCTGGGGTTCGCCACGCTGCCGCGGCTGCTCGCGCTCTGTCCGAACGGGACGGTCGACGCGGTCGTGGTCACGCACCGGCACACCGACCACTGCGTCGACCTGAACGGGTTGCTGCGGGTCCGCCACCACGGCGAGCGCGAGCTGCCGAGGATCCCGCTGCTGTGCCCGCCGGGCGTCGCCGAGCTGGTCGACGGTCTCGAGCCGGAACCGAGGCTGGCGGAGCTGTTCGAGGTGCTCGAGCTGCCCGGCACGCACCGGGTGGGGCCGTTCCAGGTGGACGGTGTCGCGCTGCCCCACCACGTGCCGAACGCGGGCATCCGGCTGACCACACCGAGCAGGACGCTGGCGTACACGGGTGACACGGGCCCGGACCCGGCGCTGGCCGACCTCGGACGCGACGCGGACCTGTACATCGTGGACGCGACGCTGCAGGAGCTGCCGCCCGACGGCGCGCCGCGCAACCTGCTCACCGCGAGGGAGGCCGGCGAGTGGGCGACGGCGGCCGGCGCGCGCAGGCTGATGCTGACGCACTTCTGGCCGGGCAACGACCGCGGCGTGTCACTGCGGCAGGCCGCCGAGACGTACGACGGCGAACTGCTGGCAGCCGACGAGGGCCGCACCGTCGACCTCGGCTAACCCCGCGAGTCGCAGTTTCAGACACAGCGAGTCCCCCGTTCAGACACAGTGAGTTGCCGTTTCGCGCCGGCCTGGACCATGCACGAAACGGCAACTCGGTGTGCTTGAAAGGGGGACTCGCGGGTCTTGAAAGGGGGACTCGCGGGGTTAGCCGCAGTCGCGGCCTTCTAGCGGCTTCGCGTACTCGACGGACACCCAGCGGCCCTCGCCCAGCTTGCGGAAGCCGTTCTGCACGACCTTGTCCGCGTCCGCCTCCTCGCCGGAGGCCAGCTGGTCGACGACGTTGGCCGGGTCGATCGCGGGGGTCGACCGCACGTTCACCCCGTCGACGGTCGCCGTGACGCGGCACTGCGAACTGTCACTCGACGCCGGCGCGCCGTCCCGACCTTCCTCGCGCCGCTGGTCGGCACCCTGGACGTACAGCAGGCCGACACCGCCGAGCAGCACCGCCGCGATCACCGTCCGCTTGCCGCTCCACTTCAGCTTCACCGGGCAACGCTCCCCAAATCGGGTACCGCGACATCGCTCTACGACAGGTATAACCCAGGCTCATCGAGATTCAAACGAGCGCCGCGACAAACCACTCGCACGACGCAGCGGCCGGGCGCGGCGCACACGTTCCGTTAACGCCGGATGCCACACCCGCACGAGGCGAGTGTGGCATCCGGAGCGGCGATCGGTCAGGCCGAGGCCATCTTCTTCTGCAGGTTCTCGTCCAGGGTCCCGAGGAACTCCTCGGTGGTCTGGAACTCCTGGTCCTTGCTGATCAGCAGCGCGAGGTCCTTGGTCATCCGGCCGCTCTCGACGGTCTCGATGACGACCTGCTCCAGCGCGTCGGCGAAGCCGGTCACCTCGGGCGTCGAGTCCAGCTTGCCGCGGTGGGCGAGCCCCCGGGTCCACGCGTAGATGGACGCGATCGGGTTCGTCGACGTCGGCTTGCCGGCCTGGTGCTGGCGGTAGTGCCGGGTGACGGTGCCGTGCGCGGCCTCGGCCTCGACGGTGCGGCCGTCGGGCGTCGACAGCACCGACGTCATCAGGCCGAGCGAGCCGAAGCCCTGCGCGACGGTGTCGGACTGGACGTCGCCGTCATAGTTCTTGCACGCCCAGACGTAGCCGCCCTCCCACTTCATCGCGGCGGCGACCATGTCGTCGATCAGGCGGTGCTCGTAGGTCAGGCCCTTGGCGTCGAAGTCGGCCTTGAACTCCTCGGTGAAGATCCTCTGGAAAATGTCCTTGAAGGCGCCGTCGTAGGCCTTGAGGATCGTGTTCTTGGTCGACATGTAGACCGGGTACTCACGCTGCAGGCCGTAGGCCAACGAGGCCCGCGCGAAGTCCTCGATGGACTTCGTGAAGTTGTACATGCCCATCGCGACGCCGCCGTCCGGCCCGTAGTTGGCCACGACGTGCTTGATCGGCTCGGAGCCGTCCTCCGGCGTGAAGGTGATCGTCAGCTCGCCGGCGCCGGGCACCTTGAAGTTCGTCGCCTTGTACTGGTCGCCGTGGGCGTGGCGGCCGATGATGATCGGCTTCGTCCAGCCCGGCACCAGCCGGGGGATGTTGGAGATGATGATCGGCTCGCGGAACACGACGCCACCGAGGATGTTGCGGATCGTGCCGTTCGGCGAGACCCACATCTTCTTCAGGCCGAACTCCTCGACCCGCGCCTCGTCCGGCGTGATGGTCGCGCACTTGACGCCGACGCCGTGCTTCTTGATCGCGTTGGCGGAGTCGATGGTGACCTGGTCGTCGGTCGCGTCCCGGTGCTCGATGCCGAGGTCGTAGTAGTCCAGGTTGACGTCCAGGTACGGATGGATCAGCTTGTCCTTGATGAACTGCCAGATGATGCGGGTCATCTCGTCGCCGTCGAGCTCGACGACGGTGCCCTGGACCTTGATCTTCGCCATCTGCCGGGGTGCTCCTCTCGCGTCTTCATCGCGCGCGTCACGTCTGTTCAGCCCTCGCAAACGGTAGACGCGTACTGCTAGCCGCGCCGGGCCGGCCCTACGCCAGGCCGGTGACCGCGGCCACGATCCGCTGCGCGACCTTCGGTTGCTCGGCCCCACCCATGTGCAGGGTGTTGGCCGAGAACACCGCGCGCCGCGTGAGGTCTTTGGTCGCGGCCATGCCGTTGTTGTAGCCGGGCCGGTCGCCGGTCTTGCCCCAGAACACGTACGGGCCGACGGCCAGGCGGGCGAGACCGTGTCCGAGGTAGGCGTCCTGGTCGTTGGCCGGGTCGGCGTCGCCGTCGTACAGCGCGACCTCCGGCATGTCGAACAGGAGCGCGGTCTGCGCGGGCGGCAGGAGCCGGCCGGACATGAGCGCGACGAGAAACCGGTCGAGGTCGGGCGCGTTGGAGATCATCTCGGCGGCGGCCCACTGGAAGGTCGGGTTGGCGTCGGTGATGTCCACGAAGGACCCGTCGGTCTCCTCGTAGCCGCGTGCGTGCGGGCCGTGGATCCTGGTGTCCCGACCGGGCACGGTGGTGGCGCCCAGGTGCAGCGGCCGGATGATCCCGGCGCGGATCGCGTCGCCGTACGGCCGGCCGGTGACCTTCTCGATGACCGCGCCGAGCACGAGGTAGTCGATGTTGCCGTAGTGCTGCTTGGCGCCCGGCGCGAACAGCATCGGCTTGACCTGGCGCCGCTCGTCCCAGAACGCGAGGTCGAACAGCTGGCGCGGGGTCCAGGCGTCGAACCGGTGCGCGAGGAACCAGGTGGGGTCCTTGTGGTCGATGTCGATGCCGGGCAGCCCGGAGGTGTAGTCGAGCAGCTGGTCGACGGTGATGTCCGGGTAGCTCGCCGGCAGCACGCCGGGCACGTAGCTCTGCACGCTGCGGTCGAGCCGCAGCTTCCCGCGCGCGACGAGCTGCAGCGCGGCGGTGGCGGTGAACGCCTTCGTCATGCTGCCGATCCGGAACCGCCCGTTCTGCGGGACGGGCCGGCCGGTGCGGACGTCGGCGACGCCGGCGGTGCCCTGCCAGCGGCCGTCGGAGCCGAGGACCTGGAGGATCGCGCCGCTCGCCTCGCCGTCGGGCAGGCCGGCGATCGAGGCGGCGAGCGCGTCCGGGTCGAGCGGCGGCAGGTCACTGGCGGCGGCGGTCGGCGCGACGCCCAGTGTGAGCGCCGCGGCCGACAGCAGGACTGCGATGGTTCTCATGACGACGAGCCTGGCGGCCGTGATCCGCTGTGCCATCCGGGACGTCCCCGGAGTCGACTCAGGGTCGCGCCGCCCACTCCTGTTCGAGCATCGCGAACACGAACTCGTCGGTCCACTCGCCCTTGACGATCTCGTTCTCCACGAAGTGCGCCTCCTTGCGGAGCCCGAGGCGCGTCATGAGCTTGGCCGACGCGTCGTTGCGCCCGTCGCAGCGGCCGATGACCCGGTGCAGCCGAAGCCCGTCGAACCCGAGCCGCAGCATCTCGACGGCCGCCTCCCCCGCGTAGCCGTGGCCGTGGTGGCGGGGGTCGAAGATGAAGCCGAACTCGCCGGTCCGGTGCTCCTCGGAACGCCACGACAGGTTCACCTCGCCGAGCAGCGCGCCGGTCTCCTGGTGCTCGACGGCCAGCACGAGGATGTCGGCCTCGCGCTCGATGGTCGGGTGTGTGACGCGGTACCTCAAGGAGCGCTCGGTGTCCTCGCGGGTGCGGGCCGCCCAGTACAGGAACCGCGCCACCTCGGGCAGCCGGTGGTAGGCGTGCATCGCGTCGAGGTCGGTCGCGGCGAAGGGACGGAGGATCAGTCGGTCGGTCTTGATCGGGTAGTCAGGTCTGAGCACATCCGCCAACGTACGTCAGCGCTTCGTCCGGCCCCACGGCTTCAGCACCGACAGCACCGCGTTCGTCAGGTACATCGACGTCGACACCAAGCCCGCGGCCAGCATCTGCGGCCCGCTCGCGCCGATGTCGGCGAGCTGGTCGGCCGGGGTGTCGGCCATCAGCGCGGACAGCTCGCGCAGCCCGGGCAGGAGCGACAGCGGGACCAGCACCACCGCGATCAGTGTCAGTGCGAACTTCACGATCACCCAGCGGTACCGGAAAAGCCCCCAATGGGTGAGCAGCGCGAGCGACACCCCGGACGCGAACGCGAGCAGGCTGACGGGGATCAGCAGCGTGCCGCCGATGAGGTACATCGCTTGAAACGTGGCGTGCTGGGTGGCGGGGTCGTCGGTGGACAGGCCGGTGATCGCGAGCGTCAGGTTGCCGACGTTCAGCCCGAGCCACCCGACCGACACCACGATGTGGGTGAGCAGCAGCCACTTGCGGGCCGTCGGAGTGAGCTTTCTGGTGCGCTCCGAGGTCCGCGTGGTCACAGCCGCACGAACCGTCGGTTGCGCCGGTTCTGGGCGAGCACGTTCTTGGTCACGCGCACCGAGAGCGTCCCGACCAGCAGGGAGACCATGAGTTTCATACTCCATATGATGGATTCTCGACGCCTCCGTGTCGTCGGCACCAGCGCGACAATCGCGGTGCGACCAGGGCGGTACACCGGTGTCGCGCGGCTACTCTCCTCGGGGTACACGACCCCGTGCCATGATGACGACATGGCGATCTGGCTGACCACCGACTCCGAGGCGAACGACCTGCTCGAGCGCGAGCCGTTGGCGCTGCTCATCGGCATGCTGTTGGACCAGCAGATAACCATCGAGACCGCGTTCGCGGGGCCGAAGAAGATCCTGGACCGGATCGGCGCGATGGACGCGCGAACCATCGCCGAGTACGACCCGGAGAAGTTCGCGGCCCTGTGCTCCACCCCGCCCGCGATCCACCGCTTCCCCGGTTCGATGTCCAAGCGTGTGCAGGCGATGTGCCAGGGCCTGGTCGAGGAGTACGACGGCAGCGCGGAGGCGCTGTGGACCGCCGGCAACCCGTCGGGCGCCGAGGTTCTCAAGCGGCTCAAGGCGCTCCCCGGCTTCGGCGAGATCAAGGCCAAGATCTTCCTCGCGCTGCTCGGCAAGCAGCGCGGCCTGAAGGCGACGGGCTGGCAGAAGGCGGCCGGCGACTTCGCGAAGAAGGGCAGCTACCTGTCGGTGGCGGACATCGTCGACGACGCCAGCCTGCAGGAAGTGCGCGCCCACAAGAAGCAGATGAAGGCAGCCACCAAGGCGGCGAAGGCCTGACGCGGTGCCGCGGTAGACCACGGCACCGCGGGCGGCTCAGCGGTTGGCGCCCATGTTGGCCGACATGGCCGTGACCAGGTTCTGCTCGTTGAACTGCACCGCGACGGAGAAGCCGGGGCCGGTGATCTGCATCTGCGTCGCGTTGTGCTCGGCACGCAGGCCGCGCCGGCTCGCGTAGGAGTGGAACGCGCGGCGGTGGTCGTAAAGCCGCAGCTCGGCGAGGCCCTGTTGCAGCACGCGGGTCACGCGCGGGCCGTCCGGCGCCGGCAGCGCGAACTCGGGGTGCTCGATGACGAACCCGGCGCACGTGCCGCCGCCCACCGGGCCCTGGTAGCCGGTCCAGCGGCCGGAGATCGCCTTGGCCGCCTCCATCATCAGCGACGCGACCTGCGCGGGTTCGGTCGGCGAGCCGGGCAGCGCGTCGAACGGGACCTCCGCCGTCGACAACTCCGGGATGTTGTGCTGCTGCCCGAAGTCCCGGGCCTGCTCGGCCAGCTCGAGAATGTCCTGGCGGTACCCGAACGGGTTGGCCCAGCTCCACAGCCACGACTTCGGCCCCGGCGCCGCGCTCCCGAGGAGGTGCACCTTCTTGCAGGTCAGCGGATGTTGGCCGGTGAACGAGAACCGCGGCGCGGCGAGGTCGGTCTCCCACGAGTGTTCGCCGACGGTCTCGGTCAGGCGCAGCTGGTGTTCGAACGACAGCAACGCGGCGTCGTCCTGCAACTCGATGAAGGTTGGCACGACTGGACGCTACCGTCCAGACTGGACGGGCCGGACCTCGGCATTACTGGAGGTTTGGGGGGCGCTGTGGCCTCCGGCCCCCCGTTGACCAGCCTACCGGCGAGCACCGACAATCCCGCCGCCCTCGCCGCCGGTTGTCCACAGAAGGCATGCGGCGGCAGTTGTCCACAGGCCGTCGCGCGACGGCCCATTTCTGTCGGTGGCCTCCGGTAGCGTGGTTCGAGGGGGCCAGCGGCCAGCCTGGGACGCCGCATGGACACGCACTCCTTGCGCTGCCGGAATTTCCGGCCGGGCGGCGGGTCGAGCTGAACGGCGCGGCCGTCAGTTTCGTGGTCGTGCGCAGTCTGGTCGACAACCACGGAATGTCCGAAGTGGACGCGGCGGGGGATTTCCGGCGCCGGGCACCGCGACGCATTTCGCGGCTTACGAAACCGCCGGCGCGCACCGGGTGGTGCTTTCGGTGGACGCACCGGACGAGAAAAGCTGGCGGCGCGAACTCGAAATCATCGCTGCGGCCGTGAACGGGCGCGCCTCCGGCCCCCCGATTTCCAGCCTACCGAGCGGGACCGACGATTTCGGGGCAGACGCGTGAGTTATCCACAAGCCGATGGGTTGTCCACAGCCGTCCGCGGGACGGGTATTTCTGTCGGACCTCTCCGGTAGCGTGGTTCGAGGGGGCCAGCGGCCAGCCGTGCAACAAAAACGGGCGCCCACCGAGGTGGACGCCCGTCGAAAAGTCAGCTCACGGCTTGCGGCCGACCGCCGCCGCGCTGCACTCCTCCACCCGGCTCAACGGCCGCAGCTTCGGACCGTCCGGCCACCACAGGTCGGACAGCTCGTAGTCGCCCGCCTTGCCCGGCCCCGGCGAGATGATCTCCAGGCCCGGCATGAACTCCCGCAGCTGCGCCTTGGTCCGGAACCGGCCGGAACCCATGGGGCTGTGGATGAACACGTCCTCCATGCGCCGCGCGAGCTCCTCGTGGCCCGGCGTCTCCGGGTTGAGGAAGTGGGAGATCGCGACGAAGCTGCCGGATGGCAGCGCGTCGATGTACTCCTTCATCAGGTCACCGCCGTTCTCGGCGGTGTAGTGGTGCAGCGTGCCGACGTGCAGCAGCGCCAGCGGCTGCGAGAAGTCGATGTTCTTGCGCACGATCTCGTTCTGCAGCACCTGCTGCGGCTCGAAGATGTCCGCCGGCACGAAGTGCGTGAAGTCGTTGTCCTCCAGCAGCGCCTCGCCGTGCGCGATCACCACCGGATCGTTGTCGACGTACACGACCCGCGTCTCCGGGTCGATGCGCTGCGCGATCTGGTGCGTGTTCTCCGCGGTCGGCAGGCCGGAGCCGCAGTCGAGGAACTGGCGGATGCCGCCCTGGTCGGCGAGGAACCGCACGGCCCTGGTCAGGAAGTTCCGGTTGGACCACGCGAGGTCCCGCGCCTCGGGCGCGACCTGCACCACCCGGTTGAACACCTCGCGGTCGATCGCGTAGTTGTCCTTGCCACCGAGAAACGCGTCGTACACCCGGGCGATGCTCGCGCGGGTCGGGTCGACCCCGACGGGAACCATGCTGGGCGCGTCGTACTTGGACGCGGTCTCGGACATCGCAACCTCACAACCGGACGTACTCCCGTGGACCAACTCAGAGTAGCGACGCCCAGGCGACCGGTAAACGCGGGTATTGACCCGACAACTCGCCCTCAAAACGCCCGTGCATCTGCACCTGCGCAGGTGAGGAAGCTACGCTGACCTTGGGATTTCCTTGGGACGCCGAACAAAAGTCACCCATTCGGTCTAGCAGCGTCACACTGACGACGGACAGCTGAACCGTCGGTTAACTCCTGTCATTCCGGGGCCCTGGAAAGGCCCGCCGCCCTAAGCTTGATCGTCCCCGGCTCGGAAGGGCGACACTGTGGGCATACCGGAACTCGTCCGAACCATTGCGGAGTTACTCCTGTCGGGTGAGGGCACACTGTTTCTCGGTATGGCCGCGGTGAGCCTCATCGCCGCGCCGGTCGTGCAGCGATATGTCGCCGGCCGCAAACGGCTGTTCTACCGCGTGCAGAGCGACTCGAAGATCGGCCTCGACGTCAACCTGCACGACGCCGACGACGGCGACGGGCACGCCGACCACGAGCTGATCACCGTCGCGAAAGTGGTGGACCGGCTGACCTTCGTCGTCATCCGCATCCGCAACACCGGCGGCGACATCGAGCTGCGCGACCTCGGCGAGCCGGTCGAGTTCACGTTCCGCGGCCGCGCGATCTGGAACGCGCGGATCTCCGACCCCAGCGACCGCACGCACCGCGAGGCGCTGATCGACAGCCTGGAGTTCTTCCCGGCCGACCCGGAGTCCCAAGCGCCCGAGGAGATCAGCACGCTGCCGAAGGTGCGCCGGTCGCTGCTGCCGAGAATGCGGGAGATCCTGCTGCCAGAGGCGCCGCCCGCGCTGCCGCAGCCGCCGCCCCCGGTCTGGCACGGCATCCGCCTCAAGCGCACGCTCACCCTTGCCGCGAAAGAGAAGTTCAAGATCGTGGTGGTGCTGCGCGAGCCGGCGGACAACCTGACCGGCGACCGCACGAAGGGCGTCGACGGCCCCACCGGACACCGCAGGATCCGCGACGAGCGGACCGTTCGGCGCGCGCGGTGGCCGCTCGCCACCGCGGGACTCGGCGTGCTGCTCGCCGGCGCGCTGTTCGCGATCAACCTGCTGCCGGAGGCCGCGACGGCCGACGACCCGACGGTCGAATGCGCGCGCGGGGACCTCGACATCGTCGGCTCCAGCGCGTTCGCGCCGATCATGACCACGGTGGCGAACCGGTACGCGGCGGCGTGCGAGGGCGCGCACGTCCGGGTGACCGCGACGGGCAGCATCACGGGCGTGCGGCAGCTGGCCGGTGTCGCACCCGCGCGCCGCGGCACGGTCGCCGCGATGTCGGACGGCACGGTCGGCGAGGCGACCGCCGACCTGGTGGCGCAACCGGTCGCGGTGCTCGTGTACACGTTGGTGGCAAACGACTCCGTCGGGTTGTCGGAGCTGACGGCCGCGCAGGTGCGGGACATCTACGCCGGCCGCTACCGCAACTGGGACGAGCTGCGCCCCGGCCCGTCGCTGCCAATCCGGATCGTCGGGCGCGGGCAGGAGTCGGGGTCGCGGCGGACGTTCGAGCAGACAGTGCTCGGCGCGTCGTCGGAGGGCGACCTGACGTCGGACTCGTGCGAGACGGCGGACCGGATCCCGGGTGCGCCGGTCATCCGGTGCGAGCGGAACTCGGAGGCGGAGCTGGTGGACGAGGTGGCGTCGACCCCAGGGGCGATCGGGTACGTCGACGCGCCGTCCGCGCGTCGCGGGCTGACCGCGTTGGCACTGGACGGGGAACGGCCCACGGTGAGCGGAATCTCGGCCGGCTATCCATTTTGGACGGTCGAGTACCTTTACACGAAAGGGATTCCGCCGGCCGGTTCGATGCTGGCGGCGTACCTCGACTACCTGCGAGGCGGTTCTTCAGGCGCGGCGCTGTCGGCGGCGGGCTACACGCCATGCACGGGCAAGGACGGGCAGCCGCACCTCCTGTGCCACGACTAGTTTCGGCGCCACGCGGAGATCGCCGCCGACGTGCAGAACGCCGTCACCAACGCGAGCAGCGCCGCCAGCAACACCGGCCACAACACGTGCATGCTCAACGCCAGCAGCACGTTGATCACGGTCGCCGTCAGGTACACGCCGGCAAGGACGAGCCACCCCGTCGACGGGGACGCGGTTCGGCGCGGACGGCGGAGAAGCATCGCACCTCCAGGGTCATTCCTGGAGATGTCGCGCCGCGCCGGGGTTCAGTTACCGCCGGCCGGTATCGATCGGATCACCAGGTAGATCAGGTCCGGCTCGCCGCGGGAGACGGGGACCGACAGCGTCTCCACGGGCCCGAACCGCGCCGCCAGCGCGGCCACGAACGCCGGGGCCGCGTTGGCGCTCCACACCGCCAGGACGCCGCCCGGGGTCAGGGCCTCGGCGAGCATCGACAGGCCGGCCGGGCCGTACAGTGCCGCGTTGCCCTCGTCGACGGTCCACTCCGGACCGTTGTCGATGTCCAAGCAGATGGCAGCGAAAGGCCCCGCGGTGGGCAGCCAGGTCAGCAGGTCGGCCGCCACCACCGTCACGCGGGGCGCGGCCAGGACCGCCGCGTTGCCCAGTGGGCCCTCGTTCCACGCGATCACCGCCGGCTCGCGTTCGACGACCACCACCGAGCCGACCGAGGGCTGTGACAACGCCTCCCGCAGCGAGAAGCCGACACCGAGGCCGCCGACGAGAAGCCGGCCGCCGGCGGGCATGCGCGCCGCCGCGGCCTCGACCAGGAGGCGCTCGGACTCGCCGTTGCGCGTATCCATCAGGAACACGCCGTTCGCGATGATCTCGTGGTGCTCGCCGACCCGCCGGAGCACCAGTTCGCCGCACCTCCCGTCCACCCGCGCCAGAACCTCCGAGATCACCCCAACAGACTAGAAGCCGACGGGCTCAGGAGACCTACCCTGGGTGCGGCGGGAGGAGGTCGCATCATGCACGCATCGGTAGGCGACCGGCTGCACATGCACGGTCGCGCGGTGGGAAATCCCGACCAGCTCGCGGAGATCGTCGAGGTGCGGGGCACGGACGGGACACCGCCGTACCTCGTCCGCTTCCCGGACGGTCGCGAGCGGCTCGTGTTCCCCGGCCCGGACTGCATCGTCGAGAAAACGCCATGAGCGGTGCTTCAGGACCGTCCAGGGTCCTGAAGCACCGCTCATGGGTTTCGACCGCGCCCGGTCAGACCCTGGTGAGCTCGTCGATCAGCGCGTCGACATCGAAGTGCTCGCCCTCCGCACCGAGCGGGACCAGCTCCTCGGTCGCGCCGAGGAACCCGGCGACGGCCTCGTGGTCCAGCTCCAGCAGGGCGTAGCCCTCCGGCGACTCGATCTCCACGACCAGCATGTGCAGCCCGCGCTCCTCGAGCGGCCGCATACGCACGTCGCCGACGCCCGCCGAGTCGGTGAGACCGTCGACGAGCAGCTCGCGGGAGAACACCCACTCGACCCAGCGGTCCCGGTCGGTCTGGAACGCGGCGGTCACCGTGTACGGGTGATCGATGCGGTAGGACCAGCGGGACCGGACCGGCGTGGTGCCGTCGTACAACGCGACGAGCTCTGCGTGAATTGCTTCGGTGGTCATCTCTGGCCCTCCTCCTCGACTGATCCCCACCCGGGTGCGGGTCGGTCGAGGGTGAGATGCGTTGGCGGGCCAGATCTGACGTCCGAAGCTCGATGTTCACGCAATCAGGTATGACTGGCACCACACCGGTAACGCCTGACCAGCGGTTCTAGATGAGGCCGAGCCCGCGAACCGCGTCGCGCTCCTCGGCCAGCTCCGCGACGGAGGCGTCGATCCGCTCGCGGGAGAAGTCGTCGATCTCCAGGCCCTGGATGATCTCCCACCTACCGTCGGCGCAGCGGACCGGGAACGACGAGATGAGGCCCTCTGGCACGCCGTAGCTGCCGTCGGAGACGACCGCCATCGACGTCCAGTCGCTGCCGTGGACCCAGTCGTGGACGTGCTCGATGGCGGCGTTGGCGGCCGACGCGGCCGACGACGCGCCCCGCGCCTCGATGATCGCCGCGCCGCGCTTGGCGACCCGCGGGATGAAGGTCTCGCGCACCCAGACGTCGTCGTCGACGACACCGGCCGCGCTCTGGCCGTTGACCTCGGCGTGGACCAGGTCGGGGTACTGGGTGGCCGAGTGGTTGCCCCAGATGGTCATCTTCGCGATGTCGGTGACCGAGACCCGCAGGTGGTTGGCGAGCTGCGAGAGCGCGCGGTTGTGGTCGAGGCGGGTCATCGCGGTGAACCGATCGGCGGGGACGTCCGGCGCGTGCGACTGCGCGATCAGCGCGTTCGTGTTCGCGGGGTTGCCGACCACGAGGACGCGCACGTCGTCGGCGGCGCCCGCGTTGATGGCCTCGCCCTGCGGCTTGAAGATGCCGCCGTTGGCCTCGAGGAGGTCGCCGCGCTCCATGCCCTTGGTGCGGGGCCGGGCGCCGACGAGCAGCGCGACGTTGACGCCGTCGAACGCGTACTTCGGGTCGTCGGTGATGTCGATGCCGTCGAGCAGCGGGAAAGCGCAGTCGTCGAGCTCCATGGCGGTGCCCTCGGCGGCCTTCAGCGCCGGTGGGATCTCCAGCAGCGACAGCCGGACGGGCGTGTCGGGCCCGAGGAGCTGGCCGGAAGCGATGCGGAACAGCAGTGCGTAACCGATCTGGCCGGCGGCACCGGTGACGGTGACCTTGACGGCAGCCTTGCTTGCCACGGGGAAGATCCTCCCGAATAAGAAGAGATAAACCGGTGTCGCGAGGCTATCAAGCAGGCACGGCGGTGGTGGGGCGGCTGGTACTCCAGGGCCGCTTCGGCGCGCCGGCAAGTGACATGAAGGACCCCTTCATGTCACTCAACGCCCTCAAGGGGTCCTTCATGGCATCGCCGACCGTCCCACGCGAGGGGAAATCGGGATGACGATGATGCTGCAGGGACCGGACTCCACCGTCCGGATCGAGGTGCTCGGTGAGGAGTTGCGCCGCCTCCGGGAGATGTCCGGACTGACGCTCGCGCAGGTCGGTGAGCGGACAGGGCTGAGCATCTCCCACCTGTCCCGGTTGGAGAGCGGGAAACGATCGCGGAGTGTGGAGGACGTCGCGGCGCTCCTGGTGGTCTACGGCATCACGGGGGAAGAGCGCTCGGGACCTGGTCGCGCTTGCCAAGAAAGCCCGCCAGCCCGGCCTGTGGCAGCGGGCCGATCAGTCCTTCCGGTCCAGGGTCACGGCGTTGAGCCTGCTCGAGTCGCGAGCGGTGTCGATGGCGGGGTGGGAGCCGCTGGTCGTTCCCGGCCTGCTGCAGACGGTGCCCTACGCCCATGCGGTCTTCCGCGAGATCGGCATGATCGACGACCAGGAGGACCTGGATCGGCGGGTCGTCGATCGGATCCGCCGGCAGGCGGTGTTGCGGCGGGCCAACCGGCCGGCACTGACCGCCGTCATCGGCGAGGCCGGCCTGCGCAACCCGATTGGCGGGATGACGGTGTTGCGGGATCAGCTGAAGTACCTGGTCGAGGTGTCCGAACGCGGCAACGTCACGATCCGGGTGATGCCCGCCGCGACCGGCGGTCATCCCGGACTCGACGGGTCATTCATGCGGCTGCGCTTCGCCGACCGGCCGGCCGTGGCGTTCGTCGGCTGCTTGTGCACCAGCGTCTATATGGAGAACACCTCGAACTCGCGATGTTCGACCGGATCTTCGCCGAACTCAAGGAGCGTTCCCTGAGCGCGGAGAACTCCGTGCGGCTGATCGCCGAGCTGGCCGCGAACCTGGAGCACTCAGCCTCCTAGTGGGCCGCCCTCGATTGTCATCGCCACCGCGATCATGCCGGCGCCGAAGCCGGCGTAGGTCAGCACGTCCACGCCTCTGCCGCGGATCAGGATCAGGCCCGCCTGCTCGTCGGAGAGCAGCGCGCGCAGCCCCGCCGCCAGGAACAGGGCGACGCCGATCAGCACGGTCCCCTGCCGCCAGTGGTACAGCACGATCCGGACGAGGCCCAGCGCCACCACCGCCAGCACCATCGCGAACGGCAGGTGCACCAGTACCGGGTGCCGGCGGCGGTGCGGCGTCGTCATGAGCGCTCCGCCGCCACCACAGTGTTGGTCAACAACATCGCAATGGTCATAGGTCCTACCCCACCGGGTATGGGCGCGAGCCAGCCCGCTACTTCACGTACGTCCGGGTGGACGTCGCCGACCAGACCTTCATCAGTTCGGGTGATTCCCACATCCAGGACGGCCGCGCCGGGCTTGATCATGTCCGGGGTGATCAGTGCTGGGTTGCCGGCCGCGGCGACGACGATGTCCGCGCGGCGGACCTCGGCGGCCAGGTCCTTGGTGCCGGTGTGGCACAACGTGACCGTGGCGTTCTCGGAGCGGCGGGTGAGCAGCAGGCCGAGCGGCCGGCCGACCGTCACGCCTCGGCCGACGATGGTGACGTTGGCTCCGGCGATGGGCACGTCGTAGCGCTTGAGCAGCTCGATGATGCCGAGCGGCGTGCAGGGCAACGGGCCCGGCTCGCCGAGGACGAGCCTGCCAAGGCTCATCGGGTGCAGGCCGTCGGAGTCCTTGGCCGGGTCGACGCGGGCCAGCGCGGCGCCCGCGTCGAGGTGGCCGGGCAGCGGCAGCTGGATCAGGTAGCCGGTGCAGGCGGGGTCGGCGTTCAGCTCGTCGATGACGGCCTCGAGCTGGGCCTGCGTGATGTCGGCCGGCAGGTCGCGGCGGATCGACGTGATGCCGACCTTGGCGCACGCGTTGTGCTTGCCGCGCACGTACGAGTGCGAGCCCGGGTCGTCGCCGACCAGCACCGTGCCGAGGCCGGGCACGATGCCCCGCTCGGCCAGCGCGCTCACACGCGTGCGCAGGTCCTCGAAAATCGCGTTTCGGGTGGCCTTGCCGTCCAGGATCGTCGCGGTCACGGGCGCCATCCTCTCACCGCCGACTCACCGGGGTCCGACACGGATCGCGGCGATGCCGACGGCGACCATCGTCACGCCGATGCCGATGAGGCTCGTGGCGTTGAGCGCGCCGACGGACGTCGGGACGACCAGGTCCAGCAGCACGGCGCCGATGAGCTGACCGGCCACCGACGACATGCCGAGCACCAGCACGCCGGTCACCCGGACGGCCGCCACCGCCGTCATGATCGTGACGATGCCCAGCGTGCCGCCGACGTAGAGCCACCACTGTCCCGGCAGCGCGGCCGGCCAGCCGTTGAGCAGCAGGTCCACGGCCGCGGCGAGGACCAGCGCGGCCGTGCCGACCAGGAAGTTCACGATCGTGGGCACGACGACGTTCGCCGCCGCCGCGCGGACCCGCCCGTTCACCGCCGTCTGCCACGCGAGACCGAAGCCGGCGACCGCCGGCAGGGCCGCCCACCACAGGCCGCCCGGTTCGCTGACGGCCGCGTGGTCCGACACCGAGATGACCACCGCGACGACCGCCAGCAGCGCGCCGGCCGCACGCGGCAGCGTGATCGGCTGCGGGCCGCCCGGCCCGAGCCCCGCCCGGTCCACCGGCAGGCTGGACACGATCTGACCTGCGACGACGGCCACGGTGAACACCGCGACCCCGAGGATTGACACCGTCAGTCCCTGTGTGGTGACGAGGAACGCGCCACAGGTGCCGCCGAGGATCTGCCACGGCCGGAGCTCCCCCGTGCGGAGGGTTCGGCGCAAACGGCCCACGCCGGCGCGGGCGGCTGGCAAGATCGGCAACACCGCGAGGAGGAGCACCGAACCGACGGAGAAGGAGATCAGGGCGGCGAAAACACCGTCGTGGAGCTGGTATCCGAGCTGGCCGTTCACCCGGCCCTGCACGGCCAGCGCCATCCCGCCCAAAGCGGCGAGTGCGGCCCCCGCCGCACGCCGCCGAGCGGTCGGATGGTGTGCTGGGGACAGAGCGGCGGCAGTCACGTGTCGACATCTTCGTCGACCGGCCTTGCGGAGACCAGCGGGGCCGGGTAGAGAGAAGCAGGCTGTGACGCCGACCGATGGACAAGGGAAGATGTCACCGTGGCACAACCGACACAGCTAACCCCGACTGAGCAGGATGCCCTGGTCAAGCAGATCGGGCTGGCGATGCTGCGCGTCGCTCCCGAGGACTGGGAGCAGCTCACCGTCGACTACCGCGCCGTCGGCCGCTACGCCGAGTCGACCGGCCAGGTCGTGTACTCCGACGGCGCCGCCGAGTCCTGGACGATGCCGGCCGACCTGCAGAGTCTGTTCGCTCGTCTGCGCGGCGGCATGTACCGCGAGGGCCGCGGCACCTGGTTCAACGCGCGGTACCGCCTCGACCACCCGTCGAGCTACAACCTCGAGTACGACCGCGAGGAGCCGGACTGGGACCTGCCGCCGCCACCGCAGGCCTACCCGGACGACATGCGGCTGTTCCCGCGCACCGAGGACAATGTGCCGGACTGGCTGCGCAGGCGGCTCGCCACGGCCCCGCCGCCGGTCGGGCCGCCCCCGGGGACCCCGATGCCGGACCGGCCGATCGGTCCGCCGACGCCCCGGTTCCGGGTCGCGCGGATCTTCGACGGTCCCGGCGAGGACGGTCGCCCCTCGGTGAACCGGCCGCACGTCGACGAGATGGACATCCAGGATCTGCTGGACTACCTGGACAACGCGCCGCTCGTCGGCCCGGCCCGCGGGTACGAGATCGACCGGCTGGACCCGAACGGCCAGCAGTCGGTGCCGGTCGCGTTCCACACGGACGGCACGTGGATCTGGCCGGCCGCGGTCAACTACTTCCTGCGTGAGCACGACATCGCGCCGGAGCCGGACCTGGTGGAGCACGTCCGCCGGATGCACTTCCAGCTGCCGCAGGTCGACGAGCAGACCCGCGCCGCGGCGCAGCTGTTCCTCGGCCCGCCGCCGCCCGGTCCGGGTGGCCCCGGTCCCCGGCCGCCCGCTCCCGCGCCGACCAGGGCGATGCCCGTGCCGGCGCCGGTCCCCGCGCCCAAGCTGCCCCCGCTGACTCCGCCGATGACTCCACCGCTGACGGCGCCGATGACGCCGCCGCGCGCCGCGCTGCCGTCGCAGGGTCCGCCCGGGCACCAGATCGACCAGCTGCGTGCCCGGCTCGAGGATCTCGACGTGCCGGAGTCCGCGTACCGGATCGGCCCGCCGGCCGGTCGCGGGTGGACGATGGAGCAGACCGACGAGGGCTGGCGGGTCGGCTGGCACGACCACGACTACGTGGCGCCCGCGATGTTCGAGGACGTCGCGGACGCGTCGGCGTTCCTGCTCGGCAAGGTCATGCTGGACACCGACCGGTGGGCCGCCGGGCCGCAGAACCCGGAGTTGCCGCCGCTCGAGGACCACGGTTTCGAGCCGATGTCGGCGCCGATCGAGGGGTTCGAGCCGCTGTCCGCGCCGCCGCTGGACGACTTCGGCCCGCCGGAGCCCCCGCCGCTGCGGCCGCCGCCCGGCACGCCGCCACGGCCGGAGCCGACGCGCACGATGGCGATGGAACCGCCGTCGCCGCCACCGCCCCTTCGCGAGCCGATCCGGGAGCCCGTGCGGGAACCGGTTCGGGAGCCGGCTCGCGAGCCGGCCATGGCTTCGCGGTCGCTGAACGGCGCCGCGACCGCGCCGCCCGGCGCCGAGTGGCCGATCAACCCGCTGCCCGGTGAGCCGCCGCTGACGTTGTTCCGCGGCAAGCGGGTCATCGAGCTGGAGCCGGGCACCGAGCTGGACCGGTTCGGCGACCACGACGGCAACCTCGTGTACACGGCGGGCACGCCGTTCTCGGAGCGGTCGCTGGTGCCGGAGTGGATCGACCGGCCATACCACGTGTACCGCGTGCGGCAGCCGGTCCAGGTGCTGACCGGCGCCGCGATCCCGTGGTTCGACCAGCCCGGCGGCGGCACCGCGTTCCTGCTGCCGGACGCCATCGGCGAGTTGGTTGCCCATGGCCACCTGGTTGAACTGGACGGCCGAGACCGCCCGAGGTCGTAACACCTTGGCTGTGGCCTGCTGGATCATTCCGGCAGGCCACAACCTTTATGCGCACACTCTTCGCTGGCAGTTGCCTTGATCAACCAGCACTTCCGCTGGACGACAGCGTCTGAGATTCTTCCAACCGGCTATGCTTCGTCGAACAAAGTCGGCGACCGGAGTGACGTGTGACCATTCAGGCGCTCAACTACCGAGAAAACCAGCTCATCGCCCGTCTGGTTTCGACAGGACTGACCGAAGCCGAGTCAACCCTTGCCGTGGTAATGACGACTCGTGGCTACGCACGACCAAGGAGCGACCTGCTCCAAATTCTGGCTCAATATCCAGTACTCGACTCGGAAAAGGCTCTGGAACTCGCGCTGCATCGGTTACTGGAGCGGAACTGGCTGTGCCTGACCACGCAGGACGGCACCGAGCCGCTGGTTCACCAAGACCCTGATCTCAGAAGCCTCATCGCGAAACAACTCGACGACGCCGGGGTCGCAGAAACTCTACGCAGCATCCGTTCGGACACCGAACCGTTGGTCGAAGTCGTTGGCCCAATGAAGGATGCGCACGTCTATCAGTCGTTCATCTCCATACTGCGCGCCGCCCAGGCAACAATATTCTTGCCAATGCTCGCCACCCCGCCTTACAGCGAGGTGGTCGACGCGCTGATCGATCGGGCAAAGGCAGGCGTGCGCATCCGCATCCTGCTCGCCGCGCCCACCCTGGTCGAAGCAGTACGGGGCGCGCACATGGCTCAACTCGCCACAGAGCGCATCCGTGACTGGAAGCGCCGAGTCGGCGCCTTCGAGAAGGTCGAAATTCGCCTCTACAACCGCGCCGCGACTATGCGGTTCTCGTCCTGGCTACTCGTGGACGGTGTCCGATGCCGGATCGACATTTTCGATCCGCACCATCAAAGAAGTCTCGAAGGTGTAATGCTAGAGACGATATCACCACCAGGCCTTGACCTGAACCTCGTTTCACTGGTCACCGACGGCTTGGAGCAGGCGTGGACCAACGCGCTGCCACTGGGACCGTGGCAGCGCGCTGTAAAACGAGCAAGGTTGCACTGGCCGGTTCTTTCCGGTGCGGCCACATTAGCCGTCGCCTTACTTCTTTCGTCCGCGCAAGCGGCTCAGAACTATGCGTTCGGTGTCAGCTCCAGCCTGATAGCAACCGCAATTATTCGGTATCGACACGGCATCGCGTCAGGACTGAGGTCATTGGCGAGCAGAATTGGAGATGGAGACGGGTGAGAATCCTCGCAGTCCGGCACGGCGTCACGTCCTGGAACACCTCGCAACGCTGGCAAGGCGCTACCGATATTCCACTGGCGGACGACGGGCTCGCCCAAGCGTTCAAGGCCGCGGAACGGCTGGCTGCCCTTGGCTGGCGTGGACGCCACGTGTTCTGCTCCGAGCTATCCCGATCACTGATCACTGCGAGCACGATCTGCTCAGAACTGGGGCTCAAGCCACCGGTCTCGCTTTCCAGCCTGAATGAACGAGAGTTGGGCGAGTGGGAAGGCTTGTCGGTGACAGAGGTCGAGGTCCAGTACCCAGGGTCGATAGCTGCCTGGACCAGGGGTGCAATCGTCGGACCTCCCGGCGGAGAGACCGACACGACCGTGGCGAGCCGGTTCGTACAAGCGTGTGAGGAGATCCGGACCAGAACCCAAGATCCGGAGAGCCCCGTTCTTGTGGTCACACACGCCGGTGTTCTCCACGCAGTCGACAAACTGAACGGGTTGGGATACTCGAAGTACGGTCCGCTCAGTGGTCGCTGGTTCGACCTGACACCGCACCCGCAAGACGTAGAACTCGTGTCCGACGGACTGCTCGACCTGCTCACCGACGCCGATGCGCTCTCACCTCGAGCCCGCTACACGCCGTGACTTGCCGAGTGTGCGGCACGCTGGACTCGTCGTGCCGTGATGCTTTTCACCGGAAGGGCATCCACACCGTGCATTGGGAATGCTGGTCGGATTGCAACCTGCAATGCGACTTCTGCTACCGCTCGTTACGCCGCCCACTGGACACGTCGTCGGCATTGCGACTGATCGACGCCATCGCCCATGCCGGCGCGACAAGAATAATACTCGCAGGCGGAGATCCGAGTCTGCGCAGCGATCTTGACCAACTGTGTCGCCATGCGGTGACGCAAGGCCTGAAGTGTGAAATACAGACCAATGCCCACAAGCTCACTCGCGCACTGCTCGAGAGTCTTCCCCTGATCGACCGCGTGTATCTGTCGCTCGACGGTGCGACATCGGCCGCCCATGACATGTTTCGCGCGAAACGGGGAAACTTCGCCGGCGTCAACAGACTGCTGGGCATCGCGGAATCCGGCGACCTGCCGGTCACCGTGCACTCGGTCGCAAGCAAGCGCAACTGGCGAGAAATGCCTGATGTCCTCGAACACATCAGAAAGTACTCCTGTGTTGACACCTGGAGTGTCCTGGAGTTTTCGGCGGTCGGCACCGGTTACCTCTCGCGCCGGGAGCACGAGTTGGCACCTGCGGAATGGCAGGAGGTCTCGATACGGCTCCACGCCGCGATCAGCGATCGACCGCGACTGGCGTTACTCGGCGTGCACGATAAGAGGGCGTTGTACGCGATGGTGTCAGCTGACGGCTACGCGTACCGAGCGGCTGAGTCAGCTTCGAGTCAGGTCGCGGACCACGGGCGTATCGGCTCGATAATCGATACACACCTGCAAGAGATCGCAGACGCATGGCGTATCGATTCGGCTAGACACCAGCAGCGCTATGCGCACGAGGCGAACTAGACGGCCTCGTTAGCCGAGTGGTTTGCGGCCGTGGCGGGTTAACCACTTTCTGTAGATCTCTCGTCTTGCAGCCGTTGCCTTGTAGTTGGTGCAAGGCGTCAGCCGGTAGCGGACCGTCCTTGGACCAGACGATTAGGTGACGTGTCTGGATTGGGGCGCCCGCCAGTGGGCGACTCACCACCCCGCGGCGCGGCTCGCCGCCCGTAGCAGCATCAATCCGTTGCCCACGGCCCGCCAGTTCCGCCGCCATCTCCAGGTCCAGGCCTTTGCAGCTTCGGCATCGGCACGTCGTGGCGTAAGCGCACGTACCGCGCGGCCGTGATCGCCGCCGTGAACCCACCACACGCCTGCCACCGACGCCAGCTCGATCTCCTCCTGGGCCGCCAGTGGGGAGTCCGCCGCTACGCCGACGAACAATGGTCCCGTCGCTATCGGCGCTCGCCTCGCCACCACCACCGTCAGTCCGGCGGCTTCTCGCGGGCCTGATGCTTGCGGCTGTCGCTGCCCGTGGGCTTCGGGTTCGGCGCCCGCCGGCCGCATCTCGTTCACTCGCCGGACGGCGCGCGACCGCGGACCAGCGCCGACGCGCCAGCCACGACTGCCACCGGGTTGGCCTCCGGGCCCGGGTTCGACGCTACGGCACACCACCGACAGCACCGGGCCGCCCGCGTCGGGGCTGTGGACAACCGCGGTCGCGGCGGCCGTGCTTGTCGGTGTTCGTGGCTACGCTGGATTTCGGGGGCCGGCGGCCGCCGTCACTCGGGCGGCAGGCGGCCGTGGCGGGTCAGCCAGTCGGCGTAGACCTGTTGCCTCGCCGGGGCTTTCTGCCAATAGCACTCCTCGGCGCGGGCCCGCAGCGCCCCCATCTCCGCCTCCGCGATCGGGCCCTCCCGCGACCACACGATCAGGTGCCGGGTCTGGATCGGGGCGCCGACGAGTGGCCGGCTCACCACGCCGGGGCGGGCGCGGCTCGGCGCCTGCAACAGCATGACGCCGCCGCCCATCGTCACCAGCTCGGCCGCTATCTCCTGGTCAAGGCCCTGCAGTTCGGGCATCGGGACGTGGTGGCGCAGGCACACGTCCCGCACGTAACCGGCGAACCACGCGTCCGTGTGCGCGGCCGTGAACCAGCGCAGCCCGGCCACCTCGGACAGCTCGAGCTCCTCGGCGGCGGCCAGCGGCGAGTCGGTGCCGACGCCGACGAACAGCGGCTCCGTCGCGATCACCGCGCGGCAGAGTGGCGGCGGCAGCTCGATCTCGTGGCCGGGCGCCTCCTGGCACACGACCAGCTCGAGCCGGCCGTCGGCGAGCAGCTCCAGCATCGTGTCGCGGCCGCCGGTCACCCGCAGGTCGACGGTGGCGCCCGGCACCACTTCGGGCACCAGCGTGGTCATCGCCGACGTGATGGTGCCGGCCGTCGCCGCGACTCGGATCGTCGTCGAGGTGCTGGCGCGTTGTTTGCGGACGCTGCGGTCGAGGCCGCTGACCGTGGCCAGCACGGAACGGGCGTGCGCGAGGACGACGTCACCGAGGGCGGTCGGCCTGCTGCCGGTGCGGTCGCGGTGGAACAGTGGCCCGCCGACCAGCCGCTCCACTCGCTGTAACTGCGCGGTCAGCGCGGGTTGGGAGATACCGAGCGCCGCCGCGGCCTTCGTGATGCTGCCGGACTGCGCTATCGCTTCGACGAGCCGAAAGTGCCGTACCTCGAGATCCATGTCGCACCCGCCTTTGGGCCGGACCGGTCACTCAGAGAAGAGGGCACGGGCGACCACACGTGACGACCCGGGCGCTCATTCACCCACTCGGAGGCCGTACGCGGCCGCGAACGCGATCGCGGTGTCGATGTCGACGCGGGCGCCGGCGAGCACGCCCTGCCGAAGGACGTTCGCGTCGAGCTGCGTGCCGCGCAGGTCGGCGCCGTCGAACTTGGCCTCCAGCACGCGCGCGCCCCGCAGGTCCGCGCCGGACAGGTCGGTCTCGCGCAGGTCCGCGCCGGACAGGTTGGCCTCGCGGAACCGGAGGCCGGTGAGCACGGTCTTGCGGAAGTTCGCGCCGACGAGGCTCGCCAGCGTCAGGTCCGTCTCATTGATCGTCCACGGGCGGAAGCGGCACTGGTGGAAGTTGGAGCCGAGCAGCGAGCAGCCGGTGAACTCGGTGTGCATGAGGTTGGTGCGCTCGAACGTGCACGACCGGAACGCCGTCGTGGTGTGCTTCGACTCGCCGAGGTCCGCGCGGCTGAAGTCGCAGTGGTCGAACGTGCAGCCCTTGGTGACCAGCCCGCGCAGGTCGGCCTCGACGAACACGGCGCGCTCGAAGTGCCGGCCCTCCCAGGACTGGTGGGACAGGTCGGCGTCGCGGAAGTCCTCGGTCATGCCAAGAGACTAGGGAACGACCACGACAGGCCGGCGCGCGTCGCTGGTCAGGAACTTGGCGACCCCGCCGCGGCCGACGACGATGCAGTCCGCGTGCCACTCCTCTGCGACCTTCTCGATGCCGTGCCCTGGATCGCCCCGGTAGTGCACGAGGTCCCACCGCACGCCCATGGCGTCGAGGTTCTCCGCCGCGGTCTGCCGCAGTTCCGCGACGAACGCGCTCGCCGCCTCCGCCGCGGTCGCCATCCCGATCGGCGACCAGTAGGCGGGACCCGCCAGCGGTTCGACGTACACGAGGACGAGCGTGGCCCGCTCGCGGCGCGCGAGGCCGCTCGCCCACGCGGCGGCGTGCAGCGCACGCGGCGTGCCGTCCACGCCGACGACGATCACGGCAAGACCGTCCTTACCGACCTCGTACTCGCGCACGCCTGGATCCTAGTTGCGTCACAACCGCATGACGCCGAGTAGTTAGATGTCGTCATGCGGCTGGTGATCGCGGTGGTGCTCGGAGTCCTCGTGCGGACGGTGGTGCGGTTCCGCCGGCTGCCCGCCAACCGCCCCGCGACGTCCGGGGGCGGAGTTCGTCAACGCGGGGATCAACGGGGAGACGTCGGCGCAGTGATGATCGGCGCGAACGACCTGTTCGCCATGCGCGCCAGCAGGTTGGCCGCCGGGCGGACGACGACGCTCGAGTCCTACGCCGCGAACCTGACGTCGATCGTGCGGGAGCTGCGGCCGACCGGCGCGCGGATCGCGTTGATGTCCGTGCAGGTGTTGGGTGAGCGGCTGGACGCGCCGGAGAACGTCGACATGGATCGGGTGAACGCCGTCGTCCGGCGGGTCGCGGCCGCAGAGGGCGTCGCGTACCTGCCGTTCAACGAGCGGCTCAAGGAGCTGGTGCGCGGCGGCGACCGGCCGTTCCGGGACTCGCCAGCGCCCGTGCTGGTGGCGGCGCTGCTGCACCTCGGGCTCGGAATCGGGCTGGACCGGATCGGGCGGTGGCACGGGGTTCGCGTGCACACCGAGGGTCTGCACCTCGCCGGCGCCGGCGGATCGGCCGCGGCTGACCTGGTCGCGGAGTTCCTGACGGTAGGTTCCCCCTCATGACGCAGGGGGTCGAGCCGAGGGTGATCGCGGGTCGGTATGCCATGACCGGCGAGCTCGGGCGGGGTGGCATGGGGGTCGTCTGGCGGGCGACGGACCGCGTGATCGGCCGCGAGGTGGCCGTGAAGGAGCTGCGGCTGCCGGCGGGTTCCGCCGCGGGTGAGCAGGCGGTGCTCGCAGAGCGGGTGCTGCGCGAGGCGCGCGCGGCCGGGCGGTTGAACGACCCCGCGGTGGTCACCGTGCACGACGTGGTGATCGAGAACGACGTGCCGTTCATCGTGATGGAGCTGGTGTCCGCCCCGACGCTGGCCGACGTGGTCGCGCGGTCCGGACCGCTGCCGCCGGAGCAGGTGGCCGACCTGGCCGGTCAGGTGCTCGCGGCGCTGGAGTGCGCGCACGCCGAGGGCGTCGTGCACCGGGACGTGAAGCCGGCGAACCTCATGTTGCTGCCGAACGGGCGGGTGAAGCTGGCCGACTTCGGCATCGCGCAGGCGGTCGACGACCCGACGGTGACGGTGTCCGGCACGATCGTCGGCTCGCCGGCGTTCATCGCGCCGGAACGGATCCGCGGCGACGCCGCCGCCCCGGCGTCGGACCTGTGGTCCCTCGGCGCGACGCTCTTCTACGCGGTGGAGGGGTGGAGCCCGTTCGAACGGCGGAGTACGGCCGCCACCCTGCACGCGGTCGTCAACGACGCGCCGCAGCTGGTCCGCTGCCCGGAGCCGCTCGCCTCGGCCGTCACGGGGTTGCTGATCACCGAGCCGGGCGCGCGGTTGACCGGCGAGCAGGTGCGAGCGCTACTGCGCCGCGCGACGCTGCCCGTGGTCGCCGGGCCCGGGGTGGCGACCGCACTGACACGGATGGACGTGAATCCTGCGGACCTGACCGGGCCGGGTGACTTACGGGGTTCGGGTGGCTCAGGCGATCTGGGCAGGCCGGCCGGGCCGGGTGGTCCGACCCAGTGGCTGCAGCCGGCTCCCCCGGTGCGGCGTGCTCGCGGGCGGCGTGGGCTGGTCACGGTGGGGGCGATCGTCGCGGCGGTGGTGTTGTTCGGTGGTGGGATTCTGGTGGGGCGGCTCGCGTTGGGGGGTTCGGAGCCGGGTGGCCCTGGGACGACGTTCACCTATGGCGCCGGCGGTCAGCTGCCGATCTTCGCGCCCGCGTTGAAGGCGCCCAGTCTCGTCTGTCTCGACGGCAGGCCCGCCGAGGGAACGCGGTACCCGGCCAGCGCCGCGACGGACTGCGGTGCGCCCCACGACGCCGAAGTGATCGGCTTCGCCTGCGTGCTCAACGACTACGGCGACGGCAAGGGACGACCGGACTATCCGGGCATGGACGCGCTCACCGCCTGCGACGAGTCGTTGTGCGGGATCATCTTCGACTCCGGCTGGGTGGACTACCGCGACAAGGCCACCGCGCTGGAGTGGGCCGCGGTGGTGCCGACCGAACGGCAGTGGGACGAGCACCCGGCGACCGGCGGCAACTACTCGGTGGCCCCCGGCCTGTGCATCGTGTGGCGCACCGACGGCGACGAGCTGACGGAGTCGGTGCTACGCGACGTCGGATAGCCCCCGTCGGCCCGGAGCGCTTCTTTCAGCACCTCAGCCTCTGCACGGAGCCGCTCGGCGAGGTCGGTGCGGCCGAGCTGCTCGTACTCCTTCGCGGCGACCGAACGTTCCCGTATTTCGTTTTCGACGATCGACCGTAGATCAGCCTCGGTGAGGTGCCGACGTTCCGCTTCTGCCGCACCCAGGCCACTTGCCGCTCCCGCAACGTGTTCGTTCCCTGTGACGTTGCCCAGCGGGTGGTCGGTGGGGACGGCCTCGGCGTTGTCGATCGCCGCCAAGGCGGAGCGGAGTGCGGTGATGGCGACGTCGTTGCGGCCCTTGAGAGCCGCTTTCAGGTCGTCACGCAGGCTGGCGCGCATAGGTCGAGGGTCCAATCCGACGGTAGCAGTACGAGTATATGGTACTGAGGTGCCACGGGTTGCCGATCATGATCAGCGTCGTGCCCAGATCGCGCGAGCATTCCAGTGTCTGCTCGCCGCGGAGGGGTTCGCCGGCGTCTCGTTCTCGCGGGTGGCGGCCGAGGCCGGGTTCTCGGTCGGGCTCATCCAGCACTACTTCCCCGACAAGGACGCACTGCTCCGCTTCGCCTACGACGACGCCGTGAGCCGTTTGAGCGAGCGGGTGCGGGTTCGTGTTCGCAACGGCGAGGCCGCCCGTCTCCCGATCGCGGAGGTGCTGCTCGACAGCCTGGTCGAACTGTTGCCACTCGACGCGGAGCGGGACGTCGAGTACCGCGTCCGACAGGGTCTGCAGGCTCAGGCGCTGCATCATTCCGGTCTCGCCGATGTCGCGCGGCGGGCGGGCCGCGACATCCTCGGATACGTCACCATGGTGATCGAGAGCGGCATGGAGCGCGGTGCGGTCGAGCCCGATGTCGACGCCGTGCTCGCCGCCCGCATGATCCTCGCGACCGTACAAGGTCTGGCCGATCAGCTCGCGCTCTCGGGCGCGGACGCGTTCCCGGCACGGGACGTGCTGCGCCGGGTCGTCGCCACGGTGTTCACCGGGCATCGCGGTGTGCGGGATCGCTGATCTCCTCACCGTACGGTTATCATGGCAATATGATCGTATTGCTACGAGTACCGGTCGGGGAGCGAAGGCGATGACCCGACATGTGACCGTACGGCTGAGCAGCGGCACCATCCGCGGCCGCCGGTTCGACGGACACCTCTCGTTCCGGGGGATCCCCTATGCCGCGCCCCCGGTCGGCGATCGGCGATGGCGGCCGCCCGCGCCGATCGCGCCCTGGTCCGGAGTCCGGGACGCGACCGAGCCAGGGAACCCCGCGCCGCAGTTGGCCCAGTCGTTCGCGGACGTCACCTCCGTCGACGAGGACTGCCTGACGCTGGACGTCACCGTGCCAGCGGCCCCGGGCACCGGGCGACCGGTGATGGTGTGGCTACACGGCGGCGGCGGGACGAACGGAACCGCTGCTGTCTACGATCCCCAGCGGCTCGCCGTCACCGGCGACCTCGTCGTCGTGGCACCGAACTTCCGCCTCGGCGTGTTCGGCTGCTTCGGCTATCCGGGCCTCGCCGACGGGGGCACCTTCGGTCTGCAGGATCAGCAGGCCGTACTGCGCTGGGTGCGGCGGGAAATCACGCGATTCGGCGGCGACCCGGCGAACGTGACCCTGGTCGGAGAGTCCTACGGGGCACTGATGATCGCAGCGCACCTGGTGTCGCCCACATCGGCCGGGCTGTTCCACCGCGCGATCCTGCAGAGCGCGTTCGCGGTCATGGGCTCGACGCCGGCGCACACCTTCATTCCCGGTGTTCCGGCGCTCCCGCCGAGTTGGTCGCCAGCGGCCGAGCTGGACCGACTCGGTGCCGCCACCGCCGCCGAACACGGTTGGGTCACGCCGGGCAGTGATCCCGAGTCGGCGCTCGCGCAGCTCCGGCGGGTTCCGGTGGCGGACTTGCTCCAGGCGTCGGGCGCCTTCATCCGGCCGGCCTTCGGCGGACCCACCCTGCCCGAGTCGCCCGAGGAGGCGCTGCCCGCCGGACGCTTCCACCGGATACCGCTGATGCTGGGCACCACACGCGACGAGGCGAGGTTCTTCGTCGGGCTCTTCGCAGACCTTGCCGGCAACCCGGTCACCGCCGAAAGCTACCCGCGGCTGCTGGCCGAGGCGTTCGGTGCCGCGGCAGACGAGGTCGCCGCGCGATACTCGCTCGACCACTTCCCGACACCGAGCCTCGTCTGGGCACAGATCTGCACGGACCGGGCCTGGGCGCGACCGGCCTGGGAACTGGGCCGGGCCTTCGCCGCGCACACCGACACCTGGTTCTACGAGTTCGCCGACCGGGATGCCCCACCGCTCATGCCGCTCCCAGGCTTCCCCACCGGCGCCCAGCACTCCAGCGAACTGGTGTACCAGTTCGACTTTCCCGGCGGCCCGTCGCTGTCGGCGACACAGCGCGAGCTCGCCGACCGGATGAACCGGTACTGGGCGGCCTTCGCCACCCACGGCGATCCCGCCTGCGTCGACCAGCCGGCATGGCCCGACCTCGGCACCGGCCACGTCCAGTCCCTGGCACCCGACCGGATCAATGGCACGGACTACAAGGCCGAACACCGCCTCGACTTCTGGGCACGAATGCCCTGAGCGAATCCGATCGCATTTGCCGAGCCGAGCCGAGCCGAGCCCCGTCAGCGGAAGTCGCGGGAGCGGCTCGGGATTCTCAGGTCCAGGTGTTCGAGGTGGTCGGCCTCCAGGCTGGTCACCCCCTCCGCGTTCTCGATGATGCCGCGCACCAGCAACGCCGCCGAGTTGCGGGCGATCTTGCGGTAGCGCGCCCACAAACCCTGTGTGCACACCACGTTCACCATGCCCGTCTCGTCCTCGATGTTCAGGAACGTGACGCCGCCCGCCGTCGCCGGGCGTTGGCGGTGTGTCACGGCACCGCCGATCAGCACCCGGGTGCCGCTCTCGACGTCGGGCAACGACGTCACCGGCAGCGCGCCCTGGCGCGTCAGCCACTTGCGGACGAACTGGGTCGGGAAGCTGTCCGGTGACAACCCGGTGGCCCACACGTCGGCCACCGCGACCTCGATGTCGTCCATGCCCGGCAACACCGGGGCCTCGGCGCCGACCGTGGTGCCCGGTAAGCGGTCCGGGCGGTCGCCCGCCACCGCGCCCGCCGCCCACAGCGCCGCGCGGCGGCCGACGTCGAAACACGTGAACGCGCCCGCCGTCGCCAGCGCCTCCACCTGCGCCCTCGTCAGGCGCATCCGCCGGGACAGGTCGACCATGTCGCGGTACTGGCCGTGGTCCTTCCGTTCCGCGACAACGCGTTCCGCCAGGTCGTCGCCGATCGTGCGGACCGTGCCCAGTCCTATTCGGACGGCCTGGCCGCCGCGGCCGTCCGGTTCGAGCGTCGCGTACGACAGGCTCGCGTTCACGTCCGGGCCGCGGACCGTCACCCCGTGCCGCCGCGCGTCGGCCACCAGCGACTGCGGCGAGTAGAACCCCATCGGCTGCGCCCGCAACAACGCCGCGCAGAACGCCGCCGGGTAGTACAGCTTGAACCAGGCGCTCGCGTACACCAGGTACGCGAAGCTCAGCGCGTGGCTCTCCGGGAAGCCGAAGTTCGCGAACGCCATCAGCTTCTCGTAGATCCGGCCCGCCAGCTCCTCCTCGATCCCGTGTCGCGCGGCGCCTTCGTAGAACCGTTCGCGTAACCGTTCCATCCGTTTCGTCGAGCGTTTCGCGCCCATCGCCCTGCGCAGCTCGTCCGCCTCCGCGGGCGTGAAGTCGGCGACGTCCACGGCCATCTGCATCAGCTGTTCCTGGAACAGCGGCACGCCCTTGGTCTTGTGGAGCGCCTTCTCCAGCAGCGGATGGTCGTAGGTGATGTCCTCCTTCTTGTTGGCACGGCGGATGTACGGGTGCACCGAGCCGCCCTGGATCGGGCCCGGGCGGATCAGCGCCACCTCGACCACCAGGTCGTAGAACTCCCGCGGTTTCAGGCGGGGCAGCGTCGCCATCTGCGCGCGGCTCTCCACCTGGAACACCCCGACCGAGTCCGCGACGCACAACATGTCGTAGACGCGGCTGTCGGCCAGGTCCAGGTTGTCGATGTGCACGTCGATGCCCTGGTGCTCGGCCACGAACTCGACCATGTACCGCAGCGCGGACAGCATGCCGAGGCCCAGCAGGTCGAACTTCACCAGCCCGATCGCCGCGCAGTCGTCCTTGTCCCACTGCAGGACCGTGCGCTTGTCCATCCGCGCGCGCTCCACCGGGCAGACCTCGCTGACCGGCCGGTCGCAGATCACCATGCCGCCGGAGTGGATGCCGAGATGGCGCGGGAAGTCCTCCAACTGCCCGGCCAGCTCCAGCACGGCCACCGGCACGTCGTGGTCGTTCTCGGCGACGGTGTTCTTCACCGGCGCCCAGCGGTCGATCTGCTTGCTCCACGCGTCCTGCTGCCCCGGCGAGTAGCCGAGCGCCTTCGCCATGTCCCGCACCGCCGACTTCGCCCGGTACGCGACCACGTTGGCGACCTGCGCGGCATGCCTGCGGTCGTAGCGCTCATAGACGTACTGGATGGCCTCCTCGCGGCGGTCCGACTCGATGTCCAGGTCGATGTCCGGCGGCCCGTCCCGCGCCGGCGCGAGGAACCGCTCGAACAGCAGCTTCCAGCGCACCGCGTCGACCTTCGTGATGCCCAGCGCGTAACAGACCGCCGAGTTCGCGGCGGAACCCCGGCCCTGGCAGTAGATGCCCCTGCCGCGGCAGAAGTCCACGATGTCGGCCACGATCAGGAAGTACCCGGGGAAGCCCAGCTCCTCGATGACCGTCAGCTCGTGATCGAGCTGCGCGTACGCCTCCCGCGCCCCGTGCGGCGGGCCGTAGCGCACCAGCGCGCCCGCGTACGTCTTCTCCCGCAGATAGCTGATCTCGGTGTGCCCCGGCATCTCGAACGGCGGCAGCTTCGGCGCGACCAGCCGCAGGTCGAACGACAGCTGCACGCCGAGCAGCGCGGACCGTTGCACCACGCCGGGATACCGCTCGAACCGCCGGTGCATCTCCGCGCCGGAACGCAGGTACGCGGTCGGCGCGGGCGGCAGCCAGCCGTCCATGTCGTCGAGGCTGCGCCGGGCCCGGACCGCGGCCATCGCGGCGGCCAGCTCGCCCCTGCTCGGCTGCGCGTAGTGCACCGCGTTGGTGGCCACCATCGGCAGCCGCAGCTCCGCCGCCATCTCGGCGAGCAGGTCGTTGTGCGTGGTGTCGAGCGGCAGGCCGTGGTCGATCAGCTCGACGTAGGTGTGGTCGCGGCCGAACGCGTCGGCCAGCCGGTGCAGCTCGCCGAACGCCGCGTCCGGGCCGTCCCGCAACAGCGCCCCGCGCACCGACGCCTTGCGGCAGCCGGTGAGCGCGACGACCGCGCCCCTGGTCTGGTCGACCACGTCGTCGAAGTCGTAGACCGGGCGGCCCTTCTCGCTGTCGTTGGCGAGCTGGCCGTCGGTGATCGCGCGGCACAGGCTGCCGTAGCCGTCCGCGCCGGTCGCCAGCAGCAGCAGGTGGTCGCCCTCCGGGTCGGCGACGCCGTTCTGCGGTTGGGACAGCCCGAGGCTCAGCTCGGTGCCGAACACCGTGCGGACCCCCAGCTCCTTCGCCGCCTCCGCGAACCGGACCACGCCGTACATGCCGTCGTGGTCGGTGATCGCGATGGCGTCCAGGCCGAGCAGCGCGGCCGCCTCGACCAGCTCCTCCGGGTGGCTCGCGCCGTCGAGGAAGCTGAAGTTCGAGTGGCAGTGCAGCTCGGCGTACGGAACACGGACGTCGCTGCCCGCGTAGTCGGTGATGCCGGGCGGCCCGACCCCCGACGGCGCGGAGTAGCGCTCCCGGTGTCTCGTCCACGCCGGACTGTCGCCGCCGTCTCCCTCGACTCTGCCGACGTGGCCGGGGTCGGGGTCGGGGCGGCCGGAGAGGATCCGCTCCACCTCCGACCACCGCACCGGCGGGTTGTGCCAGCCCACTACCGCACCCTGACGTTCTCCGGAGAGCTGCGCGGGACAGGGATGAGTAAGTCCAGGCCGTCCATGTCATCGATGTCGTCGACCAGGGCGTCGGACAGGGTCACCCGCTGGGGGTAGCCCGCCACGCACACCGGGTTGGGGTGCCCGATGACGAACTGTCGGCAGCTTCCGTTGGCGAAGCGGCATTCCGGGCAGGCGCGGGAGTGCATGGCCATCAGTCGTAGATCCCTTCCACTGTCCACCGCTCGCCGGAAAGCACCAGCAGCAGTGCGGTCTGAATGTCCTCTTCGGACTGTTCGAGCAACACCTGCAGTCGGGCGCGACGGCACGAGGCGGTGGCCCACCAGCGCTCGTCGGTCGCCCACGGGCCGGCCCAGGCACGCACCCCGCGCGGGCGGGCGCCGTCGACCGAGACCTGGCACGGTCTGCCGGTCAGCTGGTGCCGCGCGCTGATGTCCACCAGCGCACCCGAGGAGTCGAACACCTTGGCCGGCAACGGTTTGGCCAGCACGGTCGCCGGCGACGGCGCGGGCAGCAGGCCCGGCCACGGCGCGTCCGGGTCGCGGCGCGGCGACCGCTCGTCGCCCCACGGCACCAGCCGCACCTGTTCGCCGGGGTCGCGGCCGCCGCCGAGGACCGGCGTGACCACGGCGTCCGGGCCGAGCAGGCCCTGCACGTGGACCATGGCGCGGCCGGCGCGCTCGTCGGCCTCCGCGCGGCCCTCGCCACGCCACAGGTCGAGCTGCAGCGCGTGGCCCTCGACCACCTCGACGGGCTCGAGCCGCAACGTGGTGATGCCGGCGGACGGTCGCCCGTCCGCTCCGCTCAGCCACCCGTCGAGCTGCCAGCGGACCCGGTCGGCGATGCCGAACGGGGTGAGCGGCTCCGCGCAGCGCCAGACCCGCTCGTGCTCCTCGCCGTTGGCGGTGGTCGCGTTGATGCCGAGCCGGGTGCAGGCCAGGCCGTGCGCGGCGAGGCCGGCGTGGAGCTTCTCGGCGAGGGTGCGCGCGACGAACGCGGCCGCGTCGACCCGCTCCACCGGCGGGTCGAGCACCTCGGCGACCGACAGCTCCGGCGGTGGTCTGCGCCGCGACGGCGGCCGCTCCTGCTGGCCGCGGGACAGCCGGTGGGCGAGCACCGCGTCGGCGCCGAAGCGGGCCGACACGTCGCGCTCGGCCAGCTCGGCGAACGCGCCAAGCGTGCGTAAACCCAAGCGGCGCAACAGGTCGACGAGGTCTGCGCGGTGATGCCCCTCCGCGGGGCGGTGCAGTTCGCGGACACTCATCGGGGCCAGGAACGCCGGACTGCCGCCGGCCGCGACCAGCACGCCGCGCCGGGCGGCGAGGGTGGCGGCGAACAGCCCGTCGGCGACGCCGACCTGGCACTCGGCGCCCGTGCGGTTCGCGACCTGGTCGATCAGGCGCTCCGCGGCCCGCTCCTCGCCCTTGAAGTAGCCGGCGGGGCCGCGGGCAGGGACCGCGACCACGCCAGGTCTGATGATCTCGACGCCGACCGCGAGCTCCTCGACGGCGGCGGCGACGGGCTCGAACAGGCGCGCGTCGCGAACCGGGTCGTCGGGGAAGACGACCAGTTCCGGACAACGCCCCTGTGCCTCCCTGCGACGCATGGTGCGGCGAACGCCCTCGGCCCTGGCCTGCGCGGAGCAGGCCACGACCCGGTTGGCCGCGACCACCGCGACCGGTTGGTGCGCCGTGAGCCCGGCGGCCGCAGCCGCGGCCGTGACCGGCCAGTCGGGACACCACACGACGAGCATTCGCTCCATGGCGTCGAACATACGTTCGAACATCAAACCCGTCAAGCGGGGCGCGCGGATTGCCTCCCGACGAGCAGAAGTCCTTGGCGCATAAGGGAAACTGTCGCGAAAGGCGCGTTCGGGACGTTCAGCGCCCTGAACGCGCCTTTCAGGGCGTGCAGGCGCAGCGCCCGCACGCCGTCGCGGACCACGTCGGACTGCCCGCGACGTCGACCGCGATGGGAGTGCCGTCGGCGGAGTGGACCATGTCCATACCGCCATGTTAGTATCGAACAGGCGTTCGAGTTCGCTGCCTTCCCCGCAGCGCCAAGCGGGGGAGAGGTGCGTGCGAATGCCGGCGTTGGGTGCGTCGTCGCTGGCCGCTTCTGGTGCGGTGGGAGTGGCCAGCGACCTCGCTTCGGCGCCGGACGACCGGGCTCGGATGTTACCCGTGCACGCCGACTTGGCCGGCCTGTTCCCGTGGGGCGGACTGCGCCGAGGCGCCACGGTGGCGGTGCACGGTTCGACGGCGTTGCTGTTCGCGCTGCTGGCCGTGCCGACGGAGACCGGCTCGTGGGCGGCGGCGGTCGGCATGCCCGACCTCGGCCTGCGGGCCGCCGCCGAACTGGGCGTCGCGGTGGACCGGCTGGCGCTGGTTCGCCACCCGGGCAGCTCACTGGCGACAGTGGTGGCCGCGCTGCTGGACGGCATGGACATGGTCGCGGTCGCGCGCGGCCGGCTGACCGACGCGCACGCGCGGCGACTGTCCGCCCGAGCCCGGCACCGGGGCGCGGTGCTGGTGTCGATGGGGCCGTGGCCGGGCGCGGACGTGGAACTCCATCGCGGCGATGCGGTGTGGGACGGACTGGAGGACGGGCACGGTCGCCTGACTCGGCGGGAGGTGCGGATCCGCACCCGAGGGCGGGGTGCTGCCACTCGGCCCGCGGAGGCAACTGTGCTGCTCCCTGGGCGAGGTGGCGGTATGGGCGGGTCGGTGAGGGTTCGGCCGAGGTTGGTCGCCGGGATTGGGGGTGGCTTGATCGCCTGATGTGGCCATGGCCAACCGCGATCTCGCCAACAGGAACCCCACCCCTCAGTAACCACTGACCGTGCCCGACCCCTCGTATGGGTGAAACTTCTTTGCTACGCAAGGAAAGTGGCCAGCGACGGGTAATGTGAACACATGTTCGATGAGACGGATCGTGAGCTGCTGGCCGAGGGTGCCGACGCCACCCGTCGCACCACTCGAAACACTGCCGAACTGTTGGTTCGGATCGCACGATTTGTGGCGTTGTATCCCGATAGCGAAAGAGAGATCGCACATGCGGAGATCGCCGAGGCGTTTTCGTGGACAGTGTCGTTCGCGCGGAGTCAGGTCGCGTTGGCGGTCGCGTTGAGCACACGCCTTCCCGCAACGTTCGCGGCGATGCGTGCCGGGACGATCGCCGAGTTCAAGGTACGGCGGATCATGGTTGCCACCGAGGTCCTGTCCGACGAACTCGCCGCGCGGGTTGAGGCGGAGGTTGCCGCACAGGCAGAACAGTTGGATGCGAACCAGCTCAGTGATCTGTTGCGAGATGTGGTGGCGCGTGCGGATCCAACCGCGGCCGCTCGTACCGCTGCGCGATCAAAGGGTCAGCGGCGTGTGCATGAGACCCCGGATGATGGCGCCGGCGTGTTGGCGATCCAGGGTGACACGGAACGAACCCGCCTCGCCTTTCAGCGGGTGCGGGCGATCGCGCAACAGATCGCGGCCGCCGGCGACAGTCGTACGCTGGATCAGATCATGTCCGATGTGGCACTGGATTGCTTGGCGGACAAGGGGTGAACTGCGGGCGGTCAGTCCATCGAGTCCAAGTGGTGTTCCAGCGCCGCCAACCGATCCGCCCACAACACCCGATAAGGAGCCAGCCAAGCCTCCAACTCACGCAACGGCTCGGCGCGCAATCTGTACACCCGACGTTGCGCATCCTGTCGCACGGCCACCAAACCGAACTCCCGCAACAACTTCAGATGCTTCGACACCGTCGGCTGCGCCAACCCCAGCTCAGCCACGAAATCCCCGGCGGCCCGCTCGCCGGTACGCAGCAACTCGAGGATCTGCCTGCGATGTGGCTCCGCCAGCACCTCAAACAGCGAGCGTGCCATCGAGCCGCTCCAAGCCGGTCTGCCAGCCCTCGTCCACGGCCACCGCCGTGTCGCGATCGGGCAGCACGTTCGTGAACACCAGCCGACAGCCGGCGCCATCGGGGGTCAACTCCCAGCGCAGTATCTCGTCGTCCCACGTGTACTCCAGCAGCGATGGCGGCTCGCACGCCAGCACCTTGCCCTCTCCTGCTGGCAGCGCGCCCGCGACGAACCGCAGGGTCGCGCCGGGCGCGAACGTCAGCTCGGAACGGTCGTAGTCGAGGATCTCCACGAACCACGCGCGCAGCTGGGACGCCTCCGTGAGCGCGCGCCACACCTTGTCACGCGGATGAGCGAAACGGCGTTCGAAGCGCAGCTCCACCCGGCCGTCAGCCAGCTCTCGAACCGAGCCGAACATATGCCCACCTCCTTGTATCTACCAACGGCAATATTACCGCACAGAAATGCGCCCTTGGCAAGAGTTGTCAACGAGCTACAACATGGGGGCGTGAACTTGTCACCAGACTGACAAACCGTCGGTTTGTCCCGTGCCGCTGTGACATCTGGCAGTCCCGCGCCGATAAGTACCAATGCCACCTCTCGACGACGCGCGGTGGTGATTGGGGGAACCCACATGACGGTCGAGTACCGGCTCGACGGGACCGTGTTACCGAAGCGGCTCGCGGACATCCTGCGACCGGAGCTCGCGAGCCTCGCGAGCGAGATCGTCGACGAGATCCGGGCCAAGATCCCCAACTACGCGCGCCCGCTCGACGGCCCGTACGGCAAGTCGATCCGCGCCGGGGTGCAGCACGCCACCAGCCTGTTCATCGAGCAGATCGCCAACCCGGAGACACCGGTGCACCGCTGCTACGAGGTGCACCACAAGCTCGGCCAGAACGAGATGCGCGAAGGCCGCAGCCTGGACGACCTACAGGCCGCCTACCGCGTCGGCGCGCGGGTCTCGTGGCGGCGGATGATGCGGGTCGGCAAGCGCAACGGGCTGTCGTCGACCGTGATGTCCCAGCTCGCCGACTCCGTGTTCGCCTACATGGACAAGCTGGCGTCGGTCGCACTCGACGGGTACCTCGAGGCAAAGGCGACCTCCGCGGGCGCGCTCGAGACGTGGCGCCGGCGGCTGCTGGGGATGATCATGCAGTCCCCCGCCGCGCCCGCCGCCGCGATCGCCGAGCTGTCCCAGCTGATCGGCTGGACGGTGCCGGACATGGCCTCCCCGATCGCCGTGCAGACGCTGCCCGGCACCGGGCACAACCAGCGCAAGCCCACCCTTGACCCCGACGTGTTGGCCGACCTCGACGGCATCGAGCCCCGACTGCTGGTGCCCGGCGAGGTGACCGACGCGCGGATGGCCGCGATCCAGGCCGCGCTGCCGCACAGCCGGATCGCGGTGGGCCCGTGCGTTCGGCTCGACTCGGTCGCGTACGCGCTGCGCTGGGCCCGCAAGGCGCTCACCCTCGCGCAGCAGGGGATCCTGCCCGACGGCCAGGTCATCCGCTGCGAGCACCACCTGTCGACGGTGCTCGTGCACTCCGACGACCGCCTGCTCACCACACTCCGGGACCGGCTCCTCGCGCCGCTGGACGGCCTGACCGCCAAGCAGCGCGAGCGGATGTTGGAGACGCTGCGCGCGTGGCTGGACGTGCAGGGCAGCGTCCCGGACATGGCGGCCCAGCTCGACGTGCACCCGCAGACGATCCGGTACCGCATGCGCCAGCTCGAGCTCTCCCTCGGCGACCTGCTGCACGATCCCAACCGGCGGTTCGAGATGGAGCTGGTGCTGCGTGCCACGCCGCCGCCCGCCACGGCACGACGCCGGGAGCACGACGTCGTGCTCCCGGCGCCACGAGACCGGCCCTAGCTGACGACCGCCGCGTGCCAGCGGTCGGCCAGCTGCTGGCCCTGCGTCGGCGCGAAGTTGCGCGGCAGCTGGAACCCGCCGACGTTCGTCGTCGGGTTGTCGAGCACCAGGCTGTTCTCCCCCGCCGGCGACGGCAGGCCCTGCTTGAGGTTCACGGCGCCGGACAGCAGCCCGAACAGGCCGCAGCCGTTCGCGCCGGGCACGGCGAACGTGCTGTCGCCCTGGCTCGCGCCGGACAGCGACACGTAGCCCATCTCACCGGTGGCGCTCGGCGAGCCGTCCGCGTTGAACCGCACGACCTTGCCGGTCGGCCGGGTCAGGTTCGCGGGCTTGAGCAGGATCGGGTCCGAGTTCGAGCCGATGTAGCAGTTCGGCTCGAGGAACGGGTTGCTGAGCCGGATCTTGATCGGCAGCGTGAGGATCGGCTGGCCGACACCGAGGCCGGCGGCGAGGCTGAAGTCACTCGGCGCGCCCGCCGCCTCGATCGTCGCGGTCACGCGGTTGAGCGAACTGTCGACGACCTGGTCGCAGATGTCGGAGATCAGCGGGATGTCACTCGGGCACATCAGGCCGAGCAGCCCGCCGGGGATCTGGACCGGCGCGCCGATCACCGCGCCGCCGGACGGCGCGACGACCGAGTACGTGCCGCTCTGGTTGAGCAGGCCGAGCTGCAGGTCGTTCGTGCCGGTGGTCAGGGTCGTGCCGCCGAGCGTGATCGTGCCGGTCGACGAGACGGACGACAGACACGCGGCGACGACGGCGATCCCGTCCGCGGCCCGCATCGCCGCGGCGTCCACCGGGCAGCGGTTGAGCGGCGCCCACGCGCCGGCGAGGGTCGCGGCGGCCGCCACCGCATCGGTCTCGGTCTCGGTCTCCGCCGTGGCGGGCGTGGCCACCGCGGCGGCCGCGGCGAGCGCCGCGACCACGACCATCGTTCTTCTCATTCTGTTGACTCGCACACCGAACATGGACACCTCTCAGCTTGACGTCGCTGTGTGAAATTCGAGGGAAATCAACGCTGCAGAATCGGCACCTCGGGCGGGCACTGGAAACCGCTGTTGATGGTGCAGATCTTTCCCTGCGTCATCTTCACGAAGTTGCCGGGCCCGGAAACCATTCCGGTGAAAATCGGGTCGAGGTCCTCGGTGACGCCACAGCCACTGAACGGCGGAATAGTGATCGTGCCGGTCAGTATGCCGCCGTTGGTGATGCTGTAGGTCCCTTCCTTGGCGGTCAGCACGGCGTCGATCGGCACTGCCGTCCGGCAGTTCGGGCCGACGTCGAGCGGCACGCCGTTCACCTTCGCGTCGAAGATGCGGGCCGACAGCTTGACGGTGACGATGGCCCGCCCGATCGGCGGCGGGGTCGTGCCGAACGTGAGGTCGACGTCCGCGAGCCCGATCTGGGTGAGCTGCATGGTCGCGGTCGTCGGCACGAAACCGAACGCGAGGAACGACCCCGGCGCGGCGGGCAGGTCCGGCTTGCCGCCGAGGTCCGGCTGCACGGTCGCCTTCTGACAGATCAGCTTCGGGTCGCCGTTGCACCGGATGACGATCCGGCCGGCCGCGATGTTGACGATGCCGGGCGGCTGCTTGACCGACGCGTTGAGCTTCGCGACGTTCGAGTACCCGCCCATGTTCGCACAGAAGTAGGTGACGCTGACCTGGTTGGGCGGCGGTGTGATCAGGTGGCACTCCGGCGGCACCACCCCCAGGGCGCCGGCCGCCGGCGCCGCGGCCGGGCCGCCGACCGAGATGCCGCCACCCGCGTTCGGCAGCGCCGTCTTGCTCGGCGGCGCCGACCCGCCACCCGGCTCCGACACCCGAACCGTTGCCAGCAGGGCGTTCTGGCCCTCGTCCAGCGTGCAGGCCAGCGCCACGCTCGGTGGTTCGGTGACCGTGCCGTCGGCCTGGTAGCCGGTGACGGCGGCGGCCAGGCCGCCGGCCGCGAAGGAGACGTCACCGGCCGCGTCGACCGTGACCGGTGGGACCTCGGCCGCGCCGCCGAGCACCCACGTCCCCTCCTCGGCCGGTGGCGCCGGCACGTCCTGCACGGCGGTCCAGGTCGCCGCCGCGCTGCCGTCGCCCTGTGCGACCGCGGTGTCCAGCCGGACGATCGCGGTCGCCGACGCGGGACCGGGCAGGTCGGCCAGTGCCGCGGGCGGCACCGTCAGCTCGAAGGACGCCTCGGTCGCCGTGATCGGCTCGCCGGTGCCGGCCGACGGCGGGAACGCCGCCAGCACCCGCAGCTCGACGGGCTGCGGGCCGGCGGGCAGCGCGCAGGTGTAGGTGAGGCGGACGTCGATGTGCTGGCTCTCCTGCGCGCCGGCGGTCGCCGGCCCGGACAGGGCGCCGACCAGCACCGTGGCCACACCGGCGGCCGCTGTCGCGGCCACGCGTCTGGTCCGGCTGCTCATCGCCGTTCGCCTCTCTGACAAGGGAACTCGTCCGGCCGGGCGGGCCGGACGAGTCCCGGTCGGGTACTACGGGCTGCTGACGGTCAGCCCCGGGAGGATCGAGAAGGCGCCCTCGAACGACGCGTGCTCGCCCTGCGAGATCAGGCCGAGGCAGTCGTTGGCCGGGTCGACGAAGGAGACCAGCAGCGTGAAGTTGGGCGTCACCGCGAGCACGTCGGTGCTGTTGGTGAAGGTGCCGTCCACGAAGCCGGTGACCGTCGCGTTGCAGCCGGGGCCGACGATGTCCGCCGTGATGTCGTTGATGGTGCCGTTCGTGACACCGGTGCCGGCGTCGTAGGACACGCCGTTGAGGTTCCAGGTGTTGCGGTGCGTCACCTCGAACGTCAGGCCGAACGGACCCTGACAGTTGTTGAACTGGATGCCGGGGGTCTCCGGGATGGTGGCGATCGGGTTCGACACGCCGGAGCCGCTGGCCGCGATGCCGTCCACAGAGGCCGAGTCGCAGAACAGCTGGATACCGGACTCCTGGATCTCCAGGGTCGTCAGACCCGCGGTGCCGGTGAACGCGCCACCCGGGGTGACGGTCCAGGTCGCGTCCTCGGCAGCGGCCGTGCCGGAGATCATCGCCGAGGCGACAAGAGCCGCACCGGCGGCCATGACACCAAGTAAACGTCCACGCATTCGATCGTTCCTTTCTCCGTAGAAATTACGACGAATGCCATTCGCGACATTTGCCGTAATCGGGGCTGGAACAAAGTCTCAAAGCCCTCGACAATCACGTTACCTGCCAGTAACACGGTTCACAATCCGCTAACGATAAAGTCCTCCCTCAATTCCCGCTTTTCGGTTCTCGTGATAATTCGGGGTACCGAACTTGTCACGTCCGGACAACTCATCGGGGCGCCAGATCGGTGATGACCCAGTGCCCGCCCTCGCGTTTCACCGTCACCGACAGCTGGGCGGCCGCGGCGCTGGAGGTGTCGGTATCGGCACGGGTGGCCGACTGGTCCAGGAACACCAGGAGCCGGGCGCGGTCGCCCTCCAGCATCTGCACGGCCGAGCTGACGACCCTCGTGGTGAGCACCAGCTTCTGCGCCGGCGCCTTGTCGCGGACCTCGGCGAACAGCTTGTCGTAGGTGTCCCGCGCGCTGCCGCGCAGCACGGCGGCCGCCGCCTGCTCGGTGACCTCGGTCTTGTCGTAGGAGTAGGAGAAGATCTGGTTCAGCGAGCTGCTGACGGCGGCGGTCACCTCGGCCGTGCGGCCGGTGTCGACGAGCGCGCTGTTGCGCACCGCGGCCGAGGAGCGGAGGTCGTCGGCCGCGAGCACGGCCCAGCCACCGGCACCGGCCAGCACGACCGCGGCCACCCCGAACACCACGGCGAGCCTGCGTGGGCCGCGGAACATGGCGAACCCGCGCCGGTCGCCGGACTCCTCCTCCGGCGGGTCGGCCTCGGTGTCCACCGTGTCGTCAGCGTTGTCGGCGTCGTCGGCGGCGGCGGACTCCTCGGCCAGCTCGTCGGTCTCGGCCAGCTCCTCGATCCGCGTGGTCATCACGCACACCCCTTCATCGGGTCCCCAGCGGCACCTGGTCGAGCGCGGACAGCTTCCAGGCGCCGTCCGTCTGCGACAGGGCCGCCACGAACCGGTTCCGCTTCGCCGCGGGCGGCGCGGCGCCCTTGGCCGTCGAGATCTCCACCGACACCAACAGCTTCGCGGCGCCGGTCCGCGGGTCCAGCTCACTCACCGCCGCGTCCAGCACCCGCCCGGTGGCCACCGTGGCGCCGTCCTTGAGCGACTGCCGCGTCGTCGCGTCGGTCGCCGCGAGCTCGTCGCGCAGGCCGCCCGTCGAGACCGCGAGCCACTTCTCGATGCCGCCGTCGACGTCGTGGTAGTCCAAAGTGGTCAGTGTGGCGACGTGCTCGCGGCCAACGGCGAGCACCTCGTCGCGGGTGGTCGCGTAGGCGATCGCGTCGTCGTTGCCCGCCTGGAGCCACGTCCACCCGCCCCAGCCCGCGAAGGCCAGCGCCAGCACGAAGACGCCGAGCGCCACCCGGAACACCGTCAGTTCTCGAGCCACAGCAACCCCTTCAGGTCGGCGGACACCATCGGCAGCGGGGGCGCGCCGAGCGGGCCGGGCATGCTGACGCCGCCACCGGGCACCGCCGCGGACGGCACGCCGCCCGCCGGCGCGTTCTGCGAGCCACGCACGAGCCGCTCGTCGCCGTAGGGCAACGTGCACGCGACGCCCGTGTCGAACGGCAGCGGCGTCGCGTCCTCGCCCTGCCGGTAGGGCGTGTCGTAGCCGGTCACGCACGGCTTCGGGTCGAAGAACGTGAGCGCGATCGACAGGTTGCCCTCGTCCGGGGTGATCGCCGTCGACGTCGCGGCGACCGCCTTCGGCAGGTTCACGAACAGCTGGCGCATGCCGTCGACGCGGGTCTCGAAGATGTCCGCGGTCGTCAGCAGGTTCGCCACGAGCACGGACAGGCCCGGGTTGGTGTCGTTGAGCAGCGCGGACAACTGCGTCGCGGCCTGCGGCGCCGCGCCGATCAGCTCACGCAGGTCGCCGTCGGCGCTCGCCAGCTCCGCGGCGAACAGCTTGGCGTTGCCGGAGAACGACCGCCACGCGGCCGACGAGTCGAGCTGGGTCCGCAGCACGGTCGCGCCGTCGCCGATCAGCAACGTGGTCTGCGGCAGGTGGTCCGCCGCGGTGTCGGTGAACGACATGGTCGAGTCCAGCAGCAGCTGCAGGCTCGGACCGGTGTCGGCCACCGCCGTGTACAGCTCGTCGACGACCGTGCGCAGCGCGTCGGTCGGCACCGAGGAGTTGAAGGCGCTGAGGTTGCCGAGCAACGTGGTGACCGGCATGGGAATCGTCGTCGACTCCTTGGGGATCACCGCGCCGTCGGAGAGGAACGGCCCGCCGTCGCCGCGCGGCTGGAGGTCGACGAACTGCTCGCCGATCGCCGACCGGTTCGCCACCACCGCGCGCGAGTCCACCGGCACGCGGGGCGCCGAGTCGTCCAGCACGAGGTCGGCCTCCATGCCGTCGTCGGTCAGCCGCAGGTCGCCGACCCGCCCGACGGTCACCCCGCGGTAGGTCACCTCGCTGTTGGTGAACAGCCCGCCGCCGTCGTCCAGCTGCAGCCGCACGACGTACGTGCCGCCGCCGAACAGCCGGTCGAGGCCCGCGTAGTTGGCGCCGACGAACGCGACCGCGGCGAGCGCGATCACCACGAACGCGAGGACCTGCAGCCGGACCGTCCTGGTGAGCATCAGCTGCCCCCTTCCGGGATCGGGAGCGGCGGCAGCGGCGTCGGGAAGTCCAGGTCCGGCGGGATGTCGAGGAAGATGTTGAGGTAGTCGCCCTTCGCGGCGTCGAGGATCGGGTCGGTGAAGGGGAACGTGGGCAGGATCTCCAGCGCCCGCGGCAGGTTCTGCCCCGCCTCGGCGAGCCGGTTCAGCACCGGCGCGAGCGCCTCCAGGTCGGCGACCATGTCGTCCCTGCTGCGGTTGATGGTGTCGACCGCGACGTCGGAGAGCGTGTCCAGCGACTGCAGCATGGTCACGAGCGCGCTGCGCTGGTCGGACAGCGCCTGCAGGCCCGGGGTGAGGTCGGTGAGCACGCCCTTGATCTGGTCGTTGCGCCCGGCCAGGGTCGTGGACAGCTGGTTGAGGCCGTCGAGCGCGGCGGTGATGTCGCCGCGGTGACTGTCCAGCTCGGTCACCAGTTCGTCCACATTGGACAGGAAGGCGCGGATCTCCGGCTCGTTGCCGGTCAGCGCGCTCGACAGCTCCTTGTTGATCGTCTGCAGCTGCCCGATGCCGCCGCCGTTGAGCAGCAGTGACAGCGCGCCGAAGACCTCCTCGACCTCGGTGTGCCGGTTGGTCCGGTCGGCCGTGATCACCGCGCCGTCGGCCAGCCTGCGTGTCGGCGGCTCGGCTGTCACGGTGTCCGCGCGGTGCGGCTCGGCCAGCTCGACGAACTTCTCGCCCAGCAGGCTCGACTGCCGCAGGCTCGCGGTCGCGTCCGCCGGCAGCGCGACGTCGCCGTTGACCGCGACGACCACCTGCGGCGTCCACCGGTCGTCGCCGCCCAGCGTGATCGACTCGACCCGGCCGACCACCACGTCGTTGACCTTCACCGCGGCCTGCGGCACCAGGTCGAGCACGTCGGCGAACTCCACGGTGACCCGGTACGGGTGGTCGCCGAGGTCCGCGCCGCCGGGCAGCGGCAGGTCGTAGATGCCGCTCACCTCCGAGCTGCACCCGGCGGCGAACACGGCGACCGCGGCGCAGGCGGCGACCGCGGCGAACAGTCGGCGGCTCATCGCGGCGGCTCCACTACCTGGCCGCCCGTGATCGGCACCGGCACCAGGTACTCCAGGATGTTGGCGCGGCCCTGCAACGTGCCCGACCCGGGGTCGAACGCGTTCAGCACGTTGGTCACCGCCAGCGGCGCGACGTCCAGCGCCTCCGCGATCGACGCCCGGTTGTCCACCAGCAGCTGGGTCGTCCGCGCCAGCTTGTCCACATTGGACTTGATGGCGGCGCGGTTGTCCTTGATGAAGCCCTGGATGTCGGCGAGCGCGCTCGCGAGCGTGCGCAGCGCGGTGGTCAGCTCGTCGCGGTCGGCGGACAGCGTGCGCCACACCTGGTCGAGCTGCGCGTTGACGCTCAGCACCTGATTGTCGTTGCCCGCCAGCATGGTCGTGAACTTCTGCAGCTCGTCGACCGTGCCGAACAGGTCGCCAGCCGAGCCGGACAGCGTCCGCGCGGCCTCCGCGAAGTTGCGCACGCTCTCGTTGAACGCCTTGCCGTTGCCCTCGAGGTTCGCGGCGCCGGTCTCGAGCAGCTCGGACAGCGCGCCGTCGGAGTTCGCCCCGTTCGGGCCGAGCGCCGACACCAGCGTGTTGAGGCTCGCGTACAGCTCGTCCAGCTCGACCGGCGTCGCCGTGCGGGACTCGGGGATCACCGCGCCGTCGGCGAGCCGCGGCCCGCCCCGGCTCAGGTCGGTGAGCTGCACGTACCGGTCGGACACCACGCTCGGCGCGACCACGACCGCGTTCGTCCGCTCGGCGACCCCCACCTCGGGGTCGAGCGTGAACACGACCTCGACGCGGTCCCCGCGGGGTGTCACGGACTCCACCGCGCCGACCCGCACGCCGAGCACCTGCACGTCCGAGCCGGGGTACACGCCGACCGTGCGGCTGAAGTACGCGGTGACCCGCTTCGCCTCGGCGCCACCGAAGATCCACCACAGCGCACCGGCCGCGACCAGCCCGACGACGGCGACGATCGCGACGAGCCTGCCGAGCCGCCTGCGTGCTCTGCTGTCGTTCACACCGCCACCTCACCCGCTCCGCGGCGCCGGAACGCTCCGCAAGCTCCGCTCCACCGGCACCCTCCGCAGGCTCGCCGCCGCCGTGAACACCGATGGTTCGCTCCGCAAGCTCCACTCACGCCGCCACCTCACCCGCTCCGCGGCGCCGGAACGCTCCGCACGCTCCGCTCCACCGGCACCCTCCGCAGGCTCGCCGCCGCCGTGAACACCGATGGTTCGCTCCGCAAGCTCCACTCACTTGGCACCCCCGGGAATCCTCGGCGGGACACAGGGATCGCGGTTCTCCGGCACCAGCCCGCACACGTAGTTGTCGATCCAGCGGCCGCTGCCGGTCGCGTTGTTGACCGCGCGGAAGTACGGGCCCGCGAGCTTCAGGCTCTGGTCGAGTTTCGTGCCGTACCGCTGGAGGATGTCGGTCACCGTGTCGAGCTGCGCGAGTGCCGGCGCGAGCTGTTTCTCGTTGTCGGCCACGAGTCCCGACAGCTGCTCCGCGAGGTCGGTGGTGCCGGTCAGCAGGTCGTGGATGGCGTCCCGGCGGTTGTTCAGCTCGGTCAGCAGCAGGTCGCCGTCGTCGAGCAGCTTGTCGAACTCCTCGTTGGTGCCGGCGAGCGTCGACGTGATCTGCCTGGTGTTGACCAGGAGCTGGGCGAGCTGGTCGTCGCGCGAGGAGATGGTCCGCGACAGCGCGGTGAGCCCGTCCAGCGCGGACCGGACGTGGTCCGGCGAGCCGGCGAACGTGTCTGAGATGGTGCGGAAGCTCTCGGCGAGCTGGTCGGTGTCGATGGCGCCCGCGGTGTTCGCGAGACCCTCGAACGCCTGCGTGACGTCGTACGGGGTGACCGTGCGGTCCAGCCCGATGCGCCGGTCCGCGTCCTGCGCGGTGTCGCCGGTCGGGTGCAGTGCGAGGAACTTGCGTCCCAGCAACGTCTTGATCTTGATGGCCGCGGTGGTGCGGTCGCCGAGCCACGCGTCCTCGACGCGGAACGTGACGAGCACCCGGTCGACATCCAGCTCGACGTCGGTCACCTCGCCCACCTTGATGCCGGCCACGCGCACCTCGTCGTCCGGCCGCAGCCCGGCGGCCTCGGTGAACTCGGCCTCGTAGGTCGTGCCGCCGCTGAGCACCGGCAGGTCCTGCCAGAAGTAGACGAGCGCGGCGACGGCCAGCAGGACGACCGTGCCGATCACGCCGATGGGCACGGGGTTGCGTTCGCGGAAGGACTTCATCCGTCACACCTCGGGGCCTGGCTCTCGTATCCCTGCGGCGGGTCCAGCAGGACGGTCGCCTCGCACAGGTAGAAGTTGACCCACGACCCGTAGGAGGCGGTGCGGCCGACGGCCTGGAACTTGCTCGGCGTGATCGTCAGGAACTGCTCGAGGTCCGCCGCACCGGTGACCAGGTTCGTCGACACGGCCCCGAGTCCGGCGATGCTGTCCTTGAGCGCGGGGCGGGCCGAGGCGAACAGGCCCGCGGTGGCGACGGTCAGGTCGCCGATGCCCTCGATCGCGTCGCCGATCGCGATCCGGTCGCCGGCGAGCCCGGACA